>Ga0210389_10001763_pt1 | contig 17390 bp, 13 predicted proteins | sample IncBWH28OmetaG_FD_160127 | JGI IMG/M metagenome (GOLD analysis project Ga0210389, IMG submission 160127) | Forest soil microbial communities from Barre Woods Harvard Forest LTER site, Petersham, Massachusetts, United States - Inc-BW-H-28-O ...
GCTGACGATCTCCGTGCCGGTCGCCTCCGCGAGCTGCTCCCCGAGGAGCTCGGCGATCTTCTTCGACCGCGGGATCGGGTGCGGGGCGGTCAGGAGCACCGGCAGGTCCTCCGTCAGCGGGCCGCTGCGCGCGATGCCGCCGTAGACCCCGAGCGTGCTGGCGAGGCTGACGCGGCGCACGCCCCATTCGGCGGCGACGCGGGCGATGTTGAGGAGCCCCTCGAGCAGGCACTGGGTGGCCTCGATGTCCCCGGCCGTGCCCCGCGGCGCGGGGTAGCCCGCGAGGTGCACGATGCCGGTGATCTCGTGGCGCTCGCCGATCGCCCGCAGCGCGCCCAGGTCGGCGACGTCAGCCTGCTCCGCGACGACGGGCAGGTCCGCGAGTTGCGGGGGGACCTGGCCGCTGCGGCGCTGCAGCACGACGCTCGGCTCGCCGAGGCCATGCAGCGCGCGCACGGTGTGGGAGCCGATGAACCCGGACCCTCCGGTGACGAGAATCATCGCGTTCCTTTCGTCAGTATGACAAATCATCAGTAGTACTGATGGTCAGTCTACTGGTATTATCGAGGGGTGTCGAGGCCGGGTTCTGAAGCAGCGGGCCGGGTCCGCGCGGGTGACGACGTGCTCGGCTATCTCCTCAAGCACGCGCACCTCGCGCTGGAGCACCGGGCGCAGGCCGCTCTCGCCGACATCGGGGTGACCGTGCGTGACCTCGGCGTGCTCAGGGTCATCGCAAGCGGGGAGGCGCAGTCACAGCAGGAAGCCGCGGCCGTGCTGGGCGTCGACCGCACCTCGATGGTCGCGCTCCTGGACGCGCTCGAACGCCAGGGATCATCGCGCGCAGGCCCTCGGAACAAGACCGGCGCCGCAACATCATCGCGCTCACCGACCACGGCTGGGAGGTGTACCGGCAGGCAGAGAACCGGTACTCCGAGACCGAGCGGAACTTCACGGCGGCGCTAGGCGACGCTGGAGCGGCCGGACTCAGGCAAGCGCTGCGGACTGTGCTCAGCGAGAATGGCCACGCCTGAGCAGGCGCCGCAAGGCCCTCCCACCAGCCAGGAAATACCGATCAACGATCTAGCAGCCGACGCGGGCTACTTCGCGATGGGGGTCAGCGTCAGGGTCGTCGTGTGGCGGGCGCCGGTGGAGTCGACGTAGGCCACGGACAGGCGGTCACCCGGGTGGGTGGCGTCCGTGATGTTCGTCAGCGCGGTCGCGGACGCGACCGACTGGCCGTTAATGCTGGTGATGACGTCGCCGCCGGTCAGCCCCGCGCTCTGCGCGCCGAGGCCGGGGATGACCGAGCAGATGAGCGCGCCCGGGGTGGTCGGCGCGGTGCTGCTCGATCCGGAACCCGTCCCGGAACCCGATCCCGATCCGGACGCGGAGCTGGACTGCCCGTCGCAGTTCTCCCCGGCGTTCGGCACCGTGATGCCGAGGAACCCGGCCAGCCCGATGTGCACGCTGCTGCTGGCCTGTCCGCCGGCGATCTCCGACTCGATGGACTTGGCGTTGTTGATCGGGATCGCGAATCCGGTCGTGCTCGCCTCGGTGGTGTTGGCCGCGGTGTCCATGCCGACGATCTGCCCGTCCGCGTTGACCAGCGGTCCGCCGGAGTCACCCTGCTGGATCGGGGTGTTGGTCATCAGCATGTCGTGCAGGGTTTCCGTCGTGTCGGCGCCCTCGTCACTGGCCTCGATCGTCCGCCCGGTGGCCTGGATCACGCCCGTCGCGGTCGAGGGCGTGCCGCCGCGGCCGCCCGCGTTGCCGAGGGCCAGGACGGCCTCGCCGACCGTCACCTGGCTGGAGTCGCCCAGCGACACGGTCGGCAGCCCGGAGGCGCCGACGAGCTGGAGCAGCGCGACGTCGCCGGTTGAGTCGTAGCCGACGACCTTGGCGGGGTAGGTCCGGCCGGATTCCACCATGGTCGCGGACACGCTCGTCGAGTCGTCGATCACGTGGTTGTTGGTGAGCACGAGGCCGGTGGGGGTCAAGATCATCCCCGTCCCCTCGGCGGTGGCCTGGCTGTACTTCAGCTGCGAGGTCACGTCCACGATCGCGGGATCGACCTTGCTGGAGAGCTTCTGGACGTTGAGCGAGCTCGTGTTGCCAGTTCCGGAACCGGTGCCCGCGCCGTTGCCCGAACCGGGGTCGCCCAACCCGTTGCCGCCGCCGCTGCCGAACGGGTTGCTGCGCGAACCGCCGACGCCCGAGTTGAAGTTGGAGGACGAAGACGCGGACGAGGACGAGTTGTTGAGGGCGATCGCCGCGCCGGCGCCCGCTCCGGCCGCCAGGACGGCGACTGCGACGTAGGCGAGGACCTTGCCGACGCCTGAGCGCGGGGGCGGCGGGGGAGTGCCGTAGGCGCCGTAGCCCCACGGCGGCTGCGAGCCGGAACCGCCGCCCCACGCGACGTACGGCTGCTGACCGTACCCGGGCTGTCCGTAACCTGGCTGTCCGTAGTCCGGCTGTCCGTATCCAGGCTGACCGTAGTCCGGCTGGCCGTATCCTTGCTGCCCGTATCCAGGCTGTCCGTAGTCCGGCTGTCCGTAACCGGGGTGCCCGTATCCGGGCTGCTGCCCCGGCTGGCCCTCCTGCGGCGATGACCCCTCGGCGACCCACGGGCTGGCGTACTCCGGCGGCTGCCAGCTGCTCTGCTGTTCGCTACCGTTGCCGTTGTCTTGCATGTATCTCGCCTTCGCCTGCCGCAGCGCCTGTCGTGGTCACCGAGCCCAGTTTGGCAGCCCAGTCCTGCCGTCCTCTTAAGTAAGCGATCCTAAGCTGAAGACAGTCTGAAGAGCCGCTCAGGATTACTCGGTCGCTTCATAGTCAACAGCATATTGTCACCAGATATGCCGTCTTCAATCATGGTGCGGGGGCCGGCAGCAGGCGGACCAGAACTGTCCGGGTCACGCCCGCCAGGTCCGCCCAGGTGACGGGCACCTCGATCCCGGGCGTGCGCGTGGCGAGGATTTTGGCCAGCCCGTCAGGCGAGGTCACGGCCTGTCCGGCGACGCGCACGATCACGTCCCCGCCGGTCACGCCGGCCGCGGCCGCGGGCGTGCCGCAGAGCACTCCTTCGACCAGTGCTCCAGACCGCACGGGGGCGACGGCCGCGGGCACACCCGCCTCGGCGTCAGTAGCCAGGCAGATGGGGGCCGCTGGTGAGGCGCCTGCGTTCGTGATGGTGCTGCGTTCTTCTTCGTCCTGGACTTGCGGGCTGCCGGTGGCGCTGGCCGGGAGCACCGTCCCGAGGAAGCCGCCGGTGCCGAGCGCGATGCCCGGGCCGGGGTGGCCGGCCGCGATCTGCCGGGCGATGGCGAGCGCCCGGTGGACGGGGATGGCATAGCCGACGGGGCCGGGCGTGCCCGCGGGGTTCGCGGCGGTGTCGATGCCGATCACCTGGCCGGCCGCGTCGGCCAGCGGGCCGCCCGAGTCGCCGGGCTCGAGCTGCGCGCTGGTCTGGAGCATGCCGCTGAGCACCTCGGCGGTGCCCGCGCTGGTGTCGCTGGCGTCGATCGTGCGGTCCAGGCTGTTAACGATGCCCGGCGCGATCGTCGGGGCGCCGCCCTGCCCGTCCGCGTTGCCGATGGCCAGCACCGGAGTACCGAGCATCACGTCGGTGGAGTCTCCGGTCGCGGCCGCTTTCAGCGGCGGGGCGTTCAGCAGCTGGAGGACGGCGATGTCGGCGCGCGCGTCGGTGCCGACGATCCTGGCCCGGTAGGTCTTGCCGGTCGGCGCGAGCGTCGCCGTGACCGAGGTGGCGCTCCTGACCACGTGGTTGTTGGTGAGCACGAGGCCGTCCGGAGCGTTGAAGACGAAGCCGGTGCCCTCGGTGGTCCTGCCCGCGAACCGCAGGTCGGCGGTCACGTCCACGATGCTGGGCTCGAGCCGGTCGTAGACGGCCTGGTCGTTGAGGGGGCCGCTGGCCAGCGACTGCGTCCGCGGCGCGGAGCTCCCGGGCAGCGGCCGCACGAAGAGGAGGACGCCTCCGGCGCCCAGCGCGGCACTGAGCAATGCGATCAGGAACGGCAGTGCGAGCCGCGCCCCCGCTAGCGACTTCACGCTGGGGATTTACCCGCTAGGCGATTCCGGCATGCCTCACGACGACAGGTTCGGGAACGGGCTCCCGTTACCGGTGCTCTTTTGCGCCTTGTCCCAGAACGAGTAGATTCGGGCACGTTCGGCGTTCAGCTTGCCCATCGCCACGGCGAGGGTCGCGTTCGCGCTCGCCTTGGCGGCCGCCGTCTTCGCCTCGAGCACGGCGAGCATGTCGTTCATCGCCGCCTGGCCGTCGAAGGCCCACGTGACGACATCATTGTCGGCCGCGTCGAGCTTGAAGGACGCCAGCGACTCGGCCACCTGGTAGTTGGTGAAGTCCTGGAGCGGCTCGTTGTTGGCGGGGGAGCAGTTCTGCGCGTTGTACGCGAGGATGCCCTGGGCGGAGGAGTACTCGGCGGTGTCGCCCGCCTCGACCTTGCCCAGCGCGGTGACGGCGTCGCGCAGGCCGCCGGCGCAGGAGGTGATGCCCGCGTTCACGTCGCCGAGGTATCCCCGGAAGTCGCTCGCGCGCTCCGCGTTCGAGGGCTTGTGCACCAGCGACAGGACGACCGTGAGCGACACGATCACCACGATGGCCACGAGGACCCAGACGGGCGTGCGCCGTGTCGCCCAGCCTCTGGCGCTGGTGCTCCGCGGCGGCGCGATGACTTCCGGCGGGGTCATGACGAATTGTCCATTAGGCGCAGCCCTTTCGTGAGATCGGCCGTGGTCAGCGCGCCGTAGATGTGGTCGACGATGTGGTGCTGGGAGTTCAGGAAGAACGTCTGCGGTAGAGCCTGAACGCCGTAGGCACTGGCCACCTGGATCTGGGGGTCGAATCCGAGCGGGTAGGTAACCCCCTTGGCGCTTGCGAACTTCTGCGCGTTGGCGGTGGTGTCGTTCTCGTCCAGGCCGATCAGGTTCACGTGGCCGTGCTGGCTCTTGTACCACTGCGCGAGCAGCGGTGTCTCCTTCTGGCAGGGCGTGCACCACGATGCCCAGAAGTTGAGGATGACCGGCTTGCCCGCATACTGGCTCAGCGAGATCTTCTTCGCCGAGTTGCCGAGGACGGCGACGCTGAAGCCCGGGGCGGCGGCGGCCTTGGGCTTGCTGGCACCCGATCCGCTGCTGGCGGTCACGGTGATCGCGACGAGCGCCGCGATGAACACCGCGACGATCCCTGTCGCCAGCTTGTAACGGCCGATGAGCCGGGCTACGGCCTTCGTTGTGCTCACTGTCGGCTTTCGCTCCTTCGGGGAGGGCACGTGTTCCCGGGCTGGCCTGCGCGTCGACGACGGCGGCGGGGTCGGGCAGGGTGATCTCGAACTCGCTGCCCTTGCCCGGCGAGCTCCGCACCGTCACGTCGCCGCCGTGGGCGCGTGCCACCGCGCGGACTAGGGGTAGCCCGAGGCCCGTGCCGCCGTCATGGCCGGTGCGGAACCGGTCGAAGACGAGGCTCAGCCGGTCCGTCGGAATGCCGCCGCCGCTGTCGGCGACCACGATCCGGGCGGGCCTGCCGGGCCAGCCTTTGATGACAGACAACTGTATGACATCGCCCCTGGCGGTATGCCGGACGGCGTTCTCGCAGAGCGCGTCGAGCGCCAGGCCCAGCCGCTCCCGGTCGGCGCGTACGCAGACGTGGTCCAGCAGGCCGATGCGCCAGGTCCGCTCGGCGGTCGGCCGCCAGCGCCGGATCAGGTCCATGCACACCTCGTCGAGCGCGACGAGTTCGGGGCGGAGGAATTCCGGGTCGTCGGCGGCGGCGATCAGCAGCAGTCGCTCGGATATCCGCCGCAGCCGGCTCAGCTCGCCGATCACGACCTGGATGTCCTGCCCCTCCTGGTGCCCGGTCAGGTCGCTGGCCAGCAGCTCGGCGTGGCCGAGGGCGATCGTGATCGGGGTCCGCAGCTGGTGCGCGGCGTCCTGCAGGAACTGGCGCTGGCTGTCCAGCAGCCGCCCGTTCTCCTCGCCGAACCGCCGGGCCGCGGCCTCGGCTGCCTGTTTGCGGCGCACGTGCCAGACCATCGCGATGAAGGCCGCCGCCATCAGCGGCACCTCGGTCAGCTCCTGCGGGTCCTCCCACGCGCGCCACACGTCCACGGCCATGCCTGCGGCGGTGGTGACCATTGTGACGGCCAGCACCCACGCGGTGGGGCCGAGCGGCCAGGAGCGGAACCCGTAGACCAGGATGAGGCTGATCCAGATGACGTGGAAGGGAATCGTCTCCCAGTGCTTCATCCAGATGATCTCGAGGAGGTTGAACGCGGCGAAGACGCCCCAGGCGACGTCGATCACCCACGGCGGGTACCTACCGCGCGACCAGCTGATAGCCCTCACCCCGTACGGTCTTGATCAGGTCGAAGCCGAGCTTGGACCGCAGCCGCCGCACGCACACGTCCACCACGTTGGACCCCGGGTCGAAGTCGTACCCCCAGACGGTGGCCAGTAGCTTGCCCTTGGGCACGGAGTGGCCGACGTGCTCGGCCAGCTCGCGTAGCAGCAGGAACTCCAGCCGGGTGAGCGGCACCGGGCCGTGGCCGATGTCCGCGACGAGCCGGCCCACGTCGAGCGTGACGTCGCCGGCGTGGATGACTTCGGGGTGCTCGCTGCGCAGCCGGACCCGCACGCGGGCGAGCAGCTCGGCGAGCGAGAACGGCTTGGTCAGGTAGTCCTGCGCGCCGCGCTCGAGGCAGTCGACCTTGGCGGCCACGTCGGCCACGCAGGACAGCACGATCACGGCCTGCTCGGGGTGAGCGGCGAGCAGCCGGCCCAGCACCCTGCGGCCATCCAGGTCGGGCATGAGCAGGTCGAGGATGATGAGGTCGTAGTGCGTCCCGAGCGCGCGGCGCACCCCTTCGGCCCCGTCGCCGGCGAAGTCCGCCGCGTAGCCCGCGGCGGACAGTGCCCTGCCGATGAACGACCGGATCTTCGGCTCGTCGTCGACGATCAGGATGCGTCCGTGGCCGGCCGCCGGCTCGGCGGTCACCGTTCCGCTGGTTGCCGTTACCGTCATCCTCACCTGCCCCCACTTGCCCCGCCCGCCGGGCGCGTTGGCCGCGCCCGAAGTGCGTTCTCTAGATGGTCTCTGTGACTTTTGTGAAGGTCAACCTTCCGTTAACCGCATGGGCCGATTCGTTACCCGCCCGCTACACAATCGATTGCTACCTGCGCCGATAAGGCGGCAACCCTGGTTCCGCACCGCGGAGTGCGACATCGCTTCGCGCCTGGGTGGCGTGGTATTCACATTAAGTATTCGACATGGTTCGCAAATCGGGGCAAAGTACCAGGCTCTCATGACAATTTTGTCATTCACGGACGCCCCCGTTGCCCTGTGACGGCCACATGACCACGATCGGGGACGTGGGCCGATTAACGACCCTGCAACCGTATGCATCGCGCGTTGGCCGAAATGAGGTGTTAACTCGTGTCTTTGCCGGCTCGTGTGACGACCTTGGTGATCGCGTTCCTGGCGGTTGTCGCGGGCGGGATCTTCGTGGCGCTGCACTTCATCGGCTCGCAGCCGCCGACGGAGGACTACACGCCGTACGCGAGCGGCGGTCAGGTGAACGTCACGCTGATGACCACCGCGCAGTCCACCGTGGGGCAGAAGCCCGACTGGGTCAGTTACTTCATCCAGGACCCGAAGACCAAGCAGTGGGTGCACACCACCTACTTCGCGGTTCCCGAGAACACGACGGTTAACGTGACGATCCTCGGTTACGACGGCTGCACGCCGCTGCGCAACCCGCTGTGGGGCCGTGTCACCGGCACGGCCGGCAATGTCGAGAACGTCTCGTACTTCAACGGCAAGAAGTACTCCAATCCGGTGAATATCTCGACTTTTGATTCTTATGCCGATTGCTCGGTGCAGCACACGTTCGCGATCCCCGGTCTCGGCGTGAACGTGCCCGTCGCGTCGGTGACGACGTTGAACGAGAACAACAACCTGTGCGGCACTTCCCCGTGCACCGCCGCCAACGGAACGGCCGACGCCCCGCACACCGTGGTCAAGTTCAGCTTCAAGACACCGGACGGCACCGGCACCTACCAGTGGCAGTGCTTCGTCCCGTGCGGCCTGGGCTACGTGGACGGCAACGGGGGGCCGATGGGCACGCCCGGTTACATGATGGGCCAGCTGGAGGTGCAGGCCTGATGACTGAGCCATCTGGTGTGTCGGGCGACGCGCCCGGCCCGGCGCCGGAGGCGGGCGGGCGGCGCGACGCGGTCTGGCTCATCACGCTGTGGATCATCCTCAGCGTGGTCGGCTGCGTGCTCGTCTACGTCGTCTGGGGCCCGCACCTGCCGCCGGGCGACGCGTCGAGTTCGGCGTCCAGCCAGCAGTTCGACTTCCGGATCCTCGGCACGATCGCCACCCCGGTGGTCGTCGGCGTGCTGCTGTACTTCGGCTGGGCACTGGCCTTCTGGCGGCAAAAGCCGGGCGACGAGACCGACGCGGCGCCGATCCACGGCAACGCCAGGCTCGCCGTCACCTGGATCACCGTGACCGGGGCGATAGTGCTGTTCCTGGCCGCCTTCGGCACCTACGAGCTGATCACTCCGGCCGGCGCGGGCGCCGGACAGGGCCCGCAGCCGATCTGGAAGCCGGCCGGCACGGTCACCTCGTCCGAGACCTCCTGGGTGCCGGGCGGGAAGAACATCCTCCAGGTGCAGGTCATCGGCCAGCAGTGGGCGTGGACCTACCGCTACCCGCAGTTCGGCGGGTTCGAGACCACGCAGCTCGAGCTCCCGGTCAACGAGCCGGTGCAGTTCAACGTCACGTCGCTGGACGTCATCCACAGCTTCTGGGCCTACCAGCTCGGGGTCAAGGCGGACGCCAACCCCGGCATCAACAACGTGGCCTACACGACGCCGACGAGCACCGGGACGTTCGTGGTGCGCTGCGCCGAGCTGTGCGGCATCTGGCACGGCGCCATGTTCAACTACGGCAAGGTCGTCACGTCCGGCCAGTTCATGATCTGGGCGCGTCTGACGCGAACGCAGCTCGCCTCGGTGACGAGGCTGCTGCCGCCGTACGCGCTGACCTATGACCCGACCGACATCAGCGACCTCGGCAAGGTGAACACCGAGCTCGGCCTCACCGGCGCGGGCGGCGGCTACTACAACCCGGCGGACCCGGAGCAGCCATGACAGACGTGATCGTCACCCAGCCCGTCCAGACGAAGCCACGGCCCTGGTGGCTGCGACCGGGCTGGCATACCGCGCTGATCGGCGCCGCCGCCGGGTATGCCCTCGGGCATTGGCTCGGGGACACCATCGCGGACGGCTACCAGCAGGCCGCCACCTCGGACGACAACGACTTCGCGATCATCCTCGGCTACTCGTTCCTGGTGGTCGGCTGGCTGATCGGGCTCGGTGTGTTCAACGACCTGGTCCGGCAGATGCTGGGGAGGCCGGCCAACGGCGTCAATGGGCTCAACGGCGTCAACGGGCACGAGGACGCCGGCCTCGCGAAGTACTTCCGGTACACGCTCGACCACAAGGTGGTCGGCATCCAGTACCTGGTCGGCATGCTGATCTATTTCTTCACGGGCGGCCTGTTCGCGATCGCCATCAGGACCGAGCTGCTCTCGCCGACCTATCACATCCTGTCGGCGACGGCGTACCTGGAGGTCGTCGGCGAGCACGGCACAATGATGATGATGATGATGACCTCGGTCGTCGTCGGGCCCTTCGGCAACTACATCGTGCCGCTGATGATCGGGTCGAAGCGGGTAGCGTTCCCGCGGCTGGAGGCGCTGTCGTTCTGGCTGACGCCGTGCGCGTACGTGATCTTGCTGTCGGCCGTCCTCATGGGCGGCTTCCCGACTGGGTGGACCGGGTACGCGCCGCTGTCCATCCAGGCGGGCGAGGGCATGGACGCCTACGCGTTCGCCTTTGGCCTGATGGGGATCTCGGTCATCCTGGCGGGCTTCAACATCGTCTGCACGATCATCTGTTACCGCGCGCCCGGCATGCGCTGGAGCCGGCTGCCGATGTTCGCCTGGGCGATGCTCACCACCGGGTTCCTGCTGGTGCTGGCCGCCCCGGTCTTGGTCGGCGGCATGTACATGATCATCACCGACCGGACGGCGCAGACCGCGTTCTTCATCGACCAGCTAGGGGGTTCCTCGTACCTATACGAGGACCTGTTCTGGTTCTTCGGCCACCCCGAGGTGTACATCCTGGCGCTGCCGGGCTTCGGGATCGTGTCGGAGATCATCCCGGTCTTCACTCGCAAGCCACTGTTCGGCTACAAGGTCGGCGCGGCCGGCATGTTCGGCGTGGCGATCTTGTCGTTCTTCGTCTGGCAGCATCACTTGTTCGATTCCGGCATGGACCCGGACATGCGGCCGCTGTTCATGCTGACCACGGAGCTGATCTCGATCCCGACCGGGTTCATCTACCTGGTCGCCATGGGCACGTTCTGGAAGGCGAAGATCCGGCTGACCACCCCGATGCTGTTCGCGATCGGCATGTACGTCAACTTCCTGTTCGGCGGCATCTCGGGCGTGTTCCTGTCGGACGTGCCCGCGGACACCACCGCGCACGGCAGCTTCTTCGTGATGGCGCACTTCCACTACACGATCATGGGCGGGCTGATCTTCGCCACCTTCGGCGCCATCTATTACTGGCTGCCGAAGATGATGGGCATCAGGCTGAATGAGCGGCTCGGCAAGTGGAATTTCTGGCTCATGTTCATCACGTTCAACTCGACGTTCATGCCGCTCTTCGCGATCGGGATGGCGGGGCAGCCGCGCCGTGTGTTCGAGTACGCGGCGAACCTGCAGACGCTGAACGACTGGGTGTCGATCTCCGCGTTCTGCCTCGGCGGGTCGCTGCTGATCTTCATCTACAACTTCGTGATGTCCACGGTGGTGTGGCGCGACCGCGCGCCGCAGAACCCGTGGCAGGCGCGCGGTCTGGAGTGGCAGATCCCGTCGCCGCCGCCCGCCGACAACTTCGAGCACATCCCGGTCGTGCTGTCCGGCCCGTACGAGTACGGCGACCCGACCGCGTTGCCGGTGGCGGACCTGCATCCGCCGGCCGGCGTCATCGGCGGGGCGCTGACGGGCGCGGCCAGCGGGGAGACCACGACCGGAGTGGAGGCGTAGGCCATGGCGGACATCACCGCTCCGGGCGCCGCGGGCTCGTCCGGCGGTCGGGGCACGGACGAGGCCACGGTACGGGCGCGGGAGGAGCAGGCGTTCTATCACGAGGCGGCGCTCAACGCGGCGTGGACGGGAGCGCGGCTGGCGATCGGGTCGCTGTCGTTCCTGTTCGGGGCGTTCGCCTTCGCCTACTTCTACCTGGAGTCGTCGAACGGGCATAGCAAGTGGCTGCCGTCGTCAACGACCCCGCCGCGCGCCTGGTACGGCGCCGTGATCATGGCGCTGGTCGTGGCCGGCGCGCTCGTGCAGACCGTCGGCCTCCAGCGGATCAAGGGCGGGAAGAAGGGCCCGTGGGTGGTCTCCGGCGTGATCGCCCTGGTCTTCGGGTTGGTCGCGGTGGTGCTGCAGATCGTGGAGCTGCTCAACCTGCCGTTCCAGCCGGGGATGTCCGGGTTCGCCAGCGTCTTCGTGGGGTTCTACCCGGTGGACCTGGTGGTGTGGCTATGCGCCATGGTCTGGCTGGAGATCCTGCTGATGCGCGCGAAGGCCATTCCGGCGATCCATTTCGTGGAGCAGCCGCCGACGTTCGATGAAACCTACACGGTGCAGCGGTTCCAGTCCTCGCTGAGCGCTTTCACCACCGTGTGGAATTACATCGCCATCGTCACATTCATTTTCTGGCTGCTGTTCTACGTCCGGTGACGGTGGGAGAACGCTTATGTCTGTGCATATTGTCGCGGGACACGTTCTCGCAGGGCACATCCTCGCCGGCGGTCCGGGGCCGGCGATGTTCCTCGGCAGCTCGATCATGTCGTTCGCGTTGCCCTACGGGGCGTTCATCGTCGTCGCGTCGGCGCTGTTCGTCCTGTTCCGGGCGAAGCATTCGAGCCCGCGGCTGAAATACCTGTCGCCCGAGGTGGTGACCTCGGTCACGACGCGGGAACCCGGCCCGGTCCCGGCTCCCGCCGCGTCCGGTCCGAGCAACGCCAAGAGCGACGACACCCCCGACGACACCTCCGAAGGCACCGAGTGACCACCGTGCCCGCCACGGTGCCGGGCTCGCCGCCGGCGACGCTGCCGCCGGCCTCCCGCCCGGATCGCCGGCCCGGGGCGGTCGCCCGCGCGCTGGTCGCCCTGACCAAGCCCCGAATCATCGAGTTGCTGCTGGTCACGACGCTGCCGACGATGCTGCTGGCGCAGCGCGGGGTGCCGTCGGTGCGCCTGATCCTCGTCACGCTCGTCGGCGGCACCCTGGCCGCCGGCAGCGCGAACACGATCAACTGCTACCTCGATCGCGACATCGACGCGGTGATGAAGCGCACGTCCCGCCGCCCGCTGGTCAACAAGTCCGGCGTCATCAAGCCGGCCGAGGCGCTGGTCTGGGGGATAGCGCTGGGTGCCGTCGCGACGCTGCTGCTCGGCCTGCTCGCCAACTGGCTCGCCGCCTCGCTCGCCGACGCGGCGATCCTGTTCTACGTCTTCGTGTACACGCTGGGGCTCAAGCGGCGCAGCCCGTCCAACATCGTGATCGGCGGGGCCGCCGGGTGCTTCCCGGTCCTGGTCGGCTGGGCGGCGGTGCGCGGCACGGTCGCGGTCCCGGCGATCGTGCTGTTCGCGGTCATCTTCCTGTGGACGCCGCCGCATTTCTGGGCGCTGGCGATGAAGTTCCGGCGCGACTATGAGGCGGCCCACGTGCCGATGCTCCCGGTGGTGGCCGCGCCGGCGGCGGTGACCCGGAGGATCCTGTGGTACTCGTGGGCGATGGTCGTGGCCACGCTGGCCCTGGCCCCGTACGCGGGCTGGATCTACGGCGCGTGCGCGCTGGGGCTCGGGGGCTGGTTCCTGGCCGCGGCGCACTCGCTGCACGCGCAGGTCCGCGCGGGCGCGGCGCGCCCGGTCCCGATGCGGCTGTTCCACCTGTCGATCGCGTACCTGACGCTGCTGTTCGCGGCGGTCGCGGTCACCGCGGTGCTCCCGTGGGGCCGCTGGTAGCCGGAACACGACTCGCCCGGCCGACGTGGGAACGCCGGCCGGGCGAGTGGTCGTGCCCTTTGCTGATTTACCTGGTATTACCTGGCGCCGGTGTTACTTGGCGATGGTCCCCGTCTGAGCCGAGGTCCTGGTGATCGTGGTGTAGTCGGTCTTCGACCCGGTCACCTCGACGGAGATCTTCTTGCCTTCCTCCGCCGTGCCAAGCTTCAGCGACGAGCTGGTGGCACCGGAGATCTTGCTGCCGTTAGCCAGCCACTGGTACTTCAGGGTGGTCCCGGAGGTCCAGGTACCCAGCGTGATCCGCAGGTAGTACCCGGGCTTCAGGGTGCCGTAGACCTTCGGCGTGGGCGCCGTCAGGGAGCCCGCGGCCACGGTCGCGGTCTGCGCCGAGGTCTTGGTGGTGGAGTTGTAGTCGGTCGCGGAGCCGGTGACCTGGACCGAGATCTTCTTGCCGTACTCGGCGGTGCCCATCAGCAGCGTCGCGCCGGTCGCGCCGGAGATCTTGCTGCCGTTGGCCAGCCACTGGTAGGTGAAGGTGGTCCCGGACGTCCACGTGCCCGTGGTGATCCGGAGGGTGTAACCGACCTTGGCGGTGTTGGTGATGACGGGCGTGGCGGACGCCAGGGCGCCCTTGGCGATCGCGGTCGTCTGCGGGGAGGTCGCCGTCACGCTGATGTCGCCGGCCTCGAAGCCGGTGACCTCGACGGTGATGTTCTTGCCGAACTCGGCGGTCCCCAGGGCGAGGGTGGTGCCGGTGGCGCCGGAGATGGCGGTGCCGCTGGCGTACCACTGGTAGGCCTCACGGACGCCGGTCGGGCCCCAGGTGCCGCCGTTCGCCGTGAGGGTGTCGCCCACCGCGTCCGTACCGGAGATCGCGGGCGAACCGGGGGAGACCCAGGTAAGCGCGATCGGGTAGGTCTGGGTGAGCGTGCCGGACGACCCCGTGAACGGGGACGTGCTGGACGGGGCGTAGGTCGCGGTGAAGTTGTTCGCACCCGCTGGCAGCGAGTGGTCGGTCACCGAGGCCGTACCGGTGCTGCCGACCGCCGCCGACCCCACCGTGGTGGAGCCGTCCGTGAACGTCACGGTCCCGGCCGGAGTGCCGGTGGAACCGGACGCCCCGGTGACGGTGGCGGTCAGCTGCAGGCCGCTGCTGGCCGTCGTCGCGGCCAGCGTGGTTTTCGTGGCGCTGGTCGTGACCACTGATGATTCTGTCTCGTCATCGACGAACGCCTGCGTCGCGCTGTTGGAATCCTCGTAAGAACCCCCGACGGCGCAATCGCCGGCCGACGCGCATGACACCGAATTAACTAGGGCGTACCCGCCAGCGTTGAGAGTGGCCGAGCCCGACAGCTCCTGCGCGCTGCCCCACGTGCCGTTGACCTCGTCCGCCACGAACGCCTGGTTGTGCTCGGAAGAGTCCTCGTAGCTGCCGCCCGTGGTGCAGTTGCCAGCTGACGGGCACGATACCGAGTTGATAAAGGCGCTAGCGCTGGTGTTGAGGGTTGCCGTGCCTGGCAGTTCCTCGGCGTTGCTCCAGGTGTCGTTGGTTTCGTTAGCGACGAACACCTCGCCGCCGTCGTAAGTCCCCACGGTGGCGCAGTTGCCGGCCGATGCGCACGACACGGACGCCAGGTGTGCGTTTCCGGTGGTGTTGAGGGTTGCGCTACCTGGTACTTCCTCCGCGCTGCCCCAGGTGCCGTTGGTCTCTTCCGCTACGAATGCCTGGTTGCTGTGGGATGAGTCCGAGTAGGTGCCGCCGACGGTGCAGTTGCCGGCCGAGGCGCATGACACCGAAGAAGTCTGCGCGGACCCGCCGGCGTTGAGGGTTGCGCTACCTGGTACTTCCTCCGCGCTGCCCCAGGTGCCGCTGGTCTCGTCCGCCGTGAACGCTTGGAGATGACCAGAGGAATCTGTGTACTCACCGCCGACGGTGCAGTTGCCCGCTGACGGACACGACACCGAGAAGGCTTCGGCGGTCCCGCCGGCATTGAGAGTGGCTGTGCCTGGTACTTCCGCTGCCGTGCCCCAGGTGCCGTTGGTTTCGTTATCTACAAGCGTCTGCGAACGACCTGAGGAATCCTCGTAAGACCCTGCGATGGCGCAGTTGCCCGCCGATGCGCACGACACTGTATTGACCCCGGCGAAACCGCCGGCGTTGAGGGTTGGCGTGCCTGATAGTTCCTGTGCCGTGCCCCAGGTGCCGCTGGTCTCGGTGTCAACGAAGGCCTGGAAGCTACCGGCAGAATCCTGGTATAGGCCGCCGATGGTGCAGCTGCCCGCCGACGCGCACGACACCGAATTGACCTGCGCGGTCCCGGTGTTGAGGGTCGCGGTGCCTGGTACTTCCACCGCGGTGCCCCAGGTGCCGTTGGTTTCGTTCGCCACGAATGCCTGAGGGATATCAGAGGCATCCGTGTAAGAACCGCCAGCGACGCAGTTACCCGCCGACGCGCATGACACCGAATTGACCTGGGCGACTCCGCTGGCATTCAGGGTGGCGGTGCCCGGCACTTCCTTTGCCGTACTCCATGTGCCGCCCCCGGTAGCCGCTGCGGCCGGGATGGCCGATGCGGCGAGTCCGCCGCATGTCACCACCGCCGTGACCACGCTAAATACCAAAACATGAATACGTCTCACACACACTCCCAGTTCTCGATGGAACGTCCCAACCGGGCATCATGCCATAAATGGACATAATGGAAAAAGGTACATAAGGTTAACCCCAGCTTTACCCCAAGGTAATGGGAGGCCACGCCGGTCGAGTTCGTTGCCGATCACGGCGCAACACATAAGAGATAGGCCAGATTCTTTCCACCCTGAACGACGAGGAGAAATCGCACGTGGGGACTGTCCGCGGCTCGTTTCGCAGGCAAAATGTGCCAGGCCCGGTCGACCTGGCGGTATCGCCTCCTCTGATGGTGCGGCCGACTGCCAGTTGGTGCATGGTTAACCAGAGCTATACCGGAAGGAAATAAGAGCCGACGCCGCCCTGTATAGATGATCGTGTATTGCGGCGTCCTCGCGGTCGTTCTCCCGCTACGCTCACAACAGCTGTTATTTCTCGGAGTGCAGCACCAAACCCGAAGGTGGACTTCAGTAACAGCCCTGGTAGCCGATTCAATTATCCGTCCATTAACGATGGTGTCGGCGCTATGGCACTTTGGGGCTGTCGCTGCGGCAGCCTTCGTACCTTCGGATCGCCATCCGGTATCCACGGCGTTGGGTGATGTTAATAATCGTCAGCTTTTGCTGCGGAAACGTGGAGATGTATAGCCAAGTTCGGGTGGAATGACCGGAACTTAAAAAGGGTCTATGTTCCATGTTCGTTAACTCTTCTTCATGATCGTTGTTACCGAATCTGATCAGGCTTTCAATGCCAGCCAAGCTGGCGCGGCCCGCTCCGATTCGTGAGCGCGGCCGAGAAACGCGCTGCACTGCAGAGGAGTACTACATGCGCGCGATCCACAAAATCGCCGTCGTCGGCGCCACTTTGGCGACCGTCGTCGGCGTCGGACTCGGCACGGCCAGCACGGCCCTTGCCGACCCGGCCTCGACGCCTTCGCTCACCACGCTAGTGGGCGTCGGCTCGGACACCATCACCCCGCTGTTCGCCGGTTCGCCGACGGAGAACAGCACCGGGTCGTTGGTGACGGACTACAACGCCACGAGCCCGACGTACGGGATCGCCAGCTGGGACGCGGTGGACCCGTCGACCGGTGCTGCCAACGGCTCGATCACTGCCAAGGCCTCTGGCTCCACCGACACCAGCTGCAAGATCACCCGGCCTGACGGCTCCAGCGCGGGTATCGCGGAGCTGAACGTCGCCAACCTGAACGACAGCACCGAGGCCGACATCAACGGGACCGAAGAGGAAGCTCCGTGCGTCGACTACGCGCGGTCCTCCCGCCCGGCGAACTCCACCACCTTCGACGACACGTTCGTGGCGCAGGCCAAGGACGCGATCGCCTGGGGTTACCCGAGCCTGAGTGGCGAGACGAACCCGCAGCCGGCGTCGCTGACGCAGGCGGAGCTCGTCGACATCTACACCTGTGTGGACTACAACTGGAGCCAGGTCGGCGGCACCTCCGCGCCGATCGTCGCGGTTATCCCGCAGGCCGGTTCCGGTACGCGGGCGACCTTCCTGGGCGACCTGGGGATCACCGCGAGCAGCGAGCCCTGCTGGGTCAACGGCGTGGACCCGCTGAACAGCGCCAACGTGATCGAGGAGAACACCGGTCTGTC
>Ga0210389_10001766_pt1 | contig 17371 bp, 18 predicted proteins | sample IncBWH28OmetaG_FD_160127 | JGI IMG/M metagenome (GOLD analysis project Ga0210389, IMG submission 160127) | Forest soil microbial communities from Barre Woods Harvard Forest LTER site, Petersham, Massachusetts, United States - Inc-BW-H-28-O ...
AACCCGCGTCTTGCCGATTTTATCACGCGCAGGATTGGCTCTGGATGGCTGACCGATTTTCACCAGATTGTGCAACTCAAAACCTACGCGACCGATCCTGCCAGCCAAAAAGAGTTTTTGGAGATCAAAAAACAAAACAAACAAGCTTTCATCGCCTACCTCATGGAAAAAGATCCGATTCGAGATGAGCAGGGACAAGTAGTGGGGCACGCCTCTGCGCTGGGTGAAGATGCGCTCTTTGACGTTCAGATCAAACGGATCCACGAATATAAACGGCAACTCATGAACGTCTTGCACCTCATCATGATCTACCACGAACTAAAAGCCAACCCAAAGGCCCGCACCATCAAGCGGATGGCCATCTTTGCTGGCAAGGCTGCCCCCGGCTACGAGGCGGCAAAAAATATTCTCCAGCTCATCTTCTGCGTCGCCCGAAAAATCAACGCCGATCCCGCCACCAACCCCCTTCTGCGCATCGCTTTTGTCGAAAACTACAACGTCTCGCGGGCCGAGCTCATCATCCCGGCGGCCGACCTTTCGGAACAGATTTCGACGGCGGGGACAGAGGCGTCAGGAACGGGCAACATGAAGCTGGCCATGAACGGAGCGCTATCACTTGCGACCGAAGATGGAGCCAACATCGAAATGAGACAGGCCATCGGCGACATGTGGTGGCCTTTTTCCTTTGGCAAGTCGGCAGAAGAGAATGCCAACTTGCGGGCCCACTACAATCCTTGGGACATCTACATGCACCAACTGCCCATTCGCCAGGCCGTCGATGCCCTGCGCGATCGATCGTTTGTCGAAAGTGAAACCGAACACCAGGCTCTGTGCAACCTCTACCACACCCTTTTAGAGACCCACAACTCCGACCCTTTGGACAAATACTATGTCTTAAGCGACCTCCAAAGCTATTATGAGACCCAAAAAAAAGTGGAAGAACTCTTTGCGCAACCAGAAAAGTGGGCCGAGTGCGCACTTCACAACATCGCGGGGATGGGCCGGTTCTCCTCCGATATGGCCGTACATAACTATGCAAAACTGATTTGGGACCTCACTCCTTGTCCTGTCGATAAAAAAGAACTTATCAGGGTTCGGGACGAGTATAGCGAGCACGACAAGTGCCGCATCTTGATTCCATCTAAGGAATAATAGTATTATCTTTGACCATGAGAACCCCACATCTTTTTAGTTCCGTTTTATAGTCAAGCTTTGGCCCTTGTGCACGCAACTCTTTCCCATGTAAGAGGTGAGAGCGGATCTAAACTTTCAGCATATGAAACACCTGGATATCCTGATTACTTTGCACAATTCCGGCCCATTATTTTTTGATAAAATAATTTCCATTTAAAGTATCCTTGTTGGCCATGGACTTTGTAGGATTTCTTCGAATGGGCCCTTCAGCGTATTCTGGGTTTGCTTCTAGTCACTATCAGTTTACAGTTAAGTTGATTCGGCAAGCCGCTGATAGTTCAGTCCAAGACGGGACAATAGAAACAGCGTCTAGCAGTGTAGTGACCCGAAAAATAGCTCAGTTTTGCTTTCGTGAGATCACAATTACACCTTCTGTGAAGACAGTGCAAGACAGGGCACAGTTTTGGGCAGAAAGAAAAGAGATTGCAGCTCTTGTAGGTTCAGCAGCATTTGTTTTAGCAGTGGGATCGATAGCTGCTGTTCTAAGGTCTTGGAAATATACGTATCTTTGGGCGGTTTGTGCCATTAGCTCTTTTGTCATTTCGTTTTTCTCTTTTTCGCGCTCTTCAGAAGCTAAAAAGCAGCAAGATGAATGGAGCACCGATTTTGCTAAGGTGGTGCAAGAAGAAGTTGATCGCACCAACCGAGAAGGGGTTCTCTATGTGATGGAGCACCTCAACGATCCTTTGCCGCAACTTCCTAACATCACCTATGCCACACTTTTAGCTCCTTCAAAGATAGATCTCTTTAAGCTTTACGTGCAAAATTGGAGAGATGAGCTTAATCAAGCACAACAAAATGATTGGCAAGCTTTAGCTGAGAAATTTGCCAAGACGGGTCTTTTTTCTGAGCCAGTAAGTCGGATGACGTATCCTGAAGATAGCTCTCATTTGCAACCTTATATAGAGGTTTTCAGCGATTATTGTACGCAGCTTGAAAAACGTGTTGAGCTGGAAAAAGATGTTCAGCGACGGTATGACATAGTTAAACAGAACAAAGAACTACATTTGGAGGTTTTGGCTGCAGCTCGCCAGGCCCATTCGGATAAAACCCAGCAAATTGATGGGCTAGAAAAACGAGAAACTGAAAAGTATGACCGCGATCTTAAAAGATTAACTGAGTGCCAAAAAGCGCACCTTTGGAATCTTTTTCATGATCGAGCAAGGCAGATTGCAGACCATGCTTGGCGGACTCTTCAAAAGGAGAATCTAAGTTATGGTCTTCCTATAGAGTGGTTGCCTAATCATAAATCTTTTTCGCGTGAAAAATTGCAACAGGCAGTAAACTCCTATCTCTTTCCATCAACTTGAGAGGTTCCATTTACGGGCCAGCTGGTCGTAGGTGCCGTTCTCTTTGAGCCGCTTGAGACCTCGATTGAAAGTGGTGATGAGCGCGTCGGCCTGTTTGTGAAGAGCGACGATCCGGATCCCCTCTTGCGTGAGCGGAGGGAAGGCAATCTTGAGCCTTTCTTGAAAGAGGTCATTACAGAACGCTTCTGCCGTTAAGATGTCGATGACGGCGCCATCAACCACACCATTGGCCACATCATTGAGTGCTTGTGTAATCGAGTCGTAGGAGCGCTGGATGATGCCGGGATATTTTTCCAAAATGAGAGCAGCGGGAGAGTCGCGCTGGATGGCGATCTCTTTTCCCGAAAACTCATCGAGGGAAGAGACCTGGGTGGCGATGGGTACAACGACGGTCGGTCCTGTGAGCAGGTAGGGTTGGGAAAAGTCGTACAGCTTTTCATAGAATAGATAGGGCTGCATGTTGGATAAGATCCCTTGGTACTCTCCTTTTTGCAAACCGTACATCAAGTTGTCCCAACTTTTCTCAAAGAGGGCGATTTGGATGTTTTCTTCTTTGTTGATGGCTTCAATGAGGTCGATCGAAAAGGCGCGCAGCGCCGCTTCGCGCCCCGGCAGTTGGAGAGCGTGCCAGCTCGGATCAAAAGCGACGGCGTAGTCGTACGATTTTGAGCTACTTCCACAGCCAAAAAAAAGTAAAAGTAGAGGGAGAATCCATTTCATTTGTCCTCTAATCTTCACGATGCCTATACTCCATGATTATGTCAAACTTAAGGTACCTCATCGTCAACTTTGGAGGACCACGCTCCAAAGAGGAGATCGCTCCATTTTTAAAAGAGCTTCTCTGTGACCGAGATGTGGTAGCAACGCCCCTTCCTGATTTTTTGCACCGCTTCTTTTTTTCACGCGTTGCCAAGAGGCGCGCCATCAAGATTGCCTCAGATTACGATTTTATTGGAGGGAAATCTCCGATTTTTGAAGATACCGAAGCGATTGCTCAAGCGGTGCGACATCGTCTTAAGGCGCCTGTCCTCACCTTTCATCGCTACCTTCCGGCAACGCATGCCGCCTCTTTAAAGGCGATCAGAGAGCTCTCTTGCGACGAGCTGAGAGTTTTCCCGATGTTTCCTCAGTTCAGCTATGCGACAACGGGAAGTATCGCTCGGTTTTTTGCAGAACACCTTCCCAAAAAGGTGGTGGAAAAGATGCGGTGGGTCAAATCGTACGCCACCCATCCTGCCTATGTTGCAGCGATGCAAAAACGGATTGGAGATTGTCTCAAAGAGAACCAGCTGGAAGGCCGAGGGACGCTCCTTTTTTTCTCAGCGCATGGACTGCCCCAAAAGTTTGTCGACCGTGGCGACATCTATGAGAGAGAGTGTCAAGAGTCGTATGCACAAATTCGGGCTGCGTTTCCTGAGTGTTCCCACCTGCTTGCCTACCAGTCGAAGTTTGGCAGGGGTGAGTGGATCCGGCCGTACACCAACGAAGTGTGCGAGCAGCTCGAGGGACCTGAGAATGTTATTTTTGTTCCTTTAAGTTTTACTTCCGACCATATCGAGACGCTCTTTGAGATCGAAAAGCAGTATCTGCCGATTCTGAAGAATAAAGGGTTAAACGCTTTGCGCTGTCCTGCACTCAATCGGGAAGAGATGTGGATCGACACGATTGCTACGATTATACAGGGAGATCAGCTTGTGAGTAACAAGCTTTTGAGAAAATAAAAACATGCAATACTCATGGCAGCGCTGGCGGGGATCGTGACGATCCACGAGATGACGATATCGCGCAGCGTTGTCAAGTTTAAGGCCGAGAGGCCGCGTGCCAAGCCGACGCCAAGAACAGCTCCAACCAGGCAGTGCGTCGTCGAAATCGGAAGTCCTAGCTTCGAGGCGACAAGAATCGTCGCTGCCGCACCAAACTCGGCGCAAAAGCCGCGCGTCGGTGTGAGCTCTGTAATTTTCTTGCCGATCGTTTCAATGACACGCCATCCCCATGTTGCTAGTCCCAGCACGATTCCTGCACCTCCCAGCGCGAGGAGCCAAGAGGGAATCTGAGAGGCAGAGACAATCGTTCCATGCTGAATGATGTCCAACACGGCTGCGATGGGTCCAATGGCGTTCGAGACGTCGTTGGCACCGTGGGCGAAGGCGACATAGCAGGCACTTAAAATCTGTAAGTAAGAGAACATCTTTTCGACAAAATGGTACTGAGACGTGCGCTCGGAAAAGCTGGTCTCTAAGCGAAGTTTTTGAGAAAGGCCTTTCACCTCGTGTAAGATCTGGGTGACCCGGTCGTGAGTTTCATCGGCGCTAGCAACGCGCACGCGCTGCAAGTGTTTGATCGCTTTGTCAAGGCTGACTACCGAATGAGGGTTGTGAAGGCCAATGGGTTGAACATAACCTGAAGGAAGCCGAGCTCTTCGGACTCCGAAATAGGCCAGCACGCCAGCTGCAAGGCCGAGAATGCAAGCGATGGCGAAGGCGTGGAAGAAAGAGATGTCGAAATTGAGATTTTGAAGGCCGTTGAAGAGAAGGCTGAGCGTGAAGGTGGCAAAGACAAAAGCGACGAAGACGGGGATGAGTTTGCGCGTTGCTGCAATCGGGTCCATGGCATAGAGGATTTTCTTCTGCAAGATGAGGAAGATGCAGTACGAGATACAGGCGCTGATGAGAGGAGAGATGATCCAGCTAAGAGCAATCGACCCGACCTCGGCCCATTGCACCGTCTCAACGCCGCCGACGAGCACTCCAAAACCCAAGATCGCTCCCACGATGGCGTGCGTGGTCGATACAGGCCAGCCGAAGTACGAAGCGACTTGCAACCATAGACTGGTTCCGAGCAAAGCTCCACACATGCCGAGGATTAAGATAAGAGGCTCCGTCAGAAACATGTCGGGGTTGACAACGCCGCGCTGCATCGTCTCTGAGACGTTGGCTCCTAAAAAGAAGGCTCCGCAAAATTCTAAGATGGCGGCCAAGATCACGGCACGCTTTAGGGTCAACGCTCCCGATCCGACAGAAGTCCCCATGGCGTTCGAAACATCGTTGGCTCCGATGTTCCATGCCATATAGAAACCGACGGCTAGAACTAAAAGGCGTAAAATAGCTTCGGTTTCCATAATTACTTGAGCTCTAACACCATCCGGATACGGTTTGCGAGTCTTTCAGAAAGCGAGGCAATGCATCCAATCGCTTCGATCAACTTCATCCAGAGATAGAAGTCGGGGTGAGCTAAACGGTCTCCCTCGGCAAAAAGCTTTTTCATCCAGATGCGATGAGAGATACTAGATTCGTACTCGAGCTTGGCCGTGGCTTCGACCATTGTTTTAACTTTCTCGGCTTCGATGCCGCCAAACGACGACTCGAGAAGCTCGTCGATCTCACGAATAACTTCGCGTGTCGACCAAAAGACTGCAGCATTTTTCTCAAAGAGATTTTGCACGTTGATGATAGGGTCGAGGGGGCGCAAAGTGAGCAATATGCCGATCTCTTCGGCTTGGTCGGCGATCGTATCTTGAATCGATAAAATATCTAGGAAATGAGAGCGATCGATCGGTAGAAACAGACTCTTGGGCAGATGGTTGCGGATATCGTTTTTGGTGAGGTCGGCCTCGTGCTCGAGTTTGCACAGCTCGCTGACTAGTTTTTCGATTTTCCCCATCTCTTTGTTGGGCAAAAGCTCGATAATTTCTGTCAGCTTTTCGATGCAGCTGGCCACGCGATTCATGTGCGTTTGCAGAGGAGAAAAAGGAGATTTGCCAAACAACTTAACGATACTTCGCATTAAAAAAGAATCTAACAGAACACTTACTTTGTGTATAGAGGAACAGCTAGGAGCTTTTTTTCTTTTTCCGAAAGAGGGCGAAACTGGCCGACAGCAAGGTTGCCGAGAGTCAAATCACCGATACGGATTCTGTGGAGGGAAAGGATGTCGAGGCCGGCTTTTTGGACGAGCACGCGCACTTCCCGTTTTTTCCCTTCACGCACAACGATTTTGAGCGTGCCGCGACGGACCTTGGTGACCTTGGCAGGCTTCACCCAGACGCCCTCAACAAGAGCACCACGCGATATTGTCTGAAGCTGCTCTGCCGTTACTTCAGAAGCGGTTTTGATCAGATACTCTTTGGTCCACCCTTTTGAGGGGTGGATCACATCTTGGGCAAAATGGCCGTCGTTGGTGACCAAGAGGAGGCCTGTCGTATCACGATCGAGGCGACCGACAGTAAAAAGACGGTAAGGAAATTTTTTAAACAGGTCGACGACGAGCTTTTTGGTGCCGAGCGGTTTGTTCGAGCAGACATATCCCTTGGGTTTGTTAAGGATAAAATAGACTTTCTCCTGCTCTTTTTTTAAAGGATCTCCATCAATCTCGATGGTATCGGTCTCCCAAGAGACCAAAGTTTGAGGCTTCAGGACAACTTCGCCGTTGACCGACACCTTTCCTTCAAAAATTAATTGTTCACATGCTCGCCTTGAGGCGACGCCGGCAGCTGCCAGTGCTTTACTTAGTCTTTTCATCAGGCATAAATAATACCTCAATTGGTATCATGTTTCTATGAGAAAATTGATTTTGCTCAGACACGGTGCCTCGGCTTGGAATGAAAAAAATCTTTTTACAGGCTGGGTCGATATCCCTTTGAGCTCTAAGGGGATTCAGGAGGCTTTGGAAGCCGGCAAGAAAATCGGCTCCATCCCCATCGATGCCGTCTTTGCGTCGACCCTGGTTCGCGGCCAGATGACCGCCCTTTTAGCTTTGAGCAGCCACCCCGACGCCAAAGTGGCAAGGATCGTGCATCCTGAAGAGAAAAGGGATCACATCTTTAGCGCGGAGACAGAGAAAATGACGATCCCCGTCTTCACCGCTTGGGAGCTCAATGAGAGGATGTACGGAGAGTTGCAAGGGATGAACAAACAAGAGATGTGTGCCAAGTTCGGAGAGGAGCAAGTTCAAATCTGGCGGCGCAGCTACGACGTCCCTCCTCCAGGAGGAGAGAGCCTAAAGATGACGGCCGAGCGCACACTGCCTTATTTTCACACAAAAATTATGCCCGAGCTCAAGAAGGGAAAAAACGTTTTGGTTGTTGCCCATGGCAACTCGCTGCGATCGATCATCATGGCTTTAGACCATCTCACGCCCGAAGAAGTTGTTGAGCTCGAGATTCCGACAGGACTTCCTTTAATTTACACCTACGACCATGACATTTTACGTCGCGACGTCTAAAGCAGACGGTCTAGCCCAGATTGCTCTCTCTTATTACATCGAGGTTGTTCGATCTTCGGGCCGCAACCACTTTTTGACGACGCAAGAAATCCCGCTTTTAGAGGAGCTCGGCTGTGTAAAAAAAATGTTGCCGCAGCAGCAGATCACACGCCCGGTGTTAGAAGAGCTAATTCAGCCGCGTATTTCTTTGGTTTCGCTTCCTTGGGCCGACCCGTTCACCGGTGTTATCCATCCCGTCCACGACTTAGCAGAGCTGTGCCTTGCAAAAGGGATTGTTCTTCATATCGATGTGACCGATGTTTTGGGGTGTTTAGATTTTCGGTTTGAAGATTTGGGGTGTGACTTTGCCTCTTTCGAGCACGGTGTGTGGACTCAAAGGAAGCTCCGATCGTTCCATCCCGGGCTGTTTCCCATGACTCTTTTAGAGCGTGCTTGGGACCAGATCGACTTCATGACAACAGAGGTTGCTAGACTGCGCGAAGAGTTTGAAAACTTTTTCCCTGAGGCCGAAGTTGTCGGCCGCAACCTGGAAAGAGTGCCCCATATCACGGCCATGAAATTTCCTGGCGTCCATCCCGAAGCTCTCGCTTTTTTACTCAGGCGCCGAGGAATCGAAATCCAGGAAAATGGAGAAGCTGTCAGCTTTAAAATCCGAGACGGTGGGATGAAAGACATCGTGAAAAATTGTGTTCAAAAACTGCAGGCAATTTCTTATGCACTATAGTGATAAACTCATTGCCAAGATCGAAAATCCTAGATGTGCTGGATTTTTTACACCCGAAGAGACACGCGGGCTTAGGCTCGTGATTGGAAAAGAAGAAAAGGTTGTCGCTTTTTACTGGCTTATCGATGAAGAAGATGGCCGGATTGCCGATGCGAAATTTCAAGCGTATGGTCCTGCCGCTCTGATCGGTGCAGCCGAAGCTGCTTGCGAACTTCTGATTCACAAAAATTACGACCAAGCGCGTCGGATTTCAGCAGAGCTCATCGAACATCAGGTCGGAGGTTTTCCAGAATCTATGGGCCGATGTCTCAACCAAGTCTTAGCGGCGATCGAACATGCTGCCGACCAGTGTAGTGACATCCCCTTTGACGAGGTTTACACCGAAACGCCGATGGCTTCCAAAATTGAAAGCACAGGAAGCTATCCCGGCTGGAGCCTTCTTTCTAAAGAAGAGAAGTTGAAAGTGATCGAAGAGGTGATTCAGAGCGAGATTCGCCCCTACATCGAGCTCGATGCCGGAGGGGTGAAGATTATCGATCTCAAAGGCAGTGAACTTCTCATTGCCTACCAAGGGTCGTGCACGACGTGTTATTCGGCAACAGGAGCAACGCTCAGCGCCATTCAAGAGATTTTAAAGGCGAAAGTGAGCTCCGATCTCGTCGTGGTTCCCGATCTATCCCAGCTCCAGATCCCCAGTCATCAGGGTGAGAACCTCTCCTGAGGGGATGCGAAGCTTTAACCTTCCATCCACTGTGATCCCTTCACAAACTCCATGAAGAGTGTGGCCGCTGTCGCGAACGGAGATCTCTTGGTCTCGAAAGGCGAGCTGGCTCTCAAAGATCCGATGAAAACTTGAAAAGCCTTGTGATTCTAGTTGTGCCAAGTTGTGCGCAAACTGGTGCACAACGGCTTGCAGAATTTCTTGTCGATCCCACTCTTTTTTGGATAAACAGGCTAGCGATGTTGCCGGTTGATCGATCGTTTTGAGCACCTCTTCTTCCATATTAACATTGATGCCAATGCCTAAAATGACTCCCCCAGACACAGCCTCTGCCAAGATGCCAGCGACCTTTTTTTCTCCAATCAAAATGTCGTTGGGCCACTTGATTTGGGGAGCAAAGCCGTAGCTTTTTAAAACCGTTGTGCAAGCCAGAGCCAAAACTTGCCCCATATTGGGCAGGAAGCAGCTCTCCGTTGTAAAAAATAGAGAGGCGTAGATGTTTTTCCCTGTCGGCGAAACCCATTTTCGCCCCATTCTGCCCCGTCCAGCCGTTTGCCCTTCAGCCGTCACGCAGCTCATCTTTTTGGGATCCAACTGATGCAAATGGCTTTTGATCCAATCGTGTGTCGATGGAACAACATCCAGCAGGATATACGCAATTTCTTTCATGTTGGTCAAATTATAGGTTAAAGCCTAATATGACGTCATGTGGGATCATCGGTACTTAAGTCGCATCGATTTCCGTGCCCTCCCTCTAATTTTTGCGCTCATGTGCATCAGTCTTTTGGCAATCTCTGCCACAACCGTCGAAGAGGGGTCAGAGGCTTTTTTCACCGCCCTAACGCGTAGTCAACTTCAGTGGTTCGTCATCGGATGGGGCGTCTTTTGTTTTTTTGCCGGCATGGACTATCACAAATTGCGTCAATGGACGTGGATCCTCTACGGAGTTGTGATTGTGATGCTGATCGGCCTATTCTTCACAAGCCCCATTCAAAATGTCCACAGATGGTACCGCCTTCCTTTTTTGGGAAGAGCGTTTCAGCCTTCCGAATACGCCAAACTGATCGTCGTGATTGCGCTCAGCTGGTTTTTGGAGCACAAAGGAAACCAGATTAGAAAGCGGAGCACGGCCCTTCAAGCTATTTTGATCGCTTTTGTCCCTTTCATTTTGATTTTAAAACAGCCCGACCTGGGCACCGCTTTGGTCCTCTATCCGATCGCTCTTGTCATGTTCTATTTTGGAGGGATCCATCGGAGTGTGGTCCGTGTTATGGCCGGCACGGCTGTCGCAGGCTTTGTCTTTATTGTTTTGATGTTTACAGGTGTCATCTCGCACGAAGCCATGCGTCCTTATGCAACGAAATTTTTAAAAGAATATCAGTACGAGAGGCTCAACCCCAACACCTACCACCAAAAGGCTTCACAGACGGCCATTGCTCTTGGAGGAGTGACGGGCAGCGGGTGGCGGCAGAGCGAGTTTACAGGGAGGGAGTGGCTTCCCGCAGCGCATACCGACTCGGTGTTTGCAGCGTTTGCCGAAGAGTTTGGACTTATAGGAGTTTTTTTGTTGCTCCTCTTTTTTTTCGGTTTACTCTATTTTAGTTTTCAGGTGACGGCTGTTGCCAAGGACCCCTTCGGGCGGCTTTTGTCCGCAGGGATTACGGTCTACTTGGCGATGCATGTGATTGTAAACATTGGGATGATGTGTGGATTTTTGCCCATTACGGGCGTTCCTCTCGTCCTCGTTACATATGGGGGCTCTTCCGTCTTGTCGACGATGATAGCCCTAGGCATTTTACAAAGTATTTATAGCAGAAGGTTTATGTTTTAATGGGTACACAAAAATGAGTATACAACATCCGTTTATCCTAAAACCCAGCTCGTGGCTTGGCGAAGGCAAGATTCAGCTCAACATGGTCGAAGAAGAACTCAGCTTTTATACCCGCTGGAAGATCTCTCAGAGGGACGAGGGGGGTAAGATTGAGTGTCTTCAAGAGATCCAGGTCAAAGGCCTCTCTGACATCATGCACAACCAGTTTCTTTTCTACGATCTCACCCCAGGAACGTTCATTATCGATCTGGAGAACCCAGCTCTTGGTAAAGTGACAGGAACGGGCCTGATCACCGATAAAGTCATCGCATGGGAGTTTCGGGCCAGCGCAATTGAGTTTGAAGGGTTTGAGTTTTATGAGAAGCAAGAAGATAATAGTTATTTGATGCGTGCAGAGTATGCGACGTCGGATCAGTTCCGCACGCTCATTAAAGGGAAAGTCTGGGAGCAACAGGCTTCTACTAAGGATGCAACATGAGATACACTCTTCTACTCTGTTTCTTGATGTGCTGCTCATCGAACCCAAGCTTGATGACGCGTAAAAATTTTGACGAAGTCTATCCCGGCGAGCCAGTGATAGAGGTGCAGAAAAAAGCAGGTGCTCCGTATGCCATCCGCTCGCAGCCCAATGGAACAGAGGAGTACGAGTATATCGAACGGATTCCTCTTGGAACCGAAGTCGTTGAAGAGAACCACTACTATCTCGTCATCAAGAATGGCCAAGTCGTCTCTAAGCGGATCAACCGAGAGACCCCACCTGCCTACGACCTCATCGATGACGACGACCCCAACGATGTCGAACAGCAATAGTAAGAAAGATGCATGATATTATCAACACGGGTAATTCCTTGTTTTTCCCAAGGTCGATTTGACGCTGCAGCTGCCGAAAATGCCCGACTCGAAGGGCTGACTTCTGAGCAGCGGAGAGTGGAGCGTTTGTATAAGAGAGTTCTTGAGCTGGTTCGAGAGTGGGGTGCCTTCAAAGCAGATCTCAGCAACAAGAGAGTAGAGCCACTAACACAGATAGAAAGATTGAAACGGTTTTTGTGTGCAACTTGGAATGTAGTGTTTGGTTGCTGCTATTCTTGGCCTACAGCAGATCATCAAAAGGGGTGTGAGGGACTAGAAGCTGACATTCGCGAAGGTTTACAAAGTCTGGATCGGCAAGTCTTAGATGCTTATCTGGACCGATATGTTCCCTTAGCTCCTCTTTGGGAAGAGGAGTGGAAGACAACGCGGGCTCTTTTTCAAGAGACGTTTAAGCCTTGATTTTGATGTCGATACCGGCAGCAACGGGCAAAACTTTGAGCTTGTCGATGGTTTCGGGAGTCGGGTTGAGGATCTCGAGCAGACGCATGTGGGTGCGGGTCTCGAACTGCTCGCGGGCCTTGCGGTCGACGTGGGGAGAGGTGAGAACAGTGAAAAACTCGCGCTCTGTGGGAAGAGGAATCGGGCCTACAATACGGGCGCCTGTTCGCTTTGCTGTCTCAACAATGTCGTTGGTTGCCAGGTCGAGAACGCGCTGGTCGTACCCCTTGAGGCGGATCCGGATTTTTTTTCGTGTCACAGGTTTTTTTTCTGCCATAAAGTTAATTTCCTAAAGTTACTTTTTCACAATTTCTTCTTGAATCTTCGTTGGCACACGCTCAAAGTGTTTCGGCTCCATCGTATAAGTTCCGCGGCCTGACGTGATCGATCTCAACTGCGTCGAGTAGCCAAACATTTCGCTGATGGGGACTTCGGCTTCAATCTCGACAGAAGCTTTTGAGGTCGTTTGGTTCATGATGCGGCCACGACGTCTATTGATGTCGCCGATGACGTCACCCATAAATTGGTCGGGCGTGGTGACGACAACTTTCATGATCGGCTCTAAGAGGATCGGTTGGCATTTGCGAGCGGCCTCTTTGAGGGCCATCGATCCGCAAATCTTAAATGCCATTTCATTCGAGTCGACTTCGTGGTACGAGCCGTAAGTGATTTTCACTTTTATATCGACCAGGTGGTAGCCCGCTAAAACGCCGGTTGCAAGCCCCTCTTCAATCCCTTTGATAACAGCAGGAACGTACTCTTTGGGGATCGAACCGCCGACAATGTCGTTTTCAATCTCGTTCCCTTTCCCTTTTTCATTGGGCTCAATCTCGAGACAGACGTGCGCGTATTGGCCACGGCCTCCCGATTGCTTGACGTATTTGGTCTCGGTTTTTCCAGGGATCGTGATGGTCTCTTTGTAGGAGACTTCGGGCTTGCCGACGTTGGCCTGAACGGCAAACTCGCGGAACATCCGGTCGCGAAGAATTTCGAGGTGGAGCTCACCCATACCGGCAATGATGGTCTGTCCGGTTTCTTCGTTGGTGAAGACGCGGAAGGTTGGGTCTTCTTCGGAGAGCGAGCCAAGGGCTTGAGCGAGTTTCTCGCGATCGCCTTTGGTTTTGGGCTCAATTGCCATCGAAATGACAGGCTCTGGGAACTCCATTTTCTCAAGTAAGAGTTCGTTATCTTCCGAGCAGAGTGTATCGCCTGTTGAAGTGTATTTTAAGCCGATGCAAGCAGCAATGTCTCCAGTGAAGAACTCGTCGCGGTCTTTCCGCTGATTAGCATGCATTTCGAGGAGGCGAGAGACACGCTCGCGCTTGTCTTTGGTGGTGTTGATCAGGTTGGTTCCTTTGGTGAGCGTTCCTGCATAGACGCGCACGAAAGTGAGACGACCGACATAAGGGTCGGACATGATTTTAAACGCAAGGGCTGCAAGCGGGCTGCTGTCGTCAGGGACGAGCTCCATCGCCTCTCCGTTCTTGATGCTGATCCCTTTAATGTTGCCGCGATCGAGGGGAGACGGCATCCAGTGGACGACGGCATCGAGCAGCGGTTGGATCCCTTTGTTTTTAAAGGCAGTTCCACAGAGCACGGGATTGATTAGGTTAGTGACAACGCCTTTGCGGATCACAGCATGGATCTCTTCTTCGGTCAAGCTGTCGGGGTTTTCGAGGACCTTGGTTAGAAAAGTTTCGTTGCTTTCATCGACGGTGGCAAGCTCTTCGAGCATCTCTTGACGCATCTGTTTGCATTTGTCGAGAAGGTCGGCAGGGATGTCGTCCTCGTGGTATTTTGCACCTAGGGTTTCATCCAAGAAGAGGTAAGCGCGCATGCGAACGAGGTCGACCATGCCTTTGAATTCGCCTTCGGAACCGATCGGGCATTGGACAGGAACGGCGTTTGCGCCGAGTTTGTCGCGCATCGACTTGACAGCCATGAAGTAGTCGGCTCCCACGCGGTCCATCTTGTTGACAAAAGCAACCCTTGGAACACCATACTTGGTCGCTTGGCGCCAAACAGTTTCAGATTGGGGTTGGACACCGGCAACGGCGTCGAAAACAGCAACGGCGCCGTCGAGAACGCGTAGAGATCTTTCGACCTCAATTGTAAAGTCGACGTGGCCTGGGGTGTCGATAATGTTGATTTTACACTCTTTCCAGTAGACGGTAGTCGAAGCCGACGTGATGGTGATGCCCCTTTCCCTCTCTTGCTCCATGAAATCCATGGTGGCGGCACCCTCGTGCACTTCACCCATACGGTGGAGACGGCCGGAATAGAAAAGAATACGTTCGGTCGTCGTCGTTTTTCCAGCATCGATGTGGGCCATGATGCCGATGTTGCGAACATTTTGTAACTTGTCTGTCTCTGGCCGTTTACTCATACTTTACATCTACCATTTGTAATGGGCAAAGGCTCGGTTAGCTTCTGCCATCTTGTGTGTTTCGTCTTTTTTCTTGATGGAGGCACCTTGGTTGTTAAAACAGTCCATCAGCTCTTGAACCAATCCTTCTTCCATCGATTTCCCCTTTTCAGAGGCGTACATGATGATCCACTTCATCGCCAGCGAGATGCGTCGGTCGGCAGGAATTTCGACGGGAACTTGGTAAGTGGCTCCTCCGATACGGCGAGATTTGACCTCTAAAGAGGGCTTCGCATTTTCTAAAGCTTGCTCAAAAGCGGCTAAAGGGTCGTCGGCTTTGATGCGTTCAGCAAATTTTTGAATCGAAGCATAGACGATCCGGCGAGCAATCGACTTTTTGCCACTGAGCATCACTTTGTTGACAAATTTTGAAAGAACCAAGCTGTTATAGACAGGATCGGGTGCAATTGTTCTTTTGAACGCGCGTCGTCTTCGTGACATAAAGTTTTTCCTACTTACTTAAAAATTTTCTTCATCTAACTCTCTAAAAAATTTTAGAGAATCAACCTCTTCACTCGGAGGTCCGAACAGCTATCAGAAGCTGTCCGCAATTACTTGGGCCGTTTAGCCCCATACTTCGACCGGCTTTGCTTCCGATCTTTCACTGCAGCGCAGTCCAAAGCTCCGCGTACAATGTGGTAGCGCACGCCGGGCAGATCTTTCACGCGACCGCCGCGGACGAGAACGATACTATGCTCCTGAAGGTTATGGCCTTCGCCACCAATATAAGCGATCACCTCTTGGCCATTCGAAAGACGGACCCAAGCGACTTTTCTCAGCGCCGAGTTCGGCTTTTTCGGAGTTTTGGTCTTTACCTGCAAACAAACACCCCGTTTGTGAGGGCATTGTTGGAGTGCAGGAGATTTTTTTCGTCGCACTTTTCTAGGTCGGCCTGCACGGACAAGTTGATTGATGGTCGGCATTTCATCTCCTTCAAAAATATCGCACAAATATAGCGAAGAGAAGATTTATGCACAAGCCAACAAAAAATAGATGCAAAAAAATTTCCTCCAGGTATTTTGGTATAAAGGAAACACGATGCGCCGCCCTCTGATATTTTTTCTTTTAATTTTATCCTCTGCGTTTTCCCTTCCCCAGCAACTCAAACTCACCGATGTGCGCAACTCGACGGAGGAGATGTTTTCCTATCACGTCGAATACAAAGAGTTGACCCCCCTCCTTGTCAAACGGGCGTTAAAATCGTACATCGAGCAGTTCGACCCTCAAAAAGTCTTCCTTTTGCAGTCTGAGGTAAAACCTTTTTTAGAATTGACGTCGACCCAAATTGAGACGACGCTCGACCAATACTCGACAGACAGCTATCCCGAGTTCGAGAAAGCCAACCAAGTGATCAGTCAGGCGATTCAAAGGGCCCGCACTCTAAGAAAGGAGATTTTTCAAGAGCTCCTGGCTGCAGGCGATAAGCTAGAGGCCTTACAACTCGAGCCGTCGTACCACTGGGCTTCGACTCCCCAAGAGCTTAAGGGGCGTCTCCGCTCGATTTTGGCTCGTCTCATCGTCTCAGAAAGACGGTCACAAGAGACAGCTTTTTGGACGCAGGAGCGGCGGGAAAAGATCGCAACTCTTTTTGAAAAAAGATTTAACCGCTTTGAGAACCACTATCTGGAAGGCGAACACGATTTTGCCCTCCATATTTTGAAGGCGATGGCCCGCAGTTTAGATGCTCATACGGCCTACTTTAGCCCTCAAGAGGCTTTTGAGATGCGTGCTTCGCTCGAAAAACAGTTCGAAGGTGTGGGTGTCGTTCTAAAAGAAGGCGTGGATGGGGTCGAGATTTCTGAGCTTGTCAAAGGAGGCCCTGCAGCGCGCAGCGGGCAGATCGAGATCGGAGATCTTTTGGTAGAGATCGATGGAAAATCGGTGTCAACGAATCTTTATGAACAGGTGCTCGAAGATTTGAAAGGGAGTGGAAAGAAAGACCTCTCTTTAGGCTTGAAGCGGTATGGAAAGAATGGGGAAGCGAAAGTCGTGCACGTCGACCTCCAAAGAGAACGGATTTTGATGGAAGAAGAGAGACTGGTCTATACGGCCGAGCCTTTTGCCGACGGGATCATTGGGAAACTCACTCTTCCCTCTTTCTATGAAGGTTCGGGGTCAAACAGTTGTGAGATGGATATCCGAGAGGCGCTTAAAAGTCTGAAGAGAAAAGGAAAATTGCTCGGTCTAGTTTTGGACATGCGGGAAAATCTGGGCGGTTTTTTAAGCCAAGCCGTGAAAGTTTCTGGCCTTTTTATCACCAGCGGCGTCGTGGTGATCTCGAAATACGCTCAAGGCGAAGTACAGTACATGCGCAATGTCGATCCGCGCGTCTATTACAACGGACCCCTTGTCATCTTAACTTCGAAACTCTCGGCCTCTGCGGCAGAGATTGTGGCGCAAGCTTTGCAAGACTACGGTGTGGGCCTTGTTGTCGGAGATAAAACGACGTATGGAAAAGGGACGATCCAGTACCAAACCGTGACAGACGATGCAGCTTCTGCCTTTTTCAAAGTGACGGTGGGTAGGTACTATACCGTGTCGGGCCACTCGACACAGATCGAAGGTGTGCAAGCCGACATTGTCGTCCCCACCGAGTTTTCTCCTTACAGTATTGGTGAGCGGTATCTCGAGTATCCTC
>Ga0210389_10001768_pt1 | contig 17338 bp, 11 predicted proteins | sample IncBWH28OmetaG_FD_160127 | JGI IMG/M metagenome (GOLD analysis project Ga0210389, IMG submission 160127) | Forest soil microbial communities from Barre Woods Harvard Forest LTER site, Petersham, Massachusetts, United States - Inc-BW-H-28-O ...
AGCGTCTGGGCATCTCGGTCAAGACGGTCGAGGCGCATGTGTCGGCGGTGCTGCGCAAGCTGCAGCTTTCGAGCCGCCACGAGCTCAGCCGTTGGGCGATGCAGCGCCGTCTGGTCAGCCTCGACGGACCCTAGGGGCAATCCCCGATGGCTGCCGACCGGCGTTGCGGATATCAATAAGCGGACAGATGGACTCGAGCTCCCCACAGCTGGCGATCGAGACGGCCGGCCTGACGAAGCGCTTCGGCGAGCGCACGGCCCTGGACGGCATCGACCTGCAGGTGCCGCGCGGCTGCGCGTTTGGCTTCCTGGGGCCGAACGGGGCGGGCAAGACGACGATCATCCGCACGCTGCTCGGCCTCACGCCGGCGAGCGCGGGGACGATGCGAGTCCTCGGTCATCCGGTGCCGGCCGAGCGCGCGCAGGCGCTCGAGCGGGTCGGGGCGATCGTCGAGGAGCCGCGCTTTCACATGCACCTGACGGGGCGCGAGAACCTGCGCGTCGTCGCGGCGGTGCGCGGGCCGGAGACCTTCGCGCGGATCGAGCCGGCGCTGGCGCGCGTGGGTCTATCCGAGCGCGCGGAGAACAAGGTCAAGAGCTATTCGATGGGCATGCGCCAGCGGCTCGGGGTCGCGCGCTGCCTGCTGGCCGACCCGCTGCTGCTGATCCTCGACGAGCCGACCAACGGCCTCGACCCGGCCGGCATCCAGGAGTTCCGCGAGATGATCCGGGCGATGGTCGAGCACGAGGGGCGCACGGTGTTCATCTCCTCGCATCTGCTGGACGAGGTCGAAAAGACGTGCGACGCGGCGGCGATCGTCGATCGCGGCAAGATCGTCACGCAGGGCGCGATCGCCGAGCTGGCCGAAGGCGGCGGCGCGCGTCACGAGCTGGTCGTCGGCGTGGACGATCCCGAGCGGGCGCTTGGGCTGCTGGTCGCGAGCGCGCTGGTGGCGGAGGCTCACCGCGCCGACGAGGGCATCCGTGTGGTGCTGGCCGGCGAGCTGCCGAGCGCCGCCCAGCTGAACGCCGAGCTGGTGCGCGCCGGGGTGGGCGTGACGCGCCTGGAACCCGTCCGTCACAGTCTCGAGCAGCGCTTCCTGGCGGTCACTTCGAGGCTCGACGCCGAGCTCGTCCCGGAGGAGTTGAAGGCATGAACCCGGCGATCGCAATGCGCATGATGGGCGCCGACTTCCTGAAGATTCGCAAGAAGCTCGGCACGATGATCTGGGCACTGGTCCTGGCGCTGGGGCCGGTGGTGCTCGTGTTCTTGTTCCGTGAGCTTCACAACTCCGCGACGGCCGGCGGCATCGAGGGGTACGAAGACAGCGTCACGGCGGTCGCCCTCATCATCGGCCCGATCGCCGCGATCTTGATCGGCACCGACGCCGGCGCGATCGACAACTCGGCGGGCGTGTTCCGCGACCTCGTGGTCACAGGCCGCGACCGTCTGGCGATCTTCGCGGCCCGCGTGCCGGCCGCGCTCGCGCTCTGCTGGCTGATCATCGTGTTCGCCTACCTGGTCGCGATCCTCGGCACGTTCGCGTTTGCGGGCACCAACCCCACACCTGATTCCTCGCTGCTGCTCGAAGGGCTCGTCTTCTCGATGTTCTCCACCGGGGTGATCTGTGTGGTGGCGGTGGGGTTCGCATCGCTCACCAATTCGCGGCCGGCGGCGCTCACGGTTCTGATCATGTGGCATCTGATCGCAAGCCCGATCCTGGCGAACATCAGCTCGCTGGGCAGCCCGCGCAAGCTGCTGCTCAGTCAGGCGATTGGCCACTTCAGCCCTTTTTCTTCCGATAACGGGGGCGGAGGCGGCCACCACGACGCTCACGGCGTCGTGCTCACGATGTCCGGTGGCACGGCGGTGGCCGTGGTCCTCGGCTGGATCGTGGTGTTCTTGGCGCTCGGTGCTTGGCGCACGCGCACGATGGACGCGTGAGTCGCCCGGCGGCCCGGGCGGCGGCTACTAGACTGGCGAGTCGATGAGCGTCAGCGACGCGCAGGACGGATTGACGGCGAACGGGTTGACGGCGATCGTGGAGGCCTTCGACCTCCGTCGCCGCTATGGCGAGGGTGAGGCGGCGGTGGACGCGCTGGCGGGCGTGACGGTCGCGTTCCCGGCGGGTCGCTTCGCGGCGATCATGGGGCCGTCGGGCTCCGGCAAGTCGACGCTGATGCACCTGCTGGCCGGTCTGGACCGCCCGAGCTCGGGCACGGCGAAGGTCGGCGGGGTCGAGCTGACGCAGCTGGACGACCGCGCGCTGACGCAGCTTCGCCGCGACCGCATCGGCTTCATCTTCCAGACGTTCAACCTGCTGCCGGTGCTGAGCGCGGAGGAGAACATCTTGCTGCCCCTGTCGATCGCCGGGCGCGACGTGGATCGCCAGTGGTTCGAGCAGCTGGTGGACACGGTCGGCATCCGCGATCGCCTGAGCCACCGCCCGGCGGAGCTGTCCGGTGGTCAGCAGCAGCGGGTGGCAGTGGCGCGGGCCCTGATCTCACGCCCCGACGTGGTGTTCGCGGACGAGCCGTCGGGGAACCTCGACTCGAGATCGTCGGGCGACGTGCTGGAGCTCTTGCGCCGGGCGGTGGACGATTTTGGCCAGACGGTGGTGATGGTCACCCACGATGCCCACGCGGCGTCGTTCGCCGACCGGCTGCTGGTGCTGGCGGACGGGCGCATCGTGCACGACGGTGAGGCGGGGAGCGCCGAGCAGGCGCTCGACCTGATGAAGGCGGTCGGCTGATGGCGCGCCGGGCGTTCGCGCCGGCGGGCCGCGCGGAGGGCTGATGCTGGCGCTGGTGCTGCGCGGCTTCATGCAGCGCAAGCTGCGCGTGCTGCTGACGGCGATCGCGATCGCGCTGGGCGTGGCGCTGATGGCGGGCACGTACATCCTCACGGACACGATCAACCACGCGTTCGCTGGTGTGTTTGGCACCGCCTACGCGAACAAGGCGGTCGTGGTCACGGAAAAGGAAACGCTAGGTCGAGGGACTGGCTCGGAAGTCTCCGTGCTGAACGCCGCGACGCTCGCCCGGGTACGCGCGGTGTCGGGCGTGGCGGCGGCCTCGGGCAGCATCTCTAGCCAAGCCGCGTTGCTTACGACGAGCGGAAAACGACTCACGAGCGGCGGTGCGCCGGCACTCGTCGACGCCGTGCAACCGCCGCGCTTCGAGGCCTTCACCGCGGCCAAGGGTCATCTTCCACTTGTCGCTGACGAGATCGCGATCGACCAGGCAACCGCCAGCCGCGAGCATCTGAGGCTCGGCCAGCAGGTCGTGCTCGCGGGCCGTTCGCCCGCGCGGCGCTACACGATCTCCGGGATCGCCAAGTTCGCCGGCAGTGAATCTTTCGGCGGCGCGAGCGTCGTGCTGCTCGTTTCCCAAGAAGCCCAGTACGTCGCGGGCGAACCGGGCGCGTACGACGAGATCTACGCGGCCAACAGCGCGGGCGTCTCGCCGCAGGAGCTCGCCGCTCGCGTACGCGCCGCGCTGCCCGCCACGCTGACGGTGCGCACCGGGGCGCAGGAAGCCTCCAACCAGACCTCCGAACTCGAAGAAAAGCTTGGCTTCCTACGCACCTTCCTGCTGGTCTTCGCCTACGTCGCGCTGTTCGTGGGCGCGTTCATCATCTTCAACACCATCTCGATCACCGTGGCCCAGCGTACGCGCGAGTTCGGCCTGCTGCGCACGCTCGGCGCCTCGCGCGCGCAGATCATGCGCGCGGTGGTCGAGGAAGGGCTGCTGCTGGGCATCGTCGGGGCGGTCATCGGGCTGTTCGGTGGCATCGGCCTGGCGCCCGCGCTGGACGGCCTGTTCAAGGCCTTCGGCGCGGACCTGCCGGACAACGGCACGGTGCTCGAGACGCGCACGGTGGTCGTGTCGCTGGCCGTGGGCATCATCGTGACGATCGTGGCGGGCTTCTTCCCGGCGCTGCGCGCGACGCGCGTGCCGCCGATCGCGGCGATGCGCGAGGGCGTGCAGATCCCGCCCCGGCCGCTGCCGTCCAGGCGCGCACTGATCATCCGTTTCGTCCTCATGCTGGTGGTTGTGGTGGCGATCTCCACGGCGTCCAAGGGGATCGGCGTGGTGCTGCTGATCGGCATCGTGATCCGCGGCGCGCGGCTGCGCTACCGCCTGCGCAACCATGGCAAACGCAACTACCGAGTGGTTCCGGCGCTCGCCGGCGCGATCGGCTGGCTGATCAGCTGGCGCGGGATCACGGCGCGCCTCGCGCGCGAGAACTCCGTGCGTCAGCCCGGCCGCACGCTCGTGACCGCGCTCGCGCTGACCGTTGGGCTGGGGCTCGTGGCGTTCATCGCGGTGCTCGCCGCGGGCACCAAAACGACGATCGACCGGGCGGTCAGCCGCTCGTTCGCCGGCAGCCTGATCGTGCAGAACTCTCAAAGTGGCCAGGGCCTGCCGGCGGCCGTGGCGCCGGCGGTGCGGACGGTCCACGGTGTGGGCGCGGTCACGGCGGTCGCGTTCACGAAGGGCAGGGTGCGAGACCTGGCCGCGGCGGGCGCGCCGGTGATCGAAGAAAAGAGCACCGTGACGGCGATCGAACCGGAATCGTTCGTGAAGATGTACAAGACCGAATGGGAGCACGGCTCCCCGGCGACGCTGACCGCGCTCGGAGAGGACGACACCGTGATCACGAAGAAGTTCGCGAGCGCTCACAACCTGCACGTGGGGCAGCGACTGTCAGTGCTGACGGCCTCCGGCCACGAGGTGACGCTGACGGTGACGGGCATCGTCAAGGAAGAAGTGCTCGGCCTGCTCGCCAACCTCACCGTGCTGCGCTCGCTTGCCAGCTCGATGTTCGGGCAGCGCGAAGACGGAGTGGACTTCGTCTCCTACGCGCCGGGTGCGAACGGCGCGGAAGTGCGCCACGGGATCAACACGCTGCTACACGCCAACTTCCCTCAGACCCATTCGCAGACCGCGGCGGAATACACGCACGAAGTGAGCAGCAAACTCAACAAGCTCCTGCTGCTCGTGTACGTGCTGCTGGCGCTGTCGGTAGTCGTGTCGCTATTCGGGATCGTCAACACGCTGATCCTGTCGATCTACGAGCGCACGCGCGAGCTGGGCATGATGCGCGCGATCGGCACCTCGCGCAGCCAGGTCCGGCAGATGATCCGCTACGAGTCACTGATCACGGCCATGATCGGCGGCATCCTCGGCTTGCTGATCGGGGTCGTGGGGGCGGTGCTCGTGACGATCTTCGAGCTGTCGGGCTCGGGCTACGTGGTCTCGATACCCGTGGGCACGCTGATCCTGCTGCTCCTCGCCGCGGCGGTCGCCGGCGTGCTCGCCGCGCAGCTGCCAGCCCGCCGGGCGGCCAAGCTGGACGTGCTCGGGGCGCTGTCGAGCGAGTAGCTCTGGCGAGCGAGTAGCTCTGGCGAGCGAGTAGCTCTGGCGAGCGAGTAGCCTTCAGGCGTGGTCCTTTACACATGCTCGGAGGGCACCTCCTTCGGCGGTCTTCCGGCGCCGATCGCGCACCCGTGCGGGCGGGCGGCCAAGGCGCTCGAGGACGCCGGCCACAGCTTCGATGTGAAGCAGGTCAAGGGCGGCGTGCTGAAGCTGTGGACGCTGCCGTCGCGTGGGCGCGACCGCGCGGAGATCGAGCGGCTGAGCGGCCAGCGCTCGGTGCCGATCCTTGTGCTCGACGACGGTGACGTGGTGAGCGGCTCGGGGGCGATCGTGCGCTGGGCCAAGGCGACGCCGCCGCAGGCCGCCGCGTCCGGCGCCGCCTGAGCGCGCGCCGCCGGCGCCACTGTCTGAGCGCCCGCCTGCCGGCGCCACCGCCTGAGAGCGCGCCTGCCGGCGAAACCGCCAAGCACAGGCCGCCTGCGGATAAGCTGCGAGGCGATGGCAGCCGCCGCCCCGACCGAGCCGAGCGACCCTGAGCTGCAGGCGACGGCGTGGGACCTCGGGCCGCTGGTGGACGGCGAGGGCGAGGGTGGCGTCGAGCCGCGTCTGGGCGAGGCGCTTGCGCGCGCGCAGGCGTTCGCGGCAGCCCACGCGGGCAAGCTCGGCGAGCTGGACGGCGCGGGCCTGCGCGCGGCGATGGAGGAGCTTGCGGCGATCCACGAGCTGGTGGCGCGCGCCGGCTACTACGCGGCGCTGCGCTTCTCGACCGACACGGCCGAGCCGGCCAACGGCGCGCTGTTGCAGAAGGTCCAGGAGCAGGAGACGGCGATCCAGACGACGCTGCTGTTCTTCGAGCTCGAGTGGGCGGCGCTGCCCGACGAGCGCGCCGAGGCGCTGCTGGGCGGCGACGATCTCGAGTTCTGCGCTCACCATCTGCGCAACGTGCGCCGCTACCGCGAGCACCTGCTGAGCGAGCCCGAGGAGAAGATCCTGGCCGAGAAGTCGCTGACGGGCGCGAGCGCGTGGACGCGGCTGTTCGAGGAGCTGACCTCGGCGATCGAGGTCACCCTTCCGGGTACACGGGAGATGCCGGCGGCCGGCGGCCGTGCCACTGACGGTGGCGGTGTTGACGGCGATGGCGGTGCCGGCGACGGCGCGGGCGAGAAGGTGGCGCTGGACGTGGCCCTCAGCCGCCTGGCGCTGGCCGACCGCGACGTGCGGCGCACGAGCGCCGAGGCGGTCACGGCGGCGCTCGCCCCAGGGCTGCGCACGCGCGCGTACCTGTTCAACACGCTGCTCGCCGACAAGGCGACGGACGATCGTCTGCGCCGCTATCCGAACTGGCTGGCGGCGCGCAACCTCGCCAACGAGGCGAGCGACGAGTCGGTGCAGGCGCTGGTGGAGGCGGTACGCGGGCGCTACGAGATACCGCGCCGCTGGTACCGGCTGAAGGCGAGGCTGCTGGGCGTCGAGCGGCTGGCGGACTACGACCGCATGGCGTCGGTGACCGAGGACGAGGTGAGCTTCCCGTTCGCGCAGGCGCGCGAGATCGTGCTCGACTGCTACTCGTCGTTCTCCCCGGAGCTGGGGAACCTGGTCAAGCGCTTCTTCGACGAGCGGCGCATCGACGCGCCGGTGCGCCCGGCCAAGCGCGGCGGCGCGTTCTGCGCGGCGGCGGTGCCGTCGGTGTTCCCGTACGTGCTGCTCAACTACACCGCTCGGCGCCGTGACGTGCTGACGCTCGCGCACGAGCTGGGCCACGGTGTGCACTTCGCGCTGGCGGCGCGCCAGGGGGTCTTCCACCAGAGCACGCCGCTGACGCTGGCGGAGACCGCGTCGGTGTTCGGCGAGACGATCGTGTTCGCGCGCCTGCTCGAGGAGGACTCCTCGCCGGCCTCGCGCCTGGCGCTGCTGGCGGAGAACCTCGAGGACACGATTGCGACGGTCTTTCGCCAGATCGCGATGAACCGCTTCGAGCACCTGGTGCACACCAACCGGCGCGAGCACGGCGAGCTGTCGGCGGAGCGCTTCGGCGAGCTGTGGGCGGAGAGCCAGGAGGAGCTGTTCGGCGACTCGGTCGAGCTGACCGACGGCTACCGCACGTGGTGGTCCTACATCCCGCACTTCATCGGCAGTCCCGGCTACGTGTACGCGTACGCGTACGGGCAGCTGCTAGCGCTGTCCGTGTACGAGCGCTACGAGCAGACCGGCCCCGAGCTCGTCCCCCGCTACCTGGCGATGCTCGCCGCAGGCGGCTCCAAAGCGCCGGAGGAGCTGGGCAAGATCGTTGGCGTGGACCTCGCCGACCCCGGCTTCTGGACCGCCGGCCTGGACCTGGTCGAGCGCCAGCTGCAGGAAGCCGAAGCGGCGGCTGAGGCGTCCGGGCGGGTCTAGACCGTCATGTCTTCCCCTTGGGGGTCTTCTTCTGCACGAGCTGCACGCTCTCGCGCTTGGTGCTCGCGGGGGCAGGGGAAGACTTGACGATGGTGAGGCTCGCGCTGAGCCTGCCGTGACCGGCCTTCAACAGCGCGCGGCCAGCGGCGGTGAGCTTGATCGTTAGCACCCCGGTCTTACCCGCCGGGATCGAGAACGCGGCCGTGCCGATCGTCTCGGCTTTGGCTTTCTTTCCGTGCTTGTCTTTGCTCGCGACCGTGAGCGTCAGCTTGCCGGTGCATGCGGCCGTACCCGTGCAGGTGAGCTCGACCGATGCCCTGACGCCGCTTCGAACGCCGAGGAGCGACCCGGTCAGCGACACGCTGCCGGCGATCGCGATTTTGGCTTCGTGCTTCTGCGGCGCGGCTTCTTCCTGGCGCTTCTTGGCCGCGAGCGCTTCTTCTTCCTGGCGCGTGGCCGCCGCTTCTTCAGCTTCGCGCCTTTCCCTGGCTTCTTCGCGGATTGGGCTGTTTGCACTCACCGCGCTCTTGCTCCCGACGGCGTTCGTCGCCGTCACTTCGCAGGATATGCTGCGACCTTCGTCGGACGTGGTCACCGTGTAGGTGTTCGCTTCGGCGCCGCCGATCGCCACGCCGTCGCGCAACCACCTGTAGGCGTAGGAAATCGGGCTGGCGCCGATCCACGTCCCTGCCGAGCACGCCAGTGTCTGCCCGACCTCGGCCGTTCCGCTGACGATCGGCGCCGCCTCGTTTTCGGGCGCCTCCAGGCCGGTCACTTCCATGTCACGAGTTGCGCCGGCCCGGTTGGTGTACTGACCGAACGCCACGCATGAACCCGCCACGGGGCACTGGACCTCGCCGAAGATGGCTCCCGGGTTGCCCGCGGCGTTTACCGGCGCGGTGAGCTCTCTCGCCTGGCCCCACAACCCTCCAACCTCGTCGGCGGCTATCGCCTCCCGGTCTCCTTCCGCGTCTCGGTACTCGCCGACGGCGACGCACGCACCCGATGCGCTACAGGCTGGTTCAAGAACGACGTCCGGGTTGCTTGCCGCGTCCGTGGGGGCCGCGATCTCGCTCGCCGGCCCCCACGTCCCGTCCGTCTGATCGGCGACCATCCCCTCCTGGTCGCCGGCATTGTTGGTGTACTGGGCGGCAATTACGCACCAGCCCGCGGCGATACACGCGATCGAAGCGAACGGGTGCGGGTTGACCGCGACGTTCGCGGGAGCCACGATCTGGCTTGCCTGGTCCCACAGTCCACCTTCCTGTTCGGCGACCATCGCCTCCCGACCACCGGCGCGGTCGGCGTAGCTGCCAACGGCGATGCAGGGCCCCGAGGCGACACACACCAGCGAATCAAGCCTTGATTCGGGCTCGTTCCCGGCGTTTGCCGGCAACGCGATCTGGCTGGCTCGAGCCCATTTGCCGCCGGTCTCGGTCACCACCATCGCTTCCTGGGTGTGCGTCGAGCCGTCCTGGTATTCGCCGATCCCAACGCACGACCCAGCCACCGAGCACGCAACCGCACCCAAACGCGATTCCGAGTGACTCTCAGCGTTCGCGGGCAGCTCGAGCGCGCTTGCCGCGCCCCACACTCCGCCCGTCTCTTCGGCCACCATCGCCTCCCGGTCGCCATCTTCATCGCTGTACTCACCGCGGGCTACGCACGACCCCGCGGCTGGGCAGGCCACCGAAGCAAGGGAGGCTCGTGGATCGCTTGCCGCGTTGCTCGGCGGCTCGATCTCACTCGCCGCGCCCCACGCCCCGCCCGCCTCGCTCGCGACCATCGCCGCTTCGCTGCCGCCTTCCTGCAGGTAGTGACCGACCGCGACGCAATCGCCCGGGTCGGTACACGCGACCGAAGGCGAGGCAAACCCAAACCCAGCTTGCTGGCCGCTCCTCGCGGCGCCGGCCGGCAGCCCGATCTCGACCGCATGGCCCCACGATTCGTCGACCCTGGCGGCGGCCATCGCCTCCTGGTTGCCGTCTTCGTCCGTATAGGAGCCTACGCCGGCGCAATACCCCGCCGTCGGACAGGCGCCCCAATCGAAGCGGGCTTCCGGTTCGCCAGCCGCGTTTGCGGGCGCCGTCACGGCCACCCCAACCCATGGCGACCACTCGAAGGGCGCGCTCGCGAGCCCGGGGGGTTCGGGAGTGATGGCCGTGGTGAACGATTCTTCCTCTCCGTAGCTCGTATCCAGATCGTTCTTGGCCACCGTGCGCCAGTGGTAGGTGTGCCCGGCCGTCAGGCCTTCGACCTTCGCCGACAGGATCTCTTCGCCTTCCCCGCCGATGCCTCCGCAGGACACTTCGTGTTCGGTGACCGACGCTTCTCCATATTGGAAGAAGCATTCGGTCGGCTCGCCCTCGTTGTTGATGAGCGCTTCGAGGAGCACGGCGGTGGTCCAGCGTTCCGCGACGGACTCGTTGACCACGTCCGGCGGTACGGCCGCCGTCTTGAACTTCACCGGCGCGCTCAGTTCGCTCGGTTCGAACACTGCTCCCGTGTCGCGGGCGCCCAGGCACACCGAATATTCGGTGTCCGGGCTGAGCCCCGATAGAGAGGTCGTCACGGGCTCTCCCTCGACCCCCGAAGCCACTCCCGCTGGTTGCGGTGCTTGCAGTGCGCCGGGCTCATCGCAGGTGGCCTCGCCACCGCCATAGAAGAAGCCGTATTCGACGTGCGCTTCCGGACTCGCGGCTTTCGGGTCCAGCACGCCGTGGACGACAGCCGTCGTGGTGGTGACGTTCGTCACCGCTTCCACCGCGCGCATTTCCGGGACTTCGGGTGGCGGGGCGGCGAGGGCGGGAGCGGCCGAGAACTCGCCAGCGACGGCAACCCAGCAGGCGCCGCCAGCAAGGATCAGGGCAAGCGGACGGATCGATAGTCTCATGGACGAGGACTCCCCTTCAGATCAGCCAAAAGCTAGCCTGAGCGTACTGTACCCAACGTCGTTGGGTCGTTCGGTGCGACCTGCAGCGACTGGCTGAGGGCCGGGCCCAGGGACGAGATGAGCTCCTCGCCGTTCGGGGTCTCGGCGGGATCGAGGAGCCACTGAAGGACCAGCCCGTCGCAGACCGCTATCAGGAACGACGCGATCACCTTTGCGTCGGCGCCTGCCCGCTCGGCGTCCTCGCCCAGGCTCGCCCGCACCATCGAGGCGACCTGCTCACGCACGGTGCTGTAGTGAGCGGCCAGTTCTTGGCGCAGGCCCTCAGACCACGCTGACTGCCCGACGGCCTCGACGAAGCCGACGAGCACTGGACGCAACTCCTCGAAAGAGCCCAGCATCGCAACCCACGACGCCGCCATCTGCTGAAGCGGCGACTGGTTCTCGCCCGCGAACGCGGCCTCGCCCAGGCGGGTGGTCCATTCTTCGACGGCGCGGCCGATCGCCGCATTGAGCAGCGCTTCCTTGGAGCCGAAGTGGTAGCCGATCGACGCGAGATTGGCGCCCGAGGCATTGGCTATGTCGCGGGCCGTCGTGCGGGAGTAGCCCTTTGTGCGCAGACACTCGACTGCGCCCGCCAGGAGTTGGTCGCGGTGGCTGGCTTGGGCCATTGGCAGATCTTAGTTGACAATCGGACGAACGTAGGTATTGTACATACGTATAGATTGATTGTGCCCGATGATGCCAACGCGAGGAGCAGGCAGATGACAACGACCGAGATGGCGAGGACGCAAGTCGAGCAGGCAATTGCCGAGCAGCCGGTTTTCGACGGCGTGCCGCGGGGCCCGCGTCTCCCGCGCGCTCTGCAGACGGTCCTATTTGCTACGCGCCCACTCTCCTTCATGCAGCGTGCCCGCCGCCGCCATGGCGATGTCTTCACCATCCGCCCCTACGGCTTTCCAGACATCGTCGTCCTCACCGACCCGGAGCACATCAAGGAGGTGTTCACCGGCGACCGCGACGTGTTCGCGGCCGGGAAGGCAAACGCCGCCATGAGCCCTGTCCTGGGCAGCCACTCGCTGCTGACGCTCGACGGGGAGCGTCACCTGCGCCAGCGCAAGCTGATGCTGCCGCCCTTCCACGGCGAGGCGATCGGCCGCTACCGCGAGCGCATCGAGGAGATCACGAAGGCTGAGATCGCGAGCTGGCCGATCGGCAAGCCATTCCCGATCCGCCCGCGCATGCAGGACATCACGTTCGAGATCATCCTGCGCGCGGTCATCGGCGTCAGCGACCCAGGGCGCCTCGAGCGCCTACGCGAAGTGTTGCCCAAGCTGCTCGACTTCAGCGTCCTCGACATGTGGGCGGTGTGGGTGTTCCCCAAGCTGCTTGACAGCCCGATCGCGCGGCGTAACCCCGCCCTGCGTATGCGCCCCGAGATCGACCGCCTGCTCTACGAGGAGATCGCCGCGCACCGTGCGAATCCCGAGGGTCACGACGACATCCTCGCGCTGCTTCTCCGCGCGCGCGAGGAGGACGGCGAGCCGCTGTCGGACGAGAACTTGCTCGATCAGATCATCACGCTGCTGCTCGCCGGCCACGAGACCACCACGACCGGGCTGGCATGGGCCTTCGAGCGCCTGACCCGCAACCCCGACGCGCTCGGGCGCCTGCGGCAAGAGCTCGAGACCGACGAGGAGCAATACCTAGAGGCGGTCGTGAACGAGACGCTCCGTGTCCGTCCCGTGATCGACGGGGTCTGGCGCAAGCTCGCCGCCCCGGCGATCGTCGCCGGTCACCGTCTGCCCGCCGGGACGCTCGTCTTCCCCGCGATCTCACTGGCACAGACATCCAACGACGCGTTTCCCGATCCCGAGGAGTTCCGTCCTGAGCGCTTCCTCGAGGGCTCTCCACCGCCGTACACCTTCATCCCATTCGGCGGCGGGATACGCCGCTGCATCGGCGCGGCCTTTGCGATGATGGAGATGAAGACGGTGCTCGCCACCGTGCTTCGACACGTCGAGTTGAGCGCGCCCGATCAGCGTCCCGAGCAACCGCGCTCTCACCACATCACCCAGATCCCCGCGCGCGGCGCACGCGTGCTGATCACCGCAAGGCGCTCGCCCGACCAATGACGAGAACCGTGGAGTGGCGGCTTGGTTTGCCGTCAGCCTCAGAACAGCCCGCTGAGCGCCGTGCCCGCGTGGTGCACGAGCTCGAACAGCGGCTGGGGGATGACGCCGAAGAAGATCGTCGCGGCGCCTGCGAGCACCGCCACGAGCGCCACCTCCAGCTGCACGCCGCCGGCCGCCACGTCGGTGCCGGAGGAGCCGCCGGCGAGCTCGGCGTCTAGTTCGGTGGAGCCGCCCGCGAGTGCCGGCAGCGGGCCGGCGCCAGGTGCGCTCAGCGGGGCAGTGCCCGTCGTCGCCGAGGTCTCTGCGCCGGGCGCTTCGCGCATCCACATTGCGGCGATCACCGGCAGGTAGTAGCCGAGGGAGATCATCGAGCCGATCACGATCGCCACACCGAGCCACGTGTAGCCGCTGGCCACCGCCGCGTCGATCAAATAGAACTTGCCGATGAAGCCCGCCGTCGCCGGCACGCCCGCCAGCGCCAGCATCGAGATCGTCATCGGCCACGCCAGCCACGGGCGCTCGCGTCCCAGCCCCGCCAACGCGTCCATCGAGTCGCCGCGCCCGGTCTCCCGTTCGCGGGCGACGATCACTGCGAACGCTCCCATATTCATCATCAAATACACAGCCAGGTAGAAGACCGTCGCCGCGACGCCCAGCTGCGTCGCCACCACCACGCCCGCCAGCATGTAGCCCGCCTGGCCGACCGACGAGTACGCGAGCATGCGCTTCAGCGAGGACTGGCCGAGCGCGCCGACGTTGCCGACGATGATCGTGATCGTCGCCAGCACCGCCACCGCCGGGCCCCAGCTCTGTTGGGTGCCGAGTAGGGCTACGTCGAAGAAGCGCAGGAACACGCCCAACGCTGCGACCTTGGTGGTGACCGCCATGAAGGCGGTGACCGGCGTCGGGGCGCCCTCGTACACATCCGGCGTCCACTGGTGAAACGGCGCCACCGAGGCCTTGAAGCACAGGCCCGCCACGCACAGCGCGATGCCCGTCAGCGTCAGCGGATCGGTTGCGATGCTGCCGCTCGAGATCGCCGTCGCGATCGAGCTGAAGTCGGTCGAGCCGGTCGCCCCGTAGATCAGCGCCAGCCCGTACAGCAGTGTCGCCGAGCCGACCGAGCCCACGATCAGGTACTTCAGCCCCGACTCCAGCGAGTGCTCGCGACGCAGTTCGGTCGCGCACATCACGTACAGCGGGATCGACAGGAGCTCGAGGCCAACGAACAGCGCCACCGTGTTCTGCGCGCTCGCCAGCACCGCCATGCCGCCGATCGACGTCAACAGCAGCGCGTGGAACTCGCCGTGGGCCGCTTCGTGCGCTGCCAGCGAGCGCCACGCCAGCAGCACCGCGCACGCCCCGCCCGCGATCAGGATCAGGTTCAGCGCCAGCGACAAATCGTCGATGCGAAGCGCCCCCGACACGATCGACTTGTTCGTGTGCCACTGCCAGATCGACAGGCCCAGCGCCGCGCCCAGCGCGCCCAGGCTCAGCGTCGGCACCAGCTGCGTGCGCGCGAAGCGGCTGCCCAGCATGCCCACCATCAGCACCAGCACCGCGCCGCCCAAAAGCGCGATCAGCGGCGAGAGCCCCGCGAAGTCCACGTGCGGGCCTTTCAGGTGGGTGGTGGCGAGGAGCATGTTCATTTCAAGGTGTCGAAGGTCGCGTCGAGGTCGGTCCGCACGATCACGGGCCTGGCCTGGCCGCTGAGCCTCTGTGCGGAGAGGACAGCCTGCTTCACCGAGCGTTCGCTGCGGTGCAGCGCCAGCTGCGGGTACAGCGCGAAGAACAGGATCACCGCGACCAGCGGCACCAGCACGGCCGCGTCGCGCAGGCTCAGCTCGCGCGAGCGCACGTTCGCGCCGACGCGGTTGTGCATCGCGCGGATGAACAGGCGCAGCGCGTACACCGCCGCCATCGCCACGCCGCTGAAGGCGATGATCGCGATCACCAGCTTGGCTTTGAACAGGCCCAGCAGGATCAGGAACTCGCCGACGAAGTTCGACGAGCCGGGCATCGCCAGCGTCGCCAGCGTCACGATCAGCGCCAGCGACGCCAGCACAGGTGCGCGGAAGGCGATGCCGCCCATCTCGCGGATGTCTTCAGAGCCGCCCGCGCGCGCCGCCAGCAGGGCCACGATGAACAGGATCGGTCCCATCACCAGGCCGTGGTTGACCATCTGCAAGAGCGCCCCCTGGGCGCCCTGCGGGTTGAGCGCGAAGATGCCGACCGTGATGAAGCCAAGCTGCGCCACCGACGAGTATCCGAGGATCAGCCGCGCGTTGGTCTGGCTGAACGCCTGGATCGAGCCGTAGATGATCGAGAACAGGCCGATCAGCAGCATCAGCATCTGGAAGTGCACCGCCGCCTGCGGGAACAGCGGCAGCACGATCGCCAGGAAGCCGTACGCGCCGACCTTCGAGAGCACGCCCGAGAACACCATCAGCACCTCGATTGGCATCGCCCGGTAGCCGTCCGGCATCCAGCCGTGCAGCGGGAAGGCCGGCATCTTCACCAGGAACGCCGCCGCGAAGAACAGGAAGATCCACTCCTGCGAGCCGGTGCTCAGCGGCAGCTTCTGCAGCGCCGAGAGCACGAATGTGATGTGCCCGCCGCCTTGTTGCGCCGCCAACACGCCCGTGGCGATCGCCGCCGCCAGCATCAACAGCGAGCCGACCAGCGTGTAGATGACCAGCTTGATTGTCGCTTTGATGCGGTCGGGCCCCTGGCCCCAGCCGCCGATCAGGAAGTAGAACGGGATCAGCATCAGGTCGAAGAACGCCACGAACAGCGCCAAGTCCTGGGCCAGGAACGCGCCCAGCACAGCCGACTCGGCCAGCATGAAGTTGAAGTAGTACAGGCGCGGGCGGTCCGGTGGGGGAGTGTCCTTGCGCAGGTTCGATGCCAGCACCGCCGCCGCGAACAGCAGCGTCGTCAGGCCCACCAGGAACACGTTCAGCCCGGTGATCGCGAGCTTGTAGTGGATGCCCAGTTCCGCGATCCACACCATGTCGGTCACGTGCTGAAGGCTTGATGCGGACCCACCCACCCTGAAGTCGGCGATGTAGCCGATCGACAACGCCAGCGCCGCCACCGAGCCGAGCAGCGCGATCACGCCTGGGGCGCGCTCGTTGCGCAGCGACACCAGCGCGCCGATGAGGCCGCACGCCAGCGGGAGCCAGATCAGGATCGAGAGCGCCGGCATCAGGTCTGCAAAAGGAAGTAGAAGCCCACGCCGGCGACGCCGAGCACCAGCAGCGCTGCGTAGTAACGGACGAAGCCGCTCTGCGCCGCGCGCACCGCCGCCGAGCCCGCGCGCACGATGCCCGTCGCGCCGCCCACCAGCGTCTCATCCACGAACACGCGCTCGAACGTGTCGCGCGCGAAGCCGCCGATGGCGGCCATCGGCGCGAGCACCAACAGGCCGATCGCCTCGTCGAAGTACCACTTGTTGAGGAACAGCGAGTACAGCGCTTCGCCTCCGGGCACGCCCTTGCGGATCGAGTCCGCCAGCGAGAAGCGGCCCTCGGCGTCGCGCCCGGCCACGACCCAGATGCGATAGGCGATCGCGATGCCCGCCAGGCCGATCAGCGTGCCGAGCGTCAGCCCGATCACCAGTAGCCCTGTTTTGGTGTGCGGTTCATACAGCTTGGAGGTGGCGAACGTCGGGCGCAGGAAGTCGTCGATCACGAAGTCCACTTTCGGGATCTGGATCAGCCCGGCGCCGACCGCGCCGAGCGCCAGCAGGCCCATCGCGATGCGCATCGGCAGCGCCCGCTCGGCGATCGCGTGGGTTGGGCCAGGGAAGCCCACGTCGGTGTCCTCCTCCTCGCCCGTCGCCGGGTTGCGTGGCACCTCGGCGTGGTGTAGGTGGCCGCCTTCCAGCTCGCGCGCCTCCGCCACCGGCTCGCCGTGGAAGGCGCGGAAGATCATGCGGAACGTGTAGATCGCCGTCAGCAACGCGCCCGCGTAGCCCATCACGTACAGGATCCAGTGCCAGCCGCCGCGCTCGCCGGTCACCAGCAGGATCTCGTCCTTGGAGAAGAAGCCCGAGAAGGGCGGGATGCCCGACAGCGCCAGGCCGCCGACGATGAAGCATCCGTACGTGAACGGCAGCGCCTTGCGAAAGCCGCCCATCTTCTCCAGCGACTGCTCGCCGCCCATCGCGCCGATCAGCGAGCCGGCCGCCATGAACAGCAGCGCCTTGAAGAACGCGTGGGTCATCAGGTGGAACAGCCCGGCCGCGTACGCGCCCACCGACACGCCCATGATCATGTAGCCGATCTGCGACATGGTCGAGTAGGCGATCACGCGCTTGATGTCCGTCTGAGCCAACCCGATCGTGCCGGCGATCAACAGCGTCGCCGCGCCGATCGACGCGCCCACGTCCTGCGCGGCCGGCGCCAGTTCGAACAGCGGGTGCATGCGCGCGATCAAGTACACCCCGGCTGTCACCATCGTGGCGGCGTGGATCAGTGAGCTGACCGGCGTTGGGCCCTCCATCGCGTCTGGCAGCCACGTGTGCAGCGGGATCT
>Ga0210389_10001769_pt1 | contig 17337 bp, 18 predicted proteins | sample IncBWH28OmetaG_FD_160127 | JGI IMG/M metagenome (GOLD analysis project Ga0210389, IMG submission 160127) | Forest soil microbial communities from Barre Woods Harvard Forest LTER site, Petersham, Massachusetts, United States - Inc-BW-H-28-O ...
CGCTCCGTGTTTGAAGCCGACGCACTGGAAGACGCCGATACGGGTAAAGCCCAACGCTTCGTGCAAGCCCACGCTGGCGGGATTAGGGAGTGCGATACCCGCGTATGCGTTGACATATCCTTGTGCACCAAGGAGATTGAGCAACGCGGTGTAGATGCGGCGGCCGTGTCCACGGCGGTGAACGGCCGTCTCCAGATACAACGACACATCGGCACACCACCGGTAAGCCGCACGTGCCCTGTGTGGGCCCGCATAGGCATACCCGGCGACGCGGTCGGTGTCGGTGATGACCAACCAGGGAAAATTAGCCAGGGTCGTGGTCAGCCTCGACCTCATCTCCTGGGCACTTGGAGGCCTTGTCTCGAAAGAGATCACGGTGTCGCGGACATAGGGCGCGTAGATGTCAGCGATAGCGCAGGCATCCGCAGGGGTCGCCATCCGAACTTGCACGATTACTCCTTGCGCGTTTGGAGGTCAGACCGAGCGGCTGCTCGTTAGATGCTGCCCGTGCTAGGTGCGGGCCTGAGGCGGGCGGCGATCGTTGCGAGTTGGTCGCCTGTGAGGTTGTCAGAGACCAGGAATACGAACGTTCCGTCGCGTTCGAGATGCGCCTGGGCCTGAGGCCATCCGGGCGCTCGGACCCTGACCGCCGTCCCATCGTGGGCGACCTCTTGCCAGTTCTCGTCGTCGATCAAGTGCCCGTAGGGGTGGGAAGCCGCGGCCAGCTGCGAGATCGAAATGCTCTGGTGCCCGTCGTCGGAGCAGTAACTCAACGAGACATGCGCCGGATATGGTGGCCGCTGCGAGGCTTCAATAAACATGCAGTGCACCTGCCAGCCGGTAGGGACGCGGTCTGGCATGAGAACGGTGAATGGGGCGCGCTGCTGGGCTTCGGTGAGCGTGATGTGCTGCAAACTGTGGGCTCGGCTAGCCGGCGAGTGAATCTCCTCGCCCTGTGGCGGGGCGAACTGGAAGGTCTCGGCTGGGATCGGCTCGTCGAAACCGAGCGCGAGCGTAGTGATCTTGAAGAAGGGCTGCCCGTCGCGGATCGAGGTGACCGCGAGAAGTACTCCGCGTTCCTGGTCAACCTCGAGCTGGTAGTAATCGGCGCCGGCGCCGAGCTCGTGGAGCTCACGAAGGAACGCCCCTTGGCGTGGATCCTGTGGGCGAGGGGTTGCGTGAGCCGTGACGGTGACCCTGCCCGCAACCCGGGAGTTTCCAGCCACGCGAAAGCGCAACGAGCTGAGCAGCGGCGTGGGATTGAGCATGATCTGGAGCTCCTGTCCGACGCCGCTGCCCATGCTCGGATCGTCCTGGTTGCTCATCGCGCCCCTGTGCTCGTCCCAGAACCACCACAGCCGACCGTCAGCGACGCCGTAGTAGCCGTCCCGTCGGCCCCCGTGACGCTCTTCGCGGAATCGCTGGCCGTCGCGCCAGATGCGCACTGTCTCTTCGGCTTCAGGGGGCTCGGGATCGCCGCTACGGACGAAGCGGGCGCTGCTGATCGATGCGCCGCGCTGCTTGTGCTCCTCGGCGTCGGCGAGGAACGCCTCCCTACTGCGTTCGTCGTGGCGCCAGGTGCGGTAGGTCGCTTGAATGGTTCGAAACGGGTCATCAGCGCCGTGTAGCAACACCAGCAGCGCGCCAAGCTCAACCTCATCGCCGGTCGTGCGGTGCGGCACCTCGGACATGGGTTCAGAGTAAACGCGGGCCATGTCGCGCGGACCAGGGCGCACCAGCGCAAGGCCGTAGCCGAGCCAGAAAAGCCGTCCTACGGGTGGGCTCTGCCCGAGCGCTCGCGTGAAGCCTCGCAAGACCGATGCCAGTGATGAGGAAACGCCGTCGGTTAACGTGCACCACTGAACAGCCTATGCTGCAATGCCTTACACATCACTCTGACGTTTCGACCACGTCAAACGACCCGATCCGGCGGTTTTCGTTGCAGATATGCGGTCAACGTTGTTGCCGGAGAATACGTGTCACAAAGGGCCTGGACTTACACACGATTGGACACACTCTGTGCGGCCCCTAATACCTAAGGCTGCTGAGATGTGTCGCCTGCGTCGGCTGGATCCCCGACCGGGTAGGCGGCCGGTGATCTGTTTGGCCCTTTTGTCGCCCGGCGACAACACCGCCGCGCAGTTTTGTCGATGCGCGACTGTGTCAGGCCACCCGCGATTCATAGTGTTGTCGGCACTCTCGGCAACAAAGGCAAAGGAGCCACGACAATGGGATTCGCAAAACCGGATCTCGTGCTTGTTGTTGACGGGTTCAACCTTCATGGCGACGAGTACCCGGAAAAATTCGTCAGCTTTGACCCCGAAATAGTGGATCTGCCAACCTATCTGGCGGGCGCCACCGAATACTTCGAGATGATGGCGGCGGCGCGGTGCTGAAGTCACTTCGCTACCTCTCGCACGTCAGCGCTAGCGCGGCTGGTGGGCTGCTTGAGACGCTGGTTCCGCGCCGAAAGTCGCCAGCGGAAATGTTTTGCGCGCTGGCCGATATGTCAGTAGGTGACTTTGAATCGCCGCTGCCCTACTGGACGATCATCGAGATCTGCCCCAACCAGATTTCGGAGCGCCAGGACCACTCCCGCGACCGCGACTAATCGTCGATGAGCGCAATTCGAGGTACCGCTGGGATCAAGCGCACCAGTTGGCCGTACAACCCAACACTTGACACAGAGAAGCGGCAGTTACGTAACCGCGCCCCCACAGCCGCCGGGTGGGGCGAGCGGTGGGAGTGGGCTGCCATTGTCGATCACGCAATCCATGCGCATCCTCACAACGGGTGCATTAATGACGTGCCAATAGCTGCCGTCCGGGTAGCGTTCACCGTCGCAGTATCCGGGCTGGCCTAGAAGAAGGTTGCCGGCGCCACCGCCCATGCACCAGAACATAATCGGGTCGGGGATTTTAGGGTCTGCTACCTTGCTGAAGTCGTAGTCGGCGTGTGCCGGTGTGTTGGTTGACAATAACGCCGTCGCAGCGGCCAGCGCTGCCAGTGTGAATCTGATGCTGTGCTTCATTTCGTCACCTCTTCTGTTTGTTGGCGTTCGTTACGCCGCCTGTCTGTCGGCGGTCTGGATCGACCACTCAGTGGACACTCGTCGCCGTTGGTCACGAATTCTGCCTGCTGTCGGCAGTTTGGGTATCAGGGTTCGACTCACAGGTCGGCTCCGCGATCCACCGCACGTGACGGCACGTGGCCGTCCCCCAAGAATTGGTCCACTGTGTCGCAGCGCACCACCACGGCGGGTTATCCGCGTTGAGCGCCCAGGCGGTCAAGCTCGTCGATCAGGTGCTCGCCGGTGGAGCGTTCGACCAGGGGTCCCTTCTTCATGTAATCCGCGACGCTCGCCTTGGCGTCTTTGTCTAGAACCCAGGTCGTCAGCCCGCCCAGCCTGGCTACATGCCTACAATCGCCATCGGCAACACGGCTGACCAACCTGCGTGGGCAGTACAGCTAAGCCGGGCCGCGATGAGCGAAGGAACCACATGCCAGACGTAACTGACCCAAGTGGCGTGCGGTGGTCGGTGCATCGCCAATGGAGGGCTCGGTACTCGAATGCAGTCAACCCCACCGACACTGGCGACGCCCTCATCGGCGAACTCACGTTTAACTTGCTGCAGATCGTAGTGACGTGGCCCTTCTGGTTCATTGCGAAGTGGCTCGGAGTGCGATGGAAGATCGTGATCGAGCGCGACGGCACCGTGGTAGGCGAGACCCTAGTGCGCGGCTGGCGTAAGTCGCAGCGGTGCATCCAAGAGCTGACCCAATCGGCGGCAGCCGGGACGCTGCCCCAGTCACCCAGGTCTTAGCTCCTCGTACAGGTGATCACCGAAAATAGTTGAGGCGTTCTGTTTCCAGTGCGCGGCTGGCGTTCCTCGGCTGCTGCCACTTGTTCGGTGTCGGATCAGGCATCCAGTCATGGGCATCAAACGCGAAAACTGTTCTCCAATCACGCAATCGGGCCTGCGTAAAAAACCATTGAGGTTCCGTTGAGGGCCGCGACTGATTCTTTTGTTGCGTGACCCGGTAAACGCCGGGCAAAACTACGGAAGGACCAGAAGAAACCATGCTCGGACTGCTGCTCGGCAAAGGTGTAGGGCTACCGGCCCTGTCGGGGGGTGCCAAGTCGGCGCCGGAGAATCAAAAAATTCACCGCCCGTCGGGAAATCGTTCGAACTCTGGGCTTAGCTGCCCTTGGCCTGGCCAGAACACCGCCCGTGTAGTGGTCGCCGCGGCTGTGGGGGCTGGCGTTACGGTCGGGGTGGCGGCTAACGCACGGTGCGGTGAGCTGTCAACCGGTTGGGGTCCCGCGCTGGCCGGATGGGTCGTCGGGGCGGCTGTTTACTTGGCGTGGACGTGGACTCGGAAGTGGCCGATGGATAGCGAAGAGACCAAGGCGCATGCGCGAGTTGAGGATCCGACCCGACGGATCACCCAGGGGATTATGCTCTTGGCCAGCGCGGCGAGCATGATCGGTGTGGGCCATCTGCTGATCAACGACAGTGAGTCGGTCGCTGAAGCAATCGTCGCTGCGGCGAGCGTCTTTGCGGCATGGGCCATAGTGCACACGGTCTTCGCACTGGACTACGCGAGGCTGTACTACTCGGGCTCGTCCGACGGCGACATCAGCTTCGATCAGGACCACAAGCCGGCGTACTGCGACTTTGCTTATTTCGCTTTCACCATTGGTATGGCGTATGCGGTGTCGGACACGAAAATTTGCACGCAAGCGATGAGGAAGAAAGCCTTGTTCCATGCCTTGGTGTCGTATGTGCTCGGCGCGATCATCCTTGGGGCGACCATCAACTTGATCGCGGGACTTGAGATCGACCCGCCCGCCTGACCTACGGGCAGGATTACACGGCTGCAACATATTTCAGACCTTTGAGGTCGGCCCGCCACCGAAGCAAGGTGACGGGCCGCCTTCTCTTTCGGGATGGATGCTCAGCGTGGCCGACCACGGCATATTCGACAGCGTGTGTTATCCGTAGTGGCTAGCGTTCGCGCTTGACGACCGAGTCGACGCGTTCACGGCGGGTCATGCTCGTGTGCCTGCACAGGAGCGACTTCGAAGGTGAAGCGGTAGCCGGCGATGCTGATGACATCACCGTCGCAGAGCGTTGCGCAGCCGCGAACACGCCGGTGCGCCACCTCGACCCCATTGGCCGACCGCAGATCATTGAGCACGAAGCTGGCGCCGGTGTCGATGATCGTCGCGTGATATCGGCTCACCTTCGGGTCGTCGAGAACGACGTTGTTGTCGTCACGTCGGCCGATCCCGGTAGCCACCGCCTCCAGCGGATAGCACCGTCCTGCGGCGTCGCGAAGCTGCGCCCGGTTCGACGGCGCTGCCGGATTCGAACTCCTCGTGTACTCGAGGACGGTGGCGATACTCGCTGCGTTGCTCTGCGCGATCTGTTGGACATCCAACCGCTCCTGGCGCAGGATCCGCTGCTGCAGGGTGCGTAGCGTCGGTCCGGGCTCGATGCCCAGATCCGCTGACAGCACGGCCCTCAACCGGCGATACGCGTCGAGAGCATCGGTTTGACGTTCGGCCACGTAGTAGGCCGTGATCAACTGCGCCCACAGCGGCTCCCGGTAGGGGTGCTCGACGACGAGCGCCTCCAGTTCACCGATCACGGAATGCGCCCGTCCGCAAGCGATTTCGGCTTCCGCGCGCACCGTGTGGACCACTACCTTGTCCTCAGCGAGCGCGGTAGCGAACGTCTCGATGAACCGGAACTCACGCACATCGTCCAGGACGGGACCGCGCCACTGCGCCAACGCGGCCGATAGACGGTCGCTGGCCTGTCCGAACCGACCTGCGGCGGCTGCCTGTACTCCGGCCGCCTTCTCTGTGTTGAACCGGTCCAGATCACAGGCCGCGTCAGGCACGCTGAGCCGATAGCCCGGCCGGGCACTCGCCAACATGGCGCGCGGGTCGACACCGGCTGTGCCCAGGATTCTGCGCAGGCTCGCTATATATACGTGCAGGTTGTGCACCGGGTCCGACTGCGCCGAATCCTCCCATATCGCACTGATTATCGAGTCCCTCGAAACCGGCCGGTTGCGGTTGATCAGAAGCATCGCCAACACTGCTCGCTGCTTGGGTGTGCCCAAGGGCACCGGCTGGCGGTCCACGCTCAACTGCAGCGGACCCAGCACGCCGAAACACAGACCCGCCACGACCATAGGCCTCATTGTGACTGGACCGCGCATGCATATCGCGGTGGCGCGCGCCATGAGCGGCGAAGACTGCAGCTTCGGCCCGTCCGGGTCAGCGGACCGAGAGCCTCACCACCCGATCGGGACCCAGATCGGTGACGTACACGTCACCTGCCGCGTCCACCGCCACGCCTTGGGGATCGGCCAGGCCGGTGAACGGCAGCGGGGTGGCCGATGGCGCACCCGCCGCCAACCTCAGCACCAGCGCGTTGCCACGGTCGGTGACGTATACGTTGCCCGCGGTGTCGACCGCCACGCCCTCGGGATCGGTGAGGCCGGCGAAGGGCAGTGCGGTCGACGATGACGCGCCCGCCGCCAGCTTTTGCACCCGATTGTTGCCCGTGTCGGCGACATATACGTTGTCCGCAGTGTCGACAGCCACGCTCCGGGGATCGTCGAGGCCGGAGAAGGGCAGCGGAGCTGCCGTTAACCCGCCTGGCGGCAGCCGGAGCACTCGATGGTTAATGCGGTCGGCAACGTATACGTCGCCGTGCGCGTCGGCGGCCACGCCCCGGGGATCGTTCAGGCCGGCGAACGGCAGCGGAGTCGCCGCCGTCGCGCCCGCCGCCAACCTCAGCACGCGATCGTTACTTCCGTCGGCGACGTAGACATCGCCCGCCTCGTCGACCGCCACATCTCGGGGATTTCGGAGGCCGGCGAACGGCAGCGGGGTCGGCGCCGTCGCGCCTGCCGCCAACCGCAGCACAATATCGTTCCCCATGTCGGCGACGTATATATTGCCTGCAGAGTCGACAGCCACGCCCGTGGGTACTTTTACGCCGGCGAACGGCAGCGAAGTCTCTGCCGAGTAGCCCCGGGTAAGAGCCCTAGGTGAGTTGAGAGTGCCACGTGGCGAACTGACAGTGCCAGCTGGCGAGTTGACAGTGCCACCTGATGACAGTCGGACGCCAATGATGATCGCCGCGGCGGCCAGCACCGTAACCGCGACTGCGGCGGCTAACCGCCCGGCAACTCTGCGCGACAATCGGATTCGCCGCCCCGGGCCTGCAGCACCGCCGCCCACAGTGGCGACAGCCGAATCATCCATCGCGGCACGGGCCGCGGCGGCCAATTCGCGCGCGGTCTGGTAACGATCGTCGGGGTTTTTTGCCATTCCCTTGGCGATGACCGCATCGAAGGCGGCTGGCACGTCGGCTGTGCTCACGCTGGGCTGTGGTGGAGGAGTGTGCAGGTGATGGGCGATCACAGCCCGCGCCCCCGAGGTGCTCGTAAATGGCGGCTGGCCTGTCAGGCACTCATAGAGGACACACGCCAACGCGTACACGTCCACCCGGGCGTCGGACTTGACTGCGGCGCCGATCGCCTCCGGCGCCATGTAGGCGAAGGTGCCGATGGTCGCGCCGGCCTTGGTCAGCGCACGGTCGTCGGAGGCGTGAGCGATTCCGAAGTCGATCAGGTAGGCGAAATCATCGGCAGCCACCAGGATGTTAGACGGTTTGACGTCGCGGTGCACCAAACCGGCATCCTGAGCGGCCTGCAGCGCGCCGGCCACCTGAACGACGATCGCCACCGCGCGCCGCGGCAGTAGGGGCCCTTCTCGCGCAATCAACGTGCGCAGGTCTGCGCCCTCGACCAAGCGCATGTTCAGATACAGCCGACCGTCGATGTCGCCGAAGTCGTGGATAGGGATCACATGCGGCTCGGTCAGCTGCGCCACCGCCCGACACTCCCGGCGGAACCGCTCGCGCAGCTCGTCGTTATCGGCGGAGCGCTCGGGAAGCACCTTCAGCGCTACCACTCGGTTAGTCTGCGAATCACGCGCCCGCCACACCTGGCCCATGCCACCCGCACCCAGCAGTGACAGCAGCTGATAGCGGCCGAACGCCTCCAGTGGCTCCGGCCGCCGGGTGGCGTCCCCGTCACCGACCAACGTGTCATCCATGGTGCCGTCCCGAGGCCAAATGACCGGCAAACGGTCTACTCGCTTGCACCCACTCCCGCCCGGGAGTGGGTAGCGCCCACCCTAGTTGAATTTGGCAGGCCAGACGGTATGAACGACAGCCCGTCTCAGCTCGAACGGTACTGTGAGACACCGCCCGACAGGCCGTCGTCAAGCGCCGCATCGCGTCTGCGGCCGAGCCGTCCTGCCAGCGGACGCTCTTCAACACCTGCGTCGCGCTCGCTGCTGATGACCGGCGTGGCGCGTAATGACCCGCTCACCCCGTGAAGCCGCAGGCCCGGGGGTGGTGTGGGGAATTCACGCGGTCCGGCCCGTCGGGCGTCGTAGCGGGCGTCGCCCGTCGGCGCCGACCTCACGCCGCAACCAATTGGGCATCGCGTTGATCCGCCTCGATGGCGTTTTCGTCAGGTTCGAGGTTCAGCACCTCGGGTTTGCAGAACCACAGGTAGGCGAAGTAGGCCCCGCCGGCAAGGAGCAATCCGGCGATGATCGCCGCCGGCACCCGCGCATCCGAGGGCGCTAGCAGCATGAACAACACGATGGCCACCCACACGAGGGCGCTGACCGCGACCGGCAACTCGAACCGTCCGAGGTCGAACGCACCCTCCCGGCGATCGAGTCGCTTGCGCACCGCCAGGAAGAGCCAGATGGTCATCCCGTAGAGCATCGCCGGGATGATCGTCGAGACGATGATGAGCTGTAGGAGGGCCTTACCCGGCAGCGCGACCGTGAACACGACCGCGACCGCGAAGATCAGTATCGTCGCCGGAATTGGCGTGCGGGTTCGCGGGTTGACCCGGCGCATCAGCCGGTGACCGGGGAACCGCTCGTCGCGCGCCATCGCGTAAACGATCCGCGTACAAGTCACCATGACGACCACGCCGCCGCCGAAGAAGGCGAAGGTAACCCCGGTCAGCAGCATTCTCTCCACCACGGGACCGAGTTGATCGCGAACGATCACCGCGACGGGTGAGTCGCTGGCGCTCACCCGGGGGATGTCTTTGATCGCCACGGTCAGCGCGATCAAAAACAGCAGTCCCAGCAGCGAGGACGCTGCCACCGATCCCACCATCGCGCGCGGCACGCTGCGGAACGGATTTCGGGCCTCCTCAGCCATGTTCGCTGCGCCGTCGAAGCCCTGCAGGGTCGACAGGCCCGTGAGCGTCGCCATCATCAGGCCGCCGCCGATGCCGAAATAATTCGGTGCGTGCTCGGCGATACCGGTCGAGGTGAGGTTGCTGACCGAGCCGTGCCCCGTCATGACCACCACGACCACCAGGGCGATCCCCATGACAAACACCACCACCAACTCCAAGCCCACCGCGGCCGTGTTGAGCAGACCCACGATCCGCATCGAAAAGATCGCGAGCACGACCTGAATGGCCAGCACCGCCAGGGTGATCAGCCGTGCGGTGCCCTCATCGGCGTTGATGCCCAGCAGCGGAATGAAAGCCTCACTGGCGAACGCAGAGTCGATCGCGGCCACGCTGATCGACAAGTTCCACACCGAAAGCCAACCGAACCACCAGCCGAACTTCGGGCCGGCCAGCCGCGAGCCCCATTGGTAGGTCGATCCGCTGAGCGGGATACGGCCCGCGAACTGCGCATACACCAGGGCGATCAGCATTTGCCCACCCGTCGCGACAATCCACAGCCACATCCCGACCGGCCCAGAGTTTTGCAGTACGGAACTGTAGGTGGCGAAGATGCCGATCGCCACCGACATGAACGCGAACGAGATCGCGAACACCTGAAAGCCGCCCAGTGACCGCTTCAGCTCTGGCTGATAGCCGTAGTCTCCACAGAGTTCGTCGGCGGTGTGGGCGTTGGTCAATGATTTCGTCATGTGCTTCGTCATCCAATCGCGGGGTGTCGTGTGATTACGGTGAGCCGGACCCCGTACCGGGGCTGCCGGAAGTTGGCGGCTGAGTCCCGCCCGGTCATTCCCGCCGGCATGCCTGGTGCGCCGGGCATCCCGGACTCGGCGACGTCGGCGGTCGGGGCTGCGAGCGGGCGGGTGCCCAACAACGCCGAGGTGCCTGCTGTCGAGGGCGCGGCCCAGCTTGGCGGTACTGATAGTTGCCCGAGCGAATTCGCCTTGCCGAAGGCTGCCGATACCGCGTTGGGCACGCCCGCAGGGCCAAGACCCGCCGTGCCGGCCTGTGCCGCCGTGGCCAGCGCCGAGCCGGCTTCGCTGGACGCAGCTTCGGCTGCTGCGGGGGCGGCCGAAGCTGCAGAGGCGGCTAGCTGTTCTAAGGTGCCGGCGGTGCTGAAGATGGTTTGCTGGATTTCGCTGACGGCGTTAATGGGTCCGTAGACCTGGATGGCGAAGTCAAGCATGGTGTAGCTCGAGGGGAATAAGTCCGGCAAGCCCAGACTCTGCGGTAGCGCCTCTATCGCTTCCATCAGATGCGACACCCCGCCTGTTGCGGCCTGAGCACTCGCGACCGCCCCACCCTGCGTAGCCAGCCCGCCCGGGTTCGTGATCTGGGGCGGGGCGGCAAACGGGGTCACCTGCGATGCGGCGGCCGCCCCAGCGGCATAGCCATACATCGCGGCGGCGTCCTGCGCCCACATCTCGGCGTACAAGGCCTGATTGGCCGCGATCGCCGGGGTGTTCTGACCCAAGATGTTGGTCGCGACCAAGACCGCCAACTCCAACCGGTTTTCGGCAATCACTGGCGGGGGCACCGTCATTGCGAACGCCTGCTCATATGCCGCGACCCCCGCGCTAACCTGTCCGGCAGCCTCCTGGGCCTGCCCGGCGAAGGCTCCCATCCAGGACGCATACAGCGCGGCCGCGGCTGCCATCGATGCCGAGGAGGCACCCAGCCACGGCCCGGCCACCAGCCCCGAGATCACCGACTGATAGGACGAGGCCGATGCGGACAGATCCGCAGCCAACGCTTGATAGGCACCCGCGGCCGCCAGCATCGAGCCGGCGCCGGGTCCGGCATACATCATCGCCGAGTTGATCTCCGGTGGCAGCGCTCCGAAGTCCATCTGTCGTGTCCCTTCTGATTGGTGTTTGGCTGGTGGTGCTCGGTTAGCTGGCGGCTAGCGCCGCGTTGGCGACCTCGGCGGCTGCATACGACCCCGCGTTGGCACCCAGGGTGTTCACGGCGTTCTCATGAATCGCCAGCCCCTGGGCACCCATCGTTTGGCACAGGCCCGCGTGCGCGACGAACCGTGCGGCCAACATCGCCGACACCGGGTCGCCAGCCGGCGGCATCACCGCGGTGGTCGGGGCCGCACCGGCGAATGCCTGGCTCATCGCCGCGCCGATCGCCTGCAAATCAGCCGCCGCTGCGGCCAAGAATTCCGGCTGTGCAGTCACAAAAAGCATGCGAATTTTCCTCTTGTCTTTGCGGAGTTGCGACCGGCTTTTGCCGGATCACCTCTGGTCGAGACAAGAATCGAGCGCGCCCCTCAACGAAACCTCAACGGCTGACGACGCCGCGGATGGCACCCGGCCCGGCGTGTATACGAGCCCGGCTATGGGGCTCTTTCGGCCGGGAGCGGCTTACGCCGAGGGATAAGAACGACTGACACGTCTGCGGGGACGTGCGGTTTCGCGCCTGGTGATGAATGCCTGGGCAGTGAAGTCGCCGACGCGCGCGGGCTGCCATCGTCTATCCGTCTTGGGTCGACTCTTCGCTGCCAATCGTCGCGAATATTGGAATACGCTGGACCACAATTGGTTTCATGCTATACCGCGTTGGCCGAACAACAATGAGGGCGAGCTTGAATCCGCAGACGCCCACAATGCATCGCCGAATGATCAGCCCGCATGGATCCTTCCGCAGCCTCTGACGGCCACTCCAGTGTCAGCCGTAATTCCACTGCCCCGCAGATGATCTGGTTCACTCCCCGGTATCGTGCACCAGTATTGGCGCAGGCCAAAGGCACTTCTTAGCGCCCTGAGGCTGGGCTCGTGCCCAACACATGCCCAATGAGGTCAGGCGTCTCGGACTTAGCCCGAGGAGACAGCCCATGATCACCTACACCCACGCACGACCAGCCCACCCGTGTCCGGCACAGCCTGTTTGACGTCCAGCGGGCTGTATTCGACACGCTCGACCCTCGCTGCACCGGCCGCCTGGCCGACTCCCGCGCCACGCGGCCCGTCGAGCTGGTCGAGCAGCCAGCTGGGCAGGTAGCCCGTGGAGTGCCACACCGCACTACGTCACGACCGCCTTCGATGAGATCGTGGCCGCGTTCAACGACCAGCCACGCTGCGAGATGACGACCGGGGCTGGCGGCCGCGCCCAACATTTGTCGGAAGTGTCGCGTAGCCTTCAGGGAATGGAGGACACTCGGGAGCAAGCGGTACTCAGGGCAGCGATGGAGATCTGGGACACAACCGGTGATCCTGTGTCTGCCGCCGATATCGCGCAAGCAGTCGGATTCGACGATGGAACCACCCAGCAAGCATTGAGTGCGCTTGACTCGAAAGGGCACTTCGTAGATGCGCTTCGTGGTGACGACAGGATCGATTGCGTAGCCTTCGCCGACTGATGCGGCTAGGCTTGCCGGCTTAGTCCCCCGTCGTCGTACAAGTCGGGGGCCGCGTAAGGACCGGCGAATGGGTTGGGCTCGTATGGGTCTCGGTCGTCGTCCCCGCCCGGGGCTTCAACGCGCGAGCCCTTTTCACGGTTGACTGTAACGTCACCGATGGTCGCCCACAGACCGTGGGCACCTGGCGACGAGCCCGACGAACGCAAGGGCAGCACGCGGGGGTGTCGAATGGCCGCCGGCTGAGGTATTTCTTCGGTTGGCTACCCTCGGTCCCATCACGAGTGAGCCCAAATCCCCAGATCGACAACGCGTTTCGTCACCAGAGCAAGGGCGCGACCAACCACAGGCGACGCCGCATCGTGATTCATCTGATGAAACGGAGGAATTAATCCTAGATAACCGCTGATTCCCATGCGCCTTGCTGTCGTGGGATGTGTCGCTACAGCCATTTCCGCTTGATAACGGACCGCCAATGTCCTTGATGCACAACGCACTTCGCATGTCCAGCATCGCAAGACGGAGAGCGACTGGGTGCCACCAAAGCGACGCCAAATGCCTAGGCCACTAACTAGATTCTCACCATTGTGGCGGCTGCGCCATTTCGATGTCACGAAGATGACAATTCCGCCACGTCGGGTGAGAAGAACTCATCATCGTTGTAGACGGTATGGGGGCTAGCGAGGCCGAAGGCCTCGTGCTGCAAAACGATTCGTGGGTTGCCGGCGTGGGTGAACATTCGCGCTGGTAGAGCCACATTTGCAGATCAGGAGGCCTCGGGTGATTGTTCAGGGTACGAGTGTTGGGTTAGATGTGCATGCGCTTTCGGTCGTGGCGCACGCCGTTGACGAGGAGACAGGCAAGGTCGTCGGGGCGTGACTGTGCCCGGATCATGGCGAGGTCCTGAGCTGGCTGCATCAGCTGAGGGCCCCGGTGCGGGTGGCCTACGAAGCCGGCCCGACCGGGTTCGGGTTGGCGCGGACGATCATTGGGGCTGGGATGGAATGCCTGGTCGCGGCACCCTCGAAGTTGCAGCGCCCGCCCGGGGATCGGGTCAAGACCGACGCCCGTGATGCCGCGCATCTGGCCAGGCTGCTACGCCTGGGTGAGATCACCGCAGTGCGGGTGCCGGAGCGGGAGGTCGAGGCGGTGCGCGATCTGGTGCGGGCCCGTGAGGATGCCCGCGCCGATCTGATGCGGGTGCGGCACCGGTTGTCGAAACTGCTGCTGCGGCAAGGGTTTGTGTATTCCGGTGGGACGCCCTGGACATGCGCGCACGAGGAGTGGTTGCGCCGACACCATTTTGATGACGTGCATCTGAAGGCTGCCTTCGATCACGGCTTTGACGCCGTGCTGGCAGCGACCGCGGCGCGTGATCGGCTACAGCTAGGACTCGGCATGGGCAGAGTGCCACATCATTTCGCAAGCGTGGGTCGATTAGGAAGTCGTACACAAAGGCGTTGTACCTGCCGTTCCGCCGGCGCGTGTGCGCGCCGCCTTGCACTATTTCAGGCGAATTTCGGAGGTGCTCAGCGGCGGCCCCACTTGACGCTCTGTCAGACGTTGGTTGGATTGCATTGTCTTGCAATGATTCTCGAATCATTCCGACCAGTAGAAAGCGTCACTTGCTGTCTGCGGTGCGCCCAGCGATGCGCTCGCCGGGGTGTCCACCGATTCGTCGTGATCTAGAGCGGTTGTTCTGCGTCAAGATCGCGCAGGAGTTGATCAGTGAGGACGCTGCCGTAGCGTGCGCCGTGTCGGGGCCGGTGGGTTCGCGTTGGTTCAGAGATCGTGGTGGCATGCCATCGATGCAGCTCAACGGGATATCCAGGAGATATTTGTCTTTCGCCGAGCCTGATGAGAGCGCGTTACTGAGGGCCCGGGGCCTTGGTATGCGTGAAATCGCCCGCAGTATCGGGCGGGCAAGCGTTGGTGGATCTCTGTGATCGTGTCGGCCACGATCAGCCGGCGGATCTGCCGATCGGGCACCGGCCGTCTGCGATGGTACTGCAGCAGCGATCGCGCCAATCCCGATATCCGACAAGCTGATCGGGCTGAATGTCCTCGCGCGATCAGTCCTTCAACGATCGCGCGTCGGCGTTTTGGGGGCACCACCGCCTCAGCGTTGAACAGCTCGCACGCATCCCGGGTCAACGCGAGTTCAGTCTCTAGCGCCGCGATGCGTTTCTGGGCTGCGGCCAGCTCGTCGGCTTCCACACTCGGGGTGCCCTGGATAACTCCGGCGTCGATCAACGCTTGGCGCTTCCAGCGGAACAGTGTGGCCTGACAGATGCCCGTCTCGGCCGCGACCGCAGCGGCCGCTTCGCCCGATCGCAGCCGGGAAACGATTTGCCGGCGCACCGTAGCCGAGTACATACGGGGCATGTGAGCTCCTAGTGATCACTCTGCCCTCAACTCTCACGACGGTGGACCAACAACACGGGTACAGATCTTGTGGACCAATTCCCGGGGTCCGGTCAGTCCCATATAGCAGCCGTTCGGTGTGGCTACATCAGCCTGCGCTGCACTTCGAAGGCCAAACTCAGTTCGATGAGATCTCGCGGCCTCGAAAGGCAACGGCCGGTGCGCTGCTCGATACGGTGTAACCGCTTGCGCACCGTGTTGGGATGACAAAAAAGCGCTTCGGCCGTCGTGCGCACAGATGCATCGTTGTCCAGCCACGTTTGGAAGGTGTGTATGAGGATCCCGCGGTCCATATCTGGCAGGTCGCTGAGACCATTGAGAGCAGTCGAAGCCGATTTCACCATGACACTAGGAGCGCTCACGGCCGCCGTGGCCAACATGGAGCCGTCGAAGACCGCGACGTGCGTGTCCGCCCGGTGTGGACCGCGAAGCGACACCTTGGCGAAGTGCAACGCAATCGGCGTATCGAGCGGGTCCTCGAAACAAGCGCTGACACCAATACGATCAGTGGCCACCCGCCCCAACAGTCCGATGATGTTGTCGCGATGACGTTCCGAGGCGACATGGGCGATTCCCACCTGCAGATCGGGCATCAGTCGCCATGCCGAAAACACACCTAGGCTACGCAATTTCGACGCGATATTGGGCAGCGCCTCATATCCGACGCAAGGCACATCGGCGGCGATGACCGCGAAGGGGCCTTCGGTGGGCAGGCGTAAATAGTTGGCGATCTCCCACAGCCGCCACGAGTCTTGGGTGTGGCCGTGGAGCAGGGTGTCCATCATCATCGCTCCCTGCGACATCTCCTCGATCACCTGCCGCCGACGCTCTTCGCGATAGCCCGTGAACATCGCGGTGGCGAACATCTCCTCGACCGCGTACATATTCGTCGTCATCTGATGCACGGCTGCCACATCGAGGCTGGAATGCTGGGCCGCCGCATCGACGAACAGTTGCCACAACCGGCGAAAGATGATGCGATCGCTCTCGATAATCGTCGATACCGCCATCCGCTGCCGCGCGCGGTCGACACCATTGACGAGCGCCGATTGTTCGTCGAACGCCGACGTTCCCAGCATCGATCCCCGCAGCACCGACACCACGCTCTTCATGCACGTCTGGATTCCCACCTCCGGGGGCGGCGCCCACGTGTACTCCGATTCCATCGGGGACGTTTTGATGGTGGCAACCAGATCCCCAACCAGTACTTCAGCTCGCTCACTCATCGCCATAACCAAACTGTCGGTGTGCGGCACCGGGGCCGCGGCGATATCAGGCAACTGCTCGGCGCGCCGAATCGAACGTGCTCGCGATCGCCTCGGTGGATTCATGGGTAGCTCTTCTCTTCGCAGCGCAGCGCGGCGGGTTGGCGTCGCGGATTGGGCTGCAACATCAGTAGATGCCAGTCGTGGAGCTGATTGTTGAAATCGGCATCAGGGTCGGCGTGCGCCGAGGCGGCCACAGCGACCATGCCGGCCGAGACCAGTGCCGGCACTGAGAGCTTCACTGGTCTCATTGCGGTCCTTCGTGACTCATCGCACCCACGCGGAGCGGCTGGGTCGTGGCCGTCTCGTCGGTCGGCTGCTGGATCCGGGGCCGGTTATGGTCGCCGCGGGGGTAAACAACTTGCGGCCACCAGAACCACCGTCCCAGGAGGGTGGCGATCGAGGGCATCAGCAGCGAGCGCACGATCAGGGTGTCGAGCAGTAGGCCGATGGCGATGGTGGAACCCAGCTGAGCGACAATGATCAGACTGCTTCCGAGCATGGAGGCCATGGTGACGGCGAACACCAGGCCCGCAGAGGTCACTACTCCACCGGTGCCGGCCATGGACCGGATCATTCCGGTCTTGAGTCCGGCGTGGATCTCGTCCCTGATCCGGGAGACCAGCAGCAGGTTGTAGTCGGATCCGACAGCCAACAGGATGATGACCGACATCAGCATCACCAGCCAGTGGATTTTCATGCCGAAAAGGTCCTGCCAGATGAGCACCGAGAGCCCAAAGGATGCCGCAATGGAGCTGGCCGCGGTGCCGACGATGACGGCCGCGGCAACCAGGGCTTGGGTGAGGATCAGCATGATGATGAAGATCAGGGTGAGCGAGGACACCACCACGATCATGAGGTCATATTTGGCGCCGTCGTGCATGTCTTTGAAGGTGGCGGCCGTCCCACCCAGGTAGATTTTGGCGTTCGACAGGGAGGACATTTTCAGCCCGTCCTGGGCGGCTTTTCTCT
>Ga0210389_10001770_pt1 | contig 17330 bp, 14 predicted proteins | sample IncBWH28OmetaG_FD_160127 | JGI IMG/M metagenome (GOLD analysis project Ga0210389, IMG submission 160127) | Forest soil microbial communities from Barre Woods Harvard Forest LTER site, Petersham, Massachusetts, United States - Inc-BW-H-28-O ...
GGTCAATCGGTGGCCGCCATCTGCGGCGACGAGATCAAACCCACCGTGCTCGAACTCGGCGGCAGCGACCCGTTCATCGTGATGCCGTCCGCCGACCTCGACGAGGCCGTCAAGACCGCGGTCACCGGCCGGGTGCAGAACAACGGCCAGTCCTGTATCGCGGCCAAGCGGTTCATCGTCCATACCGACATCTACGACGCGTTCGTCGACAAGTTCGTCGAGCGGATGGAGGGGCTGAAGGTCGGCGACCCGACCGACCCGGACACCGACGTGGGTCCGCTGGCTACTGAGTCGGGCCGCGACGAAATCGCGCAGCAGGTCGACGACGCGATCGCGGCGGGCGCGAAGATCCGCTGCGGCGGCACGCGCATCGACCGGCCGGGGTGGTTCTACCCGCCGACGGTGGTCACCGACATCACCAAGGACATGGCGCTGTACACCGAGGAGGTGTTCGGCCCGGTCGCGTCGATGTACCGCGCTTCCGGCGTCGACGAGGCGATCGAGATCGCCAACGCCACGACCTTCGGCCTGGGGTCCAACGCCTGGACCAATGACGAGGCCGAGCAGCAGCGCTTCATCGACGGCATCGAGGCCGGCCAGGTCTTCATCAACGGGATGACGGTGTCCTACCCCGAGCTGGGTTTCGGTGGCGTCAAGCGGTCGGGCTACGGCCGCGAGCTGGCCGGCCTGGGCATCCGCGAATTCTGCAACGCCAAGACGGTCTGGGTCGGCTAGCGGCGATCGCAAGTGCGGCGTAGCCGGGCGCTGGGGGCACGCCCCCAGAGGGAGGTGCCCCCTCCCGCTTGCGGGGGACGGGTCGCCGTCATCAGGCTAGCTAGCTCGGTTGGCCGCCTAGGCCCCGACACCCGCCAGGGCCTTCTCGTCCTCGTCGGCGAAGGTGTCCTCCAGCTGCAGCGGCGAGTAGTCGAGGTCGATCTCGCCGAGCGGCCGGCCGCGGGCACTGGAGATCGTGCCGAACCGGCGCATCCCCTTGTCGGCCGCGTACTGCATGAACTCGTCCACCGAAAGGTCGAACGGCATCGGGTCGTACAGGGTGAAGCCCTCTTCGATGAGGCGCAGTCCGAGCGGCATGAGCTCGTTCATGCGCGTTTCGAACACCGCCCAATTGGCGTCGTCGGCGGCGACGTGGCGCCGGCAGGTGAAGGTGCCCCATGCCATGTGGCGTCGCTCGTCGTCACCGATGCGCCGGACCAGCTCCTGCATGCCGGGAAGAATGCCGCGCTCCACGCAGATCTTGTGCCAACCGAAGTAGCCGGTCAGCGCCAGCATGCCTTCGACCATGTGGTTGTAGGTGACGGACGCCCGGATCTGGGCCGCCGGTGACGGATCGGTCGTCAACACGTTGAGGCAGTCTGGCAACTCCTCGTAAAAGATTGTGGCGTAGGTGGGGATGTCATCGAGATAGCTGTGTAGGTCTTCGGTGATGCCGACGGCGTCGAGCCACATGCGGAACACCTGGACGTGCTTGGCCTCCTCGAAGGCGAACTGAGTCAGATACATCTCGTCGCCCAGCCGGCCTTCGGCGCGCATCGCGGACATGAACGGCTGGATGTCCTCGGCCACCGATTCCTCGCCGGCGACGAACTCTGCGCACAGCCGGGTGGCGTAGTGGCGTTCGTCATCCGACAGCCGCTCCCAGTCCGCGCGGTCGCGGGAGAAGTCGATGTCGGCCGGATTCCAGAACTTCGCGTTGCCCCCGGCGAACAGCTTGAGCGGCAGGCTGTCCCAGTTGAGGCCGCCCGCGGCGAGCGAGCCTATTCGTGTCCGTGTCATGAGACCTCCTCAGATAGTTTCGGGGCTGGGTTGGCGGCGGGGTTCGCCGAGGCGCAGAACGCGGCGGCCAGTACCGCGACTAGCCTGCGCACGGCCAGGGCCGGCTGTTCCGGCGTGGGCTCGTCGAGCCCGAGAATCGGATCCAGGCCGCGCATGTAGGGGGCCAGCGCCAGGTGCGGAAAGATCATCAGCAGCAGCGACAGCAACACGTCCGTGTCGGCGTCGGGACGCAGATCTCCGCGCATTTGCGCGCCGTGTATCAGCGGCCGCAACACCTCCAGATAATGGCGGTTGCTCACACTGCGCACACTGATGCGGGCATCGGTGTCGACCTCGAGAGTCACCGCCGCATGAAGGGCACGTTCTCGCGGATGCTCGGCGTAATAGGCCACCCAGCCGTCGAGCAGGTCGGTGAGGAATTCGAAGAACGGCCGGTGCGGGTCGAGCTCGCGGATGAGGTCCTCCATGTAGGCGCGCACCCGTTGGCTGGCGATGTCGGTGACGAACGCGTAGAGGTCACGCTTGTCCGCGAAGTACTGGAACAGACTCCCCTTGGCCACGCCCGCGCGGCGAGCGATGACGTTCAGGCTGCCTCGGGAAAATCCGTGTGCCCCGAATTCGGACTCCGCGGCTTCAATTACGGCGGCGCGACGAGCCGGGTCGACTCGCGCCCAAGTCACCGTCGGCATCAGGCCTCCTCACTCGATGACCACTGGTCATTCTACGGTGAGCTGCGTCACAGTCAAGGGGCTCCGGCCCGAGCGTCACGCTCGATGGTCACGGGCGCATCCGGTAGGCGCCGCTGAGGGGAAGGACGTGTTCCTTCCAAACCTGGTCGTTGTGCGCCGGGTCGGGTACCGGCCGCCGGATCATCCGCATCGCGAAACGGGCCTGCTGGTCCGTCGTCGAGGGCTTGTCGCTCAGCTCGACGGCGTAGGCGTTGAAGTCCCGGACCAACACGGCGAAGATCCCGTCGATCAACGCCGCATCCACCCCGGACAGCACGGCCTCCTCGAGGATGAGCTGGGCGTACGGCACGCTCGCGAAGAGCTGGCCGACGGCGAACGCGAAGTCGATGTCCCGCTGCTGTGCCGCATCGGGGGTGGCGCTGGCCAGCATCTCGGTAAGCACCTCGACCTGCTCGCGAAGCAGGGCGACGTTGGGCAAATGGGCGAAGGCATCGAACGGCGCGCGCCAGTCGTGGAAGCGCACCGTTCCCAGGCCTCCGGTCGGTCCCTGGGCGAACAGGAACGTGTCGTCGGACGCGTCGTCGCGACGGCCGATCACGGGGAGTTCGGCGTTCGGGGCGAACAGGAAATTGGGCATGAACTTACCGAGCAGCCCGATGTTGATGTGGACGGTGCCTTCCAGCCGGGGCAGCAGGCCGATCTCGCGGGTCATCGCCTCGAAGATGGTGTCCTTCTCGACGCCTTTAGCGGCGATGACGTCCCACAGCGCGATGATGACTCGCTCGCCTTCGCTGGTGATCTTGGCCTTGGTGAGCGGGCTGTAGAGCAAGTAGCGGCGGTCGGCCGCCGACGCGCTGCGCATGTAGTCGCAGGCGCGGGTGGCGACCAGCTTCATCGCGGCCAGCCGCACGTAGGCGTCGGTGAGCAGGCGCCGCACGTGGGCAAAGTCGGTGACGACGGTCCCGTACAGGTAGCGGTTGGACGCGTGGGTGACCGCCTCGTAGATGGCGTGGGTACACATGCCGACGGCACCCCAGCCCAGGTTGTACTTGCATACGTTGACGGTGTTCAACGCCGCGTGGAAGGCGTCGGGTCCCCGATGCAAGAGGTCGGCCTCGGTGACCGGGTAGTCGCGCAGCGCAAAGTTGGCGACGTAGTTCTGCGAGTTCACCACGTTCTTGATCAGGTCGAACCGGTCGTGCTGGGAGTCGGCGGCGAAGAACACATAGTCCGGGTTTTCCGGGGTCCCGGCGATCTTGCCGAAGGTGGAGACCATCCGGGCCACGTTGGCGTTGCCGATGTAGTACTTCTCACCGTTCGCGATCCAGCCCCCGTCGGTCGGCTGCAGGATCATGTCCGTCTGGTAGACGTCGGCGCCGTGGGTCTGCTCGGACAACCCGAACGCGAATACCTCGCCGGCCTCCAGCTGCGCGGCCGCCTTGCGCTTGGCGTCCTCGTTGGCGCTCATCCAGATCGGGCCCAGGCCCAGCGCGGTGACCTGGAACGGGTACCAGTAGCTCAGCCCGTAAAAGCCCACGATCTCGGCGAACTCGCTGATCCGGTAGGTGTCCCAGCGGCAGTCCCCTTCCTTCGAGGCGCCGTATTCGGCCGGTGTCAGCAGCGAGGCAAAGATGCGTTCCTGTCCGACGTAGTCCAAAAAGTCGGAGTACCACACCCGGTCGTGGTCGTCGGACTTCAAGCGCGCCCTTCCCCGGGACTCGAAGAAGTCGACTGTCGCGGCCATGATCTCCCCCGAGCGACGGTCTGGGTACTGGCGTTGCAAATGGTTGGGATTGAGCAACATGGCGGTGACTCCCCGCGGGATTCCTATAGACGAGGCTGACGGTACTGCAACAACCCGGCCCCCGGGCCGCGCCCGCAAAATCGTCGCTGCTGGGCCCTGTTGGTCAGGCGTCAGATCGACCTAGCATCAGACACGTGTCAGAACTCAATACCGCTCGCGGCGCCATCGATACCGCCGACCTCGGCGTCACGCTCATGCACGAGCACGTGTTCATCATGACCACCGAGATCGCCGAGAACTACCCCGAAGCCTGGGGTGACGAGGAAAAGCGGGTGGCCGACGCCATCGACCGGCTCAACGAGCTGAAGGCCCGCGGGGTGGACACCATCGTCGATCTCACCGTCATCGGGCTGGGCCGCTACATCCCGCGCATCGCCCGCGTCGCCGCGGCCACCGAGCTGAATATCGTTGTGGCTACTGGGCTTTACACCTACAACGACATACCGTTCCGCTTCCACTACGAGGGACCGGGCGGGATGTTGGGCGGCCCGGAAATCATGACCGACATGTTCGTCCGCGACATCGAGCAGGGCATCGCCGACACCGGCGTCAAGGCCGGGATCCTCAAATGCGCCACCGACGAGCCCGGCATCACCCCGGGCGTCGAGCGGGTGCTGCGGGCGGTCGCCCAGGCGCACAAACGCACCGGAGTGCCGATCTCCACGCACACTCACGCCGGGTTGCGGCGCGGGCTCGAACAGCAGCGCATCTTCGAAGAGGAGGGCGTGGACCTGAGCCGGGTGATCATCGGGCATTCCGGCGACAGCACCGACGTCGGCTACCTCGAGGAACTCATCGCCCCCGGTTCGTATCTCGGGATGGACCGGTTCGGCCTCGACGTGATCTCGCCGTTCGAGGACCGGGTCAACATCGTGACGCAGATGTGCGAGCGCGGGCACGCCGACAAGATGGTGCTTTCGCACGACGCGAACTGCTACTTCGACGCGCTCCCCGAGGCGGTCGTGCCACAGCTGGCGCCGAACTGGCACTACCTGCACATCCACAACGACGTGATCCCGGCGCTGAAGGAGCGCGGCGTCACCGACGAGCAACTGCACACCATGCTCGTCGACAACCCCCGCCGCATCTTCGAACGGCAGGGCGCCTACTAGATGACCCAGAGTGCGCCGGTCCCCCCGATCGGCACACAGATCTCGCAGCTGGCCGAACTCGCTCCCGACGAGCCCGCGGTTACCTGCGACGGGCGCACGCTGACCCGCGGCGAACTGGACCGCTCGACGAACCGGTTGGCGCGCGCCTATGCGGAGTGCGGCGTCGGAGTCGGCGATTACGTGACGATCGTGCTGCCCAGCTCCGTCGAGTGTGTGCAGGCCATCGTGGCGTGCTGGAAGCTGGGTGCGGTGCCCCAGCCGCTTTCCGCACGGTTGCCGCCCGCGGAGTTGCAGGGGCTGCTGGAACTGCGGCCGCGCGCGCTGCTCGTGGGGCGAACGCACCCCGGAATACCAAGTGTTCCTAGAGGTTTCGTCCCCGACCAGGCTTTGTCGGATGGACCGTTGGCGGAAGCTGTGTCACCGTGCTGGAGGTCGATCGGCTCGGGCGGCAGCACCGGCCGGCCCAAGCTCATCGAGGCGGGCGGCGACGGCCGGCTCGGGCCGGCACTGGGGTACGCCGTGGGTTACCAGGAGGGCGATACCGCGCTGGTGCCGGTGCCGCTGACTCACACCACCGGCTTCACTTCCGCGGCGGTTGCGTTGATCATGGGCAACCACCTCGTGCTGATGGGCCGGTTCGACCCACACGAGTTCCTGCGGCTGATCACCGAGCATCGCCCGCAGCTCGTCACCACGGTGCCCACGATGATGCAGCGGGCGCTGCCGGTCTACCGCATCGATCCGGATTCCTATGACCTGTCCTCGATCCGGCGGTTTTGGCATCTCGGCGCGCCGTGTCCGCCGTCCATCAAGCAGGCGTGGATGGACCTGCTGGGTCCCGAAAGGGTCTGGGAGCTCTACGGCGGCACCGAATTTCAGGCGATGACCTTCATCTCCGGCGACCAGTGGCTGACCCACCGGGGGTCCGTCGGTGTGGTGGTCATGGGCGAGATGAAGGTGCTCGACGACGACGGCAACCCATGTGCGCCCGGTGTGATCGGCGAGATCTATATGCGGCCCACTCCGGGCAGCATGCCGTCGTACCGGTATATCGGCACGACGCCGAAATCCCGCGACGGCTGGGACTCGTTGGGGGACTTGGGCTATTTCGACGCCGACGGGTTCCTGTACCTATCGGACCGGCGGGTCGACATGTTCACCGTCGGCGGCCGCAACGTGTACCCCGCCGAGATCGAGAACGCCCTGTCGGCGCACCCGGAGGTGTTGTCCTGCCTTGTCGTGGGTGTCCCCGACCCGAACGCCGGTGATCTGGGCCAGGTGCCCTATGCCCTGGTGCACACGGCCGAGGGATCCGCCCTGGACGCCGCAGGCGTGCGGGGGTTTCTGCGCGAGCGCGTCTCGGCATACAAGGTGCCCCCCACCCCCGACTTCATCGAGTTCGTCGGCACTCCCCTGCGCGACGACGCCGGCAAGGCGCGGCGGTCGGCGATCCGCGCCGAGATCATGGCGCGATGGCGTCCGCCTCAGCATCTATGACCTGGGGCGCTGCTATCGATTCTGTCGGCTGCTCACGGCGTTCCCAGCGGCGCAGGGCTTCCCGGCAGGGCGACTCGACCAGGGCGTAGCTGACGGCCGCGATCGCGAAACCGAAGATCAGCGTCAACACCAAGACCTCTGCCATCCGGCCCGTGAACGGGAAGGTTCCGATCACCGGAAACACCATGGCCAACGCGGCCAGATGCCAGATGAAAAGTCCATAGGACCACCGACCCAGAGTGACCATGCCGGTGCTGCCCAGCAGCCGGTGCGGCGTGTCGGGCCGGTCCAGCACCAGCGGGGCGACCAGTGCGAACGCCACCAGCGCGCCCATCGCGGTCTTCACCGCGAACTGCGTCGCGGTGCCCGGGACCAGGCCCTCCGGGCCGGCCAGCGGGGAGGCCGCCACCAGGTAGGCCAGCAGCGCTGCGACGGCCATCGGCACCCGCCGCCGCGCCACTCGGTGGGGCAGCCCGATCGGGCTGTGGGCCCACTCCGCCAGCAACATGCCCGCGGCGAACCAGGAGAAGAACGCCGGCGGCCAGTTCAGCGGATTGATGCCAGGTCCGGTATGCCCCCAAAAATCGGGCACCCACCCCCAGGCCAGGCTGAGAGCCGCCAGGCCGGCGATCGCCGCCACCCGGCTCCGGACCGGGAGCCGCCGGGCCAGCAACGCCAGAATCGGCAGGGCCAAGTAGAAGCTGACCTCGACGGAAAGGCTCCACATCTGCGTCAGGCCGCCGGTCAGGGTGAGCGGCACATAGATCTGAGTCAGCGTCAGATTGGCCAGCCACACCGTCAGGCTGGCGTGATCCGCGTCGGGCAGCAGGGTCAGGATCACGACGACCGCCACCACATAGGCCGGCATGATGCGGACCGCCCTCGACCGCAGGTAGTGGCCGGTGCGCGGGCCCTTGACTGAGCCAAGCCTCGCGGCCCTTGCCGCCGCGGCATGTCCGCGCCACAGCAGGAATCCCGACAACGCGAAGAACACCGCCACGGCAAGATCGAAGCGGCCGAACAATCTGCCGGCGGCGCCACTGGAGTGGCCGGTCTGGAAGGCGACGTGGGTGACGACCACGCCCATGGCGGCGCACGCGCGCATCCCCTCCACGGCGGGCAGGAAGCTGCGGGTCCCTCCGACCTGCTGGCCATCGCTCACCAGCACAGTCTGCCTGTCGTCTGGTGACTGGCGAATCGGGTACACCGGAACCACCTCGGGGGTGGTGGCAACGGGTTGGTGAGCCGGGGCCTTAAATTCTGCTGTTAGGGTCGAACGGGTTTGCCTCGCTACCTGGTCAGGTCGGAGCGGGTCGCGGCCGACGAGACACGGACCATCAGGACCTTTAGGGATCATAAGGAGGGCACGGCACCGTGAATCGGGCAGTCATGTTGCGGTTTGCCGCGTGCGCGATCATCGGACTCGGTGCCGCCCTACTGATCGCCGCACTGCTGCTGTCGACGTACACCAGCAGCAGGATCACCAAGATCCCTCTGGACATCGACACCACGTTGACCAGTGACGGCACCGGAACCGCCCTCGACGGTGCGTCGCTGTCCGGTGATCACATCGTCGTCAACCAGAACGTGCCCCTGGTGTCCCAGCAGCAAATCAGCGTCGAGTCGCCTGCCAACGCCGACGTCGTCACCCTGCAGGCCGGCACCTCGGTGCGGCGCACCGACAAGCAAAAAGACAGCGGACTGTTGCTCGCGATTGTCGACACCGTCACCCTCAACCGCAAGACCGCGATGGCCGTGTCCGACGACACCCACACCGGTGGCTCGGTGCAGAAGCCGCGCGCCTTCAACGACGAGAACCCGGCCACCGCCATTCCGCTGCGGCACGACGGGCTGTCCTACCGGTTCCCGTTTCACACCGAGAAGAAGACGTATCCCCTCTTCGACCCGATCGCGCAGAAGCCGTTCGACGTCAACTACGACAGCCAGGAAGACGTCAACGGCCTGACCACATACCGTTTCACGCAGAACATCGGCTACAACCCCGACGGCAAACTGGCCGCCCCGGTGGTGTACCCATCGCTGTACGCCGGTGACGAGGACGGCAAGGTCACCACCTCCGCGGCGATGTGGGGCGTGCCCGGCGATCCGGGCGAGCAGGTCACCATGACCCGCTACTACGCGGCGCAGCGAACGTTCTGGGTGGACCCGGTGTCGGGCACCATCGTCAAGGAGACCGAGCACGCCAACCACTACTTCGCCCGGGATCCGCTGAAGCCGGAGGTGACGCTGGCCGATTACAAGGTCACCTCCAACGAAGACTCCGTCGAATCCCAGGTCAACTCGGCCCGCGATGAGCGCGACCGGCTGGCGCTGTGGTCGCGGGTGCTGCCGATCACCTTCACCGCGATCGGCTTGATCGCATTGATCGGCGGGGGAGTACTCGCGTCGTTCAGCCTGCGGACCGAGAGCGCGCTGACCGACCCCGGCCTGGACCGGACCGACGAGGAATTCTTCGGCCGCAGCAGGCGGGAAGAACCCGTGCCCGGCGCCGAGGCCGAGACCGAGAAGCTGCCCACGCAGCGGCCCGGTTCGCGTCAGGATCCGAACCCCGGTTCGGACCCGCCCGCACTGGGCGGCGACGAGAAGCCCGAATCCGGGTCGCCCGACGCGGGACGACAGGAGCCCCCGGGCTCCTCCCCCGGCGCGCCCGAACGGTCCTAGCTTCCCCCGGATGCGCTGACGGTGCGCTGGGCCCGGCCGGGGTACGCGCTGTTCTTGGCCCTGGTGGTGGTCGGGCCGTTGCTGCAGCCCGGGTACCTGCTACTGCGCGACGCGGTGTCGACACCGCGGTCGTATCTTTCCGATAGCGCGCTGGGGCTGACGTCGGCGCCACGGGCGACACCCCAAGATTTCGCGGTGGCGCTGGCCTCCCAATTTCCGGGGCACCTGGTGAACGGCGGCATCGTGGTGAAGGCGCTGCTCATCGTGGGGCTATGGCTCGCGGGCTGGGGTGCGGCCCGTCTGGTCGCGACCGCCTTGCCCGGCGCGGGCGCCGCCGGCCAGTTCGTCGCCAGCACGCTGGCGATCTGGAATCCCTATGTCGCCGAACGGCTTTTGCAGGGCCACTGGAGCCTCCTGGTCGGCTACGGCTGCCTGCCATGGGCCGCAACGGCAATGCTGAAGCTGCGGACGGCCGGTGGAGGGTGGTCCGGATTCTTCGGGCTGGCGTTCTGGCTGGCGCTGGCCGGGCTGACCCCGACCGGCCTGTTGCTCGCCGCGACGGTGGCGCTGGTCTGCGTCGCCGCCCCGGTTGAGGGCCCGGGTGCGCCTACGCCGCGCTGGCTATGCGCCGCGGCAGCGTTGGGCGCCGCGCTGGTGGCCGCGCTGCCGTGGCTGACCGCGTCGGCCATGGGGTCGTCACTGACCGCGCACACGGCGGCCAACGCGCTCGGGGTTACCGTGTTCGCGCCGCGCGCGGAGCCCGGTCTGGGCACCCTCGCCAGCCTCGCCAGCCTCGGCGGAATCTGGAACGGCGAGGCGGTGCCGGGCTCGCGGACCACGCTTTTCGCGGTGCTGTCGGCCATCGTGCTGCTGGGCGTGGTGGTGACCGGGTTGCCGGCGGCGGCACGTCGCGCGACGGCGGTGCCGCTGCTGACGCTGGCAGCGGCGTCCGTGCTGGTGCCCGCCGCGCTGGCCACCGGCCCGGGTCTGCACGTGCTACGGACGGTGGTTGACGCCGCGCCCGGCCTCGGCCTGCTGCGCGACGGGCAGAAGTGGGTGGCGCTGGCGGTGCCGGGATACACGCTGGCGGGCGCCGGCGCCGTGGTGACGCTGCGACGGTGGTTGCCGGGGCCGGCCGACGTGGCGGCGGCGCTGGTCTGCTGCGTCGCGCTGATTCTGGCACTGCCCGACCTGGCCTGGGGAGTGTGGGGGAAGGTTTCCCCGGTGCACTATCCCCCCGGGTGGGGCGCGGTGGCGACGGCGATCAACGCCGATCCGCGGACGGTCGCGGTGTTGCCCGCCGGCACCATGCGCCGTTTCTCCTGGTCCGGCCCGGCACCCGTGCTGGATCCGCTGCCCCGCTGGGTGCGCGCCGACGTGCTGACCACCGGTGACCTTGCCATTTCCGGGATCGTCGTGCCCGGGGAAGGCAATCACGCCCGGGCGGTGCAGGATTTGCTGTTGGCCGGGCCCGATCCGGCCGCGTTGGCTCCGGCCGGCGTGGGGTGGCTGGTCGTCGAATCCGACACCGCGGGTGACATGGGTAGGGCCGCCCGCACCCTCGGCGCGCTGAGTCCGGTCTACCGAGACAGCGAGTTCACTCTGTATCGGATCGGCGGCGACACTGCCGGCGTCTCGTCTGGCCGGCGCGCAGCGACAATGCTCGCGCATGTGGCGTGGCTGGCGATGCTGGTGGTGGGCGCCGCCGGCGCGGTGATCTGCGTATGGCGGCGCCGTTCCGAGCCCCGACCGTCCCGTTGACGCTGCCGCTGACCAGTCCGCTGACCACGTCGCCGCCGTGCACCGCCTCGAGCACGCTGCGCATCGCATCGGCGCTTTGCGCCCAGGAGAACTCGCCGGTGCGCGTCTGCGCCTTGGCGCCGAGTTGGTCGCGCAGCGTCGCATCGGTAAGCAGTTGTTCGACGCGATCCACCAGTTCGGCCACGCTGTCGACCAATATCCCGGTCACCCCGTCGACGATCGAGTCGGACAGACCGCCGGAGGAGCGGTAGCCGATGGTGGGGACGCCGTGCTGGGCGGCCTCGACGACTGCCAGGCCCCATCCCTCCTTGCGGGAGGGCAGCACATGCACCCAGGCGGCCTGCAGCACGTGGTGTTTGGTCAGGTCGTCGACATGGCCGTGGAAGGTCACCGCATCGGACAGGCCGAGCCGCCGCGCGCGGTCGACGAGGCGTTGCCGCCACCAGCCGTCGCCGAGGATGTCCAGGTGCAGCCCCGGTATCCCCGGATTCCGTCGCCGCAGCGCCGCAACGGCTTCCAGCGCATCTTCGATCTGCTTGTGCGGCACCAGCCGCGACAACACCACCACCCGGGGGGCGGCCGAGCGCGGTCCGGACAACGATTGCGCCGGCGCCTCGTCGAGGCCGTTGCGCACGACGGCGATCCGTTCGTTGTCGACGCCCAGCGCGACCAGATCGCGGGCCGACGGGAGCGACACCGTCACGTACTGATTGCGCCGGTTCAGCCGAGGCGACAACATCGACTCGACATACCAGCCGATCCGGCCGAGCACCGGCCCGGCCACCGGCCACTGCTCGCGGTGGCAGTGGTGCACCAACACCACCACCCGCCGTCCGTACACGAGGCGGGCAAGAAACGGCAGGCCGTTCTGGGTGTCGACGACCACGTCGGGCCGCACCCGTCGCAGCGGCCCCAGCCCGAACCGCGCCCCCAATTCGTTCAGGGCCATCGCTAGCAACGCCCAGACGTACACGGAGTACGGGCCGCCGGCACGGTCGATCCGCACGCCGTCGATGACTTCGCGGCGAGGCGCACCAGGGTAGCGGGCGGTGCGCAGCGTGACCGCAATCCCCGACGCGGCCAGCTGCGCGCCGATGCGCTGCAAGTAGGCCTCGCTGCCGCCGCCCTGCGGATGTCCCGTATCGCGCCAACACAGCAGCAATACCGAGCTCAAACCGGGCTCACGTGTTGGGGCAGACATCGACCGTCAGCCTAGCCTGGCGACGATGCCCGCCGCGGGGTGGCGGGAGGAGGAGCCAGGCAATCCACCCCGCCTGGCGACAATGCCCGCCGCGGGGCGGCGGGAGGAGGAGCCAGGCAATCAACCTAGCCTGGCGACGATGCCCGCCGCGGGGCGGCGGGAGGAGGAGCCAGGCAATCAACCCCGCCTGGCGACGATGCCCGCCGCGGGGCGGCGGGAGGAGGAGCCTGGCAATCAACCCCGCCTGGCTCGTGGGGAAAGCCCAGCGGGCGCGATCGTGGCCTCGGCTTCAGTAGGGTGTGCCGGTGGGGGTCGACCCGTATGTCACTGACGTCTTTGCGCGGCGGGCAACACTGTCGCGCTCGCTGCGGTTGCTCTCAGAGTTTCGCTACGAGCGCTGTCATCCCGCGCGGTTCTACCGCACCCTGGCCGCCGACACGGCGGCGATGGTCGGCGATTTGTGGCTCGGAACTCACGGCGAGCCCCCGACCGGACGCACGCTGCTCGACGTCGGTGGCGGCCCCGGATATTTTTCGGCGGCGTTTGCCGACGCCGGTGTGCGCTACATCGGCGTCGAACCGGACCCCAACGAGATACACGCTGCCGGACCCGCGCTGGCCGGGGCGACCGACGGATTCGTCCGAGCGTCAGGCATGGCGCTGCCCTTCGCCGACGCGTCGGTGGACATCTGCCTGTCGTCTAATGTCGCCGAACACGTGCCGCGGCCGTGGCAGCTCGGCGCCGAGATGTTGCGGGTGACCAAGCCGGGCGGGCTGGTGCTGCTGTCCTACACCGTGTGGCTGGGCCCCTTCGGCGGTCATGAGATGGGCCTGACCCACTACCTGGGCGGTGAGCGCGCCGCCGCACGCTACGCGCGCAAACACGGCCGTGCCGCGAAGAACAACTACGGGTCGTCGTTGTTCGCGGTGTCCGCCGCCGACGGCCTGAATTGGGCCGCGAGCACCGGGGCATTGATCGCCGCATTTCCGCGCTACCACCCTCGATGGGCGTGGTGGCTGACGTCGGCACCCGTACTGCGCGAGTTCCTGGTGAGCAATCTTGTGCTGGTGGTTTCACCCCGAGAATGAAACATGTTCTCGTTTTGCCCCGGCTTGGGTAGGGTGGCGCCATGACCGCCGGCGACGATGCAGAGCGGGAGCGATGAGGAGGAGCGGCGGAATATGACCGACGTTAAGACCGAATACGACAAACTTTTCATCGGCGGCAAGTGGACGGAACCGTCGACCTCTGAAGTGATCGAGGTGCACTGTCCGGCCACCGGCGAGTATGTCGGCAAGGTGCCGCTGGCGGCCGCGGGCGACGTCGACGCGGCCGTCGCCGCGGCGCGCGCCGCGTTCGACGACGGCCCTTGGCCCACGACCCCGCCGAAGGAGCGAGCGGCCGTGATCGCAAACGCACTCAAGCTGCTCGAGGAGCACAAGGACCAGTTCGCGAAGTTGCTCGGCGCCGAGACCGGCCAGCCACCGTTGACCGTCGAGACGATGCACTGGATGAGTGGAATCGGGGCGATGAACTTCTTTGCCGGCCCCGCTGTAGACCAGGTCAAGTGGCAGGAGGTCCGCAACGGCTCCTACGGACAGACCATCGTCTATCGCGAGCCGGTCGGTGTGGTGGGCGCGATCGTGGCATGGAACGTGCCGCTGTTCCTGGCTGTCAACAAGCTGGGCCCGGCGCTGCTGGCCGGCTGCACGGTGGTGCTCAAACCGGCAGCGGAAACGCCGCTGACCGCAAACGCGCTGGCCGAGGTGCTGGCCGAGGCCGGCCTGCCCGAGGGCGTGCTGTCGGTGGTGCCCGGCGGGATCGAGACCGGGCAGGCGCTGACGTCGAACCCGGACGTGGACTTGTTCACCTTCACCGGCAGCTCGGGCGTCGGCAAAGAGGTGGGCCGGCGCGCGGCCGAGCTCCTCAAGCCGTGCACGTTGGAGCTCGGCGGCAAATCGGCGGCCATTCTCCTCGATGACGTCGACCTGGCCGCCTCGATCCCGATGCTGGTGTTCTCCGGGATCATGAACGCCGGACAGGCTTGCGTCGCCCAGACCCGCATCCTGGCGCCACGCCCCCGCTACGACGAAATCGTCGACGCGGTAAGTAACTTCGTGCAGGCGCTGCCGGTGGGACCGCCGTCGGACCCGGCCGCCCAGATCGGGCCGCTGATCTCGGAGAAGCAGCGCGCCCGGGTCGAGGGCTACATCGCCAAGGGCATCGAGGAGGGCGCCCGGATGGTGTGCGGCGGCGGCCGTCCCGAAGGCCTGGACAAGGGTTTCTTCGTGCAGCCCACGGTGTTCGCCGACGTGAATAACAACATGACGATCGCCCAGGAGGAGATCTTTGGGCCGGTGTTGAGCATCATTCCCTATGACACCGAAGAGGATGCGATCAAGATCGCCAACGATTCGGTGTACGGCCTGGCGGGCAGCGTGTGGACCACCAATATCCCGCGCGGCATCGAGATCTCGGAGAAGATCCGCACCGGTACCTACGCGATCAACTGGTACGCCTTTGATCCGGGTTGCCCGTTCGGCGGCTACAAGAACTCCGGCATCGGTCGGGAGAACGGGCCAGAGGGCGTGGAACACTTCACCCAGCAGAAGAGCGTGCTGATGCCGATGGGCTACACGGTCAGCAGCTGACCCCGGCCGCGAGTGTGCGGCGACGAAAAGCTAGCAGCCCTGGAAGCGGGCCTGCCGCCGTTCGATGAACGACTGCACGCCCTCGGCGGCGTCCTCGCTGGCGAACAGCTCGACGACAGCGGGGCGTAGCTGCTCGATCGCGGCCGCCTCGCCCTCGGTGCGGGCCAAGTGCGCCGACGCCAGCGTCGCCCGCACGCCCAACGGCGCGGCTCGATCGGCGATGGTGTGCGCGATCTCGCGGGCTTTGGCCAAAGCGGCCGCCGGATCGTCGGCCACCTCCTGGACCAACCCGATCCGGTGCGCCTCGGCGGCGTCGAACTCGTCGCCGGTCAGCAGCCAGCGCATCGCGTTGCCCCACCCGGCCTCGCGGGGAAGCCGGATCGTCGCGCCGCCGAACGGGTAGATGCCGCGCTGCACTTCGAGTTGCGTGAACCTGGTCCCGGCCGCCGCGATCCGGATGTCGGCGGCCAGCAGCAGCTCGATGCCCAACGTCATGCACCAGCCTTGCGCGACCGCGATCAGCGGGGTGGTCCAGGCACCGTCCAGCCGCCACGGGTCGCGGCCGTCGTCGGGGGCAAGACTCTGGCCGGTCGCGACGGCCGGACCGACGTCGGCCAGATCCAGGCCGGCGGTGAAGTGGTCGCCGTGCGCGAACAGCACCCCGGCGCGCACGGAAGCATCGGATTCCAGCAGCGCATAGGCGCGGGCCAGGTCAGCGAGCATCGCGCGATCGAACGAATTGCGCTTGTGCGGCCGGTTCAGGCCGATCAACAGGACGTGCCCGTCGAGCTCAAGCGACACGGTGTCCAAGGACGGTAGGGCCATCGACCCAGTGAACCGCAGATCCAATGATTATGCAATACACCATAGATATGTAGTATTGCGTTTCCGCCTACTGGCGCCTTTGACAGCACCCATGAAGATGTTTTCCCTGTTCAATTGCCTACTTAGGCGATAAAACTTGCCTACTCGACCAATGTCTCATATGCTGGCTCACATAATCATGTGCCGCCGGTCTCGGCGCATGAGCGCAGCACCCAGGCCGGGAGAAAATTATGTGGATCATTGAGCTCAACGTCGCCGGCTACCGATTCACCCGCGAGATGCCCGACTTGAAGTACCCCCCCTTACGCTTCAGCCCGCGCAAAGTGCACTGGCCGCTACCCCGGCATTCACACGCTGCATGACGCCGGGCACAAGAGGTGCGAAAGTGCCGACTACCACCGAAACAAGGCCGGACGGCACGCCGGCGAAGCGCAGCGACACCCGCAAAAAGATGCTCGTCAGCGCCGCGCAGGTAATGCGTGAGCGCGGGGCCGCCGGAGTCACCATCGATGAGGTACTCGCCCGCAGCGGCGCGCCACGTGGATCGGTGTATTACCACTTCCCCGACGGGCGCAATCAGATCCTGACAGAGGCCCTGCGATACTCCGGCGATTCCATCACCGCCATGATCGACGACGCCGCCGGTTGGGGCGCCAGGGCCCTGCTGCGCGAGTTCGTCGACTTCTGGGAACGGCTGCTGGCGGACGGCGACTTCACCGCCGGCTGCCCCGTAGTGGCGGCCGCGATCGGCTCGGCGGGCGACGGCCCCCAATTGTCCGCCGAGGCCGGGGCCATTCTGGGTCGCTGGTGCACCGCATTGACCCGGGCATTCGTCAGCGATGGCTTCGGTGCCGCCGATGCCGAGTCGCTGGCGGTGATGTCGGTCGCCGCTTTGGAAGGCGCCGTCGTGCTGTCCCGGTCAAGCCGGAGCACCGATCCGCTGCGCCAGGTTGGCGATCAGCTCGAATTCCTCATCAAGGCGAGGGAGTTCGTCATTCGCAACGGAATCCCCGGCAAGGGCGAATAGCCCAATCCATCCGCCCGACCCGAAATCCGGGCCATCTGCAGAGCTGCATGCTGGCAGGTATGCCGTTTACATCTGATCGCGCATAGACACGCGGGTGTTTGCTAGAAATTGGTTTGCATATACCGCAGCGGGGGTACTATTTGGCCCTTATTCGGATGGCTCGATGATCTTCCGGTCTGCACGATCACAGAGCCGCAAGTGCTAGGTGGAGGTGCCGAAATGTCTTTCGTGATCGCACAACCCGACCTGCTGGCGGCGGTCGCCACGGATTTGGCGGGTATCGGATC
>Ga0210389_10001771_pt1 | contig 17329 bp, 18 predicted proteins | sample IncBWH28OmetaG_FD_160127 | JGI IMG/M metagenome (GOLD analysis project Ga0210389, IMG submission 160127) | Forest soil microbial communities from Barre Woods Harvard Forest LTER site, Petersham, Massachusetts, United States - Inc-BW-H-28-O ...
GCCGTGCTGACGCTGGTTGGCGCCATCAACCTTCCGATCATCAAATTCTCGGTGGACTGGTGGAATACGCTGCATCAGCCGGCATCGGTGATGCGGATGGGCGGGCCGGCGCTCGATCGCGCCTTCCTGATTCCGCTTCTGGTGATGGCGGTGGCGTTTTCGCTGTTGTTCCTCACTTTGCATCTGGCCGCCATGCGCAATGAGATCCTTCGCCGCCGCGTGCGCGCGATGCAAATGATCCATGTGGCGCAAGCCGGCCAGCGCCAGGCGTGATGCGATGTCACTTGGCCCCTATACGACCTTCATCGTGACCTCTTATGTGGTGGTGTTCACGGTTGTGGTGTTGCTGATCGCATGGATCGCAATCGACTATCGCCACCAGAAGAAACGTTTGAGCGAACTCGAAACCGGCGGCATCGTCCGCCGCTCGGCGCGCAGCACGATGGACACGGCATGAGCGAACCCTCGACATCAGGCGATGCCCTGCGAACCTCACGCTGGCTGATGGCGCTGCCGCTCGTCGTCTTTGCGGTGCTCGCGGCGATCTTCTGGTTCCGACTTGGCGGCGGCGACCCGTCACGGATTCCATCGGCCTTGATTGGCCGTCCCGCGCCACAAACCACGTTGCCGGCGCTCGCGGGGCTCAACAACAACGGCGCCCAGGTGCCCGGCCTTGATCCGTCGGTATTCAAGGGCAAGGTCAGCGTGGTCAATGTCTGGGCGTCGTGGTGCGTGCCTTGTCATGACGAAGCTCCACTCCTGACCGAGCTTGGGCGGGACAATCGGCTGCAAATCGTCGGCATCAACTACAAGGACTCTCCCGACAATGCCCGGCGCTTCCTCGGCCGTTACGGCAACCCGTTCGGCATCGTCGGCGTCGACGCCAATGGCCGCGCAGCGATCGAATGGGGTGTCTATGGCGTGCCGGAGACCTTCATCGTCGGCCGTCAGGGCACCATCGTGTACAAGCTGGTCGGCCCGGTGACACCAGACAACATCGACACGGTGCTTCGCGCGGAGATCGACAAGGCGCTGAAGGCCAGCTCTTGAGCTCGCGCTAATCCGGTTGGCCAGATGCTCGCGATTCCAGATTGTGGAACAGTCGCTTGCTCACAAGGTGCAGGAAATAAAAGCCGAACTTGCGGTCCTGCAAATAGAGCTGCTTGACCTGGTCGTAACCGATCCGAAGCAGCTCGCCGCTCGCCATGCATTCGACAGTGGCCGTTCGCGCCTGGCCCGCGTTCAGCAATCCGAGCTCCCCGAACACCTCGCCTGCTTCGAGATCGACGCCTCTTTCCCTGACCCGGAACCGGCCCGACACGATAAAGTACATTTCGTTTGCCGGATCGCCGCGGCGGAACAGCACGTCACCGGCGTTGGCCGCCTGCGTTGAGCTGAACGGTTTGACCCAATTCAAATTCAGGTCATCTTTTGTTGCGTCCTCGATTTGCTGGATCATCCTCTGCATCTGGCGCAGCCTGACGATGTTGAGCGGCAACAAGACCAGATGAAGGATCAGCACCGGATGAGCGCCGACCGCGTAGCCATAGCCGATGAAGAGGAAATTGCTCACGATGCCCGCGATCCGCAGCGGCACCATGGTTTTCATGTAGAACGTCACGAACACACACGTCGCAGCCGCGTAACCTAGCAATTCCGCGTGAGTCATCGGTCGCCCTTGAGGCGGGCAATTGAATTACAGAACGAGCGCAACCTTGCCGATGAATTTTCGAAATGCAAGGCGAACCCGAAAACCAGCCCCGCCGACCAGTATGTAACAGATTGTTTCTGGCGAGTTCCCGCGGCTGAACGAGCCTGCGGCTCAACTTGCATCTTTGCCGATGTCGCCTTCCGCCGCGTCGCTTGCCTGTAGCGAGACAGGCTCGACATGGTAGCGCTTGATCAGCGGCATCTGCGTGATTGCGAAAGCCATGGTCAGCGGGATCACGCCGAACGCCTTGAAGGCGACCCAGAAATCGGTGCTCTGCGTGCGCCAGATGATTTCGTTCAGCACCGCCATCGCCAAAAAGAATATCGCCCAGCGCAAGGTGAGCATACGCCAACCTTGCGGCGTCAGATTGAACATCTGATCGAACATGATGGCGATAAAGGAACGGCCGAACAGCAGTCCGCCGCCGAGCGTAAGCGCGAACAAGCCATAGATGATGGTGGGCTTGACCTTGATGAAGGTCTCGTCATGCAAAATCAACGTGAGCGTACCGAACACCAGCACGATGACGCCGGTGACAAGCGCCATCAGCGGTACGTGCCGCGTCACGACATAGGAGGCAACCATCGCGGCGACGATCGCGACCATGAAAGCGCCGGTCGCGACGAACAGATGAAACTTGGCGTTCGCCACGAAAAATACGAGCAGGGGTCCGAGTTCGGTGGCGAGTTTGAACAGGGGATGCGGCTGGGTCTTGTCCATTATTGTTCCATTAGACGTGTCGTTCTCGTTCTTCGAGAAGCGGCCTATTCTATCCCTGCGATCGCATTGGCAAAGTCGCGGGCCGTGAAGGGCGCGAGATCGTCGATCCCCTCGCCGACGCCGATGAAGTGCACCGGTAATTTGTATTTCTCCGCGAGCGCCACCAGGATGCCGCCGCGCGCGGTGCCGTCGAGCTTGGTCATCGCCAGGCCCGTAACATTTGCGGTACGATGAAACGCTTCGACTTGCGAGAGCGCGTTTTGTCCCACTGTGGCATCGAGCACCAGAAGCACCGCGTGCGGCGCGGAGTCATCGACTTTCCGGATAACGCGAACGACCTTTTCCAGCTCGTTCATCAACTCCGCCTTGTTTTGCAGGCGCCCGGCGGTATCGACCAGGAGTACATCGAACGTTCCATCACGCGCCGCCGACAGCGCATTAAAGGCAAGGCTGGCGGAATCCGAGCCTTGCGCCCCCGCGATGACCGGCGACTTGGCCCGCTCGCCCCAGACCTTCAACTGTTCGATGGCAGCCGCGCGGAACGTATCCCCTGCGGCGAGCATCACCTTGCGGCCTTCGCCCGCGAATTTCGACGCCAACTTGCCGATGGTGGTGGTCTTGCCCGAACCGTTGACGCCGACGACGAGGATGACGAAAGGCTTTTTCGTTTCATCGATGACTAGGGGTTTTGCGACCGGCGCCAGCACCTTTTCGACTTCGGTTGCGACCACCGTCTTGACGTCTTCCGCTGAAATCGACTTGTCGTAACGGCCGACGCCTACGGCTGCGGCTATCCGCGCCGCGACCTCGGTTCCAAGGTCGGCGCGAAGCAGCACGTCCTCGATATCGTCGAGCATCGCGCGGTCGAGCTTGCGCTTGGTGACGAGATCGGCCATCGCCGTACCGAGCGAGCTCGATGTGCGCTTCAACCCGCTCGATAGCCGCCGCCACCAGCTCTGTTTGGTACTTTCCGGAGTGTCGTTCATGTTGGGGGTGTGTTAGCGGTTTCGGGCCATGAGTAAAAGCCTTGACCATACGATTGATGCTGCCGCACTGACCCCGGAACAGATTCTGGCCCGCGTGCTTCATCGCGACGGGCTGATGCTGGTGATCGACAAGCCCGCGGGGCTGCCGGTTCACCGCGGCCCGAAGGGCGGTCCCAATCTGGAAGCTTCCTTTGACGCCTTGCGGTTCGGCCTGCCGCGCCCGCCGGTTCTGGCCCATCGGCTCGACAAGGACACCTCCGGTTGCCTCGTGCTTGGGCGTCACCGCAAGGCGACCGCCTCGCTCGGCCTGTTGTTCAAGCACGGCAAGATTTCAAAAACCTATTGGGCCGCCGTCGAGGGCGGTCCGGCAGAAGACGAAGGCACCATCGACATGCCGCTCGGCCGGCTCAACGCCGAGCGTGGCTGGTGGCAGAAAGTCGATCCCGAAGGCCAGCCGGCCGTCACCAACTGGAAGGTGATGGGACGCGCCGATGGTCTGGCCTGGCTCGCGCTCGAGCCCGTTACCGGCCGCACCCACCAATTGCGCGTGCACGCGGCAGCTCGGGGCTGGCCGATCGTCGGCGACAATATATACGGCAACGGTCCGCGCTTCGGCGAGCCGCGGCTTCACCTGCATTCGCGCGAGATCGGAATTCCGATCTCAAAGAACAAGGACCCGGTTCGCGTGGTGGCGCCAGTGCCGGAACATATGCGCGAGCGATTGCGTGCCTGCGGATGGAACGGGGAATAGAGCGGAAAACCGGCGCCTTTCAGTAGCGAATTTGCGCGAGTTTGCGCAATTCATCAGTCGTTGCCGTGCCAAGGCCCAAGAATTCCAGATAGGCCGGGATCTGTTCGAACAGCATATCGGTGCCGATCTGATACTCGCAACCTTTTGCGCGCGCCGCTGCCAGGAACGGCGTGATCTCCTCCTTCATGACGACCTCGCCGACAAAGGTCGAAGCGGCAATACCATCCATATTCATCGGAAGAGGGTCGTCCTTTTTCATGCCAAGCGGCGTGGCGTTGACGACGATGTCAACTCCGGCAGGATCCGCAGAGCCCGCGGTAACTTCAAGATTTGGATAGTGGGACTGAAGGCGCATCATAAGTTCATTCATGGCCTGCGCGGACACGTCGAATAGTCCGAGCCTGGAAACGCCAGCCTTTGCCAGCGATGCCGCAATCGCGCTTCCGACCCCGCCGCAACCGGCGACAAAGGCACATGCGCCAGCGATCCGCCGGCCCTTCCGCTGCATGCCCCGCACAAAGCCCTCGCCGTCGAACATATCGCCGATCATTTGGCCGCGTTCACCCATCTTCACGGCGTTGCAGGCGCCCGCAATCCCGGCGGAGACGGAGGCTTCGTCAACGAGCGCAAGCGTTGCCACCTTGTGCGGCATGGTGATGAGCGCGCCATGGACGTTGGAGAGCCTGAAGACCAATTTCAGGAAAGCAACGTAGTCCTCGCTCTTGCAATCCATCGGCACAACGGCCGCGTTGATCTTTCGCGCCTCGAAGAACGGATTGTAGATCATCGGGGAGATAAACGATTCCGTTGGATGACCGATGTGAGCAATGAGCTTCGTTCTTCCGTCGATCATCCTGTCCAACCCGTCTGCCGGCTAGGCTGGCGCTGCGCCGGCGAGAGAGGCCGCTCGCCGCCGGTCGTAATCGTGCTTTTCCATCGGTGCCGCGTTGGGATTACCAAGGTCGTTCACGGCAACCCGATAGGTTTCCCGCGCCGAGAAGGCGGCGATGGCCGAAATCACCGTAATCGCAAACGCGATCGCGCCCACCGCGAGCGGGACATCGGCCGACCCCGGGGGCGCCACGGTTGCGAAAAGCGCCGGCAGCAGCGCCGTGATCATCGTGCCGACGTTCTGTGCGATCGCCATCGCGGAGACGCGGTATCGGGTCTGGAACAGTTCGGGGTAAAAACTCGGGAACACCGCGTTATAGCCCTGATAGACGATGCCCCACATCAGAATGGAAAGCGTAATCGCCAGCGGCACATTCTTGATGCTGATCGCATAGAGATAGGCAAAGGCGAGCAGGCCAGCGCCCAGCGAGCCAATGATCATGGGCGGCCGCCGGCCGATCTTGTCCGAGAGATTGCCGACCAGCGGGATGACGATCACCGCGGCGATATTGCCCAGTACGGGAATCCAGAGATAGACGTCGGGTTTGAAGCCGATTCCATAGGCCGCCTGCACGGCGTAGGCCGCGCCGAAGATCGTCGCCACGACGGGAATCGTGTTCATCAGTGCCATGCAGACCACGCGCAGCATGTCGGCCCAGCTTGTCTTGAAAGCCTGCATGACGGGCGCCTTGGGCACGGCGCCTTGCTGGCTCTCTTTTGCGAAGGCCGGCGACTCCTCGACTTCGCGCCTGATTAGATAGGCAACGATCAGCACGAGAAAGCTTAGCAGAAACGGGATGCGCCATCCCCAGGTGTTGAAATCTTCCTTTTGCATATAAGTGGCAATGGGTAGGAAGACGGCGGCGGCAAGAATCTGCCCGGTCTGAACGCCCTGCAACGTAAAGCTTGCAAAGAATCCACGCCTGCCGAAGGGTGCATGCTCGAGCACCATCGAACTTGCGCCCGAAATCTCGCCGGCGACCGCAAAACCCTGCATCAGGCGCAACGCGACCAGTAGCGCGGGCGCCCATATGCCGATCTGCTGATAGGTCGGGAGTAGGCCGACAAGCACGGTAGAACAGCCCATCAGGAACAGGCACAGCACCAGCACGCTCTTGCGGCCATGCGTGTCGCCATAGTGGCCGAGCACGAAGGCGCCGATCGGCCGCGCAACATAGCCAACGCCATAGGTCGCAAGCGAAGCCACAATCGCAACCGTCGGATTCTGGGATGGGAAGAACACCTGCGGAAAGACGAGAGAGGCGGCCGTCGCATAGATGAAGAAGTCATAGTATTCGAGCGTCGATCCGATCCAGCCACTCGCCGCCGCAATTTTCGATTGACGCAGAATCTTCGGGCTATCGCCTGACGCCATTGAATTCCCCCCGATCAATGCTGAAAGCCGTTGAGCGGCTTTTTCGTTAGGGGAAAGATATCGCCGGGCGGCGATAACACAATGATCTATTTTGTGCGGATGAGGGGAGGCGCGGAACTCAAACGACCAGCCGCGCGCCATCATGACCCGCGATCGTCAACTGTCGCATCGTTCCCGGCGTCGCGCCCCTGATCGCAACCGGCAGGAAGTGTTCGGTGCGCCCCTGGCTTGCGCTCTCGATCAACACCTGTCGCGTCGCCCCGATTTCCGCCTCAAGCCGCCGTCGCAACGCCGCTTCCCCCGCCGCACGCAAGCGTCTTGCGCGATCCTTGACCACGGATGTTGCGACCTGCGGCATGCGCGCAGCCGGCGTGCCCGGACGCGGGGAATAGGGAAAGACGTGAAGGAAGGCCAGGTCGCATTCCTCGACAAGATCGAGCGAGCGGGCAAACATCGCTTCCGTCTCGGTCGGGAAGCCCGCGATGATGTCGGCACCGAAGGCGATATCCGGCCGCTGAAGGCGCATTTGCGCGCAGAAGTCGATCGCCTGTTGACGGGAATGCCGGCGCTTCATGCGTTTCAGAATCAAATTGTCGCCCGATTGCAGCGACAGGTGCAGATGCGGCATCAGGCGTTCGTCTTCGGCGATGACGTCAAGCAGGTCGCGATCGACCTCGATCGAATCGACTGATGAAATGCGCAGCCGCTTCAATTCCGGCACGTGGCGCAAAATCTGCCGGGTCAATTGACCGAGTTTCGGAGCGCCCGGCAGATCCGCGCCATAGCTCGTCAGATCGACGCCCGTCAGCACAATCTCGGGATGGCCACGCTCGACCAGCGTGCGAATTTGATCGACAACCGCGCCCATCGGCACCGAGCGGGAATTGCCGCGGCCGAAGGGAATGATGCAGAAGGTGCAGCGATGATCGCATCCGTTCTGCACCTGCACGAACACGCGCGGCAGGCCTGCCTTGAATCCTTCCAGGAGATGCGGCGCCATCTCCCGCACCGACATGATGTCGGCAACCGCGATCTTTTCGCTCGCCTCCAAATCAAACCCGGTGGCATCGAAGGCCGTGCGCGTTCGGCGCCAGGTATCTCCCCGCATCTTGTCGTCATTGCCGACGACGCGATCGACCTCTGCCATGCCGGCGAACATTTCGGCCTGCGTCTGCGCGGCGCAGCCTGTGACGACGATCCGAGCCGAGGGCCGTTCGCGCTTGAGCCGGCGGATCGACTGCCGCGCCTGGGCAACGGCCTCGTTGGTGACGGCGCAACTGTTGATGACGATGGTTTCAGTGAGACCTGCGCGCTCGGCCTCGACGCGCATCACCTCGGATTCAAAGGTGTTGAGACGACAGCCAAAGGTGACGACTTCGACGCTCATCGCGGGTGTCCCAATTCCAGGTCTGCTTACGCGACGGAAGCAAACAGTGCCGGGTCGAAGCGGCCTTCATATTCGAAGCTCGCCGGGCCCGTCATCAGGACGTGATCGTCGCGTTCGCGCCATTCGATGGTGAGTTCGCCTCCCGGAAGAGCGATCTGCACCGTACGGTTGGTGCGCTTCAGCCGCGCGGCCGCCACGGCCGTGGCGCAGGCCGCCGAGCCGCAGGCCTTGGTCAATCCGGCGCCGCGTTCCCAGGTTCTCATCGTGATATGATCGCGATCGACGATATGGGCGAGCGTGATATTGGCGCGCTCGGGAAAGATCGGATGGTTTTCCAATAGCGGACCGAAGCGGCCGAGATCGTAGGCCTGGATGTCGTCAACCCAGAAGATCGCATGCGGGTTGCCCATGCTGACGACCGAGGGCGTGTGCAGGATCGGCGCGTCGATCGGGCCGATTTGCAGCTCGATCCCTCGCGTGTCGCGAAACTCTTCGGCCAACGGGATATCCCGCCAACCGAATTTCGGCGGTCCCATATCGACCGTATAGAGATCGCTCGAGGGCCCCTGCCAGCAATTCAACAGGCCGGCGCTGGTCTCGAAAGTGACCGCGTTCTGGCCGGAGGCCTCGAACACCCGCCGGGCCACGCACCGCATGCCGTTGCCGCAGGCGCCGGCTTCCGAGCCGTCATTGTTGTAGATGCGGATGAAGGCTTCCGTGCCCTCAAGCCGCGGCGGTTGCAGCACCATCAACTGATCGAACGGAACCCCTTTGGGGGAGGCTACCGCGCGCGCGTCATCGGACGTGACGGCGCCCGGCCTGTCGCGCAGATCGACCACGACGATCTCGTTGCCGATCCCGTTCATCTTGACAAAGCTGTGGTTGGCGAGTGCGCTCATCGATTGTCCCGATTATGCCGGCTTTATATGGCGAATGACGGCACCTTAGCTAGATACGACGCTTGAGCTAGATATGGTTTATATGTGTCGATGATCCCCGCCCGGCGGGGGCTTCTGATCGGCGGTACTGGCATAGGACGAACGACGCGCGGCCATGATAGATATCGGTGGTTCGCGAGTGCAGGCCAAACAAGGCCCATGGAGAAGACCCTGATGAACTACCCTCGCCTATCCCGCGTTGCCCTGTTCGCCATCATTCCGATGGCGGCCATTGCCCTTTCGGCCGCCCGCGCGCAGTCGCCCGCCCCTTCCACGCCGGCCCCTCCCGGCACCCCCGCCCCGCCCCCGGCTGAAACCAAATCCCCGGGGGATCTGCCCTCGACCGCGCCAGCAGCGCCTGCGCCGGCGCCGGTTCAGGCCGCCGACCCCTTTGGCGAACAAATTACACTGACCCAAAAGACGGTTATCGCGATCAAGGGCACGGCGAACTGGGATACGGCCTTCGAGACCCTGGTCGGATCGTTGAAGACGCTTGCAGCCGAGCTTGAAAAGGAAGGCGGCAAGGCAACCGGCAATTCGATGATCGTCTACACCTCCACCGACGATACCGGCTTCACCTATCTGGCCGAGATACCGGTCGAGCAGGAGCCGAAGAACCTGCCGAAGACGATCAACATCGCCAAATCGCCGGACGGCAAGGCGCTGAAGTTCGTTCATCGCGGCTCGTATGAGAATATGGACAACACCTACGAGGCCATTACCAATCACCTCGACGACAAGAAATTGGAAGCCAAGGACACCTTCATCGAGGAATACATCACCGATCCGTTGAAGACACAGGACGACAAGCTGGTGATCAATGTCTATGTGCCGCTGAAATGAGCACCATGAGGACGCGCATCTGCCTTCACGCAACCCTGGCCGCGGCTTTTGCCGCAGGCGGGATTTTTGCGGGGCCGGTGCACGCCGAAACGGATCGGCCCTCCTTCATTTCGGTGACCGGAGAGGCGCACATTTCTGTGCCGCCCGATCTGGCGCAGATCGACGGCGGTGTAACGTCGGAGGCCAAGACCGCGCGTGAGGCGTCGGACGCCAATAACGCGGCGATGGGCAAGGTCCTGCTGGCGCTGAAGGGCGCCGGCATCGATGAGAAGGATTACCAGACCTCGCGGCTGTCGTTGCAGCCGCAAAGTTCGGCACCCAAGCCGGGCGCACCCTCGATCGTTACGGGCTACCGCGCCAGCAACCGGGTGACGATCCGGCTGCGCGATGTCACCAAACTTGCAAGCGTGATCGATACGCTGGTGGGATCCGGCGCCAACGAGATCGGCGGCATCAATTTCCAGGTTTCGCAGGCCTCGAAACTGCTCGACGACGCCCGCGAACAAGCGATCGCCGATGCCCGCCGCAAGGCGGAGATTTACGCGAAGGCCGCGGGCGTGACACTGGGGGCGCCCATCAGCATTTCCGAGGAAGGCTCAGGCCAGCCGATGTTCCGCACCAGGATGGCCGCGCCGATGGCGCCTGCGCCCATCGCCATGGGCGAAGAGACGCTGTCGATTACGGTCGGCGTTTCCTGGGCGATCAAGCAAGGACCGTAGGAGCGCAAGCGACGACCCGCCGTCACTCGCTTTGCGAGCTATGGCGCGCTCGAAGTCCGCCGAAGCGCCCTTGCGCGTAGGTGGAAGCAATCGAGCTCTTTTGCCTGTCTGGATTGCTTCGCGGAGCCTGTCATCGGGCGCGCATTCGCGCGACCCGTTGGCTCGAAATAACGGTTAAATCTCCACCACCTGTCCGGGCTTGAGTGCGACAAAACGCTCGCGCGGAATCTTCGCTTCGTTGAGTGCAACGTGCAAAGCCTCGACCGGCGCGTCTATCGCCTCGTCGGTCAGTTGGAACGTGCCGTGGTGATGGGCGAGCGCTTGCACCGCGCCGCAATCGGCGAGCGCTTTCACGGCATCGGACGGGTTCATGTGCTGATCGCGCATGAACCAGCGCGGCTCATAGGCGCCGATCGGCAGGATCGCCAGCCGCAGCGGGCCATACGCCTCGGCGACGCGGCGGAAATGCCTGCCCTCGCCGTAACCGGAATCGCAGACGATGTAGAGTTTGCCGGCCGGCGTCTCCAGCACGAAACTCGCCCACAGCGCCTTGTTGCGGTCGAACAATCCGCGCGCCGACCAATGCCGTGTCGGCACCAGTGTGACCGCGATGCCATCGCCGAGTTCGACCCGCTGATGCCAGTCGAATCCCTCGGCCTTGATCGCATCATCGGAACTGCGCATCGTCACATCATTGCCGAGCGGCGTGATCACGCGCGGGGAAAATTTCGCCGCGAGTTTTGACTGCGTCGCAATATCGAGATGGTCGTAATGGCCGTGCGACACCAATACGACGTCGATCTTTGGCAGCACCTCGAAGGCGATACCGGGATCGTTGTGCCGCCTCGGCCCGGCAAAAGAAAACGGTGAGGCACGTTCCGACCAGACGGGATCGATGAGAATGTTGAGCCCGGCGGCCTGGATCAGCCAGCTTGCGTGGCCGACAAACGACAGCCGCACCTTGTTGGCTTCGACCCGCGCGGGCGGGGTGTCGGCGTAAGGGCTCGGCGCCCATTCCGGCCACGCCTGCCGCTGCCGGTCGCGGCCGAATTGCCAGCGCAATACGCTGCCGAGCGATTTTGGTGGCACGCCATCGGGATCGAAAAACCGCGCGCCGTCGAAATGATCGGACACCGGTCCGGCATAGGTCTTCATTTGGGATATCCAGAGCGATGGCACGCCCAGGACCGCGGCCGTGCCGGCCAGCCACCCGAGAACCTTGCGGCGCGTGATTTTCATGGCCCCGATTGGCCCTAAAAAGGCAGGTTCCGGCAAGGGGGAAGCCGATGGGCCAAATTCACGAAAGCGCCATTTTGCGCCGACTTTCCTTGACTTTTCGCCGCCAGGGGCGTTTAAACCGCGCGAATTCATCGGAAAGACTCATCTTTTCGACCCGCCGACCGGCCCCGGAGGCCGGAGGTCAACGCCCGACAGCGCGATGCGCCCTCGGGCGCAAACATGTTTGGAGCAACGGCCTTGTTCGACAATCTGTCGGAAAAGCTTGGTGGCATTCTCGATCGGCTGACCGGCCGCGGTTCGCTGCGCGAAGCCGATGTCGATGCCGCGATGCGCGAGGTGCGGCGTGCTCTGCTGGAAGCGGACGTCGCTCTCGACGTCGTCCGCAGCTTCACGGAAAGGGTTCGCGAGCAGGCGGTCGGCGCCACCGTGGTCAAGTCGGTCACCCCTGGCCAGATGGTGGTGAAGATCGTCCATGACGAACTGGTTGCGATGCTCGGCTCCGACGGCCAGGGCATCGATCTGAATGCCGTGCCTCCGGTTGCAATCATGATGGTCGGCCTGCAGGGTTCCGGCAAAACCACCACCACCGCCAAGCTCGCCCGCCGCATGACCCAGCGCGACAAGCGCAAGGTGCTGATGGCCTCGCTCGACATCTACCGCCCGGCCGCGATGGAACAGCTCGCCGTGCTCGGCCGCGACCTCGACATCCAGACCTTGCCGATTGTCGCAGGACAAAAGCCCGCGCAGATCGCCAAGCGTGCGCTCGAAGCCGGCAAACTCGGCGGCTACGACGTGGTGCTGCTCGACACCGCCGGCCGCACCACGCTCGACGAAGAGATGATGAGCGAGGCGGCCGAGATCAAAGCGGTCGCCAATCCGCACGAAGTACTGCTGGTCGCGGATTCGCTGACCGGCCAGGACGCGGTGAACCTCGCGCGCTCGTTCGACCAGCGCGTTGGACTAACCGGCATCGCGCTGACGCGCGTCGACGGCGACGGCCGCGGCGGCGCGGCACTCTCGATGCGCGCGGTCACCGGCAAGCCGATCAAGCTGATCGGCACCGGCGAAAAGACCGACGCGCTGGAAGATTTCCACCCCAGCCGGATCGCGGGCCGCATTCTCGGCATGGGCGACGTGGTCTCGCTGGTCGAGAAGGCCGCCGCCAATATCGATGCCGAAAAGGCTGCACGCACTGCGGAGCGGATGCGCAAGGGCCAGTTCGACCTCACTGACATGCGCGAGCAGTTGCTGCAAATGGCAAATATGGGCGGTATCTCCGGCCTGATGGGCATGATGCCCGGCATCGCGAAGATGAAGAATCAGATCGCCAATGCCGGGATCGACGACAAGATCATCAAGCGCCAGGTCGCGCTGATCGACTCGATGACGCGGCAGGAGCGCAAAAGCCCGGATATCCTTAAAGCGAGTCGCAAGAAGCGGATCGCGGCGGGCGCCGGCGGCAAGGTCGAAGACCTCAACAAGCTCCTAAAGATGCACCGGAACATGGCCGACATGATGAAGGCCATGGGTTCGGGCAAGCGCGGCCCGCTCGCCGGCATTGCACAGGCGATGGGCTTTGGCGGCGGCGCGCCGACGCCGGAACAGATGAAGGCGCTCGCGGAAAAAATGCCGCAAGGCACGGGTCCCGGCGGCATGCCCACATTGCCTAAGGACCTTCCCGCCGGACTGCGCACGGGCTTGCCTAATTTGCCGGGGCTTACGGGCCTGAGCAACAAGCCGACTCTGCCCGGGCTTGGCGGATTCCCCGGCCCTGCCAAGAAGAAATAACCGCGAACAATCCACTCAATCTTCGAATAGACACATCAAGGAGAACTCAATGTCAGTCGTTATCCGCCTTGCTCGCGCAGGCACCAAGAAGCGCCCGGTCTATCACGTGGTCGTCGCCGACTCGCGCTTTCCGCGCGATGGCCGTTTCATCGAACGTCTCGGCCACTTCAATCCGCTTCTACCCAAGGACAATACCGAGCGGTTGAAGCTCGATATGGACAAGCTCAAGGCCTGGCTCGCCAAGGGCGCGCAGCCATCGGACCGCGTGATGCGTTTCCTCGATGCCGCCGGCGTCAAGAAGCGCGAGAAGCGTAACAACCCGGAAAAGGCCGTGCCGCGCAAGGAGCGCAAGGCGCAGGCCGAAGCCGCGGCGAAGTCGGCCTAAGCCGTTCGGCGCGCGACGTGCCCGCGCAGGTCTGCGTTGCCCGGATTGGCGCCGCGCATGGCGTGCGTGGCGCCGTCAAGCTATGGACCTTCACCGAAGATCCGTTCGCGGTGAAGGTTTACGGCCCGCTCTCGACCAAAGACGGCACACGCCAGTTCGAGGTCGAGCAGGCGCGCGAGGCCAGGGATCATCTGGTTGCAACCTTCAAGGGCGTCACGACCCGCGAAGAGGCCGAACGCCTCAACGGCGTCGAGCTCTATGTGCCGCGCGAAAAATTGCCGGCGGCCGAGGAAGACGAATATTATCACGCCGACCTGATCGGGCTTGATGCGGTAACGACCGCAGACGAGGCGCTCGGCCGCGTGATTGCGATCCATAATTTCGGCGCGGGCGATATCATCGAGATCGCGCCGCCAGCCGGCGCGACGATGCTGCTGCCGTTTTCCAACGCGGTGGTGCCGACGGTGGATATCGCCGGCGGTCGCGTCGTGATCGAACTGCCGGAGGAAATCGAGGGCGAGGAGCCTTCCGGACCCGACCTCTCGCGGCGTCCCCGCGAAAGCGGGGACCCATAACCACAAGCCGTGATTTTGGCTAAGATGAACACCGCGCCATAAAATCGGCAACGGTGGTTATGGGTCCCGGATCGCGCGGAGCCTGTCATCGGGCGCGCATTCGCGCGACCCGTTGGCTTGTCCGGGACGACGAGAAATTAGAATACGATGGCTAACTTGGCACCTTGGCGCGCGACCGTTCTGACCCTGTTTCCGGAGATGTTTCCGGGGCCGCTTGGCGTCAGCCTTGCCGGGAAAGCGTTGGCTTCAGGGCTTTGGGCGCTTGAGGCGCGCGATATCCGCGATTCAGCCACCGACCGCCACCGCAGCGTCGACGATACCCCGGCCGGCGGCGGCCCCGGCATGGTGCTGCGGGCCGACGTGCTCGCAGCCGCCATCGACGCCGCCGCGGCCGCGCCCGACCGGCCAAAGGATACACCAAGACTGCTGATGAGCCCCCGGGGTCGGCCATTGACCCAGTCCCAGGTCATGGAACTCGCCGCCGGGCCCGGCCCCCTGATCGTCTGTGGCCGGTTTGAGGGGGTCGACGAGCGCGTCATCGCCACCCGCCGCCTCGAGGAGGTTTCGATCGGCGATTATGTGCTTTCGGGCGGCGAAATCGCCGCCATGGCCTTGATTGACGCCTGCGTCCGGCTGCTGCCGGGGGTGATGGGAAAGCCGGGTTCCGGCATCGAGGAGAGTTTTTCGGACGGCCTGCTGGAATATCCACAATACACCCGTCCGCAGGAGTTCGAAGGCCTCTCGATCCCGGAAATCCTCACCTCCGGCGACCATGCAAAAGTCGCCGCCTGGCGGCTGACTGAGGCGGAAGCCCTGACTCGGGCACGGCGGCCCGACCTCTGGGCCGCCAAAAACAGCGGCCAAAAGGCGCCAAAAAGCACGACGAAAGGGTGACAAACGCCGATCTTTGCCGTATACGGGCGCCAAATCCGTGCAGGGACAAACGAACACTCGCGCAGCCCGCGCCTTTCGTGGCGAGGCGGCGCCGCCGATGGAGATTTACGATGAACCTCATCCAACAGCTCGAAAAAGAGCAATTCGAAAAATTGTCCGCCAGCAAGGAAATTCCGGAATTCGGACCCGGCGACACCGTGATCGTCAACGTCAAGGTGGTCGAAGGCGATCGCTCGCGCGTGCAGGCCTATGAGGGTGTCTGCATCGGCCGCTCCGGCGCCGGGCTCAATGAGAGCTTCACCGTGCGCAAGATCTCCTATGGCGAAGGCGTCGAACGCGTCTTCCCCGTGATGTCGCCGATGATCGACTCGATCAAGGTGGTGCGCCGCGGCAAGGTACGCCGCGCCAAGCTGTATTACCTGCGCAATCTGCGCGGCAAGTCGGCCCGCATTGTCGAGAAGACCGAGCGCGCCACCGCCGTCGGCGAGTAATTCAGGCCATATTGGCCTTGCGAAAGGCGCGGGCATTGCCCGCGCCTTTTTTGTTGCCGGCGCTCCGGCCTCACCCGGGCGAAAAGCCCATTTCGCAGAGCCGCCAATCGCGAAGACATCTCGCGTTGACGGGCGTGCGTGCTATATTCCAGATCAGATGGTTTTAAACTGCACCAGCATGGCTTATCGGCGCATCGTCATTGACGATCGCTCGCGGCTGCCTGGCCGCTTTTTCGGGCGGTTTGCGACCTCCGCGACATCGGAACTTACGCGCGCGCTTTGACGCTGCGCTTACCGCCGGTCTTTCGGCGCGATTCCACCTCTCACGATTTCTGTTTCAGGAGCCTGAAGCTCATGTCCAAACCGACAACCCTGTACGACAAGATCTGGAACGACCATCTGGTCCACCAAGCCGATGACGGCACCTGCCTGCTCTATATCGACCGCCACCTGGTCCACGAGGTGACGTCGCCGCAAGCCTTCGAAGGCCTGCGCGTCACCGGGCGAAAAGTCCACGCGCCTGAAAAGACGCTGGCCGTGGTCGACCACAACGTGCCGACTTCCGATCGCACCAAACCGAACCCGGATCCCGAAAGCGCCGAGCAGATCGCCGTGCTGGCGGAGAACGCCAAGCATTTCGGCATCGAATATTACAATGAGTTCGACAAGCGTCAGGGCATCGTTCACGTCATCGGCCCCGAGCAGGGCTTTACGCTGCCGGGCACCACGATCGTCTGCGGCGACAGCCACACCTCGACGCATGGCGCGTTCGGCGCGTTGGCGCACGGCATCGGCACCTCGGAGGTCGAGCATGTGCTGGCGACGCAGACCCTGATCCAGAAGAAAGCCAAGAACATGCGCGCGCTCGTCGACGGCAAATTGCCTGACGGCGTGACCGGCAAGGACATCATCCTGGCGATCATCGGCGAAATCGGCACCGCCGGCGGCACCGGCTATGTGCTGGAATATGCCGGCGAAGCCATCCGATCGCTCTCGATGGAAGGCCGCATGACGGTCTGCAACATGTCGATCGAAGGCGGCGCGCGCGCCGGCATGATCGCGCCGGACGAAAAGGCGTTTGAATTCCTGAAAGACCGGCCGAAATCCCCGAAGGGCGCGGCCTGGGACGCCGCGATGCGTTACTGGGATAGCTTGCGCAGCGACGAGGGCGCGCATTTCGATCACGAGATCCGGCTGGATGCGGCCAAGCTGCCGCCAATCGTGACCTGGGGCACTTCGCCGGAAGACGTGATTTCGGTCACCGGCTCTGTGCCCGACCCCGACAAGATCGAGGACGAGGCCAAGCGTATCTCAAAGCACCGCGCGCTGAACTACATGGGGCTGCAGGCGGGAACGAAAATCACCGACATCAAGCTCGACCGCGTCTTCATCGGCTCGTGCACCAACGGCCGGATCGAGGACTTGCGCGCGGCGGCAAAAATCGCAGATGGCAAGACCGTCAACGCCAATGTCTATGCGATGATCGTGCCGGGCTCGGGGCTTGTGAAGGAACAGGCGGAAGCCGAAGGCCTCGACAAGATCTTCATCAAGGCCGGATTCGACTGGCGCGAGCCGGGCTGCTCGATGTGCCTCGCCATGAACCCCGACAAGCTCAAGCCCGAGGAGCGCTGCGCTT
>Ga0210389_10001772_pt1 | contig 17327 bp, 16 predicted proteins | sample IncBWH28OmetaG_FD_160127 | JGI IMG/M metagenome (GOLD analysis project Ga0210389, IMG submission 160127) | Forest soil microbial communities from Barre Woods Harvard Forest LTER site, Petersham, Massachusetts, United States - Inc-BW-H-28-O ...
AACAGGGGGTGTCCAGCGGACGGCAATCAGGCCTAACCCTTTCTTCAAGGGTCTGTCGCTAGCGTGGCGGTTCAGACGTCCGGATCATTTTTGACGCGAGTTCGTGATGCGGACTTCTGAACCAAAGCCGCGCTAGATCGATAAAATTTGCTGGTGTCGACTCCGAAGTTCGTAAACGTGACGCCGCAAAATGATACGAATTTCGAGATCGGGACACTAGCTTCAAGAAGCCCCTTCCAACCGGCCATCCAGCCCTGATGAAGCAGTTACGCAGCAACGTCATCCGCGCCGGCCTGGAAGCGCTTTATTTCACGGGCGCGCATCATCTGTTTCGGCCGATCTTCGCCGGCGTCGGCAGCATTTTCATGCTGCATCATGTCCGCCCCGCCCGCGATGCCCAGTTTCAGCCCAACCGCCACCTCGAAGTGACGCCGCAATTCCTGCGCGCGACGCTCGCCCATCTCTGTTCGCGCGGCATCGACATCGTCACCATGGACGAGTTGCACCGCCGGCTGACGGAGCGCGACTTCTCGCATCGTTTCGCCTGCTTTACCTTCGACGACGGATATCGCGACAACCGGGATTTCGCGCTTCCCGTCATGCGCGAATTTGACGCACCGTTCACCGTCTATGTCGCCAGCGATTTTGCCCAAGGCGCCGGAAACCTGTGGTGGATCGCGCTGGAGATGGCGATTGCCAAGACCTCCAGCATCGAGGTCAACATCGGCGGCGTTGCTAGTCGAATCGATACCTCGACGCTCGCGGCAAAGCACGCCGCCTTCGAGCGCCTGCACGACTGGCTGCGCGCGCTGCCGGGCCGGGACGGTCTCGCCCGCGAGATCGGTGCGCTATCTGCCCGTTACGGAATCGATCAGGCCGCGATCTGCCGCGAACTCTGCATGTCCTGGGACGAATTGAAGCCGTTCGCCGGCGAGCCGCTGGTCGGCATCGGCGCGCATTCAGTGACCCACTGTAATCTTGCCGGACAAGGTGACGAGATCGCGAACCAGGAAATGACGGAGAGCCGGACACGAATCGAAAACGCCGTGCAGCGGTCTGTTTTGCACTTCGCCTACCCCTATGGCGACAAGGTTGCGGCGGCCCGGCGCGAATTCGCACTCGCCAAGGCGGCCGGCTTCAAGACCGCAGTGACCACACGGCCGGGCATGATCTTTCCGGAAAACGCCGGATACCCGACGGCGCTGCCGCGGGTTTCGCTTAACGGCAATTATCAGGACGAACGAATCCTCCCCGTTCTCACATCGGGCGCCGCAACCGCGATGTGGAACGGTTTTCGGCGCATCGACGCAGCCTGATCGCTGGCAATAGAGCGGTCGTCCCTGCGAACGAACGCGGGACGACGCAGCTGTTGACTCGTTTAAGCCCCGCGCCCAGAACTTGGTCAAAAGCCAACGGAGGGACGCGCATGTTCACCGACCTGTTTTCACTTCGCGGCCGCATTGCGCTGGTCACCGGCGGATCGCGCGGCATCGGCAAGATGATCGCTTCAGGTTTTCTCAGCCAGGGCGCCGCCAAAGTCTACATCACCGCGCGTAAAGCGCTGCCTTGCGAAGCTACCGCAAAGGAATTGAGTTCGGCCTATGACGGCGAGTGCATTGCGTTGCCGATCGATATTTCAACCATGACCGGCATCGAGACGCTGGCAAGCGAGATCAAGAAGCGCGAGCCGAAGCTCGATATTCTGGTCAACAATGCGGGCGCGGCCTGGGGTGCCGATTTCGACGAATTCCCGGAGAGCGGCTGGGACAAGGTCGTCAACCTCAACCTCAAAACGCCGTTCTTTCTCACCAAGGCGCTCGCCGCGCCCTTGCGCGCTGCCGCCAGTGCCGAGCGTCCCTCAAAGGTGATCAACGTCGCCTCCATCGACGGCATCTTTGTCAATCCGCTGGAGACCTATTCCTATGCCGCGAGCAAATCAGGACTCATTCATTTGACGCGGCGGATGGCCGCGAAGCTCATCAACGACCATGTCGTGGTGTCGGCGATCGCGCCGGGCCCGTTCAAGTCCGACATGAACAAGGCGGCGCGCGACAATGCCGATGAAGTGGCAACCCGCGTGCCCGCGGGGCGGATCGGCACCTACGAGGACATGGCGGGGGCGGCCATTTATCTTGCCTCCCGCGCCGGCGATTATGTGGTGGGCGCCACCATCGCGGTCGATGGCGGCATCGTCTACGCCAATCCCGGCATCAAGGGCGGCGGGTGGGATTAGGCTAGGCGGCGTCGGTAGTGAACTCCCTCGCCCCGCTCTTGCGGGGTCGAGACGAGCGAAGCTCGCTCTTGGAGGGTTGGGGTGAGGGGCCTCTCACCAACGAGATTGGCGAAATACCTGTGCCCCCTCACCCGCCGCGCTAGAGCGCGACGACCTCTCCCCGCAAGCGGGGAGAGGTAAAGAAGATCACGTCTCGATCTTCACATACTCAAAATCGCCCGGCTTGTTGTCGATGCCGACCTTTGGCGGCGAGATCCAGGATGCGAATTCGCCCACGCTCGTCACCGGCGTCATCAGCGAGGCGATGAAATCGCCGTCCTCGACCGAAGGCAGCCACGCACTCTTTTTCTTGCCCCAGGTCGCATCGTCGATCAGCACGCCCTCGGGTGTGGCGTGAATATCCTTGAACTCACCGATGGCGCGGTGGAAGGCGACGTTCGGCAGCGTCAGTTTGAAATCGTAGCCGGCGGTCGAAATCACCTTGTTCCAGCGCAGCAGGCCCTTGACGCAGTCCTGCGTATAGTCGTCGCGCAGCCGCATATTGAGCGCGGTGAGCGCCGGCTCGTCGACGCGCGTGATCTTGCCGTCCACGAGTTTCAGAACCGGATAGGTGTCGTCGCGCAGACGATGGTCGTCCTTGATCTGGGTCTCGTGGAAGCGGCCCTTGATGCCGGCATTGAAGGCATTCGCCGCATTGGTCGAGACTTCCGATCCAAAGAGATCAAGCGACAGCGAATAATGCAGGTTCAGCTTCTTCTGGATGGTCGGAAGGTCGATCACCCCCAACGCGCGAACTTTCGCGATATCGGCGGGATTGTCGATGCCGGCTGAGCGCATCGCCTCGCAGGTCCGCTGCACCACGCGGGTGATGCCGGTTTCACCAACGAACATGTGGTGGGCTTCTTCCGTCAGCATGAATCGACAGGTGCGCGACAGCGGATCGAAGCCGGATTGCGCGAGCGAGTGCAGTTGCATCTTGCCGTCGCGGTCGGTGAAATAGGTGAACATGAAGAACGACAGCCAGTCGGGCGTGGCTTCGTTGAAGGCCCCCAGCATGCGGGGTGAATCCGCATCGCCGGAGCGGCGGCGCAACAGTTCATCAGCTTCCTCGCGGCCGTCGCGGCCAAAATATTTCTGCAACAGGTAGACCATCGCCCAGAGATGGCGGCCTTCCTCGACATTGACCTGGAACAGGTTGCGCAGGTCGTAGAGCGAGGGCGCGGTCTTGCCGAGATGGCGCTGCTGCTCGACGGAGGCAGGTTCGGTGTCACCCTGAATCACGATCAGCCGCCGCAGCATCGCGCGGTATTCGCCGGGGACCTCCTGCCAGGCGGGTTCGCCATAGTGCTCGCCGAACGGGATGACGCGGTTTTCTTCTTGTGGTGCCAGCAGAATGCCCCAGCGATAATCCGGCATCTTGACGTAGTCGAACTTGGCCCAGCCACGCGGATCGACCGAATAAGCGGTGCGCAGGTAGACCAGCGACTGCTGAAAGCCTTCGGGGCCCATATCGCCCCACCAGTTCATGTAGCCGGGGTGCCAGCCCTCCAGCGCCTTGAGCACTTGCCGGTCCTCGCTCAGATTCACGTTGTTGGGAATCTTGGTCGAATAGTCGACGTTCATGATGTTGACGTTCATGGCGAGCTCCTTTGCTTGCTCTCGTTTCCCGGACGCCGTGCGGTGCGAAAGCGCTGCGCCCGGGACACGATCAAACCCTTGTCGTATCGAACTGCGCCTTCTGGCCGGTGCCGTAGCGGCGCAGCGCGCCCTCCTCGCCGACTGCATTGGGCCGCTGGAAGATCCAGTTCTGCCAGGCAGTGAGGCGGGAGAAGATTTTTGATTCCATGGTCTCGGGCCCGACGAAACGCAGGTTCGCTTCCATGCCGGTCAAACCATCCGGCGAGAAGCTGGCGCGTTCCTCGAGAAAAACTCTCACTTCGTCGTCCCAATCGATGTCGTCGAGCGCGAAGGTGACAAGACCAAGCGCCTCGGCTTCCCCGGCATCGAGCGCCTCGCCGATCCGCGTGCGCGCACGCTCCAGATCGGACGGCTGCGCCTGGAAACGTGACTCCAGCCGCGTCAGTCCATGGCTCATCGGATAGGCGCCGAAATTCAGCGCGGAAAGCGTGACCGTTGGTGCGGCGCGATTGTCGCCATGGCGTGAGCCGATCAGCATGTAGGAGCGATCGGCAGCGAGCAGCAATTCGGCAAGCGTCCCGACGAAGCAGGAGCCCGGCTCGACCAGCGCCACCAGCGTGCGTGAGGTGACATCGATGCGCTTCAGCACCCGCTTCCAGTATTGCCTGATCTCGTTGACCAGCCAGTGCGCCTTGTTGGCTTCGAGAAACGCATCGCAAGCCAGCACATTGGCCCGCTCGCCATGGGACTTGAACACGATCATGGCGATCTGAAGCTCGTTGATGCGCAAGTGGAGGATGGCATCATCCAGCTCGCGCGCCACCTGAAGCGGCCAGAACGCAGCGCCTTGCGCGATCATGCCCTCGATATCCGCAAGCGGCGGCGTCTCGGGCGCCGCAATCGAGACAGTGGCGATGCGCGCGGTGCGATCGATATCGACGCTGACCGCGCCATAGCGAATGGCGCTGTCGTCGATGGTGCGCGACAACGGGGTGAGCATAATTCCTTTGCCGTTGCCATTGCGCTTTGAGGCGGCGGCAAATTCCTTTGCGCGCCCGGCAACCCTGGCCTCCAGCTTGCTGTTCGGCACGATCTCGTCGACCAGACGCCATGCGAGCGCCCGCTTGCCCTTGATGCCTTCCTGGATGGTGCAGAAATAATCGGCATGGTCGCGGCGCACCTTGCGCTTGTCGACCACCCGCGTCAGGCCGCCGGTGCCCGGCAACACCGCCAACAGCGGCACCTCCGGCAGCGCAACCGCGGCGGCGCCGTCGTCGGCGAGGATGATGTGGTCGGTCGCGAGCGCCAGTTCGTAACCGCCGCCGGCCGCGGTACCGTTGACGACGGTGATGAAGCGCTGCCCGGAATTCTCGGATGAATCCTCGAGACCATTGCGCGTCTCGTTGGTGAACTTGCAGAAGTTGACCTTGTGGGCGTGGGTGGCGCCGGCCAGCATGCGAATATTGGCGCCGGCGCAAAACACGCGATTTTTGCCCGAGCGCAGGATCACCGCTTTGACGTTCGGGTATTCGAAGCGCAGGCGCTGCACCGCGTCGGCCAATTCAATATCCACACCGAGATCGTAGGAGTTCAGCTTGAGCTGATAGCCCTCGAACAACCCGCCATTCTCGTCCACATCCATCGTCAGCGTCGCGATATCGCCGTCGACGTCGAGCTTCCAATGCCGGTAGCGCGACGGATCGGTTTGAAAATCGATGTAGCTGGCGCCCCCGGCAAGGAGGCGATCATCAACGGCCATGGACTTTCCCTAGATGCGGTTCTGAGCTAACAGCTATATGCACAATAATGCATGTTTTGGGACAGGTCTAGGGGCATTCTGGTCCAAAAATCTGCATTTTCTTTCATATCCCGCCGATCGATCCGAGGGCGATCCAGTCGGCCTTGGACAGAGCGGCCTGCCCCAGCTTGGCTTTCAAAAGCGTTGCCAGTGCGGCGGCCGGGAAGCGACCGGCAAAGCCGTCACCGGGGGCGGCCGGCCGTCGCGCCAGCATCTCATTGATCGCCGCCAGCGCCTCGCCGAGAAGCCGCACGGTTGCGTGGGGCTTTTGTATCCGCAGCTTCAGATTGGCGTTGGCGATCTGGATGCAAGCGCGCAGCAGAATGCGCTCGCGGCCGCGTTGTGGCGCAGCCGCCCAGACCGCTTCCAGCACTTGCTGCGATTCCCAGAAGTATCCGGCGTCGTTGAGCGCGATGCCGTAGCGGAGCGCGGGATGCCGTGCCGGCACGAAACCAAAGAACTGCGCCGGCACCAGCGCCTTGGCCCGCCACAACGCGCCATGATCCGCTTCGGCATCCGCCGTTTCGCCCGGCACATAGGCCCAGCCCGGCAGCCGCAAATTCGCCGCGCTTGAAGAAGCAATATTCATTGACCAATAACCAATGCCAAAATCTGAAATTCAAAAACTAAGCAGCGTGGCTGTCCGAGCCTTCATGCAAAACCAAAATGCGCGTCACGAATTCCGAAACCACGGAAAGCGTCAAATCAGGCGCTTCCCGATGCGGCGTGTGCGCCGCGCCTGATATCACAGTCACATCGACCGGGCAGTAACATTCTTCCCTTGCGATCTCGATCTGGCGGACCGTCCCATATTGGTCGTCCGCGCCCTGGACAATTGCGATGGGAACACGAATGTAGGCGAGGTATTCGCTGATGTCCCATCGACGAAAGTCGGGGTGAAGCCAGGCATCGTTCCAGCCATAGAAGGCGTTGTCGACATCGCGGTGCCAGCGCGCGAGCTTCTCGCGCAGGTCCGTGGTCTCGTAAACCCGCTTGATCTCGGCGATCGAGGCAACCGATATGTCTTCGACGACAAAATGCGGCGCGATCATCACGACGCCACGCACGCGGTGATCGCCGATGCCACCCGCGTAGACCGCCGCAATCGAGGCGCCGTCGGAATGGCCGAGCAGCAACCCGCGCTTGAAGCCGATACGATCGAGCAAAGCGGGCAGGACGTCGAGCGCCTCGACGCTCATATAATCGAGCGGACGCGGTAGGGCGGTTGCGCTCGAAGCGCCATAGCCGGCGCGTGAATAGACGAATACGCCAACGCCTGTTGCGGCCTGCAAGCGATCGGGAAAATCGCCCCACAACCCCACTGAGCCAAGGCCCTCGTGCAGCATGACGATGGTCGGCGCCTCCGACGGCGCTGGCCCGATCATGCGGTATTCGAGATCGCTATCGCCGATGCGCAGGAAGCCGGTGGGAGAAAGCGAGGTCATGTGTGCTTCCACTCGCGCCGCGAGACGCTGTGAGTGCCGTTTGCTCCGTCGTTCCCTCCCCCTTTGTGGGAGGGGGGTGAATCACAAATGGAGGAGTCTGCGATAGCCCCCTCTCCACCTCTCCCCCACAAGCGGGGAGAGAGCCGAGTGTTGCCTGCAGCAACATTTCGCATCTCACTCGGCAAAGGCGTCACGGCTTCGGCGCGGCATCGTCCCGCAGCTTGAAGCGCTGGATCTTGCCGGTCGCGGTTTTCGGCAAGCTCTCGACCGCCTCGATCCAGCGCGGATATTTCCAGACGCCGATCTTCTGCTTGACGTGCTCCTTTAGCGCCTCCCGCAAATCATCCGCGCCGGCGCCAGGGCGCAGCACGACGAACGCTTTCGGCTTGAGCAGTCCTTCCGCGTCGGCCTCAGGCACGACGGCGGCTTCCAGCACCGCGGGATGGGTGATCAGCGCACTCTCGACCTCGAACGGCGACACCCAGATGCCGGAGACCTTGAACATGTCGTCGCTGCGGCCACAGAAGGTATAACGCCCATCGGCGTCGCGCGTGTATTTGTCACCGGTGCGGGTCCAGTGGCCCTCGAACGTCCGGCGGCTCTTGCTGCGCTGGTTCCAGTAGCCTTCGCCCGCGGACGGCGCATCCACCAGGAGTTCGCCGACTTCGCCGTCTGGCACGTCAGCGCCGGCTTCGTTGACAAGGCGCACCTTGTAGCCCGGCACCGGGCGGCCGGAAGAGCCATATTTGATATCGCCGGGCGCGTTCGACAGAAAGATATGCAACAGCTCGGTCGAACCGACGCCGTCCAGAATATCGACGCCGAAGCGCGCCTTCCAGGCGTTGCCGACCGACTCGGGCAAGGCTTCGCCTGCGGACGTGCAGATCCGCAAGCGCGTGCCGCCGCGCTGCGCTTTGAGCGCTTCGTCGTTGAGCATCGCCGCGAACAGCGTCGGCACGCCGTAGAAGATGCTGGGATCGTACTTGTTCATCAGCGTGAACATCGCCGCCGGCGTCGGGCGCTCGGGATTAAGGACGGTGGTCGCGCCGACCGACATCGGGAAGGTCAGCGCGTTGCCGAGGCCATAGGCAAAGAACAACTTGGCCGCCGACAGGCACACATCATCCTCGCGAATGCCGAGCACCTGTTTGGCGTAGGTCTCCGCGGTGGCGGCGAGACTGGAATGCAGATGCCGCACGCCTTTGGGCATGCCGGTCGAACCGGACGAATAGAGCCAGAACGCGGGCTCGTCGGGATGCGTTGCGACCGTCGCAAAGGAATCGCTCTCGCCCTTGAGCTCGTCGGACAACAATTTATGCCCGTGCGGGTTCTTGCCGGAGACCACGACGCAGTCGAGATCAGCCATCCGTCCGACCATGTCTTTCACGACCGGAAGCAGCGCCTCCGAGACGAACAGCACCCGTGCCCGGCAGTCGGCGAGCACATAGGCATATTGATCCGCCGTCAGCAGCGTGTTGAGCGGCACCGGCACGATGCCGGCGCGGATCGCACCGAGAAACACCGCGGGAAAATCCACCGTGTCGAGCATGATCATCGCCACGCGCTCTTCGCGGCGGACGCCGAGACGGCGCAGCATGTTGGCGACGCGGCAGCTCTGCCGCTGCAAATCGCCATAAGTCAGTTCGGAAACGGTGTCGGCATAGGCCAACTTGTCGGCCCGACCCTCGTCGATGTTGCGATCGAGCAGATAGGTCACCGCATTGTAGGCGCCGGATGTCTCGCTCATGCCGTTTCCCCGAGAGCTTCCTGCCTTCAGGCGAAGACGCGTCGCGCCGCTTCGCTCGCGATTAAGAATTATAATTCATAGAAAGGCACTCCACGAGCTTGCTGTCAATCCTCGTCGGCATTATGTTGCCGATCGTCTCGTAAAACGCTGCGAAAGACAGCGCTTCCCGCAGGGAAATTTGCCGCTTGTAATGCAGGAACTTCAAATGGGCGGCACCAGCGATCCCGAATCCGGCTTCCTCGAACAGCTAGGCCAGCGCGTCCGCACCATGCGCGCGCTTCGCGGCATGTCGCGCAAGGTGCTCGCCAAGGTTTCCGGCATTTCCGAGCGCTACATCGCGCAGCTGGAAGCTGGCCGCGGCAACGTCTCGATCGTGCTGTTGCGGCGGGTCTCGAACGCAATGGGCGCGCATCTGGAGGATTTGATTCCGACTGGCGAGCCGACGCCGGATTGGGCTGTGATCCGCGACCTACTGCGCAAAGCCTCGCCCGCCCAGATCGCGCAAGCCAAGGAATTGCTCGGAGGTGCTGGCGCGTCATCGCAGCGCCGGATGTCGTTTGCCGGCATTGCGCTGATCGGTCTGCGCGGCGCGGGCAAGTCGACGCTCGGCAAGATGCTGGCCAAAAAGATTGGCTGGAATTTCGTCGAGCTGAACAAGGAGATCGAGGCGCAGAACGGCCTGTCGGTCGCAGAGATCATCGCGCTCTACGGCCAGGAAGGGTTTCGCCGCATGGAGCAGGCGGCACTGACGCAATTGCTCGCACGGAAAGAGTTGACGGTACTGGCGACCGGCGGCGGCATCGTCTCGGAGCCTTTGACCTTCGATCTCATCCTGTCGTCGTTCTACACGATATGGCTTAAAGCCGCGCCGGAAGAGCACATGGCACGGGTCCGCAAGCAGGGCGATCTGCGCCCGATGGCCGACGACCGCTCGGCGATGGCGGAATTGCGCAACATCCTGGTGAGCCGCGAGCCACTTTATGCGCGTGCGTCCGCCGTGGTCGACACCGCTGGCTTGAGCGTTGACGCCGCCGCCGCAAGATTGACCGAGGCGGTGTCGCCGGTGTTGCAAAACGAGGCGCGGAGTTTCGCGCGCGGCTGAGCGGGTCTGGCCGAGCTGGCGCGCCTTGGCTACACTGACTGAGCCTTCAGCTCGAAAGGACCAACCGCCATGATGAGCCAGGAACAGAACGACCTGATCACCCGCACCGGAGCGAAAGATCCGTGCGGGAAATTGATGCGGATGTACTGGCAGCCGGCGGCGCTGATCGACGAACTGGACGGGCCACGGCCGGTCCGCCCGGTCAAACTGCTCGGCGAAGACCTCGTGCTGTTTCGCGACGACCAGGGGCGCTACGGCCTGATCGAACGCCATTGCGCGCATCGCGGCGCCGATCTCGCCTTCGGCCGGCTCGAAAACGGCGGCCTGCGTTGCGCCTTCCACGGGTGGCTGTTCGACGCGTCCGGCCAATGCCTGGAAACCCCGGCCGAGCCGGAGGACTCGCAACTGTGCAAAGGCATCAAGCAGCGCGCCTATCCGGTCGTGGAGAAGGGCGGCATTCTCTGGGCCTATCTTGGCGAAGGCGCCCCACCCGCTTTCCCCGAAATCGACTGTTTCATCGCGCCCGACAGCCACACCTTCGCCTTCAAGGGCCACATCAACTGCAACTGGCTGCAGGCGCTTGAGGTCGGCATCGACCCTTCGCACGCGTCGTTCCTTCATCGATTTTTCGAGGATGAAGATACATCCGCAGCCTATGGCCGGCAGTTCCGCGGCGCCTCCGCCGGCACTGAACTGCCGATGACCAAGATCCTGCGCGAATACGATCGCCCCATCATCAATGTCGAGCACACGGAATACGGCCTGCGGCTGATTGCGCTGCGCGAGATCGATTCCGAGCGCACCCATGTGCGCGTCACCAATCAGCTGTTTCCGCACGCCTTCGTCATCCCCATGAGCACGGAGATGACGATCACACAGTGGCATGTGCCGATCGACGACGAGAATTGCTACTGGTATGCGATCTTCACGTCGTACTCGACACCGGTCGACAAGAAGAAGATGCGCGACCAGCGCCTCGAGCTCTATGAATTGCCGGATTACGTCTCGCGGAAGAACCGGTCGAACGATTACGGTTTCGATCCGCACGAGCAGAAGACGGCGACCTTTACCGGCATGGGCACCGATATCAACGTGCACGACCAGTGGGCGGTGGAATCGATGGGTGCCATCCAGGATCGCACCCGCGAACATCTCGGCACCGCCGACAAGGCGATCGTGCAATACCGCCGCCTGCTGCGCCAGGAAATCGAAAAGGTAACGAAGGGCGAAAAGCCGTTCATGTTTCTCGATGCCGCGCACGCCAAGAGCATTCAGGGGCCGGCGACGATGGACGGGATCGGGCCGACGCGGGGCTGGGAAACCTTCTGGATGGAGGTCGACGTCAAGCGCCGACGCGGCGCGCCGTGGGCAGCCCCCGTGCCGGATGAGATCGCCGGCAACGCGCCGCAGCTGAGGGTGGTGTGAGTGAAAGCTCCCGCTTGCTGCATCGTCATTCCGGGATGGTGCGCAAGCACCAGACCCGGAATCCATTTCTCCCAGCGTTCCAGCGGCGCAATGGATTCCGGGCTCGCCTCTTCGATGCGCCCCGGAATGACGAGTGAGGTCACGCGTTGAGTTTCGTTGAGCGTCACGGTCTCTGGTCCGAAGAGCAGAAAGAGGCGGCCAACCGTCTGCGCCGCCTCGTCGAGGAGCACAAGCTCGAAGTCATCCGCCTGTCGTTTCCCGATCAGCACGGCATTCTCCGAGGCAAGACGCTGGTGGCCGGCGAGGCGCTCGCCACGCTTGAAAGCGGCTGCACCATCACCACCACAATGTTCGCCAAGGATACCGCGCATCGCACGGTCTTTCCGGTGTTCACCTCGGGCGGCGGCTTCGGCATGCCGGAGATGGAGGGCGCCGCCGATGTGCTCATGGTAGCCGACCCCACAAGCTTTTGCGTACTGCCATGGGCGCCGACATCAGGCTGGCTGTTGTGCGACGTCTATTTTGCCGACGGACGGCCGGTGCCGTTTTCGACGCGCCACATCTTCCGCTCGGTGCTGGACCAGCTCGGACAGCGCGGCTTCGATTTCGTCGCCGGCCTTGAGGTCGAATTCCATATTTTCAAGCTGGAAGATGCCAGGATGTCGCCGGACGACGCGGGCCAGCCGGGCCGGCCGCCGGATGTCAGCCTGTTGTCGCACGGCTATCAATATCTGACCGAGCAGCGCTACGACCAGATGGAGCCGGTGCTGGAGATCGTCAGGCGCGATATCCTGGCGCTGGGTCTGCCGCTGCGGTCAATCGAAGTCGAGTTCGGTCCCAGCCAGTGCGAATTCACGTTCAGCCCCACGATGGGGCTCAAGTCGGCCGACATGATGGTGCTGTTTCGCAGCGCCGTGAAGCAGATCTGCCGGCGGCACGGCTATCACGCGACCTTCATGTGCCGGCCAAAATTGCCCAACGTGTTCGCTTCCGGCTGGCATCTGCATCAGTCGATCATTTCGCGCGACAGCAGCGTGAATGCCTTCATGACCAAAGAAGACGGCGAGGCGTTAAGCCCGTTCGGCCGTCACTATCTCGCAGGATTGTTGCAGCACGCCCGCGCTTCCGCGGTGTTCGCAAGCCCGACCATCAATGGCTATAAACGCTACCGTTCCTATTCGCTGGCGCCGGACCGCGCGATCTGGGGACGTGACAACAGAGGCGCGATGGTGCGCGTGCTCGGCGGCCCAGGCGATCCGGCGACGCGACTGGAAAACCGCATCGGTGAACCCGCCGCTAATCCCTACCTCTACATGGCGTCACAAGTGCAGGCTGGGCTCGACGGTGTCGACCGCGCACTGGATCCGCCGCCACCCGCGGACACGCCCTATGAAACAGAGGCCCCCGCATTGCCTAAAACGCTACGCGAGGCGCTGGACGCGCTGAAAGCAGATAGTTTCTTTCGCGAGAAATTCGGCGTTGGGTTCGTCGACTATTATCTTCACCTCAAGAACGCGGAAATCGAGCGCTTCCAGGCCGAGGTCTCGGATTGGGAGCATCGCGAATATTTCGAGATGTTTTGAGCGCCACGGCCACAAGGCCTGCGACCTTTTGGCAGCGGTGATTAACGGGGATAAATGCCTACCCTGAATTCACCCCTCCGTGTCGAGCTCTTAGTCAGATCGGCGGGTCCCACCTCACCGAGGTCTGACATGTTCGCACGTCCCCAGGATCTGGCAGACCGGATGTCTGCCGCACCACAGCCGAAGACCTTCACACTGCCGGTTGACGCAGCCCGGCTGAAGGCGCGGGAAATCCTCAAGGAGTCGGCGCGGGCGGGATTCACGGCCGTCGTCGAAAACTGGCGGCAGCTTCCCGATGGTCAGATCGAATTCACCATGCGGCACCTGCGGGCTGCGGAATAGCTAGTGTCCCGAATCCGAAGTTCGTATCATTGCGCGGCCCCGCTTTTTGAACTTCGGATTCGAAAGGACACTAGCTAAGTTACTAATCTAGTCTGGCTTTGGTTCAGAAGTCCGCATAACGGACTCGCCGCAAAAGTGATGCGGACTTCTGAACCACCAGACTAGTAGCCACCTCGACGATTGATCGCGATCAAAAAGCAAGAGCCGCCGCATCAGGCCTTTTTGCCTTTACCAACTTTATTTCGGCCGGCCACAGGCGCTGTCTTTTTCGATTTTCTGGCCTGATTGTATTCGATTGCGGCGCGGACCAGATTTTTGAGCGCACGCTCATTGATCTTGTCACCCTCGAAAAAATCGATCGCCCGCCGCTGATTGCCTTCGAGGCCCGCGTTGAAGAGCTTTTCGGGATCGGCGAGGCGCGCGCCGTGATCGAAGGTCAGCTTCACCTTGCCTTTGTGGGGATTGGCGACCGCGATGATCCCGTCGCGAGACCAGACCGGGCTTCCCATCCACTTCCATTCCTCGATGATCTCGCGGTCGGCCTCGAGGATGATCTTGCGGATGTTTGCGAACGTCTTGCCGCGCCAGTCCGTGAGTCCCGCGATCAGCCGGTCAATCTGTTCCGATGGATCCATTGATCTTCATGCCTCCAATTCCGTCAGGCCGTTTTTTCGAAACCAGTCGCCCAAGCAAATGCCCCTTCCACATCCAAAGCCCCGAAAGCAGCATGACGGGAAGAAAGACAAACCGGGTAGCGGGGGCGTAACTGGGAATGACTTCGAACGGGCTATAAATGTAGCCGATTATCGGAATGCTGCAGACGATGTGAACCCAGCGGAACAACAAACGGCTAGTAACAGCTTGCATGACTAATCCCTGCTCTGGTGATCGGCAATATGCGGAACTGGCCCGGCGCGGTCGTCAGTCTGACCGCGCCGACACCTGCGCAAGGTTTTCGAGGAATTTCCGCCAGCCGGCGTGGGCGCCGCCGTAGGCCTGCTTCTGGTCGGGCCGGAAACCCGACTGCTCCACACGCAAGTGGGTCCCCCCGCCCGTCGGCGTCAGCGTGAAGGTCACCACGCTCCGGAGATTGTAGGCCGCATCGTCGTGCTTGAAATCCCAGGTGTAGGACAAGGTTCGGTTCGGCTCGACGGCAAGGACCTCGCAGTCCAGCACGCCGCCCCAATCTCCGCGAAGATTGAAACTGTGGCCCACGACAGGCTTGAAGTCGTTCTTCATCAGCCACTCCTCCATCAGGTGCGGTTGGGTAAGCGCGCGCCAGATCTTTTCGGGAGGAAACGGAAACTCCCGCTCGACAACAACGGAGCGCGTTTCAGTCGCAGGTTGGCTCATTGATCCATCCTTTTGAGCAAATCTTCGAGATGATCGAACCGGCTTTGCCAGAAGCCGGCCATTTGGCTGGTCCAGTCGATCAATGGGGCGAGCGCGCCGAGCTGCGCGCTGTAATGCGTCTGGCGGCCTTCGTGGCGATCGCGCACCAGCCCGGCCTGCTTCAGCACCCCAAGATGCTTGGAGACGGCCGGCTGTGAGACCTTGGACCGGGCCGTCAAAGCGCCGACCGTCTGTTCACCATTGCGGCACAGTCGCTCGAAGATGGCCCGCCGGGTCGGATCGGCGAGCGTTCTGAACAGCAGATCGTTGGCGTTCGGCATTTTTGATCAATAACCCTATGGTTATATAACGACGTATAACCACAAGGCTATTTATCGGTCAATAGGGTACTTTGGTCGCGGTACCCATATCTAGCCGATTATGCATCGTGCCGGATCGCGTGATGCACAGCGGTATGGAGAGTCTTCCTCCACTTCCTCAGAACACGATCTGCGTGCGCGCCGCGATCCAGTCGATGGCGGCCCCGCGATAGTTCGGCCCGCCGAAGAATTGCGGGTTGTCGACGACGACGTGTTCGTAGTCGAGCATGAATTTCATGTTCAGGTTGGGGTACCAGTTCAGACCGATGCCGTAGGTCGTCTCCTTGCCGCCGCCGTAACTGGTGGTGCCGCCGGTGAAGACGCCCGGCGCGGAATAAGCGGGTCCGAGCGTTGATGTCGTCAGGAACGGACTGTTGAGATTGACGATGGTGTAGCGCGTGGCCAGTTCGAGCGCGCCCCAGCCGCCACCTCCCGGCGTCAGCGGCGCTTCCGGAATCACGCCGGTATAGGCGCCGCGCGTCGGGTCGTAGTGCCGGGTGCCGCCGATGCTGTAGCTGGCCTGCAGATAGCCGCCATCGAAATTCAGCGTGGGGCCGGGAACGCCGCCTTGCAGATTGCCGGGCGAGGTCGGCACCGCCGCGCGCGTATCGATCGTGTAATGATAATATTCGCCTTGCGCGAAGAAGTTCTGGTAGGTACCGGCGATTTCCGCGCCGAACACCTGCCCGCCGCGGGCGGGAATATTGCCGGTTGCGAGGAACGACGTTGGATCCACACGCAGCTCCGGCCGATCGGAGAGTGAAATAGCCTGGAGGTTGGCGCCGGTGCTCGGAGCGAAAAGATTGGCGTAGTTGAACCCGATGTGGAATGTCGCATCCTTTTCCTGGATGAGCTGATAGGCGCCGCGCGCGAGGAACGACAATTGCGGGCCAAGCCCGGTCATTTGCGCACTGGTGACGCAAGGCGTTCCCGCCGTCACCGCAACCGTGCCGGTGTTGCACGAAGCCCCGGCCGTGTGCAGGTCGCCGGCATTGGGACCGGTCAGGAACGCGCCCAGCCAGTAGCGGTCGTTGTTGGAGCGCACATCGATCGCCGAGCGGAAATCGCCGCCGCCAAACGTCGTGGCGATGACTTGCGCGGTTGAACGCTCCATGAACATCAGGTCGTTCGAACTGGTGGCTTCTTCCAGCGTCCAGGGCACGTCCATGATGCCGAGATCGAAGGCGACCGGAAACTGCTGGCCGTGGCTGTAAAAGCCGTTGTAGGTGATGAAAGCATTCTCGACGCCGGACAGAAATGTGTTGCTCGTCGTCGGGCTGGTGCTGGAGTTTGCGCTGGCAAACGCATTGTTGAAGTTGCTGCTGTCGGACGAATTGCCGAAATCGTAGACAAAAGCGTAGTGCCAGTCGCTCATGAACGTCCCGATCACGCCGATACGGGCGCGGCGCAGATCGACGCCATCCGAGAGGCCCTTACGGTCGAGCGTCTGCGGCGCGGGGTTGTAGGCGGTGTAGCCGCCGGTATCGAGCTGAAGCCGGCCGAACAGTTCGACCGTATTGTCGCCGGTCGCGTCCGAAAAGCCGAAGTGATAGCCGCGGTCGTAAGTCATGAGAACCTTGGCGGGCAGCGCCGGAGGCGGCAGGCCGTGCGGCAGGCCGGGAGGTCGCGGTTGCTCTGCTGCGGGCGGCTGGATTGCCGTTGCCGCGACCGTGGCCGGCTTCTGCTTTCGCAAGCGCCTGATTTCGGCCTGCAGGGATTTGATTTCGCTTTCGTGCCGCTCTTCCAACTGCTGAATCTTGGCCTCAAGGCGCTGAAGCGTTGCCGTATCATCGGCGCGCGCGCTTGCAACACCCGCGATCCAGAGGCTGCCCGACGCCAGAAGAAGCGACAGGCCGCATCTTGCGGGAGCACGCAGCCTGGCGACGACAAGGTGATCCCGGATTTCCGACCGCATCGAACCCTCCGAATTGAGTTGGGGATCGATGAGTAGAGAAAGGTGCGAAATGTCCTGTCAAATCGGGGTTGAAGCGGTTTGCAATTCGCGATCAGGCGATAACGGAATACTTCAGGGGTCGCGTCACGAAGAACGCCTTTCTCGCACAACAATTTGGTGACGGCGGAACCCCGACGCAGCGACGGCGGCGCGACGTGCGTCAAATCCCGAGATAGCGGTGCTGCAAATCCGGCTCCGCCACCAGTTGCTCCGAAGTGCCGCTCCAAACCGCGCGGCCGCGTTCGATGATGTAGTGGCGGTCGGCGATGCGGGTGAGGTGCTCGACGTTCTTGTCGATCACGAGCACCGATTGGCCGCGGGCTTTCAGCATCGACAGGCAGTTCCAGA
>Ga0210389_10001775_pt1 | contig 17316 bp, 14 predicted proteins | sample IncBWH28OmetaG_FD_160127 | JGI IMG/M metagenome (GOLD analysis project Ga0210389, IMG submission 160127) | Forest soil microbial communities from Barre Woods Harvard Forest LTER site, Petersham, Massachusetts, United States - Inc-BW-H-28-O ...
GTGCCGCCCCAGTTGCCGCTGCCTTGGTAGTACTGCGGCGTGGGGCTCGCGGCCGGCATGGGGCCGCTGTCGGGCGCCCAGCCGGGGCGGCCGGTCTGCGCGGCCGGCGGGATCGGCCCCGAAGCGGCCGGATTGGGGTAAGGCGCTGGCGACTGCTGGAAGGGCGCGGGTGGCGGCGTGGTGAATTTCGGCCGCGGCGGGGGAGGCGCCATGCCGCTGCCGGGCAGGGTGGCTTCTTGGCTGCGTCGCAGGATATTGGCGGCGTGGTCTTGATCGGGGTCGCTGAGTGCGTCGTGGGCGGCCATGGCCAGATCACCGGCGCTGGCGTAGCGGTCCTCGGGCTTTTTGGCCATGCCGCGCGCGATCACCGTGTCGAAGGCCTTCGGGATGCCCGGGCGCGCGGTGCTGGGCTGCGGGATGGGGTCCATCAGGTGCGCGGTGACCAGCGTGCCGGCGCTGTCGGACCGATACGGCGGGGCGCCGGTCAAGCACTCGTGCAGCACACAGGCCAGTGCGTAGATGTCGGCGCGGTAGGTCACCTCGTCGTTGGAGAACCGTTCGGGGGCCATGTATTTCCAGGTGCCCACCGCGGTGCCCAGCTGGGTGAGTTTCTCGTCGGTGGTGGCGCTGGCGATCCCGAAGTCGACCAAATACGCGAAGTCGTCGCGGGTGACCAGGATGTTTGGCGGTTTGATGTCGCGGTGCATCACCCCGGCGGCGTGGGCGGCATCCAATGCCGCGGCGACCTGGGTGATGATGGCCACCGCGCGCGGCGGGGTCAGCGGGCCGAACCGTTTGAGCACGCTGTCGAGGTCGGTGCCCTCGATCAGGCGCATCTCCATAAACATTTGCCCATCGATTTCGCCGTAGTCGTGGATGGGCACCACGTGGGGCTCCTGCAAACGACCTGCGATGCGGGCTTCGCGTTTCATCCGCTCGCGAAACACCGGGTCCTTGCTGAAGGTGTCCGACATCAGCTTGACCGCGACGGTCCATTCTTTGACGGTGTGCTCGGCCTCGTAGACCTCGCCCATCCCGCCACGGCCCAGCAGCCGTTTCAGGTGATAGGGGCCAAACATCGACCCCACCCGCGAGCCCTGCGCGTCGCTCATCGTTGATCCTCCAAACCAACCCGCCGCCTCGCCGACATTATCAACAACCTCCTGGCAGAACGGTTGGTCGCAACCCACGTCTGGCAATCATGACGGTAAGCCCCCACCAGCGCGCCCGCACGATATCGGCAAAATTTTCGCGTCGACGCGGCACTGCCGATCGGCACCTAGTCGATGCAGCGAAAAGCCTTGTGGCAATTGGTCAACCACGGCACACGATCTCCCATGTCGTCGACTGAAAGCATCCAAGCAGCGAAAAATGTTACCCAGCAGGCACATTCAGCTGTGTCCAAGTGTGAACTTACCCCCGCTGCCCGGGTCTGACGTCCTCGTCACTACTTGCGCTGATCTGGAACGTGAATTCGTGGTCGCAGATGCGGATGTGGTCGCCGTCGTTCAGCGTGGCGGCGGCGCGGATCCGCTGGTGCTGCACATGCACGCCGTTCGACGACCGGAGGTCGTTGATGATGTAGTTGGTGCCCGTGTCGACGATGACGGCATGGTGGCGGCTGACGTTGGCGCTGTCAAGGACGATGTCGTTGTCGGACAGACGCCCGATCCGGGTCGCCGCCGATTGCAGCGGGTAGCTGTGACCGGAGGCGTCGTGCAGGTAGGCGACGACTTTCTGGCCAGACACCATGGTGCGCTGATCGAGCACTGTGATCGTGCCCGCGGCGGTTGTCTTGGCGCTCTTTTTGACGTCCAGCCGTTCCTGCCGCAGGATCCGCTCATTCAGGTCGCGCAGGGTCTGGCCAGGGTCGATCCCGAGGTCGTCGGCGAGCGTTGTTTTCACGCGGCGATAGGCGGCCAACGCGTCGGATTGGCGGTCGGTGAGGTAGTAGGCCGTGATCAACTGAGCCCAGAGCTGCTCGCGGTAGGGGTGTTCCACGGTGAGAGCCTCGAGTTCGGTGATCACGGCGGAGGCTCGTCCGCAAGCGATTTCGGCCTCCGCCTTTGCGGTGTGCACGACCATCTTGTCCTCGACGAGGGAGGTGGCGAACGTGTCGACGAACTGAAAGTCTCGCAGGTCCTCGAGCACGGGTCCACGCCATTCCGCCAACGCGGCCGACAGGTGCCGGGTGGCCTGTTCGAACCGGCCGGCAGCGGCCGCATGCACGCCCGCGGCCTTCTCGACGATGAACCGCCCGATATCGCAAGTGTTTTCCGGGATGTTGAGCCGGTAACCCGGCGGCGCCGCGGCCAACACCCCTCGTGGGTCGATCCCGACGCCGGTGAGGAGCTTACGCAGGTTGGACACGTAGGAGTGAATGCTGGCCCGTGCCCCCGACGGGGGCCACCCCTCCCACAACGCCGTGATGAGCCTTTCGACGCCAACCGGGCTGTTGCGGTTCATCAGCAGCATGGCCAGCACCGCCCGCTGTTTGGGGGTACCCAACGCCACCAGGGTGCCGTCAACACTCATCTCCAATGGTCCAAGCAGACCGAATTCGAGACGTCTGTCTAGCATGGTCGCTTACCAGCCCTCCCGGGTGCCAACGATGCGTCATTTACCTGTCATTGTGATACCAAGTCCGCGGATTCGGTACGAATCGCGCACACGCGATTCCGTCTTGTTGCCGGTGCGGGACGAGCCGCCGCTCGTGCTCAAATGCCTGGCCCGCCAAGGTGATCATTGACACCCGTTGCGAATCGGCTTGGCGTTCATGGAAACACGCGTTGGCGGGCAGCCGGCTGGTTGCCCGCCGTCGCGATTGATGCATCAGTTGCCCGTTCCGGTGGTGACCACCATGAAGTTGTGGCTGGTGGCCCAGGCCTTCGCGAAGAGCGCCATGGGGATCTGCTCGTCGCGGCCGTCGGGGGTGCCGCTGTCGTTGAGGTGCACGACGCCGTTGGCGGTGTCGACACCGGTCACGACCACCGCGTGGTCAGACACCGGGTTGCCCTTCTCATCCTTTTCCTCGACCGGTTGGTGCCAGATCATTTCGGCGTTGAGGCTGACGATCACCTTGTGGCCACTGCCCAGAAAGTGCTCGAGTGACTCCATGCCCGTCGGGATGCCGGTGCGTTCGGCGTGGTCCGCGTCGGTCATCTTGGCGTCGACGCCGTAGTGCGCCAGCAACGTCGGGACGTCTCTCAGGCTGGTGCCCATGCCCGAATTCGGGCTCTTTTTGTTAGCCGGCTTGACGTAAATCGAGCCGGGGTGCACGGTGCTGGGAGTTGTTTGGGCCACTTTGATGATGGCCCGCTCCGAGGGCTCCTTTCCGGTCATCTGACCGACCACGTCGGCGCTCGACATGAGGACGCAGTCGTCGTATTGCTGGTGGTGCCACCACTTGGCAGCGGCCGCGGGGTCGCCGTACATGGTGCCCGTGGCGGCGTCGGCACCGCTGGCCAACCCCAGCGCGAGGGCGCTGGCAACCGCGGCGAACGTAGCCGTTCTGGCGATCGCGGCGATCTTGTTCAACTTCATGGCCTGTCCTTTTCTCATTCCGCTTTTGCGGAGTCGGCTTGTTGAGAAAAGGTTCGGGCCTTGTCCTTTCCGTTATCTCTACGAATCCTTGGGGTGATCCGGCGCCTGACGGCAGGCACCGTTCTCAGCCACCGAATCCACCAAAAGCCATGTTCAGCGGCAGGCCCAGGTGTGAATGACACCACCGGCCGCTCGGGACAAGGCGTCTGGCGCGAGACTGCGATGGTGGCGCCCATCCTGCGGTGGGGGCGCGCTAGAGAGACTTGAGCGCGCCCTGACCGCAGGATCGGCGACCTCAAAAAACGGAAGCGGTGTTACGTCGACGACGCGGCGAGTTGGTCGGCGTACTGCGAGCAGTAAACCCTGGTCGCATACACGACGAGATAAGCCGCCTGGTGGGGGGACATGTCGGTCTGGCTGACGATTTCCTTCGCAACGTCGACTCCGGTTTTGCCGGCCGCCAACTCCTGGCAGACCTGGCGACCGGTGTGGTTGGCGGCCTGGGGCGATTTGAACTCGATGCCCACGGTCGCATCTGGGTCACGAAGGCGTCGTCGGCGGTGCCCGCCGAGGCGGTGCCGGCGGTTGCAATTGCAAGCCCGATCGCAGCGGCGCCGAGTGGCTTGTGGGTTTTGCCCTGGATGACGTCAGCTTCGGGCCCATGCCTTGCCGGATTCTCACTAACTTCTTGGTAACTTCTCGGCGCCTTTAGGCCTAGGCCCGAGTCATCCGGTAGTACTCGCCCTGCCGGGCCAGCAGTTCGGCGTGGTTGCCTTGTTCGATGATCTTGCCGGCCTCCACCACCAGAATGCGGTCGGCATCCCGGATCGTCGAAAGACGGTGCGCGATAATGAAACTCGTTCGATCCTGGCGGAGCTCGCGCATGGCGCGCTGAATGAGGGCCTCGGTGCGGGTGTCGACCGAGCTGGTCGCCTCGTCCAGGATCAACAGCTGTGGGCGGGAAAGAAATGCGCGCGCGATCGTGATGAGTTGCTTCTCGCCGGCGCTGAGGTTGGCGCCGTCGCCGCTGACACGGGTCTGGTAGCCGGCCGGCAGGGTATGCACGAACCGGTCGACATAGGCGGCCTTGGCGGCGAGCACCACCTCGTCTTCACTGGCCTCTGGGCGTCCGTAGGCGATGTTCTCCGCGATGGTCCCGTCGAATAGCCAGGTGTCTTGCAGCACCATGCCGATTCGTGATCGGAGCGCGTGCCTGCTCACCGAGGTGATGTCGACCCCATCGACAAGGATTCGGCCGGAGTCGACGTCGTAAAACCGCATGAGCAGGTTCACCAGGGTGGTCTTGCCCGCTCCGGTCGGACCGACGATCGCCACGGTGCTGCCCGGTTCGGCAACCAGCGACAGGTCTTCGATCACCGGGGTGCGCGGGCGGTACGCGAAGCTCACGTGCTGAAACTCCACGCGTCCGCGCAGGCGCGGGCCCTGGCCGTTGGGCCGCAGCGGCTCGGGGTCCGGCGTTGCTTGAGTTTCTTCGGGCTCGTCGAGCAGGTCGAAGACCCGCTCGGCACTGGCTACCCCGGACTGCAGGGTGTTGTACATCCCGGCCACCTGGTTCACCGGGGCGTTGAACTGCCGGACATACTGAACGAACGCCTGGATGCTGCCCAGCGTGATTTGGCCGGTGGCGATCTGCAGCCCACCCACCACGGCCACCGCGACGTAGCCGAGGTTGCCGACGAATGTCGTCGCCGGCGACACCAGACCGGAGACGAACTGGGCGCCGAAGCTGGCCTGGTAGACGTCGTCGTTGAGCCTGCGGAATTGCTCTTGCGCTGCGTCCTGGTGGCCAAACGTCTTGACCACGGTGAACCCGCTGTACGTCTCTTCGATATGGGCGTTGAGGCGTCCGGTCCTGGCCCACTGGGCCGCGAACAACCGTTGCGAACGTCGCGCGATCGCTCGCGTGGCCAGCAGCGACAACGGCACCGTCAGCAACGTGATCAACGCCAGCAGCGGTGAAATCGACACCATCATCGCCAGCACCGCCACCACCGTCAGAAGCAAGGTCAGTACCTGGCTGACCGTCATCGTCAATGACGACTGCAGGTTGTCCACGTCGTTGGTGACCCGGCTCAGCAGCTCACCACGCTGCCGTCCATCGAAGTAGGCCAACGGCAGGCGGTGCACCTTATCCTCGACGTCGGAACGCAGCGCTACCATGGTTCGCTGCACCGTTAGGTTGAGCAGCCGGACCTGCACCCAAATCAGCAGCGCGGCAGCCAGATACAGCACCAACGCGAGGCACAGCGTCCTGCCTACCGCGCCGAAGTCGACACCTCGGCCCGGCACCACATTCATCCCGGACAGCAGGTCGGCGAACGCGTTGTCACCATGCCGCCGGGCGTCAGCGACGACCTGCTCCTTGGTGATTCCCGCGGGTAGGCCTCGTCCGATCACGCCATTGAACAGCAGATCGGTCGCGTGCCCCAGGATCCGTGGGACGGCGACTCCGATTGCGGTTCCGGTGATTCCGAGCATGATCACCGTGGCGACCAGTCGGCGCTGTGGTGCCAGCCGCTTCACCAGGCGGGTCGCCGACCGGGTGAAGTGGCGCGAGGGCGCTGTGCTCACCGCCGGCCCCGCTGTTCCGGAACTGCGGAACTCAGCGATTGTGAGTCCGCGAACTCGGCATAGGTGGGGCAGTCAACCAGCAGCGATTCATGGGTGCCCGCACCGACCAATTTCCCGGCATCGATGACGATCACCTGATCGGCCGCAGATGCCGTCGAAACCCGCTGCGTGACAACGATAGTCGTGCAGCAGGAGGACATCTCCCGTAGCGACGCGCGGACCTGGGCCTCGGTGTGCACATCGAGCGCGGAGAAGGCGTCGTCGAACAGGTAGATGGTGGGGCGGCGGATGACGGCGCGGGCGATCGCCAGCCGTTGCCGCTGCCCGCCGGAGAAGTTGATACCGCCCTGTGCGACGCGCATCTGCAGCCCGTCATCGTGTGCCCGGACGAATCCGTCGGCCCCGGCCACCCGCAGCGCTTCCCACATCTCGGCGTCGGTGGTATCGGCCTTGCCGTAGCGCAGATTGTCGGCGACCGTGCCGGAAAACAGGTAGCCGCGCTGGGGCACCAACCCGATGCCCGACCAGAGCCGCTTGGTGTCGTAGTCGCGCACATCGATACCGTCGACCAGGACGGCGCCATCGGTCACGTCGTAAAACCGACAGATCAGCGACACCAGCGTCGACTTGCCCGAACCCGTGCTACCCACGATTGCGGTGGTGGTACCGGGTTGTGCGGTCAGTGAGACATCCTGCAGCACGGGGCGGTCGGCCCCCGGATAACAGAATGTCGCGCCGTCGAACCGCACCACGCCCGCCATCCCATCGCGGGGGAACTTGGGGTTGTCCGGGCTTTCGACGGCCGTGCGAGTGGATAACACCTCGGTGATCCGTTGGGCGCACACTGACGCTCGCGGCAGCACCGCCAGCGTCATTGTCGCCATCATCACGGCGACCAAGATCTGGGTGAAATAGGCCAGGAACGCAATCAGTGAACCCACCTGCATCTGGCCGCTGTTGATGCGCAACCCGCCGAACCAGATCAGGGCGACGCTGGAAACGTTGATGATCAGCGTGGTGGCCGGCAACGTCAGCGCCTGCCAGTTACCGGCGCTTAGCGCGGTGTTCGACAGCGCGATGTTGGCCCGGGCGAACCTGTCCCGCTCAAAGTCTTCGCGCGCGAAAGCCCGGACCACCCGGACACCGGAGAGCTGGTCACGCAGCACCCGGTTGATGCCATCGATCAGCCTTTGCATGCTGCGGAACATCGGCAGCATGTGCGAGATGATCCAGTAATTGACCCCGGCCAGTATCGGAACGCTGACCAGCAGCAGCCACGACAACCCGGCGTCCTGGTGGATGGCCATGAAGATTCCACCGACCGACATGATCGGCGCGGTGATCAATACCAGACACGTGATTTGCACCAGAAATTGGATCTGCCGCACGTCATTGGTGGTACGGGTCAGCAAGGTCGGCGCGCCGAATCGGGCAGTCTCGTGCTCGGAGAAGGTGGTGACGTGATGGAACATCGCCGAGCGCAGGTCGCGGCCGAAGCCCATCCCGGTCCGCGAACCGAAATAGACCGCCCCGATCGAGCACAACACCTGCAGACCGGTGACCGCGAGCATCACCGCGCCGAGCCTGACGATGGTGGCGGTGTCGCCCTTGGCGACGCCGTCATCAATGATCGCGGCGTTGACCGTGGGCAGGTACAACGTCGCCAGGGTGCTGATCAGTTGCAGCATCATGAGCACCGCGACTAGCCGGCGGTACGGCCGGATGTACTGGCGCAGCAGTGCCAGGAGCATTTGGTAACTGTCGCACACGTCACGCGTTCGAGCCCGCACCACCGCCGGTTGGTTCGGCGCTGGTGCCGCGACCCGGGATGGGGCCGAAATGCCTGCTCAGGTGGCGTGTCGGTGGTTGACCCGCTGGGCTGCCGCTACAGTGCATCCTGTGACCAGCAGCAGGCTCGGCAACGGCAGGGTGGCGATGCGGCGTAACGCGAGAACGCTTGCCCTGGCGGCCTACACCCTGGTGGCGTTGACGATTTTGATCGCGACGGTCGCGGCGTGCTCCGGCTCCGGAGACAACAAGCCAGGAGCGACGACGTCGGCGTCGGGGAGCGCGGAGGGCCACCACGGCCCGATGTTCCCGCAATGCGGGGGCATCGGCGATCAGACGGTGTCGGACCTGACCAAGGTGACCGGGCTGATCAACACCGCCCGCAATTCCGTGGGCTGCCAATGGTTGGCGGGCGGCGGGATTCTCGGCCCGCACTTCTCGTTCTCCTGGTATCGCGGCAGCCCGATCGGGCGGGAACGCAAGACGGAGGAGCTATCGCGTGCGAGCGTCGAGGACGTCAACATCAACGGCCACAGCGGCTTCATCGCCATCGGCAACGAGCCCAACCTGGGTGACTCGCTGTGCGAAGTCGGAATCCAATTCCAGGATGACTTCATCGAGTGGTCGGTGAGTTTCAGTCAAAAGCCGTTCCCGCCACCCTGCGACATCGCCAAGGAACTGGCCCGTCAGTCGATTGCGAACTCGAAATGATCGGCTCGATGCGTGTTCGGGCCGCCATGGCGGTCTTGCTAACCGCGCTATTGGTGTTGACCGGTTGTTCGAGGTCGGTTGGCGGGACCGCGGTCAAGGCGGGAGGCGCCGGCCCCCGCAATAACAATTCCGAGCAGCAGTACCCGAACCTGCTCAAGGAATGTGAGGTCCTTACCACCGATATCCTGGCCAAGACGGTGGGTGCCGATCCGCTCGACATTCAGAGCACGTTCGTCGGCGCGATCTGCCGGTGGCAGGCGGCCAACCCGGCCGGGCTGATCGACATCACCCGATTCTGGTTCGAACAGGGCAGTCTCAGTAATGAGCGCAAGGTCGCTGACTTCCTGAAGTACAAGGTCGAGAGCCGTTCAATCGCCGGGATAGATTCGATTGTGATGCACCCCGACGATGCGAACGGCGCATGCGGCGTCGCCAGCGACGCGGCGGGCGTGGTCGGTTGGTGGATCAACCCTCAGGCACCCGGTATCGACGCCTGCGGGCAGGCCATCAAGCTCATGGAGCTGACCCTGGCCACCAACTCGTAGCCGTGCAGGGTCCCGATCTCGTCCGAGCGTTATGGATGCCCATGGGCACCATTGGAATTCGCACGGCTAGGGCACTGCTAGCGCGGCACGTGGAAATCGACGAGGGCGGCCCCGCCGGGTTCGACTTCTTTCCAGCGGCCCGCGACCCGCAGCACGGCGATCGCCGATGTCGGGAATTTCGCCGAGATACGTTCGACGGCAACGGTATCGGTGCCGTCGGCGCCGGCCAGGACGATCGCCACTTCGGATATCGTCGGCTCGTGCCCGACAACGAGCAGCGTGTTGGCCGCGTCCGAGACGTGGTTGATCTGCTCGATCACCGTACCCGGAGTGGCGCCGTAAAGCCGCTCGGCATAGCGCACCGGTGCGTCGATGCCGCTGCGTTCCAGGGTTTCCCGGGCGCGGGTCGCGGTCGAGCACAGCACGGCGTCGATTGCGGGCAGGTTGGCGCGCAGCCAGTCACCGGCCAGCGCGGCCTCTCGCACCCCGCGTGGCGCCAGCGGACGCTCGTGGTCTGGCACGCCGGTCGGGTACGCCGACTTCGCGTGGCGCAGCAGCACTAGGCTGCGTTGTAATGCAGTCATCCGACTTAGGTTAGTGAATGCGGGACCGGCCCGGTGCGTAATGTCGGGCCTGGCGCATCCCGAGGACATTTCGAGCAAGACGAGGACAGGCCACCGATGATAGCGACACCCGCGATAAACCGGGCCATCGTCGGGCGGTTCATGGATGCAATCGTTGCGGGAAAGCTGGACGATGCCCGCAGCCTGCTGCATGACGATTTTGTCGTCTACGAAGCCGGAGGCGTTCCCTACAGCGGCGACTACCACGGCCCATCCGGCTTCTTCGAGCTCTTGAAGAAGATGGCCGAGGTCGTGATGCTCACGCCGGGGCCCACCATCGAGCATCTCCTGGCGGACGACACCGTTGCGATGCGCTACCGGCTGGCGTTCACCGCGCGGGCGTCTGGCAACAGCGTTGAGATGAGTGTGGTTGAGGTCTACACGATTCGCGACGGACTGATCGTCGAGCTCGACGTGTACTACAAGAACCCCTCGGCGGTCGCGGCGCTGCTGGCGCACTGACGCATCAGCGCTGGGCGCCGGGACGCCAGCCGAGCTGGAGCAGCAAGCCCAGGTCGTCGCGGACTGCGCGGTGATGGGTGATCCGGGCATCCGAGACTCGGAAGATGTGCACCTGCTTGTGACTGATTCTCTTGCCGGTGGGTTCGATGCCGTTGAACCGTCCGACGTGCCGGCCCGTCATGGTGGCGGCGGAGATCACCACGCCTTCGTCGGAAGTAGTCGCAGAAGTTTCTGCGAGGGCCTCCTGTAGTTCGAAATGCAGATCGGAGAAGGCGTCACGCAGCCATTGGCTGGTCGCCAGGAATCCTGCGGGGCCGGGAAGTTGACGCTCGGGGTCGTCGGGATCGTCGTCGGCTTCTTGGTTCACGAAGTCGGGCGAGATGATTCGTTGGGCCAGCTCCGCGTCTCCGGTCTCGATCAGACGGAAGGATTCGAGCGCAACTGTTTTCAGGCTGGTCATCCGTGAAGGCTAGGACGTATCTGCCGCGGCGGCATTGGACGAATCGGACACGCCTCCGGGTAGCGCGACGGGGGACATCCCCGCCAGCGTCCGGCACTCATTGATCATGTGCGGCTGGTCGGCGTAGCTGGCTTCGGTTGCCAACTCGGCCCAGCCAATTCGATCGCCGCGCGCATGGATCAGCTCCAGCAGACGCTGGAAGCGCAAAATCCGGCAAAGTCGCTTGGGGCCGTAGCCGACTGCGGTCTCGAACCGGCGGCGCAGTTGTCGTTCGCTGAGATCGACCGCTGCGGCCAGTTTGGATACCGGCCAATGCGGCCGCTGCTGCAGTAGCCCAATTGTCCCGATGACCGCGGTGTCGACCAGGGGTTCGGTGTCGGCCAGATACCCGGTCAACACGCGCTGTAAGGCGGCCACGCGCTGACTGGGAGTTGTTGCGGCGAAAACCTTTTCGGTCGTCCCATCACGGGCGATACCGAAGACCGAATCGATCGGAACTAAGCGGTTGGTGAACTCATTGACAGGCCGCCCGAGGACGGCCGCCGCCGTGCCCGGCCGGAAGCGAAGACCGGCGAGCACGCAGCCCTTCTCCGCACGCAGATCGTAGAAGGTGGTGGCGGGCCCGGCGATCATGGCTGCGCCCCGCGAGCTGACGAACAAGTCCACACAGCCGTCCGGTATCACCCGGATGGACCCGGTCGCCGACGCCGACCGCGCCCAGCCGCATTCCACCAACGGCGCAAGCCGTCGATGGGGCCGATACTCCCGGTACAACGCGATCACCACATGCCAGCCGACGATCCCCTAGTGGGCCCAGTGGGTATCAAAACACACCGGCGTCGAGGCATGCCGGTGCGCGTCCCCGATCTTGTCGGTCCGCAGACCTAGACTCGCGGTGCCTTGACAGCCACGCAATCTCGGGAGGGGGCCGCGGGGATGCGATTCCTGCATACCGCCGACTGGCAGCTTGGCATGACCCGACACTTCCTTGCCGGCGACGCCCAGCCGCGGTATTCGGCTGCCCGGCGCGACGCGGTGGCCGGGCTGGGCGCGTTGGCCGCCGAGGTGGGCGCCGAGTTCGTCGTGGTGGCCGGTGACGTCTTCGAACACAACCAGCTCGCCCCGCAGGTCATCGGGCAGTCGTTGGAGGCCATGCGCGCCATCGGAATTCCGGTCTACCTGCTGCCGGGAAACCACGACCCGCTGGATGCGTCATCGGTATACACCAGCGCGCTGTTCACCGCAGAATGCCCGGACAACGTCGTTGTGCTCGACCGGGCCGGCGTCCATCAGGTTCGGCCGGGACTCGAGATCGTCGCTGCACCATGGCGGTCCAAGGCCCCGACCACCGACCTGGTCGCCGAAGTCCTCGAGGGTTTGCGGGGTTTGTCGGGCGGCCCGGTCACCCGCGTCCTGGTCGCCCACGGTGGCGTCGACGTGCTCGACCCCGATCGCGACAAACCCTCACTGATTCGGCTCGCCGCGCTTCACGACGCGCTGGCCGGCGGTGCGGTGCATTATGTGGCGCTGGGTGACAAGCATTCGCTCACCGAGGTCGGCGGCAGCGGGCGCGTGTGGTATTCCGGCTCACCGGAAGTCACCAACTTCGACGACGTCGAATCGGACCCCGGTCATGTCCTGGTCGTCGACATCGATGAAAGCGACCCGCAGCGCGCCGTCACCGTGACCGCAAGGGATGTTGGCCACTGGCGGTTCGTGACGCTGCAGCACCACGTGGACACCAACCGCGACATCGCCGACCTGGATCTGAATTTGGACCAGATGTCGGAGAAGGAACGCACCGTGGTGCGGCTGGCACTGACCGGCTCGCTGACGGTCACCGACCGCGCAGCGCTGGACGCCTGCCTGGACCGATACGCGCGGTTATTCGCCTGGCTGGGCCTCTGGGATCGCCACACGGACCTCGCGGTGGTGCCCGCCGACGGCGAGTTCACCGACCTCGGCATCGGGGGGTTCGCGGCGGCCGCCGTCGAGGAGCTCGTCGCAACGGCACGCGCGGGCGACACGGTGTCCGCCGTCGACGCCCAGGCGGCGCTGGCGCTGTTGCTGCGGCTCACCGATCGGGGGGCGGCATGAAGTTGCACCGGCTCGCCCTGACGAACTACCGCGGCATCGCGCACCGGGAGATCGAGTTTCCCGACCGCGGCGTTGTGGTGGTCTGTGGCGCCAACGAGGTCGGCAAGTCCTCGATGATCGAGGCGTTGGACCTGCTGCTGGAGTCCAGGGACCGCTCCACGAAAAAGGAGGTCAAGCAGGTCAAGCCGACCAACGCCGACGTCGGTTCCGAGGTCAGCGCCGAGATCAGCAGCGGCCCTTACCGTTTCGTCTACCGCAAGCGCTTTCACAAAAAGTGTGAGACGGAGTTGACGGTGTTGGCACCGCACCGCCAACAGCTGACCGGTGACGAAGCACACGAACGGGTGCGGGCGATGCTGGCCGAAACGGTGGACAACGATCTCTGGCACGCCCAGCGGGTGCTGCAGGCCGCGTCGATCGCGGCGGTGGATCTGTCCGGTTGTGACGCGCTGTCGCGTGCGCTCGATGTCGCCGCCGCGCATTCCCCCACCGACGCGGTGCTGTCGGGGACTGAGCCGTTGCTCATCGAGCGGATCGACGCGGAGTACGCGCGCTACTTCACCCCGACCGGGCGTCCCACCGGGGAGTGGTCGAGCTCGATCTCCCGGCTGGCCGACGCCGAGGCTGCGGTGGCGGAGTGCGCGGCGGCGGTCGCCGAGGTCGACGACCGAGTGCGTCGCCACGCCGAGCTGACCGAGCAAGTGGCCGAGCTCTCGCAACTGCGGCTCGCTGCCGGCCCGCGGCTCGCCGTCGCACAGGCCGCCGCCGATAAGGTCGCCGAACTCACCCGCCAAGCGCGGGAGGCCAAGCTGGTGGCCGCCGCCGCAGCCGCGACCAATGCCGCTTCAGCCGCAGCCCACGGCGGGCGGTTGCGTCTGGTAACCGAAATCGGAACTCGCGCAGCAGCTATCGCTGCGGCCGATGCCGAGGCGCAAGAGGCCGTCGACGCGCAGTCGGCGGCGCGTGCCGAAGCCGAGGTGTACGACGCCGCGCTTGAGGAGGCCGCGCAGGTCCTGACGAGCGGCCAACGGCGCGTCGAATTGGCCCGGCGCACCGTCGACCAGCTCACCGACCGCGAGGAGGCTGACCGGTTGACCGCCCGGCTGGCCAAGGTCGACGCCATCCAGCATGACCACGACCGGATCTGCGCGGAGTTAACCGAAGTCGTTCTGACCGAGGAGATGCTGCAACGAATCGAAAAGGCCGCGGCCGCGGCCGATCGCGCCGCCGACCAGCTCGCGTCGATCTCGGCGGCCGTGGAGTTCACCGCCGCTGCAGACATCGAACTCATCGCCGGTGACCAACGCGTCTCGTTACTGGCAGGGCAAAGCTGGTCGACCACCGCCACCGGTCCTACCGAGGTTGAGATTCCCGGTATCCTGACTGCCCGTGTCACCCCCGGCGCGACCGCTCTTGATGTCCGGGCCAAATATGCTGCGGCACAACAGGAATTGACCGCAGCGCTGGCTGCCGCCGATGTCGCTGACCTTGCGGGGGCGCGATGCGCCGGCCAACGGCGCCGCGAATTGCAAAGCAGCCGCGACCAGTTAAGGGCGACGCTGTCCGGCCTGTGCGGTGACGAAGAGATTGACCAAATGCGCTCGCGGCTGGCGCAGTTGCGCGCCGGCCAGGGATCCGATCTCTTCGCGGCGGATATCGTTGCTGGCCGTGCCGAACTCGACGCGGCAGAAGCCGCCCGGGTGGCCGCGGACGCCGAATGCGAGACTCGTCGCCAGATCGCGGCGGCAGCGGGCCGCCGGCTCGCCGAGACATCGACCCGGGCAACGGTGCTACTGAACAAAGCGGCGACTCAACGCACCGAGCTTGATAGGGCCTCGGAACAACTGGCCCAGGAGCGTACGTCGATCAGCGACGAAGACCTGGCGGCGTCGGCGGACGCCGGGCTGCGGGCGGCGCAAACCGCGGAGCGGCGGGCCGGCGAGCTGGCCGATGAGTTGGCCGCCGCGGCACCGGGCGCGGTGACCGCCGAGTTGACCGCCGCCTCCCAGGCAGCTGAGTCGCTGGGCGATCAGTACGAAGACGCTGCCCGTGCGCTGCGTGAGATCGGTATCGAACTCTCGGTTTTCGGCGGCGAAGGCCGGCAAGGCAAGCTCGACGCCGCGGAGGCCGAGCGCGAGCACGCCGCCAGCCAGCAAGCCCGGGTCGGCGGCCGGGCCCGAGCGGCGGAGCTGCTCCGGTCGGTGATGACACGCCATCGCGACACGACGCGGCTGCGCTATGTCGAGCCCTACCGCACAGCGCTGCAGCGGCTCGGCCGCCCAGTGTTCGGCCCCACCTTCGAGGTCGACATCGACACCGACTTGTGTATCCGCAGCCGAACGCTGGACGGCGTTACGGTGCCTTACGAATCCCTATCCGGCGGGGCCAAAGAGCAGCTCGGCATCCTGGCCCGGCTGGCCGGCGCCGCCTTGGTCGCCAAGGAGGACTCCGTTCCGGTGGTGGTCGACGACGCGCTGGGGTTCACCGATCCCGACCGGCTGGCGAAGATGGGGGAGGTGTTCGACACCGTGGGCGCTGACGGACAGGTGATCGTGCTGACGTGTAGTCCCGACCGGTACGACGGTGTCAAGGGCGCGTACCGCATCGATCTGAACGTTTAGCGCTCGGCGGTGATCCCACACGCCTTAGAATCACCCCGAAACAGGGACGAATCATGGACATTCAGTGCGACTACGTAGTGGTCGGTACCGGCTCGGCGGGGGCGGTCGTGGCCAATCGGCTCAGCGCCGATCCGGCCGCCGCAGTGGTGGCGCTGGAGGCGGGGCCGCGCGATAAGAACAGATTCATCCGAATCCCGGCGGCCTTCTCCAAGCTGTTCCGCAGCGAGGTCGACTGGGATTACCTGACCGAGCCGCAGCCCGAGCTCGGCGATCGCCAGATCTATTGGCCCCGAGGCAAGGTGCTCGGCGGCTCATCGTCGCTGAACGCGATGATGTGGGTGCGCGGATTCGCTGCCGACTACGACGAGTGGGCCGCACGCGCCGGGCCGCAATGGTCTTTCGCCGAGGTGCTTGGGTATTTCCGCCGCATCGAGAACGTCACCGCTGCGTGGCACTTCGTCAGCGGCGACGATAGCGGAGTGACGGGCCCGGTGCACATTTCACGTCAGCGCAGCCCGCGGGCGTCGACCGCGGCCTGGCTGGCAGCGGCGCGCCAGTGCGGATTCCCCGCTGTGCAACCGAATTCCCCTGCGCCGGAAGGCTTCTGCGAGACCGTCGTCACCCAGCGCCGGGGTGCTCGATACAGCACCGCCGACGCCTACCTGAAGCCGGCGATGCGCCGCAAGAACCTCACCGTGCTCACCGGGGCCACCGCGACCCGCATCGTCATCGAAGGAACCCGGGCGGTCGGCGTGGAATACCAGCGCGACGGTCAACCGTGTGTGGCCCACTCCCGCCGCGAGGTCGTGGTCTGCGCCGGTGCCGTCAACAGCCCCCAACTGCTGATGCTCTCCGGTATCGGCGACCGCGACCACCTCGCCGAACACGGCATCGACACCGTCCACCACTCACCCGAGGTGGGCCAGAACCTGCAAGACCACCTCGTCGCAATATTGGGCTTCGACGTCGACGACGACAGCTTGGCCGGCGCCGAAAAGCCCAAACAGCTGATCGACTACCTGCTGCGGCGCCGTGGCATGCTCACCTCCAATGTCGGCGAGGCGTACGGGTTTGTCCGCAGCCGACCCGAGCTGCACCTACCCGACCTCGAGCTGATCTTTGCCCCGGCGCCGTATTACGACGAGGGCCTGCTTACTGAGCCGCCGGGGCATGGTGTGGTGTTCGGGCCCATCCTGGTCGCGCCGGAAAGCCGCGGCCAGATCACCCTGCGGTCCGCCGATCCGCTCGCCAAACCGGTCGTCGAACCGCGTTACCTGTCCGATCCCGGCGGCATCGACCGTGCCGCGATGATGGAGGGGTTGCGGATGTGTGCCCGGATCGCCGAAGCTCCGGCACTGAAGGACCTGCTCGGCCCCGTCGCGCGACCGCGCTACGGCATCGAACTGAACGAGGCCACCCTCGAGTTGGCGCTCAACACCTGCTCGCACACCGTGTATCACCCGCTGGGCACCTGCCGGATGGGCAGCGACGAGGCGAGCGTGGTGGACCCGCAGCTGCGGGTCCGCGGGGTCGACGGACTCCGGGTGGTCGACGCCTCGGTGATGCCCAGCGCGGTGCGTGGGCACACGCATGCCCCGTCGGTGCTGATCGGGGAGATGGCCGCCGACCTGATCCGTGGCTGAAGCCGTTGTCCGTGCCGTTGCTGTGCGGTCTCGGCAGAATGGAAACATGTGCGGGATGATCCGCGGTGCTGGTTTCTTTACCTGTGGGTTTGCGCCTTGACCTGCGCTTTGGGCACTTCCACCACACGCGGCCATCCCCGATCACTTTCCCACCCATCCCTAAGGGGAGAGGCACCTTTTACATCGAAGAGGTTCGTATGCGAAACACTCGCATCCTCACAGCCGACTGGC
>Ga0210389_10001777_pt1 | contig 17311 bp, 12 predicted proteins | sample IncBWH28OmetaG_FD_160127 | JGI IMG/M metagenome (GOLD analysis project Ga0210389, IMG submission 160127) | Forest soil microbial communities from Barre Woods Harvard Forest LTER site, Petersham, Massachusetts, United States - Inc-BW-H-28-O ...
CGAGGTGCGCGACGGTGACGGCGCGGCCGTGATTATCCTGTGCGGGGACGCCGTTCGGGTCGCCGAAGCCGCCGGTCTGTACCTTTTGTGGAGCGGCCGCCATGGTGGGCGTGGCCGAGCTTCCATTTGAAAAAACGTTGGTCTTCACAAGTTGCCGTGGAATGATTGTCTTGATTTCCGGCAGCGCTTCTTTGGCGGGCGCCATCGCGACCTTGGGCGGCTGGATGTCAGCAATCTCTTTTTTCGGAACTACCAGCTCGGCCGGCACGCGCAGGGCCTGGGGCCGCGGCGTTACGGGCTCGATCTTCTGTGTGATCTGTGGCGCCACCTTGGGCGTGGAAAAATTCTTGATCGGCGCGGGAGTTTGCGGGATTGGAACCGGCACACTTACCAGGCCGATGAAGTGGTAATCGTGGACCGGCAGCACAAGAATGGCCGGCTGTGCGATGGCTGCGACCACGAACAGAATCATCACGGCGGATTGCATTCCATAGCCGAGCACAAATCTTCCCCAGCGCGTACGCGGCTCGGGAAGCAGACCGAGGGTTAGCGAGGAAGCCGCCGGCTCGGAAACCGAGACCTGCAGGCGATTGGGTGCGGGAGGATGGAATTGGGAAACGCTCGATTCGGAAACAGCCAATTGCGAACGAGAAGCCATAGGGCACCTCACCAGAAACTCGGCTGCCGGCCAGGCCGGCAGAGACGCTGAGCCCCACAAAGCGGCAGTTTTTTAGAACTGCGGGAGACGGTTCGAGGAACCCACTTCCACTCAGCTCAAATGCACGCCGAAGGCCATTTTTGAAGGAAATACTCCCCAGTAAGATGCTGCCCCGAAGCTACTTACAGGAGTAGTGTCTCATCGTACCAGAGGAGGAAGGCCACCCTGCAAGGTTTTTCCTATTTAGGGAGGGTAAATTCGGGAATGGGAAGTGCACGGCGTGGCCTCTGCTGGCTATTGCCTTAATAGTAATCTTCGCCTGAGGGAGGAGTTCGCAAGATCGATGCGATTCCAGCCTAACTCACTATCGACGCTATTGTCGGCACTATTGTCCACACTATGATCGGCCCTGGATCGGCTCCGGCCGAACCGCGCTCGTGACGTCTCTGGCCCAGCGCATTGCTTCGTTGTAGTTTGTGTTAATGCAGTACAACGACAGGTTCAATTCTTTTCCCAACTGGTTGACCGTCTTCCAGTCTCCCGCTTCGCGCGCCAACATCAAGTCGTAGATAGGCGAGAGAGGCGTTTTCTCGCCTGTCTTGCCAGCCACCAACTGCGCTTTGATTTTCGGCTCAAGCAACAATTCCTCGACTACGGCTCCGATCGGGACCTGCAGAATCGCGTCCATGAGCGAAAGTATGCCCAGCAAAAACAGGTCGGCGTCGCCGGATTTCAGCTTGGGCGCCATTAGTTCGCAGAAGCGGGCGCGCACCAGCGAGGACAGAACCAGGTCGGAAGATTTGTCTTGCCCCATGACGAGAGTGGTGGCCATTCTTATCCAGCGAAACAACTCGCGCTCGCCGAGGAGGTCTAGCGCATGGCGAATCGAGGTGACGGGCGACGACCTCCCCAGGAGCGGCGAGTTCAAGTATCGCAGCAGGCGATAACAGAGCGAGGGTTCACGCTTGATGAGGTCTTCGATCTCTCGAAAATCAGTATTGGGCTTGGAGATTGCCTGGAGAAGGCGCAGGTACGTGACTTGATTTGCTGGAATCTGGCGGGCACGCATGCGCTCCGGGTGCCGGAAGAAATAGCCCTGAAATTGGGTGAAGCCGTTCTCCTTTGCGAGCAGAAAGCTCTGCGCGTTTTCGACTTTGAGCGCCAGCATCTGGCAGCGCTTATTGCCATAGTGCGCGGCCAGGAGCCCGCATTGATCGTGCGGCACCTTTTTCACATCGACTTTAATGAAACTTGCAAAAGGCACGAGTTCCTCTCGCGGATCACCCTTCACAAAGTTATCGAGGGCGATCGAGTATCCATTTTGCTTCAAGTGACGGCAGGCCGCGACTACGGCCGCGTCGGCACGAATGGTCTCCTGAATCTCGATCACAATCTCATCGGACGGCAAGAGCAGAAAAAACTCCTTCATCAACATATGGTGGGTGCAGTTGATGAAGGCCAAGCGTCCGTCGCACAGGACATCGAGACCAACCACATTCAGGGTATCGATGGCGGTGCCGGTGGCGTTCTCGACGTCGGAGGTGAAGTGATCTTTCTCAGAGCTCTCACGAAACAATAGTTCATAGCCGGTGACGTCCTCGTCTACCGACAAGATCGGTTGTCGCGCGATGCAGGGAGTTGGTCGTTCGGGAGCCGGTTGTGCCGCTGTGCCCATGGTTTCTCTCTTGCATCATCGGCCACGACGGAGGGAGCTTTAATGTGGTCACTTATCGGTCACAGGTCGTCGGTCACAGGTCATCGCGGTGGAGGGATCGAGCGAGAGCGGCGGGAAAAGGCAGTCAGGAGATAGGTTTTAGAATCGGCTCGGAAGGAGTCAGGGCTGACACTAATAAAACTTCGTTGTGCCAGACTCTTTAAGAATTACTCGTCTTCTTCTTCGTCCAGCTTGATGCGGAGAGACTTCAGGAACTTCAAATCCTGGTCGCTGATTTTGAGTTCTGGATTGGTGCTGAGGGTGGAAACGAGGGAGGTCTTGTCGGTGGATTGCTCGCCTTGCTTGCTGACACCGATGGTCGCTTCGAGGACGAGAAAAATATCGTAGCCACCTTCCTTGATACGGGACACGACTTCGGCGATCTGCTCGGAATCGGAGAGCGATCCGTTAATAGCCTCGCCCAGTTCCTTCATAAGCTGCTTTAATTGCTGATCCACGCGCTCCCCCTGCTTGGACACAACCAGCGCGGCTGGCTGCATGTGGCCAAGATCACAACCGGTTGTGACTTCAGCCACGGTTATTGTACGCTCGGGCGCTGCTAAAATCGACAAATGGTCACTGCCCAAAAGGCGAAGAAACTTGCGCTGTTTGCGCGCGTGGCCGGGCGGCAGATTGGTACGCAGGCAGCGCGCAGCCGGACTGGGTCGGCTGTACTTAAGGGATTGCGTGCGACTGCGCATTCCCTCGGCGGGGCGTTGCACCAGCTTTGGCTGGAGGTTACCGGATTCGTTTTTCTGGTCATTGCTGCCGCGGGCGCGTATGGGACTCTTCGGGAATACGGGAAGTATCGCGCCGGGCTGGAGGCGGGTCCGGGGCGGATGATTCTGGCGGCGTGCTTTACGATTTCGTTCGCGTGGTTCGGGTTGAGTTCGTTTGTGCGGTTTGGAAAAAAGAGATGAGAGGTCGGAGCGGACGGGTGACAGGTCACAGGTGACAGGTGACAGACAAGCGGTTTTTAGCTGCGACCTGTGACCGCTGACCTGTGGCCTCAAGTTTTTATGAACGATCCAACCAAAACGATCGAGACTAGGGCTCAACCTCACCGCCCGGTGGCGGAGGAACAGACCTCGTCGCACATACCGGTCCAACCGATTTACACGCCCGTGGATCTTGCGGACTTGGATTACGACCGCGACATTGGCTATCCGGGCGAGTTCCCTTTCACGCGGGGCGTGCAAGCGACGATGTATCGCGGACGTCTCTGGACGATGCGTCAGTATGCCGGCATGGGGGACGCGGAGGAGTCGAACAAACGGTATAAGTATTTGCTGGCGAACGGGACGACCGGGCTTTCGGTGGCATTCGATCTGCCGACGCAGATCGGGCTGGACTCGGACAACTCGCTTGCTCTGGGGGAAGTCGGCAAGGTTGGAGTGGCCATTGATTCGATCGAAGATATGCAGCGCTTGTTCGATGGTATCGATCTGACCTCGATTTCTACATCGATGACCATCAATGCTACGGCTTCGATTCTGCTGGCGCTTTATGTCGCGGTCGCGCGGCGCGAGGGGCACGACGTTCGCAAGCTCTCAGGCACGGTGCAGAATGATGTGCTCAAGGAATACATTGCGCGCGGAACTTATATTTATCCGCCGCAGCAGGCGATGCGCATTATTACCGACTTGTTTGCCTGGACCAATGAGAACGTGCCGGAGTGGAATACGATCTCGATCTCCGGTTACCACATGCGCGAGGCTGGGTCGACGGCAGTGCAGGAAGTTGCATTTACGCTCGGCAATGGGATTGCCTATGTTGAAGCTGCGATTCGGGCCGGGCTTGATGTCGACAAGTTTGCTCCGCGGCTTTCTTTCTTTTTTAATGCACACAATAATTTTCTGGAAGAGGTGGCGAAATTCCGGGCTGCGCGGCGCATGTGGGCTCGGATCATGCGCGTACGTTTTCAGGCGAGGAGTCCGAAATCGTGGATGCTGCGCTTTCATACACAGACTGCGGGCTCGACTTTGACGGCGCAGCAACCGGAGAACAACATCGTTCGCACTGCGATTCAGGCTATGGCGGCGGTGCTCGGCGGCACGCAGTCTCTGCATACGAATTCGTTTGACGAGGCGCTGGCGCTGCCGACCGAGGCTTCGGCGCGGATTGCGTTGCGTACCCAGCAGATTGTCGCCTATGAATCGGGCGCACCGCAGACGGTCGATCCGCTGGCGGGTTCTTATTATATTGAGTCGCTGACAAACGAAATTGAAAAGCGCGCCGACGAGTACCTTGGGAAGATCGAGGCGATGGGCGGGATGTTAAAAGCTATCGAGCGCGGATATGTGCAGCAGGAAATTCAGAATGCCGCTTACGAATATCAGCAGGCTGTCGATCGCGAGCAGGCGGTTGTGGTTGGCGTAAATCGCTTCCAGATCGAGCAGGAACGCGCAGTCCCGATCCAAAGCATTGATCCGGCGCTAGAACCGAGGCAGGTCGAGCGGGTGCGCGCTGTTCGTGCGAAACGCGATCCTAAGACATGGACGGCGACGCTACGAGCGGTTGAGGACACGGCGCGCGCTGGAGAAAATCTTATGCCGCGGATTCTGGCGGCGGTTGAGGCTTACGCGACGGTCGGGGAGATTTCTGACGCCATGCGCAGGGTGTACGGGGAGTATCGGGAAGCGGTAGTGATTTGAAATGATTGGCGAGCGCTTTCTTACGAAACACAAGCGACTCTTATGCGGCGTCGTCGGCTTAACAGCGATCACCTATGGGCTCCTTCATCCAGGGCATGATCTTTTCATATTCTTACCGAAACTGATCTGGTGGGTTGGTCTTTGGTCCCATCGTGGTGGTACTCGGAGTCGTGGCTCTCTTAGCTGCAATCTTCAATTGGCGTAGTATCTGGGACTCGCCGCCAGCGAGTCATACGAGACGATGAAGTTAGTGCGGTTGCTACAGGGGTGAAGCGGTGCGCCACTGTTCTTTCGCTCCGTTTCCTTTGCCGCATTCGGGGCTACATCGGGCCCAACTTCCAGCCCACGGCTCGCGCCGTGGGCTGCATTCTTACGCCGCTCCGCGGCTCGTCAAAACGCTTGGTTAGGATTGGCCCTCTGGGCGCGGACAGGAGTGTCCGCGCTACACGTTCACAGAGTCGCGGCGTTCTGAGGGGATGAGTTTTACTGCGGCGGTGCGATCTAACTTGTCCCAGGCGAAGGGGCGGCCGGTTATGGCTCGTTTCAAAGTGCGGAATAGGACCAGCGAAAAGACCTGGCGGTAGGCGAAGCGCTGGAGCCAGACCTGGCTTAAGAGCCAGCCGTCTTCGCGGGCTTCGGGTTGGCGGCGCTCCAGAGCGAAGGCTATGGCGGACGCGATGAAGTCGATCACCAAGAATGCTACGAAGAAAATCAGCAGCCGTTGGAAGTCGGCGGGGTCGGTGGAATCGGGGTGGTAGTACTTTCTGGTGAAGTACCAAATGGTGCCGACGGCGAACATGATGTCGATGAAGGGCGAGACTAATGGGAGCAGAATTTGGAAGACCAGAATGTTGGGGAGCGCTATGAATCCGAGGACGCCTTTGCGGGCGAAGACGTCGCTATGTTTCCAGATGGATTGCAGAATTCCAAAAGACCAGCGAAAGCGCTGACGCATTAGAGCGTTGGCTGTGGTTGGGGCTTCGGTGAAGGCTAGTGCCTGATCTTCATATTCGACGCGATGGCCGTTACGCAGAAGGGCCATGGTCAGATCGGCGTCTTCGGCTACGGTATCGATGTGGAAGGCGCCGGCTTCGCGGACGGCGCTCACGCGCCAAGCTCCGATCGCTCCCGGAACTACGCTGACCGCGCCCAGAGTGTTGAGGGCGCGGCGCTCGAAATTCTGGCTGGTGATGTATTCGAGGGCTTGCCAGCGGGTCCAGAGATTGACGCGGTTGCCTACTTTGGCGTTGCCGGCAATGGCTCCTACTTTCGGATTGAGGAAGTGCGGGACCATGCGGGTGATGGCGTCAGGAGCGATGATGGTGTCGGCGTCGATGCCGACGAAAAGTTCGGCGTCGCCGATGTGATCGAGTCCGTAGTTGAGGGCTTCGGCTTTGCCGCCATTGGGCTTCGACAGGATTAGAACTTTTCCGGCGGCTTCTTCGCGCGCGAAGACCCGGCGGACTACCTCGAGGGTGCGATCTTTGGAGCCGTCGTCGATTACGATGACGCGAATGCTGGGATAGTCGGAATCGAGCGCGCCTTGCACCGTGCGCTCGATAACCTTTTCTTCGTTATAGGCGGGGATGAGCACGGCAACCTTGGGCTTGTAGGCGGCGATTTCGGCAGGCGTGCCGTAGACGCGCGAACGGAGACGGTCGTAGATCGCGAGGAAGCCGATGGAGACCAGACGGCCGGTCATTAATATGTCGCCGAGGAAAAAGATCAGCGTGATACCGGAGATGCTGGCGGTAAAGAGTCCCCAGCTGATGGCATTCAATCGGGCTGCCCACACTTGGTCCGGAGGAAGCGGTGGCATGACATCGGCTAGGGTTTTGCCCATCAGTTGATGGAGGGATACGAACTTGAAGCCGCGCGCGCGCGCGCCATCGATGATGAGCGGCAAAGCGAGAACGGTGCGCTCGCGGTTGCCGCCGCCGTCGTGCATGAGGACTATGTTGCCGCAGTGCTGCGTGTCATTCGGACGGCAGGGCGGAAGGTGGTCGAGAACTTCGTCGGCAATTTGTTGCGGAGTGAGCGGCGGATCGGGCTCCCAGTCTTTCGTGTCAAGCTTGTTGCCGATGGTGAGGTAGCCCATACTTTGGGTTAGTTCTAACGGTCGCACTTGATCTTCGGTGTCGGGCTCGGCGTCGACCGAATAGGGCGGGCGGAACAGGATGGTGCGAATGCCGAGTTGGCTGGCGAAGAGCTGCTCGGTCAAATTGAGCTCGAGCGTCATGTAGCGGGTGCCCACAGCACTAATGTCGGGGTGCGTGAAGGTATGGTTGCCGATTTCGTGGCCTTCGCGGTAAATGCGCTGCGCGACGCTGCCAAACTTTTCGGCTTGAATTCCGATCAGGAAAAATGCGCCGGGCACGTGCTCGCGCTTTAGGACGTCCAGAATTTTTGGGGTCCAGTCGGGGTCGGGTCCGTCGTCGAAGGTGAGGGCCAGTTCATTCTTGCTGGCACCGTAGCGGGCTACACGATAGGGCTCGGGGAGAGACTTGAAATTTTCGTCGTCGATCAGGCCGGTGTCCTTGTCAATGCTGATCTCGCGCTCGCCGTCAGTCGGCTTGGCTTCTATTCGCAAGATCTCGCCGTCGCCTTCCATGTCGACATCCTGGCCGGGAGGAACGTCTTTCAGTCGATCGGGCGCGTTGGGTTCGCCAGGAACATCCCAAACACGCCAGAGCGTCCGATCTTCCGAGCCTAATCGCCAAAGGGCGAAGGTTTGGATGCCCAGAGTCTGGGCTGCGCGCATTTCGTTGAGTGCTGTTACCGCATCGAGGAACCAGACGTAGTGGTGGCGGTTGTCGTCGTCGAGATAACTGAAGTGAGGGTTCAGAGCGTCGCCATCGTAGTCAATATCTTCATCGGCATCGCGGGAGCCGATCCAGGCTTCCTGCACGGAGACACTCCGGTCGATCATGCCGGGCGGCAGCTTGCCTTTTTTGTCGCGCTCAACCCAGTCGTATCCGTAGTTGCCGATGGCGCAGATGAGCTTGTCTTTCGGAATATCTTTGACGGCGGCCTTCAGATTGTTGGTGAACCAATCTTGCGAAGCGATAGCGCCGGGCGTTCCGCCGGGGTAATGTTCGTCGTAGTTCATGATGACAACGCCGTCGACGGCGGCGGAAATGGCGGCGTAGTTGTAGTCGGAGTTGCGCACCTGCACGCTGACGTAAAGCTTCATCCCTTTCGCATGCAGGTCGGAGCCGAGTTCTCTGAGTAGGGCGACGTACCCCGGCTGGCCTTTTTTGGGGAACGACTCGAAATCGATCATCAGGCCGCGATAGCGATCGGAGGCCAGATAGAGAGCGGTCTCGCGGCGAAAACGGGCGCGGGCTGCGGGATTGTTGAGGAAGTCGGAGATCGCGGGGGAAAAGTCGTTGGCATCGTTGTCAAAATTCTGAACAACGGGAAAGACTTCCATGTTGGTGTCTTCCGCGTTCAGGAACTGCATGACCTCGGGGTCGACGGGATGGACGGCTCGGTTTTGGATGACGTCGAAGAGTTTGTTGGTTTGGGAGTCGACTGCTTGCAGGTGGCCGTCGGGCGTGAGGACTTGCAGCCAGGTGGGAAAGAGCAGGTCGATCTGGCGCGCGTATTCGCGGAGGGAGGAAAAACTGGCGGCGTCCCATGAGACATAGAAAGCGGCGCGAACGCCTTCCTCGGAGTTGAGGACGATCTGCGAAGGCGATTTGCGCGACTTGCGGCGGTGACCGACGCGGGCGAGAGTGGCGAGGCGTCGCTTCTCGCGGGCTTTTACTTTTTCACCTTCCTTGAGCGCATGGTAAGGACGTTTTTCGATCCGGAAGGAAAGATCGGGGAGAGGTTCGCTGCGCAAGGCACTGTAGAGGAAGAAGACGATGAGAGCCGTAAAGGCAATGGCGGACGCATCAAAGACGCGCCGAATCCGCTTCCAGCGCGCCTGTAGCGGGTCGTGAAAGATCTGCTTGGACATCTCGTTGATAGTTCATCCTAAGGGGCGAAGGGCGGTGGGTCAAACGGCGATTGAAGAGGTCAGAAGTCAGATTGCGGTAGCAAAAGCCTAAGCTCCCGGCGGCGGCAACGGAGCAGCGGGTTTAACCTCAGACCTTTCGCCCCAGACTTCTCACCTCGGACCTCTTACCTCGCATTCGCGTATATTTCCAACGTGCTTGGGATGCTGCGGGAACATCGGCGATTCTTTCTCTGGGCTGGGTTGGGCGCGCTTGGGCTGCGGCTTTTTTTCTTTATTTATTTTCCGGAGGTGACCGATGACTCGCACGTTTATGTCGACCTTGCGGGCAATTGGTTGCAGCATGGCCTTTATGGGCAGACTGAGAGCGGGCAGATTGTGCCCGCGGATTCGCGGTTGCCGGGGTATCCGGCATTTTTGGGTGTGATGTTCTGGGTGTTTGGAGTGGGGAAGATTCGCGCTGTGCTGGCGGCGCAGATTCTGGTTGATCTTGGCAGTTGCCTGCTGATCGCTGATTTGGCGCGGCGGATGAGTGCGGGGCGGTGGGCGGGGCGGGTCGCGTTTTTGCTGGCAGGGCTATGTCCGTTTCTGGCGAACTATGCGGGGACGGTTTTGACGGAGACACTGGAGGTCTTTTTTACGGCGCTGGCGCTGGATTGCGCGGTCGCGGCGCTGAATCGAGCGTCTCTGCTGGGTGGAGCGTCTCTGGATGACGCGTCCGATGACGAAGTTCAGGCGCCATGGCCTTTGTGGGCGGCTACCGGGGCGTCGATTGGAGCGTGCATTTTGTTGCGTCCCGACGGCGGAATTCTGCTCGCCGCGGTGGCGCTATACGTAGCTGTGGCAGCCCCTAAAGGGGCGTCCGGTTTCGGGAGAGAGTCGGCATCGCTGAAGCGATGCCCTGATACGAATCTTGGGGGGAACAGAGCCGTTGAGAACGCGTCAATCTCTAGCAGGAGATTTCGCCCTTTCTCTGGAAAGAGATTCCGGCCTTTGCGTGCGCTGGTGGTTGCTGAAATGACTGTCATTATTATTGCGCTGGCGCCGCTTGTGCCCTGGACGGCTCGCAATTGGGCGACGCTGCATCAGTTTCAGCCGCTGGCTCCGAGGTATGCGACCGATGTGGACGAGGTTACTCCCCGGGGATTTAATCGCTGGGTGCGAACGTGGATGGCGGATTACGTGTCAGTGGAGGAGATCTACTGGAACGTTCCGGGCGACAAAATTGATGTGGAGAAACTGCCGAGGCGGGCGCTTGATTCGGCCAAGGACGCGACGCTGGCCCTGATTGCGGACTACAACGCGACGCAGCAATTGACGCCGCAGATCGATGCGCGCTTTGATGAGGTGGCGGCGCAGCGCATTCGAAAGCACCCGTTTCGTTACTACATTACATTGCCCCTGGTGCGCATGGCTGACGTGTGGCTGCGGCCTCGAACTGAGCTTCTGCCTTCGGACCCGCGTTGGTGGAAGTTTAATGACGATCCCAAGTGGTCGGCGGTGGCGGTTGGGCTGGGAGTGATTAATTTGTTTTTTTTGGTGGCCGCCGGACTTGCGCTGATTTTCAAACGCGCGGACATCCGGTATGTCGGGTTGCTGGTCTGTTTCGTGGTGTTGCGCTCCGCTTTTTTGGGGACGATTGAGAGCCCGGAGACGCGTTATACCCTCGAGTGCTATCCAGCAATTATTGTGCTGGCGTCGGCCATGCTTTCGGGGCGGCGAGAGACGGTGTGAACATTTTCGACTCAACGAACTTTGGCTAAGCTGCGAAGAAGCGCGTATAACGTGCGGGTCGCGAAGGATGACAAAGTTTATTGGAACGTGACCATACGGGAACCTGAGCGAAATCGGACTTAGCTGAGCGGCGAATCGGTCATGCGGAAGCGGGTGCGGACGTGCTCGCTCAGTAGTTCGACGGCTCCACGATTCGATACTGGGTCGGATTGCGCGAGGTATCTCATCGCTTCGACCAGGATTTTTTGTCCGTCAACGTAGCGGGGATCGGTGGTGCGCTCACGCTTTTTGCGGGAGAGATCGGGAGGGACGGGAATTGTGAAGACCTTGGCCATTGCTCGATTCTCTCTTCTTTTGTAAAGCTTGTTTCTTAAAGCTTGGGTGCAGTATATCGTCACCGCGCGAGATTTTCAGCTTGTTTCTGCTGAATCGATTTATGCGGCAGTTTCAAGGAATTGCGGGTCGTGTGCGGGTGTTACCCGGTTTTACGTTAGCTTTGCGGTGAAACGAACTTGGTTTTGCCGGTAGTCTTGAGTTTGAAGGCGTTGTCGGGAAGTTTTTGGTTGATTTGAATGTCGGAGTATTTGGTCAGCCGGTAATCGCCTCCGGGGAAAAATAACTGCATTTGCACGGCAACGCCTTTGGGCGGATCGATCCACAGCGCGATTTTGGAAATATTGTTTTGTAGCTGCGGGGACTTTGGCGTCAGCTCGAGTTGTGCGGTTTTGATGCCGTTGATATTTTCCGAGCCCAGGTATTTCACGTCGTAAGTCGAGAGCAGCGCGTGGCCACCGCCTCCGAAGCCGAGGAGGAGAAACGCCTCGATCTGGGTACGGCTATTTCCCGGCTGATACTCGTTAACCTGATCAATCTTCGGGTTGTAGACTTGAGCCTTGCCGTTTGCGTAAATAGCGTATTGTTTGTCCGGCTCGGTAATGTCGGCGGCCATGTTTACTTCGTTGCCGGCGCGCTCGTAATAGACTTTGCCTTTTTGGGTGTCCTTCTCATCGACCAGCTTCGTGTATTGTTCGGCGGTGAGGGTGGCTTGCGCAGTGTGGAAGGCCTTGGCGGCGGTGTCCATTTGCGTCAGGACGTGGTCGAGGGCGGAGTCGGAGGATTGCGCGTGGGCGGCGGTGAGGAAGAGAAAAATGGTCGTCAGAACCAGCGTTATTTTCTTTCGCCCCTCTGGGGCTCGATCAAGGCACACTCCTAACCCACGGCTTGCGCCGTGGGCTGCATTCTTGCGCCGCTTCGCGGCTATTTTTTCTTGCGCTATTCCCTCTTGCACTTTTGTCTCTCGCGCTATTCTTTGTTGACCCATACTTTGTAGCTTTGCGTGTGGCCGGTCAGATCTTTTACGGGCTCATACTTTGAGATGCTGACAGCGCCCGCGATCGGCTCTATGATTCGTTCGAGCTGGCCACGGATGTCCGTTGCATTCGCGGAATTCACCGCGGTGGCGGGGATCTGGTAGATGAAACCGCCTTGCTTGTCGGGAATTACCAAGACGCCGGCAGAGTAGGGATTACGCTCGACTGGCTTGTCTTTGAAATTGATGAAGCGTGGCGAGAGAAAAACAAAGAGGAGGATGAGCGTAACCATGATGTCGTAATGCAGCGTGCCCCGCTCATACGACCAGAGGATGTAGCCGCGGATTGTGCGCCAGACCGTGCCCATGGGGGGTTTTGTGGTTTTCGGGATCGTAAGGGCTGCGTCGGATTGCAAGTGTATGTTGGAATTCATGGCATAGCAAATCTGGCGCCGGACGTGGTAGGCGGGTCGCGCTTGTCAAGTCTACCGTTCATAGTCTCCGGTTCCAAGTTGTTGTGCATAGTCTGCCGTTCATAGTCTGCCGTTCATGGTCTGCCCTTCATGGTCTGCCCTTCATAGATCTCGCGTTGTGATGCGGTCGGTGCCCATGTAGGGTTGCAGCGCTTCGGGAATTAATACGCTGCCATCGGATTGCTGGTAGTTTTCGACGATTGCCACCCAAGTGCGACCGACGGCCAGGCCGCTGCCATTGAGCGTGTGGACTAGCTCGCTCTTGCTCTTCCCTTCCGGGCGATAGCGGATGTTGGCGCGGCGGGCCTGGAAGCTTTCGAAATTTGAGCAGGAGGAAATTTCGCGGAAGAGATTCTGGCCGGGGAGCCAGACTTCGATGTCATACGTCTTGGCGGCGGAGAAGCCGATGTCGGCCGTGCAGAGCGCCATGACGCGATAGTGCAGCCCTAGTTTCTGAAGAATCGTTTCGGCGTTATTGGTCAGCTTTTCCAGTTCGTCGTAGGACGTTTCGGGGCGCGCGAATTTGACCAACTCTACTTTTTGAAATTGGTGCTGGCGGATGATTCCGCGGACGTCTTTGCCGTAGGAACCGGCTTCGCTGCGGAAGCAGGGGGTGTACGCGGTAAGGCTGATTGGGAGTTTGGCGGCGTCGAGAGTTTCGTCGCGATAGAGATTGGTGACTGGGACCTCGGCGGTCGGGATGAGCCAGAGGTCTTTCTCTCCGTGCGGGACGCGGAATAAGTCCGGTGCGAATTTTGGTAGCTGACCGGTGCCATACATGGATTCGGAATTCACCAGATAGGGTGGCAGGACTTCGGTATATCCGTGCTCGCGGGTGTGGAGATCGAGCATGAAGTTGGCGAGTGCTCGCTCGAGGCGGGCGCCCAGCGCCCAGTAGACGGCGAAGCGCGCGCCGGAGATTTTGGCCGCGCGGGCTTGATCGAGGACGCCTAGATGCTCGCCAAGCTCCCAGTGCGGCTTGGGAGTGAACTCGAACTTGGGTGGCGCGCCCCAGCGGCGGGCTTCGACGTTGTCGGCTTCGCTCTTGCCTACGGGCACGGTGGCGTTTGGGAGATTGGGGAGGGCAGTTAGAATTTCCCGCAGGCGGGTGTCGGCTTCGGCTGACTTTTTTTCCAGCTCCTGAATCTGCTCGCGCATTTCTTTGGTCGCTTCGATTTGCGCGGTCGCGTCTTCTTTATTTTTCTTCAGGCGGGCGATTTCATCGGATGCCTGATTGCGCTTGGCTTTTAGCGTCTCCACCTGGGTGATTGCCTGGCGGCGCTCGGCGTCGATGGCTCGGAAATCTTTTAAAACTTCGGAGGGATTCATTCCGCGCTGGCGGAGTTTTTCTTCGACTTGGGGCAGGTTGTCGCGGACGAAGTTGAGATCTAGCATTCTTTTTAACTTTAGCTGAAAAGCCGGCTTTCGTGCATGGTCAAGGCCAAAATCTTGAACCGCGGAGAGCGCTGCGGGCGCACTGATGTCGCGGAGAAAAACGGGGCTTCTCCTGTAAACTAAACCGCAATGAGACTCCCCCTCTTTCGCCCGGCGCTGGCGTTGCTGGCTTCCCTTCTCGTCTTTGCTCTGTTCTTTCCCCAGTTCACACCGCGCGCTTTTGCTTCCGCTTACGACGCTCATCCTAAACTCATCGTCGTCATTGTGATCGATCAGTTTCGCGGGGATTATCTGGAGCGCTACCACGATCAATTTGGGGCGGGCGGGTTCCGGACCTTTATGGAGCGGGGCGCATATTTCTCGGATTGCAATTACGATTACGCGAATACCCGGACGGCTCCCGGGCACGCTACGCTTTTTACGGGAAGTTATACGAGCGGACACGGGATTGTTGCGAATGAGTGGTGGGATCCGGAGAAAAAGAAGCGCGTTTCTTCGGTTGAGGATGATGCCACGAAGCTCGTTGGCATTGAGGGTGGTGGGACCGGGGCTTCGCCCCATAACCTCTTAAGCGATACGCTGGGCGATGAGTTGAAGCTGGCTACCGGCGGCAAGGCTCGCGTATTTGCGATTTCGCTGAAGGATCGCGCGGCGGTTTTGCCGGGTGGATTTTCTGCGGATGGGGCTTACTGGATCGATCCGAAGCGCGGGGCTTGGATAACTTCTACTTTCTATCGCTCCGATCTTCCTGAATGGGCGCGCAATTTTAATACTGGCCATCGCGCGGAGAAATTCTGGAACCTCGAATGGAAAGACGAGACTGGCAGGGTGCTCGGATCCACCGCGCCACACAATGGCCGAGACGGAAAGCCGGCGGGATTTTATGAGGTGGTTGGGGCGACTCCGTTTGCGAATCAATATGAGCTTGATTTTGCGAAGGGACTTGTTCTGTACGAGAAGCTCGGAACGGGGCCAGCTACGGACTTGCTGGCAATAAGTCTTTCGGCGAATGACATCCTAGGACATCAGGTCGGTCCGGATTCGCCCGAGATGCGCGGCATGGCGCTCGCACTCGATCGCCAGTTGGCGGAGTTTTTCGACTTTCTTGGACATCAGGTGGGGATGGCGAACGTCTGGATGGCGCTCTCGGCGGACCACGGCGTTGCGCCGCTGCCGGAAGTTGCCAAAAACCTGCGGCTCCCGGCGGCGGGGTTGGATGGAAAGGCGATGCACGAACGGATCAATTCCCTACTCTCGCAAAAATACGGGAAGAAGGCGGAATACGTTGACCTGGATTATCCGATGGCGTGGTTGCATGAAGAGGCGTTTGCAGGCGTGGGCCGCAAGGAGGCGGACGCGGAGAACGACGTGGGCGAGAGCATGAAGGAAATTGGGATGGCGGGATACTTCACAAAGTGGCAACTGGCTCATGCGACGGCGATCCCCAATAGCGAGCTTGGGCGGCGTTATTCTCACAGCTATTCCCCCGAGGGCGGATGGTATGTGATGGGCGTTCCGAAGATGTTTGAGGTTGCCGGCTTTCATGGAACGGACCATGCCACTCCTTTTAGTTACGACACGCACGTGCCGCTGGCTTTTTATGGGCTGGCGTTTCAGCCCGGAGTTTATCGGACGCATGCGGAGCCCGTGGATCTGGCGGTTACGCTGGCATCGCTCCTGGGGATTAATACTCCCGCGCTCGCTACGGGGCGTGTTTTGACTGAGGCGCTGGCGCCGCACCGGCCGTCTCCTTCCCCTGCGGGTGAACGCGCTGCACAGGCGGGAGGGGCGCAATGAGTGCTGCATCTCCCAATTCCGGGGCGCCCGATCTGCGGGTGCGCATTGGCGACATCGAACTTAAGAACCCGATCATTGCAGCATCTGGAACGTTTGGATACGGGATCGAGTTTGAGGACATCGTTCATCTGGATCGGCTGGGCGGACTGGTGGTCAAAGGGCTTTCGGTTGAGCCAATGACTGGGAACCCACCGCCTCGTCTTTATGAGACAGCTGCGGGGATGCTGAATGCCATCGGGCTACAGAACATTGGGGCGCAGGCTTTTCTTGAGGAGAAATTGCCGGCGTTGCGGGAGAAGAAAAATGTGGTGGTGTTCGCGAATGTTTTTGGATATACGCGGCAGGATTACGAGCACACGATCGACATTTTGAATCAGGGAGAGGGGATCGCGGCGTATGAGCTGAATGTGTCGTGCCCGAATACCTCGGCAGGAGGAATTTCGTTTGGCAGCGATCCGCAGTTGCTGGATGAAGTTGTGCGCACGGCGAAGCGGGTCGCGGCGCGTCCGCTGATTGTGAAGCTTTCTCCGAACGTGACTTCGATTGCGCTGATGGCGCACGTCGCTGAGGAGGCTGGCGCGGACGCGATTTCTTTAGTGAATACTTTTTTGGCGATGGCAATTGATGCTGAGACGCGGCGGCCGCGGATTGCTAATGTCACGGCTGGGCTCTCGGGGCCGGCAATTAAGCCGATTGCGCTGCGCATGGTATATGAGGCGGCCCGAGCGGTGAAGATTCCTGTGATTGGCATGGGCGGGATTACTACGCCGGTGGATGTGGTGGAGTTCATGCTCGCGGGCGCTAGCGCGGTGCAGGTGGGCACGGCCAGCTATTTCGATCCGGTGGCGACTGAGACGTTGGTGGAAGAGTTGGCGGAGTATTGCAGGGAGCGGCGGATTGCGCGGGTTAGTGAACTAACGGGCGGGATGATTACGGAGTGAATCGTTAATTTCAAATAACTCCCTATCCTCAAACAGCCGCTGCGGACGATTCGAGACGTAAGATGTCGGCAGCATCGCGTCCCCACCCTAAACGTCGCAACGAACGCGACGTTTTAGGATGGGGGCGCCCTCTTTCCTTTTCCGACTCACACAGAGAGTTCAGTACTGATCCCGCTAGAAAGCAACTAGGCGCGCTGTGAATTGGACGTGGCGGGCTCCGCCGAAGTGATTTGTGTCGGGAGCGAAGAGGGGTTGGCCGGCGGTGAACACTGGGGTGGAGGACGTGCCATACAAGCTGACGGCGTCGGGGCCGAAGTTCATATTTTGCGCGCCGGTGACGTTGAAGATGTCGAGAAACAAATCCAGGTGATGTCCTTCGCCGCGCAGCGTGATGTCTTTTACGAATCGGATATCGAGATTGGCGAAGCTTGGCTGGTGGGCGCTGTTTCGGCTTACCATTGCGCCGTTTAGAATCGCGCGATCGTTGAAATCGTTGGCGTCATTCTGAAGATCGAAGCCCACAATCGGGGTGTAGGGGAGCCCAGAGCGCGCAATTAACGCAGGATTCACTTTGAATCCCAGCGGCAGGTTCACGATTGCGCTCAGGTTGAAGGTGTGCCGAATGTCGAATGAGGAGTATGCGCGCTCGGCTGCGAGGTCAAAGGGATCGATCGC
>Ga0210389_10001779_pt1 | contig 17304 bp, 14 predicted proteins | sample IncBWH28OmetaG_FD_160127 | JGI IMG/M metagenome (GOLD analysis project Ga0210389, IMG submission 160127) | Forest soil microbial communities from Barre Woods Harvard Forest LTER site, Petersham, Massachusetts, United States - Inc-BW-H-28-O ...
CGACGGGGTCTCTGGTCCGCCGAATGGGCTGGACGATGTGTCGAGAATGCCGGCACTCATTGCTGCGCTTCTCGAACGCGGATATTCGGATCGCGATCTAAAGAAGATCCTGGGCGAGAACACTCTCCGCGTCATTCGCGAGGTCACTGGAAAATAGAGCGGCTGCGTAAAAAGGGGCTGCTTCCGACCAATAACAAATCAACAAAATGAACAAAGGAGAACTAGTGATGAGTTCGCAAACACAAGCTATCGAATTTACCAAGGGAGCGCCGTTCAGTAATGGCTACGTCGCCGGCAATACGCTTTACGTCGCTGGGCAGCAGGGGCCCGATTCAAGCGGCCGGGTGGCCGGCACAGACATAACAGAACAAACAACAAACGCCATTGCTGTAGTGAAGAAGGTCGTTGAAGAAGCAGGCTTCGATTTGTCTGACATCGTTTCCGTTACGATCTATTTCACCGACCTGAACGATGTCCCGAAGATCAATGCGGTCTATAAGAGACTAATACCAGACCCTAAACCAGCGCGAGCCGCAGTTCAGGTTGCCGGATTGATCGGTGGCGCGAAGATTGAAATTGCGGCCATCGCGGTCAAACATTAACCCGGGGGTGGTCTCGCCAAGACTCAAGCTGTCTTTGGATCTATCGGGGCCATCACCAGCGCCTGGCATCCGTAGGCTGAGACCTTGGAACGTGAAGGCGTATAGCTTGGGTTCGTAGTCGACTCACCAGCCACTGACCGGGCATTCTTAGCAGGATTGAACCTGGTGATAGATGCGGTTTTCTTCTGCCTCGCCTCGCGACGCACGCGAACGTTGGCTTGGCTCTTGCGTGAACGCTCGATCTGACTCTCCTCCTGCCAGACCCAATGGCTCGCGGGAGATTCCGTGCCTCTGCATCATGGTAATGAGGGTGGTTCTGGGTACCCCAAGCTGCGCAGCGGCTCCGCGCCGTCCACCAACAACCCAATTCGTCTCGCGAAGGACTGCGATGATGTGCGCCCGTTCGGCGTCGAGGAGCGTTCTGGCAGGCACAAGGTCAGGGTTCCGCCTGCGAAGCTCAGTCGCTTTCAGTTCCAGCGCCGGCCCCGGCGTCATGATTACCGCGCGTTCGATGACATTTTGCAGCTCCCGAACATTGCCCGGCCAATCGTGTTTTTTTAAAAGCTCCATCACGTCATCGGGGACATGGTTGATCGGCTTGGCCTGTTGCTTTGCAAACCTCTGAAGGAAGTGTTCGACAAGCGGTGGAATGTCATCGATTCGTTCGCGCAATGGCGGCAACATGATCAGAAACACATTTAGGCGGTAGTAAAGATCGGCACGGAATTTCCGCTCCTGCACCATGCTCCAGAGGTCCTGGTTAGTGGCCGCGATGACACGTACATCTATCGCAGTAGTACGACCACATCCAAGGCGCTCGCATTGCTTTTCCTGAAGTACACGGAGAAGCTTCGGCTGAAGTTCAAGAGGAAGGTCTCCGATTTCATCCAGAAATAGCGTTCCTCTGTCGGCTGCTTGAAACCGCCCTGTTGTCTGAGCCACCGCCCCGGTAAAGGCGCCGCGCTCATGTCCAAACAATTCGCTCTCAAGCAAAGCGCTCGGAATCGCCGCGCAGTTGACAGCCACGAAACGGCTCTGGCGGCGAGGGCCGGCCTCGTGAATCGCTTGTGCAATCACTTCTTTGCCGGTCCCAGTTTCGCCCTGAATCAGAACGGCAGAGTCTACCGGTGCAACTGTGTTAATCCGGTCGAGCACAGTCCGGAATTCCGGACTGCAACCAATCAAGTCCACTTTGGACACACTTCACCTCCACGCGGAAAATCTGGGGAAGATCCGCGTACTAGTTCTGAGCGGCCGTTAGAGCGGCCTGGATTTTTCCTAGCAAATCCGCGGCATTGAAGGGCTTGTGTAGAAAACTGACGGCGCCTTCGTTGAGGGCTATCTGTTGCGTTTCAGCGTTATCGTGCGCGGAGATGAAGATGACAGGCAACGTTGGTCGTTCGAGTCGGATGCGACGCTGTAGCTCAATTCCATCCATTCCCGGCATGCGAACATCGGTAATCACACAGGCCGCCACGGCTAGCGTCCCGGACTTTAGGAACTCTTCCGCGGTTGGGAACATTTGAGGTGCATATCCCGCCGATTCGACCAGGCTCTCGATGGACTCTCGGACTCGGAAATCGTCGTCCACCGCTACCACCACAACCATATGTCTTGCTGCGTTTGTCATTTCGAAGCCAATCTCCAACTACGCTTCGATGGTAACGGGGACGCGGCAGGCTGACAATTATAGGTTTATTCAGACGGGTTTAGAAGTGCTTGTGACTCCAAGCTTATCCGCCATTCGGACGAGTTCCGCCAGCGATTTAGCCTCCATCTTGCGCATGATCTGGCCCCGATGAACGCCAATGGTGATTTCGCTGGTGCCCAGGTCTGCCGCGGTCACCTTATTTGCATACCCCCCGACAACGAAGGGAAGAACTTCGCGCTCGCGAGGGGTAAGTAGACTGTAATGTCTCTGCAATTCGGCCAGTTCGGATCTCTTCTGTCTCGCTGTTCGATCGATGGTAATCGCGTTCTTGATCGCGTGCATCAGCGTTTGTTCACTGAAGGGTTTAGAGAGGAACTCAATTGCACCGGCCTTCATGGCGCTGACCGAAGAAGGGATATCCCCATGACCCGTGATGAAAACAATCGGCGGTGCATCTCCGTTCGCCAGATGCTGCTGAAGTTCCAGGCCGCTCGTTCCCGGGAGTTGCAAGTCCAGAATTAGGCATGCTGGGGCATCGGGCTTTTCACGTTCCAGGAACTCGGCGGCCGAAGCGAAGACAGCGACCTGAAGTCCCATCGAGGAAATGAGGCTGCACAACGACTCCCTTACTCTGAAATCGTCGTCAACCACAAAAACAATGGGGCTGTCAGGATTCATGGCGCCTTCTTGTTTCGACTGGGACGGTAAAGCAAAAGGTCGTGCCCGCGTTTTCGGCAGATGTGGCCCATAACCGGCCGTGATGCGCTTCGATGATAGAGCGGCAAATTGCCAGCCCCATTCCCATTCCGTTTTCCTTGGTAGTGAAAAAAGCTTCGAAGACTTTCTCCGGATCCGCAAGACCGCTGCCGGAATCCTGGATCTTCACAAGCGCGGCTTCCGGGTTTTCCTGTGTTGTTCGGATGGAGAGCTTCTTGGGGCGGTCAGAGATCGAGTCCATCGCTTCGATCCCATTGAGGAGCAGGTTGAAGGCTACTTGCTGCAACTGGACGCGATCGCCGATCACAGCTGGAAGGTTGTCGGCTAACTCCGTCTCCACTAAGACGTGCCTTCTCGCCGTTTCACTGCTCAACAGGTGCAGCACTTCGGCGATCACCTCGCTCAGGTTTAACTCAATTTTCTCGAGCGGGGCATGCTTGAAGAGTGCCCGGATGCGCCGCACCACTTCTCCGGCTTCCGTGCCGTCACGGACAATTCGTTCGGCAGCCTCTTGCGCTTTAGCCAAGACGGGAGGCTGGGCCGAAAGCCAGCGCATACAGGCGTGACCGTTCGCTACGACGGCGGCAAGAGGCTGGTTGATTTCGTGCGCAATCGCGGCGGCAAATTCGCCAACCGTTGCAGTTCGCGTCGCTCGAGAAAGTTGCGTTTGACTATTCTGCAGTGCCTCCTCGGCGAGTTTTCGATCCTCAATGTCCGTGAGCAGTTTGTACCAGCGTATGATTCGCCCTGTTTCATCACGTAATGGAAGACCGGAACAATGAAACCAACGGTATTCGGAGTCTGCTCGACGCAGACGAACCTCGGTATCGAACGCGCAGCCTGTTTCGAGCGAGGAATTTAAACGGCTGGTGACAATTGGCAGATCGTCGGGATGCACAATCGCTTGCCAGTTTTTCATCTCCTGAACGGTCTTGCCGGTATACTCGAGAAATTGCCGATTCGCGAGATCAAACTCTCCTTGGCTCGTCATGTTGCAGACCATACCAGGAATACTGTCAACAATAAGGCGGAGACTTTGTTCGCTCGCTCGTAACGTCTCTTCTGCCTTCTTTTTTTCGCTAATGTCTCGGATAAAGCCGGTAAAGATTCGGTGCCCTTCGCTCATCATTTCCCCAAATGACACTTCCACGGGAAACTCCTGGCCATTTCTTCGTAGAGCGGTAACTTCAACGCTGTGCCAGTTGAGATGCCGCTCTCCGGTTGCCAAATAGCGCTTGTATCCGTTCTCATGCAGGTTCCGCATCGATTCCGGCATGAGCACGGTCAAGGGTTTTCCGAGAATCTCGACCAATTCGCAGCCGAACATTCTCATCGTGGCGGGGTTTGCAAGCAGGATAAAGCCATTTTCATCCATGCTTATCACAGCATCGTTGGCGGCCTCGACGATAACACGATGCTTTTCTTCGCTACTCTTCAATGCCTCTTCCGCAGTCTTTCGTTCACAAATATCGATCAACAGTCCGTACCAGCGAGTCACTTTACCGCCACCGTCCCGTGCGGCCTGCCCAAGGACACTGAACCATCGGTAGACGCCGTCGGAGCGGCGGAGTCGGCATTCGATTTCATATGGCTGGCCAGTTGCGATAGCATTTGACCACGCGCACACAGTCGGCTCGACATCATCTGGGTGAAGGAAACTAGTCCAGCCGAGATGCGCCCAGTCGTCAAGACTTGTACCGGTGTAGTCCAATATCCGCCCATTCAGATAGTTGAGCTCGCCGTCCGGAGCTGCGCACCACACTAGGCCCGGAATCGTCTCGATGATCAAGCTGAGCTCTTCGGTCCTAACCTGAACTTGTTTCTCCAACCTGTCGTTCAGTTCACGCAATCCTGCTTCCGCGTGTTTGCGCTCTGTGATGTCACGGAAAGTCACAAGAATCCTGTGTTCAGAATGACCAGGGAAGGACAAAGGATGGGCTTCAAGAATTAGCGTGCGCTGGCCCCTTACCGTAGAAACGTTATCCACTTCAACGGGGTGCAACACAGGGTCGGCAAGCATTTCCTTGAGCTCTTTACGGAATGGAGCAAGTTCAGAGACTCCCTTTCTGAGTTCGTACAGGGGGAGTCCCTGCGTCTCATCGCGAGAAACGCCAAACATTGTGTAAAAAGCGTAATTACCCGTCTGAATCCGATGGTCAGCGCTGAGCACGATCAGAGGATCGGCGACCGTATTGAGAATAGCCTTGGTGAATTCTCGCTCGTAGATAGCCTGATCGGTGCTTGCGCGGAAAGCAGTGACATTCGTGAACGTTAGAACGGTGCCGGTGACCTGACGGTCAACTGTTGTGTGGGGAGATATCCGAACAATGAACCATCTTTCGCCGTCGCGAAGATTGACTCGGGTTTCCGCTCCGCCGGCGATGATATCGCTGCAATGTTTCTCGAGCTGTGGCATGGCAGCCAGCACCGGGACATCGCGGGAGACCCGACCAGCGTCCGATGGCGAGAGGCCGAGCACATCGGCCGCAGCCTTATTGAAGTAAGCGACCGTGAATTGGCGGCGCAGAACGATGACCGGAACTTCAACGGCATCAAGGACGGTGGCCAACTCGGACGCAGCCACGTTTGTGGCTGTGTCGTCGCCATTGGCCCGTTCGAGGCCGGTCCGGGCTCTATTGATCGGACCGTGCTGCGTCGTCATCAGGCCACCGCTGGAGCAGTATAGAGATTGCGGCTCCGTTGCAGGACGGGATCCGCAACTGATGGAAGAACCTGTCGCAATGCTAGCAGCAACGATTGGGCGCGCGGCATCTTAAACGGCGGCCGATAGTCGGAGAGCAGCCGGCTTTCAAGCGCCCGGGCCTCCGCTTCCCCGACTGTCTCCCGAAGGGCATCGGTTACGGCGCGCTCCAGCCGACCATAGTCCTCCACTGGAATAAGGTGTGAGTGATTCGTACCAAGCCTTGGCAACATGTGAGTGTGAACTTCGCCGTTGAAGTTGTCCATCAAGAACGAGCAGAAGATCGCGATGTCATGCTTTTTTGCGAGCTGGTCGAATTGGTCTTCGAGATTCATGCTGGCAGCGGCGTTTCCGCGCTCCCATAGGACATTCACCATCTCACCCCACCAACGCACTTTCTCATATCGCACTCCGGCGCGCGCCTGTCCGATAACGTCCGCGGCGAGGCCAAGGAATATAGACGAATCGGGCATTGAGTTCCGCATGAAGCGCGGTAGGCACTCGTCGGCATCAACCACCGTCAGCTGTCCCCGTTCTCGTGCTGCTTTCACATCTACCCCTTCGGCCTCGAGGCGTGGCCGAATGGCGTTCCAATGGGTGAGCGTTGGCACCAGGATGATGCCCTCTCCGTTTGCGAGCGCACCGCCGGCGAATCGACAGACGGCGCGACTCAGAAAATCTTCGTCCTGGTAGAGCTGCACGACGTGATCGCATGGCGCGGCGTCCGCCAGCAATCGATCCCAGGGCTCAGATTGGCTCTCGGTTTCCATTTGACGTTCAAAGGAATCATGCATGGTAAATACCTCCGATGCGAGCGTTATTGCGCAAATTCCCCGGCACCAATACATCTCATCTGGAAAACAAGGCGCCTATCGAAACCAAAAGAAGTTGTGGGGAACCACTTGCCTACGTGAGATTGCTGCGGACCTGAAATTGGAAGTACGGGGGTAGTACAGGGCGAGGTCCGAAATTTGATGAGCCGTTCAGACGCTACTAGTTTTCGGGATCGAGCAACGCACTTCACGGGCACTCTATGAGCATTGCCGCGCAGGCTTCGATCATCCATGCTCCAACCTGCTCGTTTGGGTCAGCTTCCGACCACTCAGCAAGCGCCGTCGGGAACTCCGTGCGTTGCGTCGATTAGACACCCGGAAGTTCCCGTTGTAAACCCGCTGGATCAGCGAAAAGCATCTACACATTGATACGTCCTCCCAAATACAACGACTTTTGGTTCAAATCCAGGTGAATGATCGGTAAAATTACTGGAAGGCTGGGAGATTGGAGAGGTACTGATTTCGGACCGATCGGTCAGTTTGTGCATCCGGCCATCCCGGATTCTCACGGGCGATTCCGTATCGCCGCATCATGGTGATCAGAGTTGTCCTGGGCAGTCCCAATAGAGTTGCGGCCCCCCTTCGTCCGCCGATGACCCAATTGGTCTCGCGGAGTGTCGCTAAGATATGTGCCCGCTTGGCGCCATCGAGTGTCCGAGAAGGAGCGGATTCTGGATTCTGCCTCAGAAGCTTTCCGGAATGTAGCTTCAGGGCTCGGCCATAGGTCAGAATCACGGCACACTCGATAACGTTCTGTAACTCACGGATGTTGCCGGGCCAGTCATGGCTAATCAACTCCTCCATCACATTTTCCGGAATGCAATCGATCAACTTGCCTTGTCGCTTGGCGAACTTCTGAACGAAATGCTTTACAAGTAGCGCAATATCGTCCCGTCGCTCCCGCAATGGTGGGAGCGTGATGGGAAAGACGTTTAGCCGAAAGTAGAGATCGGCTCGAAACTTCCGCTCCTTCACCATGTTCCACAGATCCTGGTTCGTCGCCGCAATGACCCGCACGTCGACTTGGATCGTTCGATTGCCTCCCAAGGGCTCCACCTGCCTCTCCTGGAGAACGCGAAGAAGCTTCGGTTGCAGTTCGAGAGGAAGATCTCCGACCTCATCCAGAAACAGAGTTCCTCGGTCGGCAGATTGAAAGCGTCCCATGGTCTGAGCCACTGCACCTGTAAAGGCACCTCGCTCATGGCCAAAAAGTTCGCTCTCTAGCAAAGCGCTCGGGATCGCCGCACAGTTGACAGCCACAAATCGGCCATTGCGGCGAGGGCTGGCAGCGTGAATCGCCTGGGCAATTACTTCTTTGCCGGTGCCGGTCTCGCCCTGAATCATAACCGCCGAATCAACCGGCGCCACCATCTCGACCCGGTCGAGCACCGTCCGGAAGTTCGCACTGGATCCAATCAAATCGAACGTATGCATTCTCCTACTCCTCAGCGGATCGCTCTGGGTGGCAAGGTTTGGTCCTGACCAAGCCAATTACCTCTGCGAACGGATTACTGCCGAGTCATCTTCGGCATTGCGACAAGAATGTCTGGGATTTTGGTTTTCAGAAACCCCAAAGACAACAGTATTGGGCCTGCATTTTCCTACAGGCAGGGGAGCGGGGAAAGGGTGAACAGACGAAATCTTGGAGTAGCCCGGCTCATCAATCAATTTTTCTGATCGATTGCAAACAGGTACTACAATTGCCTTTACGAGGTCAATCCTGGTTGCTCCCGGACCAATTCGCATCCTAAGCGTCGAAGACCACCCAGTTTTCCGGGAAGGACTCGTCACAATCATCGGCTCGCAGCCGGATATGCTTCTGGTCGCGCAGGCCGGCAATGCCGTGGATGCTATCGCCCAGTTTCGACGCCATCGACCCGACGTCACGTTGATGGACCTCCGCCTTCCCGGAGCCAATGGCACAGACGTTCTGATTGCGATTCGCGGAGAATTCCCTCAGGCGCGCGTCATCATGCTCACCAGTTCCGACGGCGATGGCGAAATCCAGCGGGCCATGAGGGCCGGCGCTTTGGCTTACATCTTGAAGAGCATGCCGAGAGACGAACTCTTAGGTGTGATCCGGTCGGTGCATAGCGGTAAACGGCACGTCCCGCCGGAAGTGGCTGCCCGCCTTGCCGAGCATTTAGGGGACGACGATCTTACGACCCGTGAACTCGAAGTGCTCCGACTCATTCGCGATGGGTATCGCAACAAGCAAATCGCCGATCAACTGACGATTGCGGAAACCACTGTCAACTTCCACATCAAGAACTTGGTGGACAAGCTGGGAGCCAACGATCGAACGCATGCCGTCACGATTGCCGTCCGGCGTGGTCTGCTTCAAATCTAACTCCGCCGCGTCACCGTAGAAAACTACAGGAGGATGGCTGCAGGTTTTGATGTGGCGCGCCGATCAAACGAAGAATATTCTACGAAGTTCCGAGACGAGACGTCGAGAATTCAGGTGGGCAGAATGAGTAATCACGCAGGAGTCCGAATCCCGCGCTTCGCGTATCGTATCGGGGCGAAGGCAAAGAAGACATTCCCGCTTTTTCTGCTTGTAGTCGGTTTGAGCACGTGTAGGCGGGTCGATCAGAAGCCCCTGACTCTGAACTATTTTCGCTTCGGATGGAGCGTGACCCAGGCTTGGGCCGCGGAAAGCGCTCTGGCGCAAAACTTCACGCAAGAAACGGGCATTCGCGTCGAAGACCTCCCCGTGCCCGAAAATGCCTTGGACCAACTGGATCTCTCGAGAAAGCTCGTTAAGGATAGTTCGGGGGTCGATGTCTTAGGCGTCGACTCTATCTCGTCGGGAGCTCTCGCGGGGGATCTCTTAGATCTGCGACCATATCTGTCGGCTGAAATCTCCTCGATCGACCCAGAATACCTGTCCGGCTACACCGTAGATGGGAAACTGGTGGCAGTTCCTAATTCGGTGCTGGTTGGTGTTTTGCAGTATCGAGCCGACCTTCTCCGCGAATACGGCTACGGCCATCCCCCAAAGACGTGGGATGAGTTGGAAAAGATGGCGAAGCGAATTCAGGCCGGGGAGCGCGCCAAAGGCGACAAGGAATTTTGGGGCTACGTTTGGCAGGGAAACAATGGCGAGGCTTTGACCTGCAATGCCTTGGAGTGGCAGGTCGCCGAAGGAGGAGGGCGAATCGTCGAGGATGACCGGACGATCAGTGTGAACAATCCCGGGACAATTCGCGCATGGCGCAGGGCGGAACGCTGGATCGGCACAATTTCGCCACCCGGCGTCGTAGAGTACAAAGAATTCGATTCCGACAACATTTTTGATTCCGGGGAAGCGGTGTTTAACCGAGTTTGGAGAGAAGAACCAATTACCCACGGCGGCCGGCCTCGCCAATTTCAATGGGTAAACGCAGTGCCAGGCGGACGACTTGGCTACACCAGCATTCCTGGTGGACCGCATGGGTGGGATGCGGTCTTGGGAGGAGCAGGCCTGGCGGTTTCTCGTAATTCGGCGCATCCGAAAGAAGCAGTCGAGTTTGTTCGGGCCTTGATTCGCGGGCAAATCAAGCGTAGTGATGGGTGGCCGACCTCCTATCCCGACGCAAGCCGTCTTGAGCCGAACGTTGAAGATCAACACGGCGCATCTGCAAAACCAACTCAACCCGTAAGTGAAATCATGAGCAGGCCATCGAACGCCACAGGGAGCAAATATGAGGAGGTCACCAGAGCTTATTCCAACGCCGTTCATTCCGTGCTGACCGGAAAAAAGGAAGCCTCAGGCGCTGCGGCGGATCTGGAAAAGCAACTCATCACAATCACTGGCTTTCAGACGGGCCCTCCGAAGATCGCGAACTAGGCCATGCTGAACATCCGCGGTTTTTCATCAATCCATGTCTCCGGTTGCCTCGGCGCAGAGAGCAACTTTGAAGGAAGCCCTCAAGGCGAGTTCAAATGAGACTAGCTGACCTCAACTTTCTTAGAATCAGTCCGCGCCTTACCCTTAGCTTTGCCGTGCTGATCACTCTAATCCTGGGGGGGAACGGGTTTCTCTTATGGCAATTCCATATAGCCAGGGTCCAGACGGATCGTCTCACCGCCGCAAACCTGCGGTTGATCGCAGTTCTACGCCTTCAGAGCGGCCTTTTTTCGTTCGATCAACGCCTGAACGAGCTTGAAGAATCACATGATTCTCAAACGCTCACGACCCAAGCGGGACCGTTGCTGGAGAATCTTCTTAAGGAGATTCAGCAAAAAAGGAACGAACTCACTCATTTGTCGTCGAGGACAGGCGTAGATCCCTCCCTCGTGCCCACATTGGACTCTGATGCAGTCTCTCTAAAGTCAGAGCTCGATACCATCGCCAGGCTTGCTCGCGTCGGTGACTGGGACGCCGTGCGGCTTCGGCTGGCCAATACCGCGACGACTCCGCTCGAAGCTCATACGACCCTTGTCGTCGGGAGCACCGACCATGCGGTCAGCGAAGAACTGGCGCAAACAGTACAGAATATGGAAACCGTGCAGCGCACCATTTTCGTCCTCGTGCCGACCATGGCGATATCTACATTTTGCATCGCGGCCTTGTTCGGCTGGGCGATCACGCGGCGGGTCGTTGAACTTCGCATGGAAGAACGACTCAGCGAACGTACGCGGATTAGTCGAGATCTTCACGATACGTTTTTGCAAACTATTCAGGGCAGCAAACTAGTTGCCGACGATGCTCTCGATCGCTCCATGGATCCCGCGCGCATGCGTCGAGTCATGGAACAGTTATCGATCTGGTTGGGACAGGCAACGGAGGAGGGCCGGGCGGCTCTGAATTCCTTGCGCGCTTCAGCCACTGAGACGAACGATCTTGCGGAAGCTTTCCGGCGGGCGATTGAAGAATGTCGGATGCAGAGCTCGATGAATGCTTCACTATCCGTGGTTGGCATTGCACGAAACATGCACCCTATCGTCCGTGATGAGGTTTACCGCATTGGATACGAGGCGACCCGCAATGCCTGCCTTCATTCCCAAGCGAGCCAACTGCAGGTCGAACTGACCTACGCACACGACCTCTCCCTGCGTGTTTGTGACAACGGAATCGGCATGGATCCTGCTGTCGTGGATCGTGGCAGGGAGGGGCACTTTGGCCTTCAGGGAATGCGGGAGCGGGCCGCCCGTATCGTGGGCAAGCTCACCGTCGTCAGTTCTGCGTCCTCGGGGACCGAGGTCAAACTTGTTGTCCCCGGAGGGATCGTCTACCGCGAGCCAGCTTCTGATCGGCGCATCTTCACTGCGCGAATCAAGTCGCTCTTTAAACGGACAGAGCCTGACATCCGATCCGAGCCGTGACACATTTGGTAGAAGCGCTCCGTTCCTCTTATTTGTCAATAAGCTTCGGAAGAAGTTAGAACCAGATCCATCGAAACCTCGCTACATCTTCACAGAACCTTGGTTTGGTTATCGCTTTCGTATGCCTCCCGAACCTAATTTAGAACCTGCCGAGACAGAATTGCTGCGCTAGCTCCGCAGCTCAAATCTGCAGTTCCTTCGGCTCTAAGCGCATCGTGTGCCATTGTCGGCGGGTGGATTCCATTGGTGAGTCTAGACCGTTGTTCGAACGTGTTGATCGCATTCCCCGCACGTTCGACGCCTGCAGCCGAAGTAGAATTGCGCGATCCTTCGCGCCCCTCCCCGAGCACCGATAGTGATCATCACGAAACGAATGTTGTCTGTCCACTTGCCGACGGAGCGTCGCCCATTGGACACACTACGTTTGCGTGCTTCCTCCAATTGTGAAGAAAAGCCGGTGTTTAAGCAGGCGTGAGCTTTGGCGACCCGCATGCAATGAATGATGCGGCAGGACAGGCTTGATGGACGCCCCGCTGAGTGACTCCGCGAGATTTGCTTCACCGCAGCTGAATTAGGCGGCAAGGCAAAAGCAATAGCTCGTTGGAACTTCTCTCGATGATGAAAGAGATCGTGTGATGGACAAACAATGTCGACGGTCTTTTAGGAAGTCTTTAAATGGCTCTCAGGACTTCATTAGAGAGCAAGCCCTAGTCTCGTTTCATAAGGTCAATCGCTCGGAGATTGCGGGCGAAGGTAAAGGGATGATTGAACAGACTATTTTGGCGGTCTTCTGTCTGACGGGCGTCGGGTTCATGCTCTACGTGCTCTTCAGCCTGCAGCGGGAGATTCGAAGAGAAAATCGAGAACGATTAGGCGCTACGGTCCGCATCAATCTCCAGCAGGACAAACTCTCCATCTCAACGCTAGTGGATGGCACAGAGCAGGAGATGAATGCTTTCGACAAACGTAAGACACATGCGATCGACCCAATCGAGAGTGAACACCCAGCGATTGGCTTCGATCTTCAACCAATTCGCAAGAGGGCCTCTGGGGGTTCACGATGATTCGCCCCATCTGTTCATCGATAGGCTTCCTGATCATGCTTGCGGTGCTTGCTGCAGTGTCAGCCACGCCGTCGATCATTCAAGCCCAAACGACAAATGACGACGTCGACCAACTTAAGAGAACGGTCCTTGACCTGCAGTCGCGTATTGCGACGTTGGAGCAGCAAGCTCGAACGAACAGTTCCGAATCCACTCTGTCGGGTCCTAGCGGACCCGACGCCGCGGCCGCATTGGCCTCCGCAACTAACGAAGTGAAGCGATCCACTGCAGGTCAGCCCGCAGTAACGTCCTCAGGTGCGACTCAGGTCGCGACTTTGACGCCGGCACAGATGCCCCCCGCAAACCTTCCCGGCGGAGCGACGCTCAACTACATGCTTGACGGATATTACGAATACAACTTCAATCACCCCCCCGGACGCGTCAATGACCTCCGTGCCTATGACGTCCTGAGCAACGCGTTCAGCATCAATCAGGCGGATATCGTCTTCGCCCTCGATCCGAATGTAGCGGCCGGCAGAAGATATGGAGTCCGCCTTGATCTCCAGTTTGGCCAGGCCACGGAGACTTTGCAGGGAAATCCTTCGAACGAGGCCCGGCCTGAAATCTATCGCAACATCTTTCAGGCGTATGGCACCTACGTTGTGCCCGTTGGAAGCGGACTCAATGTTGACTTCGGCAAGTTCTCTAGCTCGCTCGGCGTCGAAGGAAACTTCACAAAAGACCAAATGAACTACACACGGTCGTTCTATTTTTACTTTTTGCCGTTCTACCACGCAGGAATTCGAACCGCATATCACGTGAACGACAAGCTACAGCTGAACTACTGGCTCGTGAACGGAACAAACCAGTCTGAGCCAACAAACTCATATAAGGACGAGCTGTTTGGTTACGTGCTGCAGCCGACGAAATCACTTACGTGGACAGCGAACTACTATCTTGGCCAGGACCATCCTGATTCCGCGCCGGCAACAAACTGCACTGTACCCGTGCAGCCGGGGCTGTGCCTTGTGCCTATCTCTCCGGCGCCGAACGGAAAACTTCACATCTTCGACACATATGCCACATGGCAGGTGCGACCCAAGTTGACGCTGCAGGGAGAGGCTGATTACGTAATCCAGCGCGAGTGGGTAAGCGCTGCGCCAGGTGAATCGTCTGCTCCAGCCCACGTAGCCGGTGGCGCCGCGTACGCGCAATACCAGTTCTCGCCGCGTATCTCAGTAACGGCACGTGGTGAGTACCTGTCTGATCGTGGCGGACTCTTCAGCCAAACTACCCAGGCACTGAAAGAGGCTACCGGAACGTACGAACACAAGTTCGGCGACGGATTCGATGGTTTCCTCGAGTTCCGCCGGGACTGGAGTAATCGCCCGTTCTTTCAAACAAGCCAGGCCGGATCGCCCGCGGATCATCAGAACACCGCAACTGTCGGCTTGGTCTGGTGGTACGGCGGCAAGCAAGGCGCCTGGTAAGGAGGACGAATGTCGGACCTGTTAATGATCTTCTTCACCGTAGCATTCTTCACGGTAGCCGCGCTGTACGTGAAGGCATGCGACAAGCTGAGGTAACGTGATGAGCCTGACGACGCTGACAGTTCTCATTCTCACTGTGTTTCTGGCGGGTTACCTTGTGGTGGCCCTTCTGTATCCGGAGAAATTCTGATGACCCTGAATGGATGGGTGCAGTTTCTGATCTTCTTCGTGGCGCTCGTGGTCTGCATGCGGCCACTGGGCATCTACATGGCGCGCGTCTTCACGGGGAAGGTAACGTTTCTTCGCCCGGTGGAGAACACGATCTACCGGCTGTGCGGGGTTCACAGTGACGAGGAACAGGCCTGGCAGAGTTATGCACTCGCCATGCTTTTCTTCAGCGCTGTGTCGTTGCTTTTGACCTACCTGATCCAGCGCGTTCAGTATTTTCTGCCGTGGAACCCGCAGCATTTTCCGGGCGTAGAGCAGTACCTGGCTTGGAATACGGCCGCGTCATTCACAGCCAACACAAACTGGCAGGCGTACACGGGTGAAGCGGTGATGAGCTACTTCACCCAGATGGTGGCTCTTGCCTACCACAACTTCTTGAGCGGTGCGGTGGGCATTGCGACAGCGATTGCACTGGTGCGCGGCATCGCACGCAAGGAGTCGAAGACCATTGGGAACTTCTGGGTGGATGCAACGCAGGCGACCCTCTATGTTTTGCTGCCTATCTGCATCGTGGCCGCGCTCTTGTTGGTAAGCCAGGGTGTAGTGCAAAACCTGCATCCCTACACGATGGCGCAGACGGTCGAACACCAAACGCAGACGATCGCGCAGGGGCCGGTGGCATCGCAGGAAGCGATCAAGGAGCTAGGTACGAATGGCGGCGGCTTCTTCAACGCCAACAGCGCGCACCCCTTCGAAAACCCCACGGCATTCAGTAACTTCCTCGAGATGTTCCTGATTTTCTTGATTGGCGGTGCGCTCACCGTGACGCTGGGCCGAATGACCGGTTCGCGAGGGCACGGATGGGCGGTGTTTGCTTGTATGGCGATCCTGTTTGTTGCAGGTTTCGTGGTGTGTTATTGGGCCGAAGCCCAACCTCACCCCTTATTGCATGGTGTGGATCAGCATGCTAGTGCGCTGCAAGCAGGCGGAAATATGGAGGGCAAGGAGGCGCGTTTTGGCGTCTCGCAGTCGGCTCTCTTCGCCACTGTAACAACCGATGCGAGTTGTGGCGCCGTCAATTCGTGGCACGATTCGTTCATGCCTCTGGGTGGGATGATTCCGATGATCAACATCATGCTCGGCGAGGTTGTTATCGGCGGCGTGGGTTCGGGGCTCTACGGAATCCTCATCTACGTGGTGCTGTCGGTTTTCATCGCTGGGTTGATGGTGGGGCGAACGCCGGAGTATCTGGGGAAGAAGATCGAGTCGTACGACGTGAAGATGGCGATGCTATACGTGCTGATCTTTCCGACTGTCATTCTGATCTTTGCTGCCATCACGGTGCTGATGCCCAACTGGGGGCTGACCAGCCTGAACAATAGTGGCCCGCACGGCTTCAGCGAGGTTCTTTACGCGTATGTGTCTGGCGCGGGAAACAACGGTTCGGCATTTGGAGGCCTGAATGCGAACACGCCCTGGTACAACGTGACGATCGGATTCGACATGCTGTGCGGACGTTTTCTGATGATGGTTCCGATGCTGGCTCTCGCGGGCAACCTGGCACGGAAGAAGAGCGTGCCACCTTCACTGGGTACATTTCCCGTGCACACGCCCTTGTTCGCGATTCTGCTTACTGGCGTGATTGTCATTGTGGGCGCGCTGACGTTCTTCCCCGCGCTGAGTCTCGGACCGATTCTCGAGCACCTGCTATTGCAGCATGGAACGCTCTTTTCTTAGGAGGCACTGGCGATGGCTATTTCGAAGGAAGCGGAACAATCCGGCGCGGAGCAAGAGTTGAAGCCTTGTGCTGGTGAATCGCTTAGCGGCGCTGTTCCCACTGGGCAAAGCAGACCGGGACTAGCGCCCAGTTACAAGGCTGAGCACCGGGAGAATGCGGCGATGGCGAAGAGACAAGGTCTCTGGAACGCGCAGATTGTCAGGCCGGCGATCATCGAATCGTTCCGCAAGCTTGATCCACGCATCATGATAAAGAACCCAGTGATGTTCGTGGTGGAAGTAGGCAGTGTGGTGACGTCCGCGCTGCTCATCCAGGAATTGATCCAGCACAAGCCAATCGGGTTCGATCTGCAGATCACGCTATGGCTGTGGTTCACGGTTCTGTTCGCAAATTTTGCTGAGGCGATTGCTGAAGGGCGCGGGAAGGCACAGGCCGATACGCTGCGCAAGGCCAAGGGCGAGACCATTGCGTATCGGCTGAAGGGCGATGGCTCGACGGAGGCAGTGTCGAGCTCGGCACTTCGCGCGGGAGACACGATCCATGTAGAAGCTGGGCAGTTCATCGCCGGCGACGGGGAGGTGATCGAAGGTGTTGCGTCGGTGGACGAGTCGGCGATCACCGGAGAGTCGGCGCCGGTGATTCGCGAAGTGGGCGGCGACCGCTCGGCCGTGACCGGCGGCACGCGGGTGCTTTCGGACTGGATTGTGGTGCGCATCACTTCGAATCCCGGCGAGACGTTTCTCGATCGAATGATCGCGCTGGTGGAGGGCGCGAGCCGGCAGAAGACTCCGAACGAGATCGCGTTAAGCATTTTGCTTGCCGGGCTAACGATCGTCTTCATGCTTGCGGTTGCGACGCTGCAGCCGTTCGCGCTGTACGCGAGCGCGCCACAGTCGATCTTCGTGCTGGTGTCGCTGCTGGTATGCCTGATTCCGACGACGATCGGGGCGTTGCTTTCGGCAATCGGTATCGCTGGGATGGACCGGTTGGTGCAGTACAACGTACTGGCGATGTCGGGCCGCGCGGTGGAAGCCGCTGGCGACGTGAACAC
>Ga0210389_10001780_pt1 | contig 17303 bp, 16 predicted proteins | sample IncBWH28OmetaG_FD_160127 | JGI IMG/M metagenome (GOLD analysis project Ga0210389, IMG submission 160127) | Forest soil microbial communities from Barre Woods Harvard Forest LTER site, Petersham, Massachusetts, United States - Inc-BW-H-28-O ...
AAGTACCACGGCGCGCCCGCGGCGAGGAACACGTCACCTGGGCGGCCAGGGACGGCCATCCGCAGTGCGGCCACGTCGGCCAGCGACCGCCCGACAAGCTCCGGCAGCCGGGGGTCGTCCGCGGTGACGCGGGCCGGCCGGGGCGCGCCACCGGGCGCCGCGATGACCGACGCGGCCGGATCGGTGACCGTCAGCCGCCAGCTCAGCACGCTGGCCCCCCGCCCGTCCAGCCGCACCGGCCAGCGGACCGTCGCGACGCCGGCCGCGTGGTCGCCGGCCAACTCGGCGCCTGGCGCCGAGAGCGTGACCGCCAGTTCTCCGTCACCCCAGCTCAGACCGTCGCGACCCGCGGTCATCGGCACAGGCTGCCGCGCCCGGGCCGCCTTGACCTCACCCAGGCGGGCCAGGTCGGCGGCGACGGTGAGTACGAGTTCGGTGTCGATGCCGGAGTCGGCGAAGCTGACCACCCGGATCCGCTCACTCACCTCGCCGGACGCGACGGCCCGCTCCCGCACGACCTGGACAGTCGGGTCGACGATGTCGTCGCCGAGCGCCCGCGGCACCGCGGTGAACCAGGCGGACCGCGCGCCGTCAAGCCCGCCGCCGATCGGCGCCGGCTCCGTCCCGCCCACCGTGAGCACCGCCAGCGAGAGCACCCGCACGTCGGCGTGCAGCACTCCCTCGGCGTTGCCGCCGTCACGGATCTGGCCGCTTGGCTCGCTGAGCATCACGGTCGGCGCACTCAGCACAGTGACGAGATCGTGCAGCCATGGCTGGTCAAGCGCGGACATCAATCGCCTCTTCCGCTTTCGTCGTAAGTTGTCGCCTTATGACCGGCAAAGCTTGACAGTGGCGTGCCGTCAGCGTGATCCTAGCAGTGCTTTGAACGATCAAATGGATCGATCAAATTTAACGATCAAAGAGGATCACCGTGCCAGCACAGCGTCCGACCATGGCAGACGTCGCCAAGGCCGCCTCCGTGTCGCTGCAGACTGTGTCGAACGTGATCAACGCGCCGCACCTGGTCCGCGCCGGGACCCGCGAGCGGGTCGAGTCGGTGATCGCGGCGACCGGGTACCGGCCGCTCAAGGCCGCGCAGACGCTGCGGACCCAGCGGTCGCACCTCATCGCGGTGATCATCCCAGAACCTGGCCAGTGGAAGGGCGAGCTGCACAACGCCTTCCTGCACGCGCTCACCCGCCGGGCGCAGAAGTCCGGTTACCGGATCCTCCTGTTCACCGCGGTAGATGACGACGAGGAGATCAGGGCCTACGACCAGTTGCTCAGCGATTACACGCTCGACGCCTTCGTGATCACCGGCACGCACTCAGCCGACCGCCGGACATCGTGGCTGCGGCGCAAGCGCGTCCCCTTCGTAACGTTCGGCCGCCCATGGAGCGCCGCCGGGACGCACCCGTGGGTGGACGTGGACGGCGCGCACGGGGAGCGCGCGGCCACCGAGCACCTGATCGCGGCCGGCCACCGGCGCATCGCCTTCCTCGGCTGGCCGGAAGACTCCGACGTGGGCGAAGACCGCAAGGCGGGGTGGGAGCAGGCCTGCCAGGCGGCAGGCCTGCCGACCGACGGGCTGTGCGCGCGGCTGGAGGACGACCTGGCGCAGGGCCGCGCGGGCTGCGCCAGGCTGCTTGAGGCGGCCGACCCGCCGACCGCCTTCGTGTGCGTCAGCGACACGGTCGCGCTCGGCGCGTGGACCGAGATCACCGCGCGCGGCCTCGCCCCTGGCCTGGACGTGGCCGTGATCGGCTTCGACGACTCCACCGCGGCCGCCGCAGTGGGCCTGACCAGCGTGGCGCAGCCACTGGACGAGGTGGCCGACGCCTGCCTGGTCGCACTGGACAGGCTCCTCTCCCCCGGTAGCGGCCCGGGCAAGCGCGCCGCCAGGCCCCGCGCGCTGCTTGAGCCGCACCTCGTTATCCGAAGCTCCGCACCCTCCCCAGAGAAGAGGACATCATGAGATCCAAGATCGCCATCGCGGCCCTAGCGGCCGCCGGGCTCGCGGTACTCTCCACGGCGTGCTCCTCCGGCAACGGATTCGGCTCCTCGTCAGCGAGCAGCACCGCCGGCGCCACGCCCAACAAGTCCCCGCTGACGCTGATGTTCGGCTCGAGCGGGACCGCGGAAACCGCCGCGGTGCAGCAGGCGGCGAAGGCATTCACCAAGCAGAGCGGCATCCCCGTGCAGGTGATCCCGGCGTCGAACCTTACACAGCAGGTGGCGCAGGGATTTTCCGGCGGCACGCCGCCCAACGTCTTCTACCTCGACCCGCTGACGTTCCAGAACTACGCCAAGGACGGTGTCCTCGACGCGTACCCGTCCGCCCTGCCCAACTCCGGCGACTTCGCGTCGGCGCTCTCCCAGGCATTCACCTACAAGAGCACGTTCACTTGCGAGCCGAAGGACGCATCCACCCTCGCGCTTTACGTCAACACCACCGACTGGCAGCAAGCCGGCCTCGGCGCGCCGCCGTCCAGCTGGAGCCAGCTCGAGGCGGACGCGAAGAAGCTGACCACCGGCGGCCGGGCCGGCCTGACCATCGACCAGACCCACTCCGGCATCGACGAGTTCTTCTACCAGAACGGCGGAACCGTCACCAACACCGCCGGCACCAAGGTCGAGCTGAACAGCTCGCAGAACGTCGCGGCGCTCACGTTCCTCAAGGGCATGCTGAACCAGGGCATCATGAAGTTCCCTTCGCAGGTGGGCGCGGGCTTCAGCGGCCAGGCATTCGGCGAGAACAAGGCCGCGATGGACATCATCGGCAACTGGGAGAACGGCGAGCTGCAGTCCGACTACCCGAACGTCAAGTTCAAGGTCTACCCGCTGCCGGCGGGGCCGGCCGGCACCCACGCGACGCTGTCGTTCACCAACTGCTGGGGCGTGCCGAAGCAGCAGACCAACCTGGCCGGCGCGATAGCCCTCGTCAAGTTCCTCACCACCTCGCAGCAAGAGATGACGTTCGCCAAGGGGTTCGGGGTCATCCCGTCGCTGAACACGGCGCAAGCGCAGTACGTCAAGACCTACCCGCAGTACGCGACGTTCGTGCAGGAGCTGTCGTACGCGCACCCGGACATCGCGATCGCCGGGTCGACGCAGGCGCTGTCGGCGTTCGACTCGGCTCTGCAGCAGCTCGCAAGCGGCAACCCTGCCTCCATCCTGAACACGGCTCAGCAGAACCTGCAGGCCGTCATCAACCAGGGCGCATGACGGTCCTGGTACGGCAGGACGGCCCGCGGAATCCCCCCGCTGCCGGGGGGATCCGCGGGCGCAGGCCCCTCTTCACGGCCCGCGGCCGTGAGGCCGCCGCCGGATGGCTCATGTCCGCCCCGGTGATCGTCCTGCTGCTGGTCTTCCTGGTCGCGCCGATCGCGATGGCGGCCTGGGTCAGCGTGAGCGACTGGAACGGCATCGGCAGCCCGTTCGCGAGCGGCGTGCACGCGGTCGGCGGGCGGAACTACGCGGCGCTGCTCACCCAGCCCGGCCTGCCGCAGCAGCAGCTGGGCGAGAGCCTGCGCAACAACGTGTACTACGTGATCATCGTGGTGCCGGTGCAGACCGCGCTCGCACTCGGCCTGGCGCTGATCGTGAGCAGAAAGCGGCTAGCGGGCCGCGGCTTCTTCCGCACGGCCTACTACTTCCCGTCGATGACCAGCTCGGTGGCTGTGTCGATCCTGTTCCTTTACATCTTCGGTACCGCGGGCGTGATGAACGCGATCATCGGCGACCTCGGCGGGCAAGGGCCCAACTGGCTCGACGACCCGAACGGGGTGCTGCACATCGTCTTGTCGGGCCTCGGCGTGACCACGGCCCCTGGCGCGCTCGCCGGCCACGGCTTCCTCGGCGTGTCCTGGTGGGACTGGCTGGCCGGGCCGAGCGTCGCCATGATCGCCATCATCGCGCTGGCGATCTGGACGACGGCGGGCACGTTCATGCTGATCTTCCTGCCGGCCATCTACGCGATCCCGTCCGACATCACCGAGGCGGCGATCATGGACGGCGCGAACGCGTGGCAGCGGTTCCGCAAGATCACGCTGCCGATGCTGCGGCCCGCCCTGTTCCTGGTCCTCACCCTTGGCCTGATCGGCACCTGGCAGGTGTTCGACCAGATCTACCTGATGAGCCAGGGGAACCCGGCCGGCACCACGCTGACCCCGGCGTTCCTGTCTTACCTCACCTCGTTCAGCAACCAGCAGTGGGGCCAGGGCGCGGCCATCGCGTTCATCTTGTTCGCGATCATCGTCGTGCTCACCATCGTGCAGCGGCTGATCATCTCCGAGCGGCGCGCGGGCGGCGCGTCGTGAGGCGGTACTTTCAGCAGCGGCGCCGGCTGGTCAACCGCGCGCTGCTCTACCTGGCGCTGGCGGCGTTCGCGGTGATCTACATCTACCCGTTCCTGCTCGACATCGGCACCGCGTTCAAGACCGAGTCCGATGCCGCCGCGCACCCGCTCAGCCCGATCCCCCAGCACTGGGTGGTGACCGCGTTCACCGAGCTCGGACAGGAGGACTTCGCCCGCTGGCTGGCCAACTCGGTCGTGGTGGCGGTCTCCGTCACCCTCGGCCGGATCCTGTTCGACTCGATGGCCGGGTACGCCCTGGCCCGGCTGCGGTTCCGCGGCCGGGGCGGGCTGTTCGCGGCGGTCATCGCGGTCATGGCGGTGCCAAGCGTTGTGCTGCTTATCCCGACGTTCCTCGTCTTGAAGGAACTGAACCTGTTCAACACCTACCCGGGAATGATCCTGCCGCTGGTGACTGACGCCGCCGGGGTGTTCATCATGCGGCAGTTCTTCCTGACCGTGCCACCCGGCATCGAGGAAGCCGCGAAGATCGACGGCGCCGGCATCTTCCGCACCTACTGGTCGGTGGTCCTGCCCATGGCGCGGCCGGCCCTGATAACGCTGATGATCTTGTCGTTCCAGGGATCGTGGAACAACTTCTCCATGATCCTGGTCGCGCACTCGTCCCCGTCGCTTGACACGCTCACCACCGGTGTCGGCCGCCTGGTCAGCGGCCAGCTCGGCGCCGGCTCGCAGTACCCGCTTCAGCTAGCCGCCGCGCTGGCGATGACCATCCCGGTGGCGATCATCTTCTTCGTGTTCCAGAAGTACATCATGCGCACTGGCGAGGGAGCGATCAAGGAGTGAGCCGGCCGCTCGGGTATCTTCATGACCCGGCGCCGGCATACGGGCCGGCTGCCTGGCGACGGGAGAAGTGACATACCTGAACTTCCGGAGGTTGAGTCAGCCCGGGCGGTAATCGAGCGGGCGGGGCTCAGGCGGCGCATCGTTGACGTCGACGACTCCGACTCCTTCGTCTGCCGTCCTCATGTGCCGGGGGAAATCCGCCATGCGCTGCTCGGCGGCGAGCTCATTGCCGCGATGCGCCAGGGAAAGAGCATGTGGTGCCAGGTCGGCCCCTCGTCGCAGGCGGTCTCGCTCGGCATTCACCTCGGCATGTCGGGCAAGATCGTGATCGCCGGCGCGAACGGGACCGAGGTTGACGGGGGTGACTACTGGGAAGGCCGCCGCCAGCCGGGCGATTACCGCTGGGCCCGCTTCACCGTGACCTTCGACGACGGCGGCCGCCTCATGCTGGTCGACCCGCGGCGGCTTGGCCGGATCAGGCTCAACCCGCCGCACGAGCAGCTGGGCCCCGACGCGCAGCTGATCACGCCGGCGCAGTTCCGGGCCGCGCTGGCCGCGGGCAGCACGGCCCCGGTCAAGGCACGGATCATGGACCAGCGGCGGATCGCCGGCATCGGCAACCTGCTAGCCGACGAAATCCTGTGGTGTGCCCGCGTACACCCCGCGCGGGCGGTGGGCAGCCTGACCACGGCAGAGCAGACCAGGCTGCTCAGGGCCTGCCGCGACGCGATCAGGGCCGCTCTCCGCGACGGAGGCGTGCACACCCTGACGATCATTCCGCGCCGGCGCCGGGGCGGCACCTGCCCGCGCGATCACGCGCCGATGCGCACCGCCGCGGTCGGCGGGCGGACAAGCTGGTGGTGCTCGGCCGAGCAACTGCTAGTGCCGCCTCGTACGACAACCCCCACTTGACATGACAACCCACAGTTGTCATACTGAGGGGCATGGCAGACAAGAAGCCCGACATCGAGGCGCATCGGGAGACGTTCCAGCGCCTGCGGGAGGCCAGGGACGAGGCCCTCCGGCACATGCGCCTCGCGCAGCAGTTCCACGCCGAGCGGCGGGACCTGCTGCGCGCACTCATGGGGGAAGGGTTCTCCCAGGCCGAGATCGCCAGGGAGCTGGGAGTCACCCGCCAGGCCATACAGAAGATGCTCGCCGGCTAGCGAGTGGTCCCGCCGGGCGGTTCGATGTCGTCGTAGACACGGGCCGCGGTCAGCAGCCCTTCCGGCCCGCGTTCGTAGACTCCTAGTCCCGCCTGGGGCGGCAGGTCGTGGGCGCCCCAGCGGACGCAGTTGTATTCCACGGCGCAGCGCACCCCGTCGTCTGTCACCGTGCAGTCCTGCAAGCCGATACCGCCGCCCGCGCTGAACTCCTTGGTGAAGAACGTGCGAAGTTCGACCGTGCCGCGGTGGGTGGCGTGCGGGCCGATGGGCTCACGGTAGTACCCGTCGGGCGTGAAGGTGCTGACGACTGCCTCGGCGTCGCCGGCCTCGAGCGCGGACTGGAAACGGCCGACGACATCCCTGGGGCTGGCATCACCGGACTTGAGGATGGGCGGCCGGAGGTGGCGCCGCCCGTCCACGGGCCACTGGCTGCAGTAGGTCCTGAACACCACCGACAAGTCGTCAGGAGACTCGGCGACGACCGCCACCGGCCACGCCAGTCCCCCGCCGTCGCCGGGCAGGTGCGCAAGCAGCTCCACCACGGCTCGCCCGTCCGCCGACGTGGAGGCCACGGTCTCGATGCGGGCTTGGCGCTGGGCCAGCCAGGACTGGTTGTTCCTGACGAACCGCCGCAGCTGCCTGTGGCCGCGGATCTCCCCCGCGCGCGGATCGTAGACCGCCACCTCGCCCGGCCACGCGGTCTCAAGGGCGTGGCTGTCACCGTGGTTCAGCGCGGCGAAGTACTGGCCCACCGGATCAGCCTGACCCGCGGCGCGGGTCTGCTGGCGCGCCAGCTCCATCGCACTGGCGAACTCAGGAAACCATGGCATCTGGATCCCCTAGCTCCCTTGGACCAGCTGCTGGCCGCCGTCGATGTCGTAGGTCGCGCCGGTCAGCGCCGTGTTGGTCATGATGTGCACCGCGAGGGCGGCTATGTCGGCCGGGCCGACGACGCGCCGGATGGGGAGCATGGCCCGCAGCTGTTCGCGGCGCTGGTCAAGATCAGCACCTAGCAGCGAGGCGGAAAGCGGCGTGTCGACGAAGCCTGCGGCTATCAGGTTGACCCGGATCGGCGCCACCTCCACGGCCAGGTTGGCGACCAGGGCGGGCTGCGCGGCGGTGACCGCCGCGATCAGCGAAAGCCCGGGTCCGCGCGAGCGGCCTCCGGTACCGCCGATGAACAGCAGCGTGCCGCCTGGCCGCACCCGGCCGACGGCGTGCTGGGCGACGGCAACGTGCAGCCACACGTGTATGTCGAGGTCGCGGAGGGCCCGCTCGCGGTCCAGGTCCGGCAGGGCCGCGTAGTACGGGCCTGGGCCGGTGACCATCACGTGGTCGACCTGTCCGGGGAGACCGGAGAAGAACCGGGCGAGGGCGGCCTCGTCGGTGACGTCGAAGGCGGCGGTGCGCTGCGCGCCGATTTCGGCCGCGGCCTGCTCCAGGCGGTCGGGATCGCGGCCGGTCAGTATGACGTCGGCGCCCTCGGCACGGGCGCGGCGGGCCGTCTCGAGCCCGATTCCTGAGCTGCCGCCGATCACGACGACGGTCTGCCCTGGCAGTTCCGGTTCGCGCCGGGCGGCAGGTGAGGTGGTCATGTTTCCTCCGGTGGCGTGCGCCGCAAGGCCGTCGGGATCACGGCGAGCCCGACGGTACCGGCCGGCGGGCCGCCGTGATCTGGTTGCGGAGGGCCTTCAGCGCGGCCGCGTGGATCTCGGAGAAGGTCGGGAAGGGCTGGATGACGTCGCGCAGCACGTCGAGGGGCACGCGGGCACGGATGGCGAGCGTGGCCTGCTGCAGCCATTCCCCGGCCTCGGGGCCGAGCGCGTGGGCGCCGGTCAGCCGCTCGCCGTCGGACAGCAGGGTCAGGTACCCGTTGGACGTCGCGTAGGCATGGGTGTACGTTGCCGTCTTGGCCACCTCGGACAGCGGCGCGGTCGCGCTGAAGGGCGCATCGGACGCGCCGACGGAAGCCGCCTGCGGGTCGGTGTAGACCACGTCAGGTATGGCCTCGTAGTGCGCCTCGCGCGGCTCGCCGAGGATGTTCGAGGCGACCACCTCACCCTGGTACTCGCCGACGTGGGTCAGCAGCCGGACGCCGGTGACGTCGCCGAGCGCCCACAGCCGGTCGGCGACGCGCAGCCGCGCGTCGACCGGGATGCCGGCGGGCCCCGCCGTGACGCCGACCGTCTCCAGGCCGATCCCCGCGGTCCGCGGACGCCGGCCGGTGGCGACGAGCAACCGGTCGCCGCGCAGTTCCTCGCCGGTGTCAAGGGTCAGCACGTACTCCTCACCATCGCGCCGCGCGGCGGTCGCGTGCACGCCGAGGAACAGTTCGATCCCTTCGCCGCGCAGCACCTCGCCAAGGGCGTCGCCAAGCGGCACGGGCTCCCTGGCCAGCACGTGACTCTCGCCTTCGACCAGGGCTACCTCACCGCCCAGGCGGCGCACGGCCTGGGCCATCTCGGCGCCGACGGGTCCGCCACCGAGGATCAGCAGGCGGCGGGGTACCGCCTTCATGCCGGTCACCTCGCGGTTGGTCCAGACGCCGTCAAGCTCACGCAGCCCGGGCACCGGCGGGATCACCGCATCCGCGCCTGTCGCCACGACGACGTGCCGGGCGGTGTAACGGCTGCCGCCGACTTCGACCGCGCCGGGCCCGGCCAGCCGGCCGGTGCCGCGGATCAGGTCGATGCCCTTGCCCGCCAGCCAGGCCTGCTGCCCGGCGTCGGAGTAGTTCGAGACCATGAAGTCCCGGTAGGCCAGCGCCGCCTCGACGTCGACCTGGGCGCTGGCCGCCGCCTCGCGCGCCTGGTGGACGGCCTCGCCCGGGCGCAGCAGCGTCTTGGACGGGATGCACGCGTAGTACGAGCACTCGCCGCCGGCCAGTTCGCGCTCGACCACGGCGACACGCAGGCCGCCTTCGGCCAGCGCGCCGGCGCAGTGCTCGCCCGGCGCGCCCGCCCCCACGATGATCACGTCGTAGTCGTCACCGCTCATGAGCCTGCCGCCTGCCCGGCCGACTCGTCCGCCATGTACTGGGCGTACCAGTCCGGCCAGTTCGGGTCGGCCTGCCCGGTCTCTTCCTCGTGCTTGCCGTGCGCGGCCGCCGCGCGCCGCAGCGCGGCCGCCAGCCCGGCTACGGAGTCGAAGGACGCCAGCGCGGATGTCGCCCGGCCAGGCAGGCGCGTAGTGATCTCCTGGACGAACCAGCTGTTGCCGTCCGGGTCGCTGAACGAGGCCCACGAGCCGTAGGTCTTGCGCTCCTCGGCCGGGCCGGGGACCCGGGCCTGCGTCCCGGCGTGGTGAAACACGCCGGTGGCATCGTGGAAGACCTCGCTGACGCCGGCGCCGCGGGCAGCCAGCTCGGCCCTGGCCGCGTCGATGTCGGTGACCACGAGTTGCAGTCCCTGCGCCGAGCCGGGCGCGGCCGAGGTGACCTCCGTGCCGAAGATGATCGAGCAGGCCGAGCCGGGCGGGGTCATCTGCACGACCCTGAAGCCCTCGTCTACGGGAAAGTCGGCGTCAAGCCGCCACCCTAGTGCCTGGTAGAAATCCCGTGCCCGGTCCACGTCGGAGACGGGTAGCACCACAACCTCGAGCCTCATGTCCACAGCCGCTGCTCCCTTGCTTGATTCAGCCGGCTTTCACGGTCACACCATGCCCGCCCGGCCGCGCCGGTGAACACCCCGGGCGTATCAGGTAAGCCCGGATCGCGGTGATTCGCGCTCTGCTCACCGCCCGCCGTACTTCGCGGCCTCACTTTTTAAGTCGCGTTTAAGTAGCGCCTTCGGCTTGCCTGAGTCTCGCCTGGTTCGCTGACCGCAAACCACAAGAACAAGGAGGACCCTCATGCGCAGTCGAACCAGGCTGATCGCCGCCGCGGTGATCACCGCGGCTCTCGCCGCGGGCAGTGCGGGCGCCGCGGTGGCGTCGACGACAGGCACGAAGCCCGCCGCCTCGCCAAATACCGTGTCCGCCGGCAAAAAACCGGCCGCGGGCAGTGGCGTACCCGGGGAGCCTGGCGGCGCCAAGAGCGCCGCCGCTAAGTCTGCCGCCGCCAAGAGCGCCCCGCAGCCGGGCACCGACCCGTTCCCGGCCGCGGTGGCCGCGGTATTGCACGTCAGCACGGCCAGTGCCAACGCGGCGTTGCGCCCCTTGCTGACGGCGGGAATGGTCGACCCGTCGTCGCGGGAATTCGCCGCGGCCGCCCGTTCGCTCGGTGTCAGCCCGCAGCAGTTGTCCGCCGCGCTCACTCAAGCCAAGCAGAGCCTGGCCGCGGGCAAGTGACGCGATCTCGGCTGCCGGGTTGCGGAACGTGCCCGATACTGGCCGTGTGCGGGTGCTCGTGGTGGACGACGATGAGGCGGTGCGCGGCGCGCTTACCCATGCACTGCACCGTGACGGCTACGAGGTGTCCACTGCGGCCGACGGCGCGGCCGCGCTGGCCATGCTGCGGCGGAACCGGCATGAGGCCGTGGTGCTAGACGTCCTCATGCCGGAGCCTGGCGGGCTCGAGGTGTGCCGTGCGATCAGGGCGCGCGGCGACGACACCCCGATCCTGATGCTGACCGCGCGCGACCTGGTTTCCGACCGGGTCGCCGGGCTGGACGCCGGCGCCGACGACTACCTGGCCAAGCCTTTCGCGCTCGAGGAGCTGCGGGCCCGGCTGCGCGCGTTGCTGCGGCGCAGCGGCGCGAGTGCCGAACTGCTGCGGTTCGCCGATGTCGAGCTCGACCTCGCGGCGTACCAGGCGAGGCGCGGCGGCAGGCGGCTGCCGGTGACGAAGACCGAACTGGCCCTGCTCGAATTGTTCCTCCGCAACCCGGGCCGGGTGCTTTCCCGCACCCAGATATTCGAATCGGTGTGGGGGTATGACTTCGGACCGGAATCGAACGGCCTGTGGGTCTACATGAGCTACCTGCGGCGCAAGATGGGCGAGCCGCGGCTGATCCAGACCGTGCGCGGACTCGGGTACGTCCTGCGGGAAGAGACATGAGCCTGCGCGCCAGGGTCGCGATCGCTGTCGGCGTGGTCGTCTTCTGCGCGCTGGCGGCCGTGGCAGCGGTCGTCTATCCCGCGGTCGGCGCGGACCTCCGCGGCAAGAACGACCAGTCTCTCATCCAGGCGGCGGACGATGCCCCGACGGTAGCGGCGCAGCTCAAGCAGTCGCGTACGCCTCTCGGGCAACTGGTCCCGTTCGGCGACACGGAGCTGCAGATCCTGTCCGCTCCCGCGGCCGGCCCCACCAACGGGTTCGTCGGCGTCACCAGTCAAGACGTCCGGGTGGCAGCGGGGCAGGACAAGCCGTACTTCCACGACGAGGCCTACGGAGGCGTTGTCTACCGCATTTACACCATGCAGTTTGACGGCACGCCAGGGACGCTGGTCCGCGTCGCCGCGCCGGAATCCGACGCGACGTCGACCCAGGCGGCGCTTGGCTGGCTGCTCGCCGCGCTGGTGCCAACCGCCGCGGTCGGCGCGGCGGTGGTCGCGCGGCTGGCCGCGGGCCGGGTGCTGCGTCCGGTCGGGCGGCTCACAGAAACCGTCGAGCGGATCAGGGCCACCGGTGACCTCACCGCGCCGATCGAGACGCCAGGCCAGGACGAGATCACCAGGCCCGGGCAGGCGTTCGGCGCGATGACGGCCGCGCTTGACGAATCGGTGGGCGCGCAGCGCCGCCTGGTCGCCGACGCCTCGCACGAGCTGCGCACGCCACTCACCAGCCTGATCACCAACCTCGAACTGCTCGCCGAACAGCCGGACGACCCCAACGCGCCGGCCCTCGTCGCGGCCGCGCTCGCGGAGGCGGGCGAGCTGCGCGTGCTGATCAATGACCTGGTCGACCTGGCGCGTGACGGGCAGGCCTCGTTCCACGTCGAAGACGTCCGGCTTGACCTGGTCGCGCAACGGGTGGCGGCACGGGCAGCCGACCGGGCGCCGGGGCTGACTTACGAGCTCGACTGCAGGCCGACGCTGGTCCGCGGCGATCCGGACGCTTTGGAACGGGCGATCGGCAACCTGGTCGACAACGCGCTGAAATGGAGCCCGCCTGGCGGACGCGTCCGCATCTCGGCCGCCGCGGGGACGGTCGAGGTCAGCGACGACGGGCCGGGAATTCCCGCGGACGACCTGCCGCACATTTTCGACCGCTTCTACCGGTCAGCCACGGCCAGGGCACTGCCCGGCTCTGGCCTCGGCCTCGCGATCGTGCGCAGGATCGCCGACGTGCACGGCGGAACCGTCGAGGCGATTCCGCTGCGCGCGGGGGTGAAGTTCCGCATCAGCGTGCCGGAGATCAGCGTTGACCAGCCCGCCATGGACCAGACCACGGCACGCGGCTGATCTGTCATGCCCAGCGCTCAGCTGGGGCCATGCCGACCTGGACACGGTGGAACAAACCGGGCAGTATTCCCTTCTGGAAGCCAAAGGAAACCGGCGGCAGCCCAGATTTTCTTGCGTGATCTGAGCGGACGGGCGGTGGCGCGCTCGTGGCGGGTCCTGGAATATTGGACGCGCCGCGGGCGTGGTGCCCGTCAGTGCCGCGCGCCGTCGGCCGTTCGCAGTCACCTGAGAGAGGGGTCCACATGGGCATCACCACGCGAGCCGCAGTTTGCCGCGTGCCCGGCCAGCCGTGGGAGATCACGGAGCTTGAACTGGACGACCCGAGGGCGAACGAGATCAGGATCAAGTTCTACGCGGCGGGCCTGTGCCACTCGGACGACCACATTCAGAAGGGCGACGCGCCGATGCGCTTGCCGGTGGTCGGCGGGCACGAAGGCGCCGGCATCGTGGACGCCGTCGGCCCGTCCGTCACCAGGGTCAAGGTCGGGGACCACGTCACCTGCTCGTTCATTCCCGCCTGCGGCAAGTGCCGGTACTGCTCGACCGGCCGCCAGCAGCTGTGCGACGCCGGCAAGAACGCCGGCACCGGGATGTTCCCCGACGGCACCTTCCGCTTCCACCAGGGCGGCGAGGATTTCGGCGGCCTGTGCGTGCTCGGCACGTTCTCGCAGTACGCGGTGGTGCACGAGTACTCCGTTATCAAGATCCCGGAAGAGATCGGCTTCGACGTCGCCGCGCTGGTGGCCTGCGGCGTGCCGACGGGCTGGGGCTCGGCGGTCCGCGCGGGCGGCGTGCGTGCCGGGCAGACCGTGGTGATCTACGGCACCGGCGGTGTCGGCATGAACGCCGTCCAGGGCGCCGCCCTCGCCGGGGCGAAGAACGTGGTCGTGGTGGACCCGGTGGAGTTCAAGCGGGACCAGGCCACGAGCGTGTTCGGCGCCACGCACGCCTTCGCCACCGCCAAGGAAGCGCACGACTTCGTGGTCGAGACCACCTGGGGCGAGCTCGCCGACGTCGCGATCATCACCGTCGGCATACTGCACGACGAGGTGATCGCGAACGCCATCAAGGTCGTGGGCAAGTCTGGCCAGGTCACGATCACCGCGGTCGGGAACGGCTGGATCAACGAGAACCCCGGCATGCTGATCGGCTACCAGCGCCGGATCCAGGGCTCGATCTACGGCGGCTGCAGCCCCCTGGTCGACGTGCCGCAGCTCATCGGCCTCTACCAGGCAGGCAAGCTCAAGCTGGACGAGCTGATCACCCGCCGCTACACGCTCGATGAGGTTAACCAGGGCTACCAGGACATGCTCGACGGCAAGAACATCCGCGGCGTGATCATCCACGAGCACTAGGAAGGACTCGCAGGACATGAGCACCATCACCACCCGCGCCGCCATCGCCCGGGCACCGCACGTCGGCTGGGAGATCGTTGACCTGCGGCTCGACCCGCCGAAGGCGCACGAGGTCCGGGTCAAGATCATGGCCGCCGGGCTGTGCCACTCCGACGACCACATCACCACCGGCGACGCCCCCATCCGGCTGCCGGTCGTGGGCGGGCACGAGGGCGCGGGAATCGTCGAGTCCGTCGGCCCCGACGTGCAGCGCGTGAAGCCAGGCGACAAGATCGTCTGCTCCTACATCCCGGCCTGCGGCGCCTGCCGGCCCTGCTCGACCGGGCACCAGAACATGTGCGTGAAGGGGCTCAACGCTGGCACCGGCATGTTCGAGGACGGCACGTGGCGCTTCCACGAGGGCGAGACCGACATCGGCGGCTTCTGCACGCTCGGCACGTTCTCGCAGTACGCGGTCGTTTCTGAGTGGGCGACCGTGCCGCTGCGCGAGGACTTCCAAGACATCCCGTGGGAGATCCTGTGCCTGGTCGGCTGCGGCGTGCCGACCGGCTGGGGATCAGCGGTGCACGCGGCCGGGGTGCAGGCGGGCGACACCGTGGTGATCTTCGGCGCGGGCGGCGTCGGTAGCAACGCGGTGCAGGGCGCCAGGTTCGCCGGCGCGCAGAACGTCGTCGTGGTCGACCCGGTGGAGTTCAAGCGGGACATGGCCACGAGCGTCTTCGGCGCCACGCGCGCCTTCGCCACCGCCAAGGAAGCGCACGAGTTCGTGGTGGAGACCACCTGGGGCCAGCTCGCCGACCACGCGATCATGACGCCCGGCGCGGTCACCGAGGAAATGGTGAACGCCGCGGTGCAGATGACCGGCAAGGGCGGCAAGGTGACGATCACCGCGGTCGGGCACATCAACGAGCGCGCCGTCCACGTGCACGCGGGCATGCTGATCGGCTACATGCGCCAGGTCCGCGGCGCGCTGTTCGGCGACAGCAACCCGCTGTACGACATACCGAAGCTGCTCGGCCTGTACAAGTCGGGCCAGCTCAAGCTGGACGAGCTGGTCACCCGCAAGTACACGCTCGACCAGGTGAACCAGGCCTACCAGGACATGAACGACGGCAAGAACATCCGCGGCGTCATCATCCACGAGCACTAAGGGCGGCGGTGGGCACTGTGACCGGCGGGGCAGACGTTCAGGAAGTCGCGGGCGAGTTCAGCTACCTGGCCCCAGAGTCCACGGTGCTCCGCCGGTTCACCGCGCCGGGAGAGAGCGTGAACACCGGGGCCTACCGCGCGTACGAGATGCCGGTGCGCAACGGGCGGCCCGTTCGTGACCAGTTCACGCTCGACCGCAACGGCTTCGCGATCATCGGGCACGCCTCGTCGGTGGCGGACTTCACCGACCGGGAGGAGGTGAACCGGGTCTACGTCGGCGAGGTGGCCGAGTTCGTGAAGTCCTACACCGGAGCCGACCGTGTGGCGACGCTCGGCTGGACGCTGCGCCGCTCCGCGGCCCCGGGCGAGAACGCCTCTCAACCGCAGGCGGCCCTGGTCCATGACGACTTCTCGGTGGCCGGCGCGCGGGGGCGGGCCGAGGCGGCCTACGCCTCCCATTTCCCTGACGGTCCCGGCTTCCGCCGGGCGCTCATCACTAGCCTGTGGCGTGTCTTCAGCCCGCCGCCGCAGGACTGGCCGCTGGCCATCTGCGACTACACGAGCGTCGGGCCAGCCGAAGGGCTGGACAACCGGCTGTACTTCGTGGACAAGATTCCCGCCGACCTGTACGCGGAGATGCCCGAGGACGCGCCGGGAACCAGCGGCTTCGAGTTTCACCACAACCCCGCGCACCAGTGGTGGTACTTCCCCGGCATGACCCGCGACGAGATCCTTTTCTTCACGCTCAACGACAGCGACCACTCCCGAGCCTGGCGTGTCCCGCACAGCGCCTTCCGCGACCGTGCCGCGCGGGCGACCGAGCCGCGGCACAGCATCGAGTTCCGCACTATCGCCTTCTTCGAATAGCCCGGCCGGCTGTCAAGGGTTCCGCGCCGGAGCGGACCGGGTGAAGATGTTCAGCGGGACCCGAGGAGGAAACGGCTTTGCTGAGCGAAGCGCGGAACCGGCTGCTGTGTGAGACCGGTCAGGGAACGCCGATGGGCGAGCTGCTGCGACGCTACTGGCACCCGGTCGCGGGCGCGGCGGAGTTCAGCCGCCAGTCCGTAAAGGCGGTACGCGTCCTTGGCGAGGACCTGGCGCTGTACCGCGACAAGGGCGGGAACTACGGGCTGGTGGACCGGCACTGCCCGCACCGCCGGGCGGATATGACGTACGGGTTCACCGAGGAACGCGGCCTGCGGTGCAACTACCACGGCTGGCTGTTCGACCACACCGGGCAGTGCCTGGACCAGCCGTTTGAGGAAACGCTTCACCCGGAGGGCCGCTTCAAGGAGGTCACGCCGTGGGCGGATGCCGGTTTCGCCCCCTCCGACGCGGTCGACGCCAGGGACACGGGCGTGCCGCTCGCGGCCGCGGTCGCCTGGCGGCGGGCCGGGTTCATCCTGCCTGACGCGGCGCTGCTGATCCGCGACGGCTGGACACTCGGCGAAGCGGTGAGTGCCAGGTACGCGGGAATCGCCAGTGAAGACCGGCAACCCGGGTAACGCGCCGGTGAGCGCGGCAGCGACCTGGGCGGCGACCCGCGCGTTGTTCTCCGCGAGTGCCAGGTTGGCGGGGACGCTCGCACCCGCCGTCTGCCGTTCGATCCTCTCGAGCACGAACGGGGTGACGGCCGCGCCGGTGATGCCCGCGGCCTCGCAGGCGGCGAGCGCGGCGTCAAGTGCGGCGTTCAGCGGCCCCGGTGCGAGTTCGTCGGCGGACGGGATCGGCACGGTAAGCAGCACCCCGGTGCACTCGCGCATGCGGCCGCGCAGCACGTCGGCCACCACCCGGGCGCTCTCGACGCGGTGCGGCACCGGCAGCCCGCTTGAGCGCAGGTAGAAGGCGGGGAACCAGTCATGCTGCCAGCCGAGCACCGGGACACCCGCCGTCTCCAGGTACTCCAGGGTTCGCGCGAGGTCGAGGAACGCCTTCGCGCCCGCGCATACCGTGATGACGGGATGGCTGGCGAGCGCGTCGAGGTCCGCGGAGATGTCACCGGTCAGCTCGGCGCCGCGGTGCACGCCGCCGATGCCGCCCGTGGCGAAGACCTCGATGCCCGCGGCGTGGGCCAGCGCCACCGAGGCGGACACGGTCGTCACGCCGGTATCGAGCCCCTGCGCCACGGCG
>Ga0210389_10001785_pt1 | contig 17290 bp, 15 predicted proteins | sample IncBWH28OmetaG_FD_160127 | JGI IMG/M metagenome (GOLD analysis project Ga0210389, IMG submission 160127) | Forest soil microbial communities from Barre Woods Harvard Forest LTER site, Petersham, Massachusetts, United States - Inc-BW-H-28-O ...
GCTGGTGCGCTGGCGCCATCCCGAACGCGGCATGATCTCGCCGGCCGAATTTATTCCGATCGCCGAGGAGACCGGCCTGATCAACCAACTCGGTGAGTGGGTACTGGCGACGGCCTGCGCGGAAGCCACCCGATGGCCTGACGACATCAAGCTCGCGGTCAACGTTTCGCCGGTCCAGTTCAAGAGCTCCACACTGCCGCTGAAGATCGTGGCGGTGCTTGCCGCCTCCGGCCTGCCGGCAAGCCGGCTGGAACTGGAGATCACGGAAGCCGTCCTGATCCGCGACGACGAGGCGGCGCTCGCCATCCTGCACCAGTTGCGCGACATCGGAGTCAGGATCGCGCTCGACGATTTTGGCACCGGCTATTCGTCACTGAGCTATCTGCAGCGCTTTCCGTTCGACAAGATCAAGATCGACCGCTGCGTCGTCAACGACATCGCCGAGCCCGGCGGCTCTTCCTGCATCGTGCGGGCGGTGGTGAACATCGCCGCCGAGCGCCACATGACGACGACCGCGGAGGGCGTCGAGACCGAGCAGCAGCGGCAATTGCTGGCCGCTCTCGGCTGCTCGGAAATGCAGGGCTATCTGTTCAGCGCGGCAAAGCCGGCGGCAGAATTGAAGCGGACGTTCTTTTCAGGCAACGCGAGAAGCGCCTCGGCCTGACGCGACCAACCCGGCGGGTAAGCCGGCGCCGTTGCGTAAGGCCGCGACCCGAAACTGGCGGCCAGCCCGGTTCCACCGTCCGCCGCGGGTTGGGCGCAATCCCAGCTACAATGTTCACTTTTGTACATTTGGCGGGAACAAAATCCCTGCTTCCGCGTGATAGTCGCTGATCGTCGGTGCTGGGGGCAGTGCCGGGGGAGTATGCGCGTTGGGCGACTTGCTTGTTGTCCTGGTCGTCGAAGATGACGCCCCGGTCCAGACCATCGTTGAGGAAGCCCTGGCCGATGGCGGTTTCGAACCGGCCATCGCCGCCTCCGGCGAGGAGGCGGTGACCCTGCTCAAGGGCATCAAGGGCAAATATCGAGCGCTTGTCACCGACATCCAGTTGCGCGGCGTCATGGACGGTTGGGAAGCCGCACGGAGAGCCAGGGAGATCGACCCTGAATTCCCAATTGTCTATATGACCGGCGGCAATGCCGCCGACTGGCCGTCCCGTGGCGTACCCAACAGCATCCTCCTGACCAAGCCGTTCGCGCCGGCGCAGCTTGTCACCGCCGTTTCCCAACTTCTCAATGCTGGAAAGCCCGCAACGTAAGGTGCGTCCAATTTGGCGACCCCTGCGGTATCGCATTTTGGGCCCGAAGCAGACGTCGAGCCATCGGATGCCTGCTGGCCGCACTTTTGAGACGCACCGACAGGCGCCGAGAAGGTCCGGAGTTGGGGCGGGCCGGAACTGATCGGCCGAGGCTCAAAACGGCGCAATTGACCCAACCGAGACACCGGCGGCGGCCGGCTAAAATTTTCTCTGTGATGGTTTTTGTCTCTGTCAAAGAAATCGTTCCAGCCGCTAAGATGCCATCTCTTGATCTACAGCGGGGGAAACGGCAGCCATGCGCATTCACAATATTTATGCCGATCAGAACGGGGAAACGCGCTTCCGCGGCATCGACAGGCGATCCGTAACGGTCGCCATCGGCTAGAAAACGCAAGGCCATTGCTTTCGGAGAAAATTCAGATCAGCGGGTGCCCGTTTGATTTCCGGTATGGGCACCAACGTCACAGGAGCAACCTTGGGCATCGTTCTGGCGCTTCAGCTGGCCGTGGCGATCATCATCGCGTCGTTCGCAGCATACAACGTTTTTCACTATGTACTTTTTCTCCTGGTGACCCAACCGAGAGACGCAAGCAAGATCGGCCACGCGTTGAATCAATTCGAGCAGCGCCAACTGGTCGAGTGGGCGCCGCAGGCGAGCGACTTTCTCAAGCACGATGACGAGACGCGTACATATGATGACGTGTTCGGCACCTATCGCGACGAGCAAGCGAACTACAGCACATGCGTCTTCCCCCGCGTCGCATTTTCGCGCCCCTACGAAGCCGAATACGTTCTTCTCAAGCTGAGGAAGGGGATGCGGCTATTGGATCTCGGGTGCGGATCCGGCGCGGCGGCCTACTACCTCGCCAGCCGGGGCGATATCGAAATCGTGTGCGTGACCAATTCGTCCGTGCAAGCGGACATCTGCCGGCGGAAATTTTCAAAACTGGGCGGGCGTGGACAGGTGATCGTCACCGATTTCGACAGCCTCGATCTCCCGAATGAGAGCTTTGACGCCATCTATGCGCTCGAATCGATCGGCTACACCAAAAACCTGGACGCCTGGCTGGCGCGCTGCTGGCGGATGCTCAAACCGGGAGGAAGCCTGTTGATCCGCTCACCGGGGTCGTTGGATCATTGCCGGCGCAAAGAGGACTACCTGAGCGTCACCGCCTTCTTCGATAACTGGCGCTACAATTTTGTCGGTGCCAATCTTCTCGTCTACAAGATGCGCCGCCTGGGCTTCAATCCGATCCGCTATCGGCGACTGCCCTTCTGGGCCTGGGGCCTCACGTGGAACTTCATTCAACACCTGGTGTTGTGGAAGTATCGGCTGAAGATGCGCACTTTCGTGGAATTGGAACGGATCATCTGGCGCACTTCGAAGGTATTTGTCTTCGGAAACCCGTACAACACGGTGTTGGCGACCAAGCCGGAGGCCGCATCCGGCTCCCCGCAAACTCTTGCGTCCCCGGAAGGTGTTCTCAGAAAGTTATGATTGGCGCTTTCAGGCACGCATGGCGCGATATCCGCTTGAGTCCCCTTTCAAGGGTAAAGCGGAATGTCGCGCCCGACTTCGATGATTTGTCGGGCAAAGCCGATTTTTCGATTGGACCAGGCCCAGGCCTGGTACGACCCCGATTTACCAGGCAAACCAGCGCGTAGCCTGCGCGGTCTGGTCTGCCGTTCCCTTCAAGCATTCTCGCGCGGCTTCAATCTGCGCCTCCGTCGCCCCGTGACTGCGCGCCCACGTTTCTGCCGTTGAAGCTGAATACCTTGCGACGTAAACGCGAACCATCGTGCATGATAGTCGATGCATGACGCCCGGCTGCCTCTCCGCCAACGCTCCGGATGAAAGAGATACGATTAGCGCAACGGCGCCAATTCCACGCATCAGCATGGTGCCCCCGTGAGTCTGTAAGTGCATACCCCAGGGGCAGAGGACCAAACTTGTTGTCGGCGCGCAAATTAAACCGAAAGCGCGCAACGACCTGTCACCAACTATCGACGACTAAACCTGTCACCAACTATCGACGAGCAGGTTCCGGGACGGAACCGGCGATCTGGTGCATTTGCGAATCTGAAAGCAGCAAGCGTCGAAAGCAGCAAGCGTCGATGGTGTTGTTGCTGCCTGTTATGTCGAACGAATCCCAAATGACGCCAAGCCGCCGAACTGCCGGTCGAGCAGCCGACTAAATTCGATCGTGATCGATCGGAAGATCGCAAAGGCGCTCGGGGTGACCGGACATGCAGCGGACAGAACTATTCGGCAGCGCCTTCCGAAAGGACGGAGAAGTCTTTCGACCTCTGACCATCCTCGGCTTCGCCGAAGCCCTCGGCTTTGATGCCGCGCTTGAGTAGTTCGCGGACGGCGGACGCCCGGCTCGGCATGCGTTTGGCAAAGCGCCACGTGTCAACCAGCCGAAGCTCCTCCGGCGTAAGCATTATTTGCAGCCGCTCATCCCTGTTGAGTTTGCCCATGTTCTGACCCCGGAAAAAATGCGCCGATACCGCTAAGACATCAAAGTGAGTTTCTTACTCATTAAACACATTAATATGCTTCGGCGGAGAAGGCAACTGAGTCTGTAAATGGGCCTTTTTTACAATTAACCCATTGGACTGATTATTGTTTTCTTGCTTGAGCGCGCCTTCAAGGGCAGAATTTGCCGTGGAAAGAATGCGCAAGAATCAGGCACGAGGACTGCGCGAGGAGGCCGACGCCGCCAATGGCTGAATATCGTGCGTTCATCATCGGGATAGACGGTCGGTTTCATCGGGCAATCGAGCTTGTCTGCCCTGATGATGACTCGGCGACAGAATACGCCAAGCAACTCGTCGACGGTCACGACGTGGAGCTCTGGCAAGGCGACCGCAAAATCACGTCCTTCAAGGCCACGAAGGATTGAACCCGATGGGACAACTCGACCAATCCAGGACCTGTCCGCGTTGCGGAAAGCCAATGATGCTCGCCCTGCCGCCTGGCGGGTCGGGCCCGCGCACGCTGCAGTGCCTCGACTGCGAGCGTCCCGATCCCCTGAAATCCGACGCGCTCCGGTGGCTTTCGAGCGAACTGAGGCCGCCACAGTAAGGCCGCTCGAAAACGCGTCTCAAAGAAACACCTCGGGCGGCATGCCGAGCAGGACCTGACCGACCGTTTCGAAATGGGCGTTGCGGGACTGGATCTGCTGCGAGAGCGTGTGCATGTCGCGGAAGCGGCGCTCGAACGGGCTGCCGGGAAAGATCGCGTCGACGCCGGCTGCCTTGTAGGCATAGTCCGTCACCTCGGCAGCGGCCTGGATCGCGTTGGTGCAGGCGAGCCGCACGCGGGCCCGATCGGCGACCTCGATCGGCGCCGTGTCGTCGGCCTGCGCGTAGATCGTGGTGAGCGTCTCGATCAGATAGGCGCGTGCCGAGCCGAGCCGCGCTTCCGCGCGCGCCACCTCGGCCTGCACCACCGCGTTACCGGCGAGCCGGGATAGCCCACGCGGCGACTTGCGGCAGGCCAGCGTGATGAACTCGGACAGCATCGCGCGCGCGATGCCAAAACTCACGGCGGCGACCCCGCTCGCGTAGAGGCATTGCATGGTAATGGCATAGAGCGGGCCGCGCTCGCGGCGCAACGTCGGGTCCTCGCGCGTGGAGCTGAACGCCTCGGACACGAACAAATCGTTGACGGAGTAGGAGTCCGACGCCGTGCCGCGCAGTCCGATCGTCTGCCAGTTGTCGAGCAGGGTTGCCTCTCCAGCCGGAAACAGCAGAGTGCGGACGGTTGGGTGGCCGAAGCGGTTGAGCCGCAAGGTCCCGTCCGCCTCGAGCACATGGCAATGCGCGCCCATCCAGCGGGCCTGCCGGCAGCCGCTGCCAAAGTCCCACTTGCCGCTCAGGCGATAGCCGCCCTCGACCGCTTGCGCGCGCGACGCGTTTGGAGGTCCCCAGGCCACGGTGCTGCGCGGATCGGCGAAGATGGCGTGACTGACCGCAGGCTCCAGAAAGGCGGCGATCAGGGAGGAGCTGTTGATCGCAAATGTGTTCCACGCGATCGAGCCGTCGTGCCGGGCGAGCTCCTCGATTGCAGCAACATAGACTGCGGGCGTCATCTGGTCGCCGCCGGCCGAGCGCGGCAGCAGCATGCGGAACAGCCGGGAGTCATGCAGCCGCTCCAGCAACGGGGCGGGGATGCGCCGCGTGCGCTCGATCTCGTCGGCTGCGGCTTCGATCTCCGCCCCGAGCTCGCGCGCGCGGGCGACGGGGTCCGGACGGGTCTGGGTGTCCATGCGCCACCTCAATTTTTGCAGGCCATTGCGGCCGACCGCCCCGGCGCTGTCAAGGGCGGGTGCAGCATGGCTGCTTTTAGCAGCGCTCCAGAATGGTCAGGCCGCGCAGCCGGTCGAGCAAATAAAACAGGCCGCGGTCGTCGGTGGTGACGTCGTTGCTCTGGACGCGCTGCGAGCCTTCGGGAATGTCGGGCAGGAAATGGCCGATCTCGCGCGGCCGGCGCGGGTCGGCAATGTCGATCAGGCGCAGCCCGTGGGCGAACCATGCGGCCGGAATCTCGGTTCCCGTCACCTTTTCGCTCGGCTGATGGCAGGCCGTGAACTCCGGCTGCGGCGTGCCGTCGTCAAGGCCGTCGACCTGGAAGCTCGCGAACGGCATCGGGTGCTGTTCGTCGGTGATGTCGACCAGCCACAGGCAGGCGGGCGGGCCCGGCGCTGTGCGCGCCACGTCCTCGTCGGCGACCAGCATGACGCGCCGCCCATGCAGCGGGAAGGGCAGCGGCAGGGTGGTATGCGTCGGGCAGGCGAAGGGTGGGCTCCAGTCGAACGAAGAGACGAAGCGCGGCTTGGCCATGTCTGAGATGTCGAGGATGACGAAGCCGCCGTGCCAATAGCTGACATAGAGCCGGTCGCCCTGGCGCAGCGGATGATGGCAGCGGTGCGCCGTGCCCTGCCAGGTCGGCTCCTCGCCGCCGGCGGTCCATTGTCCGGGCATCCACCAGCGGCCGACCTCGCGCGGGCGCGAGGGGTCGGCAAGGTCGAGGGTCATCACGATGTTGCCGCGATAGCCCGCAACCGTCGGCGAGATATAGGCGTGGCGGCCGTCGAAATCGAAGCGATGCACGCCCATGCCGTCAGTCTCCCAGCGCGCGATCTCGCGCGGGTTTTCCGGCCTGGTCACGTCATAGATGCCGAGCCCGCCGCGAAAATTTTCGGGCGGCGCATTCTTGTCGGCGCCGTTGCGCTCGCGATTGATCAGCATCAACCCATCATGCACGCGCACCTTGTGCGAATGGGTGCCGGGCGGCATCTCGAGCCGCGCGACCAGCCGCGGATGCGCGGGGTCGGCGATATCGACGATCGAGGTGCCGGCAGGCGCACGCATGTGGCCGATGAAGGCGGTCGTGCCGGCAACGACGATCTGGCCGCCGCCCGGGCAATCAAAATATCCGACCTGACGCAGGCCGTTTGCGGAACTCATGGGCGCCTCGTGCCGATGCACCCATCATGGGACAATAATCGCGGCGGAGAAAGCCCTGTCGCAGGCCGGGGCGCCGGCCGGCCTCAATCAACCGTGAGCGAACGGAGCCGCAACGATGTCGTTGATGGCGGTGACGTCAGCCAATCTCTCAAGCCCGGAGCCGAGTTGCAGCAGCCGCTCGCCGGCCGCGGGTTCGAGCAATCCCTCGACATTGGCAGTGAACTTGCGCGCAATGTCCTCCCACTTGACCGGATTCTCGGGGCTGGCGCGCCGGTGCAGAATCTCGCGGGTGAAGGCGCGGCCGTCGGACGTCTCAACACGCAGGCGTGCCGCATGACGAAAGGCGGGCCCGCGGCTTTCGAGCTCGGCATCTTCGACGATCCTGATTCGTCGCATGAAGTCGAGGGTCTCGGGATCGGCAATGGCAGCCTCGCTGTAGTCATCAGCCGAAACGTCCTTCCGCAGCGCCATCACGCTCAGCCCGTAATACATGTTCATCTGGGCAGCCGTGACGCCGGCGGGGCGATACTCCCATGCGGTGTGAACGAAGGTCATGTGACCGCAGCCGACCTCGATCTTTCGAATCTGCGATGCCGACAGATTTTCCTCGATCAGGATCGAGCGCATCGCATCGAGTGCCGCGTGAATGCTGGTTACATTGGGATACATCTTGAAGCCGACCTTGCCGGCTTCCCAATCCTCGCCGAGCCCTTGCAGCAAGCGCGCGGTATCAGGAGTCCGGGAAAACGCGCTGAGGAATCCGCCGTAGCCGGCCTCGACGACATCGGAAATGCCGGTAAAGCCCTGCCTGGCGAGCAGCGCGGCCATCAGCCCGCCTTGCGCTGCCCGTCCGGCATGCAGCCGTTTGACCATGGCGCCTTCCTGCGCCGCCATCAGGCCCGCGCCCATCGATCCGGCGATCCCGAGCGCGTTCTGCATGGCCTCGGCATCAAGCTGCAGCAGCTTGCCGGCCGTCGCGGCGGCGACGAAGGCCCCCGAGGTCCCCTGCGGATGAAAGCCGTTCAAAAACAGCGAGGTCGTTGCGGCATTGCCGATGCGAAGCCCGACTTCGTATCCAACCGTGAGCGCGGCCGCGATATCCCGGCCTGATATCGACGGGTCGGCCTCTGCCAGCGCCAGGACGATCGGCACGGCCAGCGAATTCGGATGCACGATCGATTCCTTGTGAATATCGTCCATCTCGAAGGCGTGGCCTGCGGTGCTGTTCACCAGCACCGCGTTGGTCAGCGATGTGCGATGGCCCGTCCCCCAAACCGAGGCCAGCGGGTTGCCGCCTTCCTCACGCACGAACGCGTAAACCTTCCGCGTCCAGGGGAGGGTAGAACCCTGCAGGCACACGCCGAGCCCGTCGATGAAGCTGAGCTTGATGCGCTCGATGGTGTCGGCCGGAATGTCGGCAAAGCTGGTTTTCGCGGCAAAACGCGCGAGATCGCGGGTCGCATGCGGAAGAAGCGACGGTTGTGAACTGCTCATGGTGCGGCTAAGCGGCCGGAAATTGGCTCGCCGGCAATCCGGCACAATGGTCGTAGATCGCGGAGGGCCGGGTGAACCATACCTTTTCCTTCTGCGGATGGTTGACGATGTGCTGCAGCGCCTCGCGGAGCATGCGGAGCCGGTAGGGCTGACCCACGATCATCGTGTGCAACGCGATGCCGCAGACCAGCGGCTGTTTAGCCGACTGACGCAGCAGCTCTTCGAATTGACCGATGATGAAGTCGCGAAATTGCTCCGGCGAATGATGCCGCACCAGGATCTGAGGGCTGTCGTTGATTTCGAGCGGGTAGGGTACGCTCATGATCGGACCGGAGCGCGTCTTCATCCAGAGCGGCTGATCGTCGGCCGGCCAGTCCATCAGGAAATCGAACCCGACCTCCTTTAAGAGGTCGGGCGTGTGGTGCGTGGACGCCATCCACGGCGCCATCCAGCCTCTCGGCGGCTTCCCGGACGCGCGTTCGATGGCATCGCGAACCTCCTGCAGGAACCGCTTCTCGTCGGTTTCCCACATGTGGCCGTGGCGCTCGGCGTTGGTGCGGCCATGCCCGATGAACTCATCGCCGCGCGCCTTGAGCGCGTCGACGATACGGGGCGCATAGTCGAAGACGGCCGTGTTGATGAGGTGAGCCGCCGGGAGGTTGAGTTCATCGAACAGTTCGAGGCAGCGCCAGACGCCGACCCTGTTGCCGTAATCGCGCCAGGCGAAGGTCCGGGGGTCTGGAGCCGCTCCGGCCACGGTCAAGAGATGACCATCGCCCGCGCCGAACGCGAAGTGTTCGATGTTGAGGCCGAGATAGACCGCCAGCCGCTTGCCGTCCGGCCAGGAGTAGTCCGGGCGGTCGATGATCGGCGAGTAAGCGTAGCGATCGTGATAGGGAAGCTGCATTCGGGCATTCCTCTGAAACGAGGTTTGGTGTGGCCCCACGAGCTGTGGAGCCGTCTTGCAAGCCGGTCGCGCTCGCGATTGCGCCGCCATCATGTGACAATAATCATGGCGGCGAAAGTCCTGCTGTAACCCGGTGCGCCGGCGGCGGGCGTCCGCGCTGGCCTGTTTCGATGCCTTTTGGCTGTTGGCCGCGGTGATGCTCGTGCTCGTGCCTGTGCCGCTACTGATGAAACGTTCGGTTGCCGAAAAAGGCGCGCGCGCCGGCGTCGAGTAAAGGCGGAGGGTCCGTTGAAGGCGTATTGCGCGGCAGCAAGACAAAATCTTGCCCCAGGGTGGGGAAATGCATATGCTTGGCCCGGGTGTAGGGAGATGCGCAATTCATTTCCGACTGTCGAGCGACCGATGTGTCCCACCTGCAAACACAGGATGGGTCTGGCTCGAATTTCGCCCGGCGAACGCGGATTTGAGCGTCGCACCTTCGAGTGCAGCACTTGCCACCGCACCGAGGAAGTTTCCTTCCCCATAGATCCTTTGAGAACGGATGCGGTGGGCTGGCTCGCCGGAGAGCTAAAGCCGCCGAACTGACACGTTTCCCCCTGAGGAGGTCGCGGCGACGCAGGCGAGCACCGGGTCGCGTCAGCCGCGCGAGAGCACTCGTCATGGGATCAGCACCCACGCGGAAGAGCTGAATTGTGGCAGTCTGGAGGTGCTTCGAGCACGCCGAGGGAGTATCGTCATGCGGGCAATTGCCGTCGTCGTTACCGCTTTGGCGCGTGAACGCTAGCTGCAATCTGGCGGCCTTGGTGGCTGACGGAGAGCCACCAAAGAGACGGCTTATATAAAAATCATGGGGATGAGCGATGTCCGGGAGCCAAGTTTCACGCCGCGCGCTGTTGGCCGGAATCGCCACCGCGCCGTTTGTCCGCGGCGCCAGCGCACAAGCCGCCTGGCCGAACCGTCCGGTGCAGACGATGGTGCCTTATCCGCCGGCCGGCGGCGCCGACACCACCGCGCGGATCCTCTACGCCAAGGTCGGCGCGATTTTGGGTCAGCAGTTCGTCATCGAAAATCGCGGCGGGGCCGGCGGCACCATCGGTGAAGCGCTGGTCGCGAAGGCGGCGCCCGACGGCTACACCATCCTGCATGACGGCACCGCCTATTCGATCAACGGCGCGCTCTATTCGAACCTTCCGTTCGACTACAACAGGGATTTCGACGCGGTGGCCTTGGTGTCGCTGGTGCCGAATATTCTGGTGGTGACGCCATCGTTGCCGGTGAACACTTTGGCCGACGTCATCGCCTATGCCAAAGCCGCGCCTGACGGCATCGACATGGCGTCCTCGGGCAACGGCACGCTGCAGCATCTGTCGCTCGAAATGTTCCGCTTCATGACCGGGGTTAAGGTCAACCACGTGCCCTATCGCGGCGGCGGCCCGGCGCTCAACGATGTCATGGGCGGGCAGGTGAAGTTTTTCTTCTCCAACGGATCCTCGGTGGTCGGCATGATCCAGGGAGGCAAGGTCAAGGCCATCGCCCACACCGGCAAGGGCCGGCTGAAAAGCCTCCCCGACATTCCGCCGGTGTCGGACACGCTGCCCGGCTTCGAGGCCTATGAATGGAACGGCGTGTTCGTGCCGCATGGCACGCCGCCGGACATCGTCCGGACCCTCAACGGCGCCATCAACGAAGCGATCCGCGCGCCCGACGTCAAGGAGCACTTCGAGCGGCTCAACATCGACAGCCGGCCGAATACGCCGGAAGAATTCGGCGCCTTCGTCAAGGACCAGATGGAGCGTTGGGGCAAGGTGGTGAAGGAAGCCAACATCAAGCTCGGTTAGGTCGCCGGCTCGGGAACCGCCGCGCTTCGCCCTGCCTCGCTTTCCCGCTGGCGCTGCCCGGCCGCGCCGGCGAGGTGATCGAGTAACCGGCATGTCCGATCCTGGCAGATACGCCGGTTGTTGCGCTGCAGCGCCATATTCGACAATTTAAAGCAATCCGTAACCTGTTTGCACATTTGTGTAGTCTAAGCAGAGCGGTACCCGCCGTTTTGCACCTGCGCTCTCCACGCGGCGAAGCAGGGGCGTTCACAGAACGCAGAGCCATATTATCGATGCAGATGAAAGAATCTTGCCTGAGGGTCACCGTTCTTGATGACGAGAGCCCGCCCGCTGAGGGCGGCGCGGTCATATTCGTCCCTGTTCGGTGGGAAGACGTGGGCATTGCTGCGGCGGCAATGCTCGCCATCGGCATCCCGTTCGTGGCATTCACAAGCCTCGTGCTGTTCCACTTTTATGTACGGGGCAGCTTCGTGCTGGACTCCGGCCTGCTTGCATCCCTGATGTGGCACGGCGATGCGACCCTCACGCAACCGGCAAGCCTTGGCGGCGGCAGCTTCTTCGGCACCCACGTGTCGCTGCTATTCCTGCCGGCCCAGGCGCTGAGCTGGTGTCTGCCATTTTCAATGCCGCAGTTTTTTGCCGGCATTGTCGGATTCAGCCACGCGCTGCTGGCACTTGCCGTGTTCTGGCTGCTGGTGGAGGGTTTTGGCCTGCGGCGCGGCGTGGGACCGTGGATCGCGGCTCTCGCGGCGCTCGGCTTCGCCTTCAGCGGTCTTTCTATCGCGATTGCGCGCTACCCGCATTTCGAGACGCTGATCGCGGCCTTCTTCCTGCTGTTCGCCGTGGCACAGCTGCTTGGTCATCGACGCCTCGCCGTCGTCTTTTTTGTCCTGGGTCTTGCGACCCGCGAGGATGCCGGGTTCCACTATGTGGCCATCCTCGGCTTACTGGTCACGCTGAACCTGGCCCACGGCGTACCGCTGCGGCAGCAGCGGACGGAATGGACCTTCGCACTGGCGGCGCTGGTCTACGCCATCGCCGCAATGACCGTGCAGCACCTCATGTTCCCCGGGACGTCAGCATTCGTGCGGGTATATCTCGGCGACCCGCCGCTTGCACATCTAAGTGTCGGGCTGATTGCAGACCGTATGCTCTCCTTCCTGGTCGGCCGTCCATACATCCTGTATCCTGCCCTTGGGGCTTGCATATGGGCCGTGCGCGCACGGAACCCCTACGTCGTGCTGGCGTTTGCTGCCGCTATTCCATGGCTATTGGTGCACCTGCTGGCGAAAAGTCCGCTCGCCGGCGCGCTGGTGAGTTACTACGCTTTTCCGTTTCTTATCGCTCTCGCCTGGCCGCTCCTCGGCGTGATGCGACAGCGGCAACGGACAGGGAGCGCAGGCGACCCGACTTCGGCCATCGTCGGTTTCGCTGCGCTGCTGGCGTTGAGCTTCATCCCGGGGATCGGGATCCACGATCCGGGACAGCTGCCTCTTCCTCAGGCGTTCTGGGACCCGCCATCCCGCGCACGGCAGGCTGCGACCGATCGCGCCGTGGTGGCAATAAGCGCAGCGCGACCGATGCTCGGCCGGTTGCTCGTTGACAACAGCGTTGCCGCGCTCGCGCCAAATGGGTTTGCGCAAGGAGAAGTGCCGTTTCTGCAGGGCAACGAAACGGCGCCGGGCGAGGCGACCGCCTCCCCGGACACAGTGGTCTTCTTCACCGAGGGTTACGACGCGCGGCGGTTGCGTACGATAGCCGACGCTGCGGGCCTCACCAGACGTTACGCCATGCCGGGCACGCAAGTCCACCTGGCAGCCCGGCAGAAGTTGGAAGAGATTCCATCGCTCGCCGACCTCGTTGCCGCCGAGCAAGGCGACGCCCGGAAATAGCTGCATCCCCTGCGACGCGTGCGCCGGTTGAGCTCATTGTCCTTGACGCGCGCAGCGACGCCGAAATCGGGAGTATAGCCGAGATGTGCTCGCATTGAGGTTTTCCCATCCCGGACCTGGCCCCATTTTGCCCTGGTCATCTCCCAGCCCCTTTCAAAGATCAGGGTTTCGCCAATAAGATGCTTTGTCTGGGGGCAGCATGACGCGGCGGGAATTCTTCAGTGTTGTCGGAGGCGTGACCATCTTCATTGCCTCTGCCGGCTGCGTCGTTGTCGCCGATGCACGCGCAGAGCCGGCGACGGTTTATTTCGCCAGCGCCGACGGCCGGACCCAGCTGGTCGGCTATTTGTTTGCTCCGCCGACCGAGGGCCCGCATCCCGCAGTCGTGATGTTGCATGGTAGGGGAGGCCCCTATTCTTCCAACATCAGCAAAGAATGCACGCTCGTCGCGAAGGACGATAGCTCGCCTTGCAATGCCTCTTCCCTCTCCAAACGGCACGTGGCGTGGGGCACCTATTGGGCCAATCACGGCTATCTTGCGTTGCTTCCCGACAGTTTTGGGCCTCGAAACAAAGGGCACGGTTTCGAAAGGTTCACTCATGATGACCCCGACCGCGACGACGTCAACGAGCGGACTGTTCGTCCCCTCGATGCGGAGGGCGCGTTGCGCTATCTGCAATCGCGCGATGACGTCGTACCCGGTCAAATCTATTTGCAGGGTTGGTCAAATGGCGCGAGCACGGCGCTGAATGTCATGTATCGACAGATCTCCCTGCGCGCCGGCGGCTTTCGTGCCGCGATGGCACTCTATCCGGGATGCGGGCCTCGCGCTTTGATCTCGAAGGATTACAAGGTGGGCGCGCCAGTGACGGTCTTCCTCGCTTCCGAGGACGAAGAGGTTTCGCCAGCGGTCTGCCACCAGGTGCTTGATGCCGCTAAAAACAACGGCAGCCCGATCAATGTTGTTGATTATCCCGGGGCTACCCACGATTTCGATTGGCCCGGCAAAAGGCGTCAATCGGTCGAGGCCAATAGAACAGCCCGCGAAGATGTTCTGCGCCGCGCCTCCGGACTGTTTGCCAATTAGAGGCAATTCGACTGGAAATAGGCTTCCGGGGACGCGGCAGCCACTATCTTGCAAACCGGTTCGAACCTGTGAGACGGTTGGACAAGGCGCGCCCTTTGTCTCCGTTAGCGGGACTTGATGTCGGAATCTCACTTGCAGCATCGTACCGGCGTCGCGCTTGTTATCGCTGCGGCCGTGGCCTGGAGTACCGCGGCTTTTTTCACCCGCCTGCTTCACTTCGACTCATGGACGATCTTGTTCTGGCGAGGACTGTTCGGCGGCGGCTTCATTACGCTTTTTCTAGTCCTTACCGAGGGCCGGACTGGTATTCGCGGCTTGATCGGGATGAAGGGAAACGGATGGCTGGTTGCCTGCCTCTCAACCCTCGGCATGGTGACCTTTATCCCGGCATTGCAGCTGACCAGCGTCGCCAATGTGGCGATCATCGTCGCCGTACAGCCGTTTGCCGCAGCGGCAATTGCCTGGATATGGCTCCGAGAGACGGTTTCACCGAGAACATTGCTGGCCAGTCTTGTGGCTCTGGTCGGCGTGGCGATCATTGTGAGCGGCGCCGGAGGTGCGGCGGACTACAGGGGGATCGGCCTCGCCTGCTTCATGATGGTTGCAATTTCGACAATGACGGTGGCCATCCGGAGACACAGGGAAACTTCGATGGTGGCAGCGGCAGCCTTGTCGAATTTTCTGGGTTGCCTGGTCAGCATCCCCTTGGCCCGCGACATCGGGTCGGTCACAGAAATTGACATTGTTGTTCTTGCGCTGTTCGGGCTCTTTCAAGTGGGAATGGGTCTCACATTTTTTGCGCTCGGCTCCCGGATGTTGCCGTCCGGACAGGCCTCATTAATCGCTACCCTTGAGACACCATTGATGCCATTTTGGGTGTGGCTTGCGTTTCAGGAGGTTCCGGCGTTACGGGGGCGCGCTGGTGATGGGAGCGGTCATTGCCGATGTCCTGGGGGACCACCGGCAGCGACGGGAGACGGTCCGGTCGGCAGAGCCATGATCGCATTGTTCCCGGGAGAAGCTGGCCAATGTCTCTTCATGGTTCCAAGCTGTTTCATCGCCTGACGACGACGAAACAAATCTCCGGCGTGGACGAAGGCATTTTACCGACTTGTGAAAAGGGCCTGAAACATATGCCCGCTATCAACACCGCGATGAAACTTCCGCGCCGCCAATTCCTGCGCCTCGCCGCGCTCGCCATCGGCGTTCCCGCGATGTCGCGCATGGCGGGCGCGCAGGCCTATCCGGCGCGGCCGGTGCGCGTTTTCGTCGGTTTCGCCGCCGGCGGGGCGCCCGACATCGCCGCGCGCCTGATGGCGCAATGGCTGTCCGAACGCTTCGGCCAGCAGTTCATCATCGAGAACCGGCCAGGCGCCGGCGGCAACATTGCCACCGAGGCCGTGGTGGAGGCGTCCGCGGACGGCTACACGCTGCTCCAGGCGGGGCTCCAGAACGCGGTCAACGCGACGCTCTACACCAGGCTAAAATACAATTTCATCCGCGACATGGCGCCGGTCGCGAGCATCACCCACGAGAATTACTGCATGGAGGTGCTGCCGTCGTTTCCGGCCAGCACCGTCGCCGAATTCATCGCCTACGCCAAGGCCAATCCGGGCAAACTCAACATGGCCTCGCCCGGCAACGGAACCGGGCCGCATATGGCCGGCGAATTGTTCAAGATCATGGCCGGCGTCGACATGGTGCATATTCCCTATCGCGGTTCACCGCCTGCGCTGACCGACCTGCTCGCCGGACAGGTGCAGATGATGTTCAGCCCGATGTCCTCGTCGATCGAATATGTCAGGGGCGGCAAGCTTCGCGCGCTGGCCGTGACCTCGGCGGTGCGTTCGGAGGCGTTGCCCGATGTCCCCGCGGTGGCCGAATTCGTGCCGGGCTTCCAGGCCAGCGGCTGGTTCGGCATATGTGCACCGGCGAAAACGCCCGCAGGCATCATCGACAGACTGAATGCCGAGATCAATGCCGGCCTTGCCGATGCGAAGTTGCAGGCCCGCTTTGCCGATCTCGGCGCCACGGCGTTTGCCGGCTCCCCCGCAGACTTCGCCAGGCACATCGCCGCCGAAACCGAGAAGTGGGGCAAGGTGGTCCGGGCGGCCAACCTCAGGGCCGACTGACGGGCGCGGCCTCGATCAAATGACCGGTTCCGGAGGGCAGCACGCGGCCGCAGTCCGTGATAAGATGGCGGTACGTTGACCCGCTGACGGACGCATAGGAGGGTACGATGACTTCAGCAGCAGAAGGCAGGGAACTCACGCAAGTCGGCCCCGGAACGGTGATGGGCGAGCTGATGCGGCAGTACTGGATTCCGGCCGTGCAGTCAGCGGAACTCGCGCGCGACGGGGCGCCGATCCGGCTGATGCTGCTCGGCGAGAAGCTGATCGCGTTTCGCGACAGCGCCGGCAGGGTCGGCGTGATGGACCATCGCTGCCCGCATCGCTGCGCCTCGCTGTTCCTGGGACGCAACGAGGAAGGCGGCATCCGCTGCATCTATCATGGCTGGAAATACGACGTCGCCGGCAACTGCATCGACATGGCGAGCGTGCCGCCGCACCAGGATTTCAAGCACAAGGTGAAGGCCAAGGCCTACCCGGCGCTCGAGCGGGCCGGGGTCATCTGGGTCTATATGGGAGCGAGCGCCAAGGCGCCGCCGCTGCCCGGATTCGAAATTCTCGACGTTCCCGATGACGAAATCAGCGTCACCTTCATCCAGCGCGAATGCAATTACCTGCAGGCGATCGAGGGCGAGATCGATACCTCCCATTTCGGCTTCCTGCATGCCGGCCATGTCGACCCCGACGACGTGTCCGAGGATGATCCGGTCTACCACACCATCACCAACCGTGCGCCGGAGTACCATATCGCCGACGCCGCCTGGGGCACGCAGTATGCGGGCTACCGCGCGGCGAGTGCGGACAGCACCTACTGGCGCTTCGCCAACTTCCTGTTTCCGTTCTGGAGCCAGGCCCCCAACGGCGAGTTCGGCAGTCACGTGCATGCGCGCGCCTGGGTGCCGCTCGACGACGGCCACACCATGTTCTGCTTCCTGCGCTGGAAGCGCGGCGTATCGGCGCTGACGCAGCCACAGCCCGCCTTTAAGGACGGCACGCCGATCGGCGGCACCGGACGCGGCAACAAGTTCCTGCCCAACACCACCGACTGGCTCGGCCGCTGGCGGCTCGCCGCGAACCCGAGCAACGACTGGGGGATCGACCGCGAGGCCCAGCGCAGCAAGGCGATCTACAGCGGGATCGACGGCATCCACCTGCAGGATCAGGCCATCACCGAGAGCATGGGGCCGATCACCGACCAAGCGTTCGAGC
>Ga0210389_10001786_pt1 | contig 17282 bp, 16 predicted proteins | sample IncBWH28OmetaG_FD_160127 | JGI IMG/M metagenome (GOLD analysis project Ga0210389, IMG submission 160127) | Forest soil microbial communities from Barre Woods Harvard Forest LTER site, Petersham, Massachusetts, United States - Inc-BW-H-28-O ...
GGCGCCTATTGGCGAAAACGATCAGGCTCAGATCGTGGATTACCTTGTCGCGGCGTACGGCACAGAAGACGGAAAGAAATAGGAGAAATCCATGTCAGCGGTTCTGCAATACCCGGTCGCACAAAAGGATCGAACTCTATCCGAAGCCGGCCTCCCGTCCATAACTGAAAGTGCCCTGATTCGCGCCCACGTTCATGCGTCGGCATTGACGGTACTGATTTCGGCCCTGTTCGGTCTTGCCGTGTCGATGAAGCTGCACACTCCGTTCGGCAGTGACGCATGGTCCACGTGGGGGAGACTTCGCTATAACCATACCCAAGGCATCTTTTTTGGATGGCTCGGTAACGCCTTTCTGGCTTTCTGTTATTACGTTGTACCTCGCCTGACGAACCGCCGCGTCTCGAGCAGAACGCTCGGCTGGGTGCTGTTCGCCCTGTGGAACTTTGCGGTAGTGCTACCCGGCTGGACACTGGTTCTCATGGGACACAGCCAGCCTCTGGAATGGGCTGAGTTTCCACTGATCGTGGATCTTTTCGTCGTCCTCGCATTCGCGCTGAGCGTCTGGCAGTTTGTAGTTCCCTTTTTGAAGCTGGGGCTGGCCGACATCTACGTCTCAGGCTGGTACCTCATCGGCGGAATATTGTTTACGCTCTTCGCCTATCCAGTTGGCAATCTGGTACCCCAGTTGGTTCCCGGAGCAATGGGCGCCGCATTCAGTGGACTGTGGATTCATGACGCGGTCGGCCTGTTTGTTACCCCTTTGGCGCTGATGATCGCCTACTGGGTAATCCCGGCGACTACCGGACGCCCGATCTGGAGCCACTTTCTCTCCATGCTGGGTTTTTGGCTTCTGTTTTTCATTTATCCCCTGAACGGTACGCATCATTATGTTTATTCCGCCATTCCGATGTCCGCCCAGAAGGGCGCTATTCTCGCGTCGGTCTACCTCGGCATGGACGTCCTGCTCGTCACGACGAATCTTCTCGTGTCGTTTCGAGGCGGCACCGCCATGGTGGGCCGCGATATTCCGCTGCGCTACGTCTGGACCGGTGTGGTTCTGTATCTCGTGGTAAGCCTTCAGGGGTCCATGCAGGCAATGATGCCCGTGAACCGCTTCGTGCACTTCACGGACTGGGTGATCGGACACTCGCATCTGGCAATGATTGGCTTCGCGAGCATGATCGCAGCGGGAGGCATTGCGCACGTCTGGCAGCGCATCGCGGATACGCGCTACAACCAGCGGTACCTCGCCTGGTCATACTGGCTGATCATTACCGGCCTGGCTCTGATGGTCATCGATCTCACAATGGCGGGCGTGGTGGAAGCCCAACTGTGGGACAGCGGGGCGCCTTGGATTGACTCCATCCGGGCAGCGCGGCCTTATTGGGTATTCAGAACCTTCACGGGTGTCGCTATTATTCTCGGCTTCCTGTTTTTCTGGGTGGGACTACTGACCGGGCCGGAGGCGCATACTACGGCGAGCGTTCCGGATTCTCAAGCTTTCGATTTCGAGGCGAAAAATGATCTCCCTGCGTCTCAGCCCATAATGTGGCTGGGCTCCGCATATGGGGCAGCTTCCGTGGCAGGCTTCGGATTCTTCGCCCTTTCGTTCATCGTCCTGGGAATCATCCCGGCCCGCCAACTGCAAGCTGAAATCAGCCGGACGATTCCGCGCGAGGCCCAGCCGCCCAATGCCGCCGAGCAGCGAGGACGGCTGATTTACGGTCGCGATGGTTGTGCGTATTGTCATACCGAGCAAATCCGAACTACTCTGGCGGATATCGCGCGGTTCGGCGCTCCCACGGCAGCCTGGGAGACGCAATACGATTACCCGCAGTTATGGGGAACCCGACGCGTCGGTCCCGATCTGGCGCGCGAAGCGGGTGTCCGTTCCGACGACTGGCAATTGACTCACCTCTACAATCCTCGTCTCGTAGTGCGCGATTCCGTTATGCCGGCCTATAGCTATATGTTCAACGGGAGCGCATCACAACCGAATGAGGAGGCCCTCGATCTATTGGCGTATCTCAGATCGCTGGGACGGAACGGAAAAGTCGCGGGAGTTGATCAGGAGGCGCTTGTCTCGGAGGGCCACGCGATGCCCGGAATGGCTGGGCACCAAACGGCCGCAGTTGCGGGCTCAGCACCATGGAACGGTAACGAAGCCGTTCCGATGACTGGCGGCTCCGATGCCTCCACTCCGATATTTCATCCGAGTTCCTCGGCGGACGCGCGCGCTTTTGAAGCGCGGCACGGCGCCGTCCTGTTTGCCGCCAACTGCGCTGGTTGTCACGGTACTGACGCAGGCGGGCACGGTGCTGCTTCAAGCAGTCTATTTCCCATGCCTGCGAATCTAGCTGCTCATCGATTCACAGACGAACGCCTCAGCGCCGTTTTGTGGCAAGGCGTTTACGGATCGGCGATGCCGGCGTGGCGTGAGTATTCCGAAAAGGATCTCCGCGATCTCGTTGCGTTCATCCAGCAGTTGCCGCGGGCCACGGAAACCAGCGAAGTGTCCGATGCATCCGCCGCCGACAAGGCGCAATCGCTTTTCATCGAACACTGCGCATCCTGCCACGGCGAGCACGGCGATGGGCGGGGACCTGCCGCGGGAGCCCTGGCGCCGGCGCCCACCAATTTCCACCTGGAACAGCCGACCCGCGCAAGGGCCCTCGAAGTCCTGGAACACGGTGTCCCTGGTACAGCTATGCCGTCCTGGACTGTTGACCTTTCCGACTCCGATCGCCAGCTCCTCAGCGGCTACATCCGCTCGTTCTTTGCCACGCCGACAACACGCGAACAAGGAGCAACCCGGTGATTGATTGGATTGTTGCAATTGTGAGTCTATTCGCTGTGGTCTTCGTCCTCCTCTGGTTCCTGGCCCCAGGTTTTCGCGCGCGAGTAGAACAACCAAAATTTGACATGCTCGCACGAGCAGATCGTCAGGATCGCCATTCTACGAAGGAACACGAGAAATAGTCACATACACATCGATAGAAACAACGTGAAGAGTCTTATGGTCTCGAGAAGTACCCAGACCATGCACGAGCAATTCACCGTGATACAGCGGACTTGGTGCTGCCGGTTGTCAACCAGCCCCAGATAGTTGGCTCGTGAAATTCGCTCATTTTGCCGTCATTTACCGTTCGCCCCATTGGCGAATTGGCATAACCAGATAAAGCTCCGTGCGGCCCGGCAGATGTGCCACGTAGGGCATGCCGTTTGATCCGTCACGATTAAACCCCTCGAAGTCATCCTGATGGGGACTCACAACCATCAGGTGCGGACCAACATGGAACTCCGGGCCAGAAGAGCCTTTCGCTGACTTCACCCACGCGCCAACGTACATGTACGAGATGCCGACACAATCAATGTGCGGTGTACGGCCGGCCAGGCTGTCCTGAATCCAGTTCAGGAATACCGGATCGAAACAACCTGGCTCATCGTGCGCATACGCAGGAATACCCGGGAGACAGGTCCATTCGTTCGATCCCTTGCGAAGAACCCGATACTCGCCGCCAGGCGCCGATGGCCAATCGAGCAGAGTCGCGTCCCTGGTGATGAATTCTGGAGCGGCGCGCACTGCATCAGCAATTTTCTCGCTATCAGTGGTGGGTAAATGCGACTCCGCTGCCTGGGCAAAGGCGGCGGTCACCGCCAGGCATGTAAGTGTGATCAACTTCATTCCAACCTTCGCTCTCATCGCTGTCGTCCCGTCTTCATCGTGCGGGGCGTCATGGTTATCTCGAATCGTTTGCATCACTTTCTCCTTCATCTCGATTGCGCGTGTCCCAACTGATTTGCGCCGTCCGCTCGCGCAGTAGCGGGTAGAATTGAACCCAGGTCATGTCGGTCCTGGCGACGTTTTGTATGTGGCATCCGGCGCACTCGGCGACCGGCTTTTCCGCCGCTACCGCCGCATACGGTTCCGGGTGATGCCCGAAAATAAAGAACCCCCACCCGTTAGTCCTGGGAAACCGCTTGCTGTCTTTCACTGTTGCGTCAATCCCGTTGAACTCCCCGTTAAAGAAACCTCGTCCGGATGGCTCGCGGCGCGATCCATCAGAAAAGGTTGGATTCAGCGGACGTGTTAATTCCTTCACGATGACGGTCCCCTCCGGGAAATGGCCCGTCTTCATACAGGCGTCAACGTTCGGCGCCTGGATGTACACGTTGTGGTATTCGGGAAATTCCAGCCTCTCCGCCGTTCAGGCCATTCGGTGTTAGTGGCGCGCCAACGACAACCCACCGGCGGAATCCTTTCGGCACTTTCAATTTCGCGTCGGGAGTGAATACGGCCGCGAAGCTTTCTGATTGCGCGACCGCGGGGTGCGCCTGGAACAGAGCAATTTGCATTTTGGAACTCCTTGTTCTGACCTTTAGTTGCTCATGTTTGCGTATTCGGGAAGGTCCGCGGGCGCAAGGTGCCCGTGCTTCTCGTGTCGTACACTTTCGTCTTCAAGGGCTCTCATCAGATCCTGTTTGAGCAGGTAGACCGATACAGCCAGCAGGACCACATCTTTCATCAGGAATGCAACGTGTTCCGTCATTGCCGGAAATCCACCGGCGGACGGCTCCCAGCCATTCGGAAAAAAGGGAATGATCGTGCTGGTAGCGATCATGGAGAAACACAAACCGAGGGCCCCAAGAACACCCAGTCGCTTGTTCCAAAATCCCATCAACAGGAGCAATCCAAAGATCCACTCTGAAGCACCCAGGAACCATGTAGCGCCTCGAACGCCGAAGACGGGATACATCCAAAAGATCAGAGGTCCATGAGTCATGTAGGGAATCAGAGCCTGCGCCTCATAGCTGAACCATTTCTGATAGCCAAAGAATGCGCAGATGAGCACCATCGAGGCTCGAACGAAGTGGTAATCGAAATCTCCCTTGAGGAGGCGTATTTTCGCAAGCTGATTGATCAGCCAGTTCATAATGTTGTGTCCTTTCTTTGTTCCCGTCAGATTTGAGCCACGCCGCCATCGACGAAGAGTTCAATGCCGGAGATGTAACTCGCCTCGTCCGACGCGAGAAAAGCGACAGCTTTAGCGATTTCGTCCGGGTCTCCTAACCGGCCCAGGGGTACTGTTTTCGCAAGATCGTCTTTCATCTTTGCCAGCGCTTCACCCTGCTGCCAACCTTCGAAGATCGGTGTATCGATATGGCCGGGGCTGATTGCATTCACTCGAATATGGCGCTCGCGCAATTCATTGGTCCACGTGCGCGCGAACGATCGGACGGCGGCTTTGGTGGCGCTATAAACACTGATCCCCGGGAAGCCTTTGACGGTTGCGATCGACGCGTTCAGAATGATGCTCCCGCCATCATTCAGGAGCGGGAGCGCCTTCTGTACCGTAAAAAAAAGCCCTTTCACGTTCGCATCGAAATGAAGATCAAAGAATTTCTCGTCCACCGTCCCGAGCGGCCCGGGTTGCGATATCCCTGCATTCGCGAAGAGCACGTCGACTTTTCGGCCATATGCTTTGATCGAATCGTACAGACGATCAAGATCGCTCAGGCTGGCAACATCGCCAGAAATTCCCGTTGCCTTCTCGCCGATTTGAGAGACCGCCGTATCCAGTGCGTCCTTTCGACGGCCGGTGATGAACACGTGATCCGCGCCTTCGCGCACAAAACGTTTTGCCGTCGCAAGGCCCATCCCCGTCGAACCACCGGTAATCACTGCTATTTTGTGGGCCAGCCTCTTCGGGCTTTCGATTTCCGGATGTTGGTCCGTCCGGTTTTCAGCGCGGCTGAATACGCCGGCCTCAGAAGTCGTTTCCAATATTGCACTCATAGTTCGTGTCCTTAGCGTCTCGCGGAAGAACCGCTCGACCAGGGAAACGCAATAGGCCTGCCAAGCGTGAGCTTCGGCAAACGATTGAAATTACTCGTGGGCCCAGAGCAGGATAAACCAAGTGTCAAAACTGTCAAAGCCGTCGTGACATTCGGTGGTCGGCATAGCTGTCTCGCTCAATTGCACCCGGGTCTTGCGGACAAGTTGCCTTGGCCTGAAAAAGTTTGCGCCGCAAGAGACGATGATTTAGCCCGTATTTCTCACGATATTCCGGAGAGCACGGGGTCTGATTGCCAACGCGGCAGACCGGATGTCTGAATTCGGCACCGTGGCGCAGGCGCTCGTGCCTGCCGCGCCGGGACTCTTCCCGGCGCCTGGGCTGTGAGAAATGCAGCTTAGCGACCGGCCTGAACGTCGTATTTTGGCCCGCAACGGGGCGAGTTGCGTCCCTAGCCCTTTTTCAACGAAGGTAGACTCGGCATACTGCTGACGTCCCAGCCTCCTCCGAGGGCTTTGATCAGCAACACACTTGCGCCCATACGCCTGCGCTGAATGTCGATCTCGTATCGCTCATTCGTCAGCGCGGTTGTCTGTGCGGTGATGACCTGAAGATAATTGTCCACGCCGCCTTGATACCGGTTCGTAAAGAGCTGCAGTGATTCCTCCGCAGAGGCAACGGCGTCACGCTGCTGCTTTTCTTCGTTCTCCAGAACCCGCAGCGCAGCCAGGTTATCTTCCACCTGCTGAAACGCAGTCAATGCGGTCTGCCGATAAGTCGCCACCGCGGCATCGTAACCGGCAATTGAAACATCGGAGCCGGCGCGCCGGCGACCCGCGTCAAACAGAGTTTCCGCCAGCGAGGGTCCGACCGCCCAGAAACGGCTTGGCCACGCAAGCCAGTTGAGAGCCGATGAGCCCTCGAATCCGCCGGTCGCGCTCAGCATTACGGTGGGGAAGAATGCAGCACGCGCGATCCCGATCTGTTCGTTCGCTTCCTGGATGCGCCTTTCGGCTGCGGCTATATCGGGCCTGCGTTCGAGCAACTGTGACGGCAATCCGACCGGAATGACTGGAGGCTGAGCGTGCAGCGGCTCGGCCTCCAGACTGAATTCCGCCGGCGGTTTGCCGAGCAGAACCGCAATCGCGTGTTCGTACTGAGCGCGCTCGACATCGATATCCGTTTCCTGCGCTGTCGTGGTGTCCAGTTGCGTCCTCGCCTGCGCGACATCGGATTTTGGTGAGGCGCCGCCCTCGAACCGGTTTTGCGTAAGTATGAGCGCGTCATTGTAGGCCTTGACCGTGTCCACCAGCAACTGTTTCTGCGCATCGGCAGCGCGCAGTTCGAAGTAGTCGTACGCAAGTTCGGATTGAATGGTCAGTGTTGCGGTTGCGAGATCGGCAGATGTCGCCTGAGCTTCTTCACGCGCGGCATTCACAGTGCGGCGCACACGCCCCCAGAAATCCACTTCATATGAGAGATCGAAAGGCAGCACGAACTCGCCCGTTGCGCTGGTTCGCAGCGGAAAGTAGGGCTGATTCTGCGAATCGCGGATCGAGGCAATGCTGGGATTCGTCGAAATTGTGGGGAACTCCGAGGCGCGGTTGAAACGGATCATGGCTCGAGCCTCACGAAAACGCGCCTCTGCAATCTTGAGATCCTGGTTGTCGGCAGCCGCCTGTTCTTCAAGCGCAGTCAACCGCGCATCGCCGAACGTCTCCCACCATTTTGCTGGAAGCGACGGTGCGCCAGGCTGAGCAACCTTCCAGTCCTTCGTTTCCTTGAAGCTGTCGGGAGGCGCTTCCTTAAACACCGTCGGCACGGGCGCCGTTGGTCTGGCATACTTCGGCCCCACCATGCACCCGGAGATCACGAGCGCGAAAGCAAGCGTGAGCGCCCACGGGGACTTCATTGCGCGCCCCCCGCCTGCATGCGCACCGGCGAGCCGTTCTCCAGCGAATCCGAAGGATCCAGAATGATCGAATCCGCCGGCTGAAGGCCGGAAACGATCTCGACGTTGGCTCCATAATCGCGACCGATCGTAACCGGAACCAGACTCGCGCGGCCATTGCGGACCACGCCGACGCGCAGGCCCTCACGCCGGAACAGCAGCGTGTTGGCAGGGATGGTCACCGATCGGATCGTCGCCGGCAGCTTCAGATGAACCGAAACGTACGCGCCCGGCAAGAGCAGGCCGTCGGGATTGGCCACGTCCACTTCCACGAGCAGCGTGCGCGACGCCGGATCGATTGCGCTCGAATCGCGAACCAGCGTGCCACGGAACACTCGTCCCGGATATTCATCGAGTGTAAGAGCCGCCGTCGCTCCGGGGTGCGCGGCATTCGAGTAAACCTCGGGGACCGGCACGAAAACGCGCAAGGTAGAAATTGCCGCCATATGGAACAGCTCTTTACCCTGGGTAGAGGAACCGGCGTCGATCAGCGCCCCGATATCGGTACTGCGCGCCGTGATCACTCCCTCGAACGGGGCATACACTTTCTCGAACGACTGCAGTTGCTCAAGGCGCCGTACGTTAGCCGAATTGGAATCGACTACCGCTTTCTGCGCGGCCTGATTAGCTACGGCCTGATCGGTTTCCTGCTTCGAAACGGAATTGCTTTTCAGGAGGAACTGCCAGCGATCTGCGGTCGTCTTCGACAGGTCGAAATTCGCCTGAGCCGTTTCCAGCTGCGCCTGCGCCTGCTGCAGCTGCTGATCGATTTCGGGCGTTTCGATTTCGGCCAGCAGATCGCCCTTTTTCACCCGCGCACCGATGTCGTAATACCAGTGCGTCAGATACCCGTTGGTACGAGCGTAAATCGGAGAATCGGTGAATGCTTCAGTGTTTCCGGGCAGCACGATCTCCTGCAGCGGGGCAGCCGGCGCAGGGTGCGTGACGTTGACGACGGGCGTTGCGGCTTCATTGGTCGCCTGGGCCAACTCCTTGCCAGTCGTCACGCGCTGCTCGATGCCGGTTCGGATTCCGTACCCGAGCGCGGCAGCCGCAGCCAGAATAAAAATTGTCGGCACAAGCAGCTTTGCCCGCGGCTCATGCCGCTGTATCTCCGATGGTGTGGCTTCTTGCAGTGTCATCATGATTCCCTCCCCTGCAGTGAGATCTCCTCAGCAGCAGGCGAGCCCTCTCCCTTTCGTGACCCGTGGACGATGGCGAAGACCGATGGCACAAAAACCAACGTTGCTGCCGTTGCGCACGCCAGTCCGCCGATTACCGCACGGCCGAGCGGTGCATTCTGTTCGCCCCCGTCGCCCAGCCCAAGCGCCATCGGAATCATGCCGATAATCATCGCCAGCGCCGTCATCAGCACCGGCCGAAAACGCGTGTAACCTGCTTCAATCGCGGCTTGAACGGCATCGGAATGATGTGACAGGCGTTCCCGTGCGAAGGCGACTACGAGAATGCTGTTGGCCGTCGCCACGCCCATGCACATGATTGAACCCATCAGCGCGGGAACGCTGACAGTGGTCTTTGTGAAAAACAGAAACAGCACAATCCCCGCCAGCGCTGCCGGCAGCGCCATGATGATCACGAACGGGTCGAGCCATGACTGAAAGTTCACTACTATCAGCAGATAGATCAGAACGATAGCGAAGCCGAGGCCCGCCAGCATGCCGATATAGGATGTCCGCATCGTGTCCAGCTGTCCGCGCACGGTCACGAAACTGCCGCGCGGCAGCAGATGCCGGTTGCTGTCCACGATGCGTTGAATTTCCCGGCCGGCGCCGCCGAGGTCGCGATCCTGCACCGCGGCATAGATATCGACTACGCGCCGAATGTTGTAGTGATTCAGAACTTCCATCTCGTTGGAGCGCGCGATCGACGCCACATCCGCCAGAATCTCGGGGCGCGTCGCAGCGGTTGACGTAATCGGGATGTTTTGCAAGTCCTGCAGAGACTGGATGGAGTACTGAGGCGTCTGCTCGACCAGGTTGTAACTCACGCCGTTCTGCCAGTTGAGGAAGAAGGTCGGCGTGGTTTGAAAACTGCCGCTTAGCGAGATCAGAAGGCTGTTGGCGACATCACGCGGGGTGTAGCCGCCCTCGGCAGCCTTGGTGCGATCGATGGCGATGTGAAACTTCGGGTAATCAAAGTCCTGCTGCATCCGGGCGTCTGTTATACCGGGAACGTGCCGAATCTGCTCCAGCATCTTGTCCGCCACTGCGCGGTTACTTTCGACGTCTGCCCCGTCGATCTGAATATCTACCGGAGCGGGCAATCCAAAGTTCAGAATCTGCGTGGTGATGTCGGCCGGCAGCATATAGAACGTCGTGCCGGGAAACTCAGCCGGCAGTTTCCTGCGCAAATCGCGCACGTAGTTTGCCGTGGGATGGTGATGTTCATTAAGCGATACGAAAACATCGGCGTCGGCCGCGCCAATCAGGCCTGAAGTCGACCGCATGTAATTCAGCTGGCTATAGGGCAGACCGATGTTATCGAGGATGTTGTTGACCTCATTGCGAGGGATCTCCCGGCGAATCGAGCCCTCGACCAGATCGGCAAGTTTCGCGGTTTCCTCGATGCGAGTTCCGGTTTTGGCGCGCAGATGGAGAATGAACTGGCCGCTGTCCGTGTTAGGGAAGAAGTCCTGTCCGAGCCACGGCAGCAGAATGAAAGCAGCTGCACACAGCCCCAGAAACACGGGCACGAAGAGGAAGCGCCGGTAGACCAGCGTAGTGAGCATCAACTGATATGCGAGGCGTATCCGCTCGAACACGCGCTCGAAGCCGTGATGGAACCAGACGAACGGATTGCGCGATTGGCCGCCGGAATGTTGCGCTTTGAGAAGATACATCGCCAGCGTCGGGACCAGAGTTCGCGACAGGATATACGACGCGAGCATGGCGAAGACCACCGACTCAGCCAGTGGCACGAACAAATAACGCGCCACGCCGGACAGGAAAAACATCGGCAGGAACACGACGCAGATGCACAAGGTCGAGACTAAAGCGGGAACCGCGATTTGCCCTGCGCCTTCAATAATTGCCTCTTTCAGATCGGAACCCTGCTCGAGATACCGCTCGATGTTTTCAATCGTGACCGTGGCGTCGTCTACCAGGATTCCGACCGCGAGGGCAAGTCCGCCCAAAGTCATTACGTTGATCGTTTCTCCCAGAAATCCAAGAACAATCACTGAGGTGAGAATCGAGAGCGGAATCGAGACGGCGATAATCAGCGTACTGCGCCAACTCCCCAGGAAAATCAGGATCATCAATCCTGTCAGACAGGCCGCGATCACCGCTTCGCGAATGACTCCGCTGACCGCCGCGCGCACAAAGATGGACTGGTCGCCGAGCGGCTGAATCTTGAGTTGGGGCGGCAGTGTTGTTTGCACACGCGGCAAAAGCCTGCGTACGCCATTCGCTACATCGATGGTCGACGCGTTACCGGCTTTCAGAACCGTGACCAGCGCGCTGCGGCTTCCGTCCTGCCGCACAATATTGGTCTGCGGCGCGAATCCGTCGCTGACCTGCGCCACATCACGAAGGTACACGGTCGCGCCGTTGACAACTTTCAGCGGCAGGTCGTTCAGCTCGGAAACCGTGTGCGGCGCCGCGTTGAGGTCGACGTCATACTCGAATTTGTCGATCTTCGCTGTGCCTGATGGCAGCACAATATTCTGCAGGTTCACAGCCGATACAATGTCCGACGGCGACAGCCCCTTTGACTGCAGCAATTGCGGATTGAGCGATACCATCACCTGCCGCTGCTTTCCACCGTAAGGATAGGGGACAGCCGCGCCTGGCACAGTCACGAGTTGCGGCCGCAGAAAGTTCAACGCCAGATCATTAAGCTGGGGTTCCGTGAGTCCCTTACCGGATAGCGCGAGTTGAAGGATAGGCACGCTCGACGCGCTGTAGCTGATAATCAGCGGCGGCTGAGTGCCCGCTGGAAGCTGCCGCAATATGGTCTGAGACGCCGCTGTGACCTGTGCGTTGGCGCTATCGATGCTCGCGTTCGGCTGCAGGAATATCTTCACGACACTGGTACCGTCCACCGTTGTGGATTCGATGTGCTCGATGTTGTCGACCAGAGTGGTCAGCACTCGCTCGTAAACCGTCGTGATGCGGCCCTCCATCTCTTCCGGATTCAGGCCGGTATATGTCCACGAAACGGCAATCACCGGAATATTGATATTGGGAAAGATGTCAGCCGGCGTACGGGAAATCACAACGGGACTTGCCAGAAGAATAAGCAGCGCCAGAACGATGAAAGTGTAGGGCCTGTTCAGCGCGACCCGTATGATCCACATGCGGCGGTCCTCCGTACTTACACTCGCTTGGATGGGCCTGGCATGCTTAAGGAATCAAAGTTAGTTCAGTTCATTGCCATCGGAAACACCGATAGTATGGAGAAATGGAGCTGCGTCACTTGCGTTATTTCTGCGCCATCGCCGAGCATCATGGATTCAGCAGCAGCGCTCGTGCGCTGCACGTTTCTCAATCCGCCATCAGCGAACAGATTTCTGATCTCGAGCATGAGATCGGAGTCTCGCTTCTGGTGCGCGGACAAAAAGAAACGCGGCTCACTGAACCAGGCGAGGTTTTTCTGACAGAGGCTAAAAAAGTCCTTGCGGCCGCGGATCTCGCTGTTGAGATGGTGCGGCGGTCTGCGCGCGGCGAGAGCGGGATGCTCAGAATCGGCTTCTTCTATGGTGGCAACGGTCCTGACGTTCCGGCCATCATCAAGGATTTCCGGCGCTTGCATCCCGGTGTGCGCGTTTCTGTCACCGATGTGCTTCCAGGCCTTCAAACGAAGGCTCTGATTGACGGTGTCATCGACGTTGGCTTTACCCGGCCGCTCGAAACACCTTTCGACCAGCTTCTTCGCTCGCAATTCCTTTATAGAGATCCGCTGGTAGCGGTTTTTCCCAAAGGCCATCCGGCCGCCCACGGCCCGGTGAACCTGAAGTCCCTTGCGCGCGAGCGATTCGTCCTGGTGGCGCGGGAATCCGCGCCATCACTGTATGGAAAGATTCTGGCGCTTTGCGGAAAGGCGGGATTTTCGCCCCAAATCGTCGCGACAGGCGCGGCTTGGGCAAGCGTAACAATGCTTGTCGAAGCAGGCGAGGGCATCGCTATCCTCCCCAGCAACCTGCAGCACGCCGCTTCAAAGAACCTCATGTTCTCGCCGCTGACGGACAGGGGAGCTGATATTGGTCTGGTGATGGCGTGGTCTCAGGAGCGGGAGAGCCCCGTCCTGAAGGCATTCCTGGATCTGGTGCGCGCATACCAGAATTGGCCACAGATGAAAGCGCGACGAGAACAGTCCTGAGGTGACCCGTTGAGGATGTCAGAAAGGCAGTTACAAAAACCTGGTTCAAGCCCGGCACGGCGATGCGGCGCGAATGATTTTGGCGGCATCACCGTGTCGATTCCTTATCCGAGTTGCCCGCTCACTTCGCGTCGGTAGCCTGACCTTTCGGGTAAATGAACTCCCACCCATTATTTTCGCCGGGGTAAAATACCCGCTGAATCGCCTCGGGTGACCCGGAGTGCTGTTCCTCAAAATTAACGACCGGGTCGGCCGGTGTATCCACTCGATATGCCGGGACGGCCATCAGTGTTGTGACCAGATTCTCAACTCCGTTCGAGTTCTCAGAGAATATCTGGACGATATTCCGGTTGGACGGGTCGTCCGCAAGCTGGAAAACGTATTTTCCCGCCGCCAGCGTTTTCCCCGGAATCTGTACCGGCGCGCTGAAGTTGAATTCCATCTTCTTGTTCCATTCATCTGCGCGGAGGGGCTGCGCCACAAAAGACGTCAGCGCAAACAACGCACCCGCGCAAAGGGTTGCTACTTTGATATTCATTGGGTTTCTCCTTCTTGCCAAGCGAGGCGCCGATCATTGATTTGGGGCGCCCGGTTTGCTTTCACCAGGAAGAATGCAATGCCAAGGCCAGGAACAAGCTGTTGATTCTGAAGGAGGCTGCTGCAGACTCCGGCGAGTTATGTGTTGGCTTACTGACCCATGAGGCAAGTTCCCGACTCTCCAGGCGCGTGAAGTGCATCATGAAATCACCTCGTGTAGTTTCAGGTTCAGATTGGCCGCAGTGAGGCAAAGGATGGAGCGGTCCAGAATCACAAGATCCGCCGCGCAGTTCGGACTTGGCGTCGCCGGTCTGTTGCTGATAACGCTGGCGTCGGTTCGCCTGAACCTCCAGCCGGGCGCGGTCTCGCTTCTCTATTTGATTGCCGTGGTCTTTGTCTCTCTCAGGGCTGGCTTCGTTGCCTCTTTTGGGGTTTCCCTGATTGCGGTCTGTCTGCTTCAGTACTACTTTGTTCCTCTGTTCTCACCTGCTGGATCGAGAAACCCACTGGCCTTGGTAGCCAGCATCGCGTTTCTCGTCACAGCCTCGGTCATTACAGCTATGGTGTCCCGCGTCCGAAAAATGACCGAGGCCCAACTGACGGTGAGATTCGAGGAACGACTGGCGGAACGAACCAGAATCGCCCGGGAGCTTCACGACACGTTGCTCCAAAGCTTTCAGGCGCTGATGCTCCATTTTCAATCCGCAAGCAATATGCTTCAGCCAGGCCCCGCGAAAGAGGCGCTGGATGAAGCTCTCGATCATGCCGACCAGGCCATACTCGAGGGACGTAATGCGATCCAGAACCTGCGTTCTTCAACGAGTGTCACAAATGAATTAGCCCAGGCAATCGCCGCTCTCGGCGAAGAACTCGGCACAGCCAAACATGGCGGTTTGCCGCAGTTAAATGTCTCGGTAGAGGGCAAGCCTCAGGAGCTACACCCGATCCTCCGTGACGACATTTATCGCATTGCCGGTGAGGCATTGCGAAACGCCTTCCATCATGCGCGGTCGACAAGAATTGAGGCGGAACTCACGTATTCAGCCCGACTGCTTCGGGTAAGGATTCGCGATAATGGATCAGGAATCGACCCCGCAATCATCGAAACGGGACGTGAAGGGCACTGGGGTCTGCAGGGTATGCGCGAGCGCGCTCAGCAAATCGGCGCCCAACTCGAGATCTGGAGCCAGCCCGGAGCCGGAACCGAAGTGGACTTGAGTGTTCCAGGATCGGTTGCATATGTGTTGAAACGGGACAAAGCGATCGATGAGCACTAACCCGTATTTCTCACGATATTCCGGAGAGCACGCCGGTCTGATTGCCAACGCCGTAGGACTGGCTGTGTTCGGCACCGTGGCGCAGGCACTCGTGCCTGCCGCCCCGGGACTCTTCCCGGCGCCAGGGCTGTGAAAAATGCAGGCTAAACCGATCCGCATTCTCGCCGTCGATGACCATTCCCTGCTCCGCGACGGCATTGCCAAACTGCTGGCCGCGCAACCCGACATGGAACTCGTCGCGGAAGCCTCGAACGGCCGCGAGGCGATCGAGCAATTCCGCCTTCATAAGCCTGACGTGACTTTGATGGACTTGCAGATGCCGGAAATGAACGGCGTAGACGCCATCCTGGCGATCCGAGGTGAATCCTCCCGGGCGCGAATTATCGTTCTGACTACATATACAGGAGATGTCCAGGTGTTACGGGCGCTTAGAGCCGGGGCTCAGGGGTATCTGCTCAAGAATCTGCTCCGCAGAGAGCTTCTGGACACGATCAGACTGGTGCATGCCGGACACAAGCGGATTCCGCCCGAAGTCGCTTCTCAACTCGCTGAGCATGCAACAGATGAGGGGTTGTCCGACCGCGAGATACAAGTTCTCAGCCTGATTTCAGGCGGGAATGCCAATAAAGAAATTGCTGCGCAACTCTCGATTAGTGAAGAAACAGTGAAAGGTCACGTCAAGAGTATCCTTGCCAAACTCGGCGCCAATGACCGAACACACGCCGTAACCATAGGCGTCAAGCGCGGAATCATCGACCTGTAGCTTGTAGCGTGGGCGTTTTTGCTGGAAGGAGCCAGTTTTTCAGCACCAGGCCGATACCTCGAAAGAGGTGTCTTTGAGGGCCGGTTTTCAGGGTTTCCGGCCCTCGGTCGCCGGAAGTAGCCTGAGAACGGGACCTCTTGTGCAACGGCTTTTTTCCGCATTTCCCGAAGGTTGGCCCGGAACGGGTCTGGTGCTTCTTCGAGCAATCGCGACGATTCCTCTGGCACAATTCATCGAAGGCGCTGCGGTGACGCCTCTGCCGCTATCGGCCGCATTGCAATTACTTGCTGCCGTTTGCTCGGGCCTTTTGCTCATCGGGCTTTGGACGCCCGTTTCGGCCTCGCTCATGGCAATCTCCGAACTCTCTCTTCTCTTCTTCTTCCCCGGAACTGGTTTGTCCATGCACATCGTAATGGCTGCGCTGGCGGCTTCAATCGCCATGATCGGTCCAGGCGCATGGTCGCTGGATGCACGTCTTTTCGGACGAAAGCGCATCCGAATCCCGCAACGATAGCGCCATCTCAAACAAATCCCCATCGCTGTTGGGCTACCGTGCCGTAACTCCCACAACCTTCTCTCATCGCTAAAGGGCGCCATCCAAAAGAGTTTTCCGCGAATTAGAAGCCCAAATGCGTTATCAGGATTACTCGTTGGACGGCGCGACGACACGATCGCATACTGCAGTCAGAGGTAGAAACCAAATGACACAATCACAGCAAACACCAACGCATCAGTCAACCTCAAATCGGCGACCGATGCTCCTCGCACTCGTAGCGCTCGTAACCATGGCGCAGCCGTTCGTGGCCATGAGCGCCACTAACGGACCCGTATTTTATTCGACCGCTACCGTGCGCCCGACTGAACCCGGCTCGAAGACACGAGTAGACGACCGCAATCCTTTTACCCAGGTCGTTTCTATCCCGGCAACTTCCGATCCGTCGACGATCAGGTTCGTGAAAGTAAAGGCTACCCGAGTGTTCACGAAGGTGAAATCGACAACGGACGTTCGTTACTGCGATGACCTCAAGTTCAGGGACCCAGGCGGATCGATGTATTGCTCCTATACGCAGAAGGAGTCGCCCGAAGCTGCTTACGAGGTCACGTATTCATACACTGACCAGCCGCTGGCGTCAGATGAATACGGCGGGCGTTACTTTCAGTTTCAAGTCTATTTTCGGCCCGATGAATTGCCGCCCGCATTACGAAACGCCATCGCCGCTGGTAGAGGAAAGCAATCTGAGCTGGCAACTTATTTCACGGTGACAACTTCCCGGCTGCCCGTACGGGGAGCGGTCATCGACGATGCCCACTCGAGCTTCTGCAATGGGAACTACATGGACGGTAACTGGATACAGTTCGACCCGCGCTGCCAGGATCAGGTCAGTTATAAGACCGTGACTGTGCCGTCTGCATACATCAGAGTCCGTGTGGAACCCACTTCCGGGGGCGATCTTGCCCGAAATTAGTCCCCAACGGCCAAAGTTGACAACCCTTTCGAAAACACTCAGGAGAAATCAATGACCCCCAAGCCAAATAACGGAATGGCTTCAAGCCATCAGCCGGCAGCTCAAACGTTCCAAAAATGTGCATCAACCACAGCTATCTCAGATCCCGGGAGT
>Ga0210389_10001787_pt1 | contig 17282 bp, 11 predicted proteins | sample IncBWH28OmetaG_FD_160127 | JGI IMG/M metagenome (GOLD analysis project Ga0210389, IMG submission 160127) | Forest soil microbial communities from Barre Woods Harvard Forest LTER site, Petersham, Massachusetts, United States - Inc-BW-H-28-O ...
GTGCGGTGAATCCCGCGAGTCCGGGCTGACCGGCTTCGAGACGCGATCCGCCGTCAATAATAAGAGTGACGTGAACGAGCGGGAGCGCGCGGTGCTCGACGACCTGCATCGCGACGCCGTTCGCGAGCTTGCCCGCAGCGACCGCCGGGAGATTGAACTTCGAGCTGGTGCCGAGCGCGGGCACGATCGTGCGATCGAGTGGCGCGGCGTTCTGCGCGAACGTTGTGAGTGGTGCGCAGACGGCGAACACCGCGAGCAGGGCGATCTCTTTACGGATCATTGGGCGACTCCCTTCTTTGCCGCGAGTTCCGGTTTGCCCATCGGCACGACCGAGATCATCACCCGGTTCGTCTCGAGATATTTTTTGAGCACGCGTTTGACATCAGCGGCGGTGACCGCACGATAGCGATCGAGATCAGCCTGGAACGAATCGGGTTTGCCGTTGAGATAGAAATAGTGGTTGAGCTGATCGGCAGTGCCGCGCATCGTCTCGATGCGGCGGAGGAATTGTGCTTCGATTCCATTTTTTGCCTGCTGGAGTTCGCGCGCGGTCGGGCCGTCGTTCGCGAGTTTCTTGATTTCGGCGTCGATCGCTGTGCGCAACGTGTCGAGCGCGAGTCCGCGGCGCGCGGTGGCGACGACCGAAAAGTCTCCGTCCAGGCGCATGCTGCTCTGGCGCGCACGAACGTTCGTTGCGACGGGGTTGTTGTATACGAGAGCCTGAGTGAGGCGCGATGTACGTGATCCCGCAAGCACCGACGCGGCAATATCGAGCGCGGCGTCGTCAGCGTGCCATTCCTTCACCGTGTGCCAGGTGAGCTGGAGCTGCGGGAGCTGGACGCGGTCTTCGAGCGTTATTGCCGTGTCGGGAACGGTGAACGGTGCCGGTGAAGGGCGTGTGATCGCGGGCCCGCGCGGGACATCGGCGAAATATTTCTTCACCATCGCGCGGACATCGGCGTTGTTGACATCACCGGCGACGACGAGCGTCGCGTTATTCGGCGCGTAATAGTGGCGGAAGAAATCTTTCACGTCGTCAACTGATGCAGCGGAGAGATCAGCCATCGAGCCGATCACGGACCATGAGTACGGGTGGCCCGCGGGGTAGGCGAGCTGCGGAAGGTGATCCTCGACGAGACCATACGGACGGTTCTCGACGCTTTGGCGGCGCTCGTTCTTCACGACGTCGCGCTGGAGATCCACCTTGGGCTTGTCCATCGTCGGCGTGAGCCAGCCCATCCGATCGGCGTCGAGCCAGAGCATGAGCGGGAGCGCCGATGACGGGCCGCTCTCGTAGTAGTCGGTGACGTCGTTGTTGGTGGATGCGTTGTTGTTCGCGCCGGCGGCTTCGAGGAGCCGGTCGAACGTCGGGTATTCGGCGTGCTGCGAGCCCATGAACATCAGGTGTTCGAAGAGATGCGCGAATCCTGTGCGCCCGGGCTTCTCGTCGCCCGATCCGACGTGAAACCAGATGTTCACCGTGACGACCGGCACCGCGTGATCTTCGTGCACGATCACGGTGAGGCCGTTGGGGAGCGAATCGAGCGTATATGGAACGCTGAGCTTCGGTCCCTGCGCCGCCGCGACGGCGGGAGCTATCGCGAGCGCTCCGATAAGGACGCGGCGCACGAGGTTCATTGGGTGGTCCCGGTGGTGGATTCCTGCCATACGGTGCTGGGCGTGCTGATTTGCAACAATACCCATGGTCGGCACCCGAAGCGAGCGGAGATCGGGGTCGAATTGCGGGTTTGGGGTTTGCCCAAGCCTGTGTGCGGGCTAGATTTCGCCCCCTTGGCCAGGTAGCTCAGTTGGTAGAGCAGCGGACTGAAAATCCGCGTGTCGGGGGTTCAATTCCCTCCCTGGCCACTTCGATAAACGAATCAGGCGTCAGCGGTCTTTGAGCGTCACCGTAAACAGCGTTTGGCCGTTCGCGTCGATGCGCCGAACGTTCTTGTCGACCACCAACCACACGCCTCCGCTCAAGTCGGGCGCGAGCGCGGCCGCGCCAGACGTGAACGGCTTGATGGTGGCGACCACGCGTGGTTCGGGCATCGCGGTGCGCATGTCGAGCTGCACGAGCTCCGTGCGGCACTCCACCCGCAGCGCACCGCACACGGCCCCCACCGGTTCGATCCTCGTGAACCACAGCGTGTGGTGCTCGTGATCGGCAGTGAACGCCGGACGATACCACCCTCCCGGTTTGGCGATTTGCAACTCGCCGAGAGCGGCACCGGTGCGACTCACATGCAGCAAGCGCCCGGAGCGAAGTAGCCAGAGCCACGCGGAGCTGTCGCTCGATTCTGCAAAAACCGCCATCGCAAACTCGTCGCCGAAGTGCTCGACTTTCGGCAACGGCACGGTCGCGATCACCGCGCCGGTGTCGTTCCGAAGCACAGCCGCGGCCTCCTTGCCGTTCCAACAGACGCCTGCGGCGCCCGCGCAATCCATCGCGACGACGAAATCGCGATACTCGAGCCACGCTGCGGCGCGAGGCTGGTCGACAGACGCGCTAAGGTCGCTCGGTTGTTCACTCCGGTCCCCACGCAGGAATCCGCTCCCGCGCCGCAGCGCTGAGAAAAGCGACGCAGGCAATGCGGCGCCGTCTTTGTGAAAGCGGAGCACACCGACGCCCCCTCCGTCCACGATCCACACATCGCGTGTGTAGGGATCGAATGCGTTGGCGGTGCGATAAATACGATTGACGCCCACAAGAAGCCCGTCGTAGCGCTCGACGGAGGCGCCATCGGACGAGACGCTCAGGATTTGCTGAAATCCGTTCGAGAGAAAACCGAACAGGTACAATCGCTGGTCGGCAACCGAAACGGCGATGCGCTGCACTTCGACATTCCACGTCGGTGTCGTTGCGGAGGCAGGATTGCTAAACTCCCGCGTGCCCTGTGCATCAATCGCGACGCGGTACCAGTACGTCGTGTCGGGCCGCGCCGTGGTGTCAGTCCACGTGCCGTTGTTTAGTTCGAGACGAGCGACGACGTCGCCGATATCGGAACGGGTGAACGATCGATAGATGATCCGGCCATTTCCGCTGGATGGCGGTGACTGCCAATGGAGCTCCACGCGACGCGGATTGATGACGCGCACCGTGTCGAGGAGAAATCCGTTTGTGGGCATCGCTGCGAGACGCGCTTGAACGCAGCGATGCGTTGCGGTGTCGCCGGTCGCACTCGCCGCCGCGTACGCCGCTCTCGACCGATCGTAGTCCGCGTATTGTTCCCACAACTCGCCCGCGCGCATGAGCATTCGCGTGCGCCGCGGAGGTGTCTGCAGTCGCGCGATGGTATCGAGGCTTGCAACCATAGTCCGGACTGCGCCGGGTTCGTCCTGCTCGGTTCCAAGGCGGACGTCCCGATTGGATTCGACCCCCCGAAACGCTTCGAGCGCCCTGGCAACGGCGAAATCCGCCTGCCTCGCATTTGGATGAGTGCGAAGAAATCCGGACACCGCACTCCAGCGAACTTCGACCATGCATGCGACCGATCCTTCGCACTCGCCGCCGATCGGCAGCAATGTCTGCGCGTACGCCGCGTCGTCGGCGAGCGGGCTCGTTGGAAACCGTTTGATCAGGTCGCGAAAATCGGTTCCGTTTGAGAGCCACTCACCGCCGACTTCGTTGTAGTGGTACTCGTCTGGTCTGGCCTTGGCGTATAGCGAATCGTGCGAAACCCTACTCGGATGATACGCCATTCTCGCGCGCCCCCGCGCGAGCAGCAGGGCGGGGAGTCGATCAATGGTTGCCGTCGCGATCTGCTTGTCGAGCGAATCCAACAGCGGGCGCAGCGGCTGCTTGATCGTGACGGCCCACGGGTCGGGCCCTGGGCCAGCCGTGTCCGGCGGAGTACACGCCGCAGTCACGGCGCTCAACGACACTGCTTCTTTTTCCGGTCGCGCCGAATCGCGCGCGCAACCAGCGAGCAATGCCAGCGCCGCGATCAAAGCTACGTGCTCAATCCGACGGATCGCCATCAAGGAATGATCCATGAATGAAACGGTGTTCGCCAGCGCGGCTCACTTTCACTTATTCTTCGGTCCGAGACAATCTGCTTTTCTCCCACCGAGGTTCGCATGGCCACGAAGCTCAAGTCGGAACGTCCTGATCCCAAGCGCCCGGGCGTGATGCTGCCTGCGCAACAAGTCGTTCGCGACATCCACGGCTACCTCGTGCGGATCACTCAGCTCGGTCTCTACATACGCAAAAGCGGCACACGTCTCGAAGTCGGGCCATTCGATTTCGGCGCGCTCTATCAGGATGGGGTGCAGCGCGCCGCCGGACTCGCGCCGGTAAAGCCGCGGAAGCCGGTGCGTAAAGGTGCGACCACCGTGAGTCGCGGGCTCCTGCAGACGGGACGCGGCCGCTAGACCATGATTTCGCTCGGAGATCGATTCACTGTCGAGCGAGAACTTGGACGGGGCGGGATGGGCGAGGTCGTGCTCGCGCACGACAAGCATCTCGATCGCCGTGTCGCGGTAAAGGTCCTGCAGGCAGAGCTATCAGCGGCGATCGACGGCGAACGCTTTGCACGCGAGGTCCGTGTGACCGCGCGGCTCGTGCATCCGAACATCGTACCGTTGTTCGATTCGGGCATTGCGAACGGCCGCGTGTTTTATGTGATGCCATTCGTCGACGGAATGACGCTGCGTGCGCGACTCAATGCGAGCGGGCGCATCCCGGTTGAAGAAGCGCTGGGGATCGTTCGCGACATCGCCGAGGCACTCGCGTACGCGCACGGTCAGGGAATCGTGCATCGCGACATCAAACCGGAGAACATTTTCTGTTACGGCGGCCGGGCGCTGCTCGCGGATTTCGGAATTGCCAAGAACACCGCGAAGCGTGACACTGCAGCAAACATGACTGGCGTCGGTGTCATTATCGGGACGCTCGCGTACATGAGCCCGGAGCAGGTCAAAGGCGAAGAATCGATCGACGGACGAAGCGATCTCTACAGTCTCGGCTGCGTGCTGTTCGAGATGCTTTCCGGAACACCGCCATTCACGGGCGATTCCACGCTCGCATTTATTGCGCATCGATTGACCGCACCAGTGCCGGACCTGGCAGCCGCGATGCCGGCGCTCCCATCCTCGCTGACTACGCTGACTACGTCGCTGCTGGCAGACGACCCGGAACACCGGCCCAGCTCGGCCGGCGTGCTGCTCGAAGGCATACGCAGCCCGCTGCGCGAATACGCGGCGACGCACGATGCGCCGACGATCATCACCGCGGCGCCATCGTCGAGGCGGGTCGAACCGGTGATCAATGCCGAGTCTCTCGCGGCGTACAACGAAGGGCGAGCACACTGGGCACGCGGGATGCAGGGCGGCGCGGGGACGAAGGATCTGCTTGAAATCGCGCTTACCTATTTCATGCGTGCGCGACAGTTCGACCCGCGCAATGTACTGGCGATCGCCGGTCAGGCCGATTGCATTCATGTGCTCGGCTACCGCGGCTTCCGTGAGTTTGAGGAAGCCTCGGAACAAGCCCGCCAACTCCGGATGGAAGCGCTCGCTATCGATGATCAGGTCGCCGAGGTGCATTCTGGCATCGGCGTAAACTTGCTGTACTGGGACGATGACTTTGTCGGCGCAGGGTCCGCATTGCGGCGCGCGGTCGATCTCGATCCGCGGTCGATCAATGCGCTGCGCTTCTACGGGAGTTGGTTGAAGATCGCGGGGCGCGCGGAGGAGGGTGTGGAGTATGTGCGCGCTGCGGTGGCGCTCTCGCCGGATGTGGCCGCATATCAAAATGCGCTGGGAGACATTCTGATTGCCGTCGGCCGCCACGACGAAGCAATCGAGCATCTCCGGATTGCATTGCGCCAGAATCCGAAATACGAATTCGCGCTCGAGCGGCTCGAACTCGCTTCCCACCGGAGCGGCCGGCCGGACGATGCACTGTACGCGCGTCGCGCGCTGCTTGGCCGGCGAGGGCTCGTGGACCGGCTGGCATCGGTCGACGAGAATGTCATGAAATTCGGCTGGGGCGCTGCGCGTGAACTGGATGTCCGCAGCGAACTCGCGTCACTTCTCGAGCACGCGACCCGCGACGATCCGTTCGTTGAGCATGGAACCAGCCGCCAGGTCGCAGATCAAATCATTGCATGCTACGCAGAGCTCGGCGAGTGGCGATCGGCGATGGACTGGGTCGAGCGCGGGTACCACAAGCGGCCGGGCCGCCTCCGCCGTGTGCTAACAGATTTTCTATTCGACCGGCGCGGGTTGGCGGTCGACCCGCGTTATGCGCCCTTGCTGCGGAACGCGGGTTTGGGCGAGCTCCTGTAAGAGCGGATATACGCGGCGGCTATTTCTTGCCGCCGAACAAACTCTTCACGGCGTCGCCCGCTTTCTTTGCACCCGCAGCGGCGGCAGCGCCGGCAGTTCCGCCGACTTTCAGTGCCGCCTGCGTCGTAGCGTGCACGATGTTGCTCGTGACACTCCGCATGACAACGGTTGCGAGCTGATCGGGCGTCACGCCGTTTTCGCGCGTGCCGATGTCACTCAACTCGATCGGCGGGAGTGGAATCCTCAGCGCGGCAGCACCGGCGCCGAGGCGCACCATGCCGTCGCGCACGCGAAAATGCTTCACCTCGATTTTGATCGGCTTGCCGTTCTTTGCCTCCGCCTGCGGAGCTGATGATCCGCCGCCGGCCTTCTCGATATTCGCAAGCAAATCGCTGACGTTGCTCGAGACGAGCTTCGTTTCGTAATCGAACTCCGGTGACTGAACGTCGATGTCGTTGATGACGATGTGGTCGGCTGTGAGCGACTTCGGCACGACCGATACGTGCACTTTTTTCACGGCCACGAGCTTCGCATCACTCCAGCCGGCCGGATTTCCCATCGAGAATCCGTGCAGCGTGCCATTTCCGCTGAACGGTGAAATGTCAGCACTCGACAATGTCACCGTCGTGTTGGTGAGCCTCGGCGCGAAGCTGTTCACGCCGCGCGTCACGATCGACCCGAATGAAAACGCAGCTACCACCAGCGCGAGCACGCACACGCCGATGATCGATCCGCCGATGATCAGGAGTTTTTTCATCGCACAATATTAAGCGATCACAAATGCTTTGCGCGATACAAAACGGGGCCGTGCTCAGCACGGCCCCGTTTCATTTACATCACGGCAGGCGGGCTTATTTCTTCGGGTCCAGCGCCTCGCCGATCCGGTGCTCGGCATTTTCCAAATGCATCCGCGTCGCACGGTCGGCGGCCTTGCCGGCTGCTGCGTGGAGTTCGGTCTTCAGCACGACCAACTGGCCGCGCACCTGTGACCGCGCATCTTCCGAGAGTTCTCCGCCAGCTGCATTGCCACGACCACCACCGCGGCCGCCTGCGCCCGGTGCTGCGGCGGCTGCCGCCGGAGGATTCACCATCCGGTCCATCGTCGTGATGTAGCTCATCTGGAGATCGCGGCGGTACGGATCGATCTTCGAATTCGAAGCCAGCTCCGACCACAGTCCCTTGCGAACGTCGTCGAGCATTTCGGTGAGCGTGTATACGTCGCCCGAGCTCTTCGCGACTGCTTCGCCATCCAGCATCCGGTTCAAACGCGCTTCCTGAAGGAGCGCGTTGAGCGTGCGGCTCTGTGCGTTCCCGATGCGCGTGAGCATTCCGCCGACTTCAACGCGATCCGCGATCTCCGGACGGATGAGATACGTCGGTGTCTTGAACACTTTCTCATTCAGGAACTTCACCGCCTCCATCTGACGCGCGCGCGACAGCGGCTCGTACACGGCACCCGGCTGGCTGCCCGACTTGTAATGCGCCGTGCCGCCGCCCACCACCGTGACGACATGTCCGGCCTCGGTGGCCCACTGACCGACCGTGCGATCGTACAGATCCTTTGCGAGCTCGTTGTCTTCCATCGGCCGCGTGCCGGCTGCAGCCACGTAGCCGATCACGCGCTCGATGTTCTTGAAGCCGAGCGCGGTGGACTTCACCGGATCAGCATCGCCGACGGCCTCGCTCTGCGTGCCGTACTGTCCGTACGCATTGCCGGCTGAGAAGCGATACCACGGCACGGTGTCCTGAACGCGGGTCCACTGTTCGAGGATCGCCTTGTCATTCGCGGCCGAGTGCGGGCCGGGGATTTCCTTGTAGCCCCAGGCAATCGTGTACTTGTCCCACGGACCGACACGCGGCTGGAGATCGCTCACCGACACGTGGTCTTCGGGCTGCGCGACGTAGTTCATGCGCGAGTAGTCCATGATGCTCGGGCTGTGCCCCATCGTGTGGTTCCACGACGGGCTGCGCATGCTGTCCGCCGGATACATCGAACTGCCGATCTGGTCGTGCTGGAGGCCGATCGTGTGACCGATTTCGTGTGCGACGCCCCACTCGAGGAGTTGCCCCATCAGCGTATCGGGGAACGGAATCGCACGGGCGCGCGGGTCGACCTGCGCGGCCTGCGTGAAGTACCAGTACTGCATGAGTTCGAGCAGGTTATGGAAGATTCGCGACGAGCCGTTGAGGATCTCGCCCGTGCGCGGATCGCTCACGTGCGGACCAACCGAGTTCTCGACGGTCGATGCGAGCCAGCGCACCATCGTGTGGCGAACATCTTCCGGCGACCAATCCGGATCGTTTGCCGGCACTTCGCCGGCGATGATCCCATCCTTGAATCCGGCAGCTTCGAACGCGGGCTGCCAGTCGAGGATCGCTTTGCGGATGTACGGCTTCCACTTCTCTGGCGTCGCCGGGTCGACGTAGTAGACGATCGGCTTCTTGGGATAGCAGAGATTTCCTTCCTTGCGATCCGAGCACTCCAGGCGCCAGCGCGTGATGTACACATGCGTTTCGGCGCGCTGCATGTCCGAACCAAAGTCGACCGTGCGGTTCGAGAAGAATCCAATCCGGTCGTCCGCTTTGCGCGTCGCCATCGGGTGCTCAGGCAGACGGATCAAGCTCCAGTGCGCGACAACGCTCTCGGCCAGCGGTGGGCCACCGGCTGCCGCACCACCGCCGCCGCCACGCCCGGCCGGTGCGCCTGCGCCAGCCGGAACGCCCGTCTGCGTCGCTTCGATCTCGACGTTCTCGGGGAACGCGGCAACGTGCTCGATGTACGAGCGCGCCGCGTCGATCGTCCCGCGAATCGCGGCGATTTCAGGAATCGCGGTCGTGAACAGACGCGTGACATCGATGACGGCCGAGCTGTCCGGGCCGAAGGCTTCGATGTTGAACACGGCGATGACCGGGCCATTGTTGGCGCCTTGCACAGCCTTGTAGACCGAGAGCGTCGTGTCCGCCGAAATCGCAAATGAAATCGAACGGAGAATGACACGATTCCCGTTGCGCTCCCAATGCAGTGCGCGCTCGCCGAACTCATCGCCGGCGTAGTCACCGAATCCGCCGCCGGTCGGGGTCGGATTCTGTGCCGCGGCGCGGGCGAAGCGCCCGACGATCAGCATGTCCTTCCCGAACTCACGCGCCGGAATCTCGAAGTAGGTGAGGTCGTTGAGCTGGTGCACCGCGAACAGACCGCGCTTGGTCTTCGCCTCTGCTGTGATGACGCGATTGTACGGACGCGGGCGCGCTGGCGCCGCCGCACCACGGCCGCCACCACCACCACCGCCTGCGGTGGAATCAGTGGCAGCGCCACCCGCGCCGCCGCGGCCACCGCCCTGAGGCGCTTGTACCACGGGCGCGACCGGAGCCGGAGTTGGAGTGGGTGCGGGAACGGGCGCCGCAGGCGTGCAGCTGGCGACGAGTGCCGCGGCAACGAGTAAGCCGATTCGACGTGGCATAATTTGGAATGAGAGAGCGGTAAATATCCTGCGTGATTCGTCTCCGCGGGTGCGGAGCCGATGATAACATGCGTGAAACCGGGGCGTTGTGATAGTAGAGTTCAGGTATGCCAGAACTCTCGATCTACCTCAATTCTACGGCGCTCGTCCTGATCGATCTGCAGAACGGGATCACGCGCAACTCCACGGCGCCGCACAGCTCCGCCGACGTGATCTCTAGAGCGGTACGGCTTGCGGATGCATTTCGTTCGCGGGGCTCGACCGTCGTGCTCGTGCGCGTCGCGTTCGCCGCCGACGGCAGCGATCGCGTCAAGACGCCGGTGGACGCCCAGCCTCATGCGGTTACTCCGTCAGCCGACTGGTCGGAGATCGTTGCGGACGTCGGACCGAAGACGGGCGATATCATCGTCACGAAGCACCAGTGGGGCGCGTTCTACGGCACCGAACTCGATCTCCATCTCCGGCGCCGCGGGATCAGGACCATAGTGATCGGTGGGATCTCGACGAACTTCGGAGTCGAATCCACCGCCCGGGATGCCTACGAGCGCGCTTTTGCACTCGTGTTTGTGGAAGACGCGATGGCAGCGATGAACGGCGATGCGCACACGTTTGCGATCACGAACATCTTCCCGAGGCTGGGGCTGGTGCGCTCCACCAGCGACGTGCTCGCGGCGCTCGGTTAGCCGGTAGTTAACCGCGGAACGCCAGTGACACGCCAGAGTAAGAAAGAGGTATTCGTGATTGAACGCACGCACGCCGCCACATGACTAAACTCATGCAAATGAATGGAATAGCCATGTCACATCGACGCGTACGAGCCCTGGTCTCGACGGGCTTGGTGGCACTCGCGACCGCTGTGACCGCGGCTGCTCCCGCGCGCGCGTTCGCCGCTCTCGCGTATCCGCGCGCCGCCGGCGACACGATTCAGGGAATCGTATTCGACAGCCTGTTGCACCAGCCGATCCCGAACGCCACGGTGCAGGCGGATGCAGGCTCGGCAACGACGATGACCGACCGCGAAGGGCGGTTCACGCTGATCTCGCCGTCGCCGATTCATCGAGTCACCGTCTTCCATGATTTTCTCGATCGCAGCGGACTCGGAAGTCTTCAGGCAGAAGTAACCGACAAGACGTCGCACTCGATGTTGGTCTTGTCGACGCCATCGATCGCCACGATCTGGGCGCGCCTGTGCCCGGGCAAAGATCTCGTGAAGGGGCGCGCGGGAATCGTGTACGGCACGGTGCGCGCGGCGGACGGAAAGACACGTCTTTCGGGGGCGCAGGTCCGCATCAGCTGGGACTACAATGCCGTCGGGGCGACCGGCGCGGCCGCTCGTACCGCGGATTCGAAGTCCGACTCGACCGGCACCTACTACACCTGCGGAACGCCGCCGAATGCAAACGTGTACGTGCTCGGCTACTCGTCGACGCTGCGGTCGGGCGCGCTGACGGTTCCGGGCGACACGCTGCCGATGCGGCGCGTCGATCTCGTGCTCGGCGACTACGGAAAAACTGCGACCGTTCATGGAGTCGTGCGCGGCCCGAGTCAGAATCCAATTTCCGGGGCGAGCGTCGATCTGATCGGAACGGACGCAGTGGCGCGCACCGACGCGAACGGCCGCTTCACTCTCACCGCCGTGCCGACGGGATCGCGCACGATCGAAGTGAGAACGATCGGGTTCGCTCCGCTTTTCCAGCCGGTCGCCATTATCGAGAAAGAGAACGAGGAGATCCCGGTTACGATGCTCGCGACGACGCTCCCCGGCGTGAACGTCACGGGAAAACAGAATGTCTCGCGTCTGCAACTCGACTATGAGCAGCGCAAACGCGAAGGCTTCGGCACGTTCAAAGATTCGACGGAGATCGTGAAGCACACGTCGATCCGGTCGGTCTTTCAGGGAATACCGTCGCTGGTCATCACCGGAGTCGACGCATCGGCATTCTCGTTGTTCACGCCGACGCTGTCGATCAACAACAATCCGGTCGGCGGCTGCCCCGTGAACGTCTACGTCGACGGCAAGCCGTCCGACACCAGCGTCCTCATCTCGCTCTCGAAAGAACAGATCGCAGCGATCGAGGTCTACATCCGCCAGGAATTTGCGCCCGCGCAATATCTGCTGCTCAGCAACAACTGCGGCGTGGTGCTGGTCTGGACGAAGCTGCAGTTCAAGAAGTAGCAACCGCACGAGGCGGCAGACGTACTCCGGCTACTCCACCCGCCGCTGGCGGAGTCCGAGATTGATGATGCGCTGCAGCAGTTCGGGATACGCGACACCGCCGGCCTTTGCCGCGGAAGCGAACTCTTCACGCTGTGCGATTTCAGGATTGGGATTGGCTTCGAGGAAATAAAAATTTCCGTCGCCACCGAGGCGGAAGTCGATGCGCGCGTAGCCGCTCAGTTCGAGAATCTTGTAGATACGCTTGCTGACGTGCTCGAGAAACACTTTTTGCTCTGGTGTCAGCTCGGCCGCGCGAATATCGATGCCGTGGCGCGCCTGATATTCGATGTCGTGCTTCACTTTTGCGGTCGCGATCAGCGGCGCATTGTCGGCCAGTTTCTCAGCGACGAGTTCCCACGCGGGAAATGCCACGAGCCGCTCGTTCCCCATCACGCTCACATACAGTTCACGGCCTTCGATGAACTGCTCTGCGATCGCGTCGGTGCCGACGCGCTCGTGAATGAAGCGCACTCGTTCGGCGAGCTTGTCATCCGAGTCGACCACAGATGCCTGCGCAATTCCGACCGAGGCGTGCTCGATGAGCGACTTCACGATGAGTGGAAACGCGAGACGCGGCGGCCGTTTCACCTTGCGGCCCATCGGGAACACCGCGAACTCCGGCACGCGAATGCGATGATACAGCAGGAGCTTTTTCGACAGCGCCTTGCCGCGTGAGATGATCATGCCGCGCGGATTGCAGCCGGTGTAGGGCACTTTCAGCAGCTCGAGAAAGCTCACGACGTTCTGGTCGAAGAGCACCTCGCCGTGAAACTCCTCGAGCAGATTGAATACCGTGTGCGGCTTCCAATCCTCGACCGCGTCGCGGATCGGGAGCAGTTCGTACTGCACTCCCAGCACGCGTACTTCGTGCCCGATCGCGCGAAGATGGCTGACGACGTCGTATTCGGTTTTCCAGACGTTGATCTCTTCCTCTGTGCGCCCCTCGAGCGTGTCGGGCGGCACGAGCTGCGGATGCATCAGCGCGAGAATCCGAAGTTTCTTCATACGGCGATCCAGTCGCGGCGTCCATGCTGCGCGATGAACTCCATCGTGCGCGCAGTGAGGAGCACCATGAAGTCGGTGAGCAACTGCCGTTCGCTGCCGCCGACGCGCAGCTTGAGTTCGCGGCAGCGCCCGATCATGTCGCCGAGCACCGTATCGAGGGTGAATTGGTATTCGCCGGTCCACTTCGAGACGACGCGACGAATATCACCGCGATGGCGCCGCAGGAAGCTCGCGGCGGATTCGCGGGTGCGGTGGCGCTTGGCGACTGAAAAAAGGCGAAGCAGATCTTCATCGTACGTGTCAGGGTACTCCACAGAATAAAGTGCACGCCGATAGGTATAGTGCTCGAACAGCGTGCGTGAAACCGTCCGCAGCGGATCCATGCGAACTTTACTGCGGACGACCGGCGATGTGCCTTCGAGTTCCTTCATGAGCCGGTCGACGTACTGCAGTTTTTTCAGCGCCGGCCAGCCAGCGTAGCGCCGCCGCCAATCCGAGCGCGGCCGCAGCCACACCGCGAATGTTTCCGCAAAATCCTCATCGGGGTGACTCTGCGCGTACCACCGGCGCAGGTGCTGTACGTATTTCTTGCTCGCAGGGTTCGGACGGTACGACTCGGGATACTTGGTCGACGATTTTCCGAAGAGTTTCTGCCATTCGCGCCGGCGGTGCAGCTGATATCCGTGCTGCACGGCGTGCCCGCATTCGTGACGCATGATCTGCATACACTCGGCGTGCGTCCCGCCTTCCACCTCGAGCAGCTGGCTCCGCTCGAGCCGCATGAGACGCGGGTGCGCGAGATAGAACGGAATCGCAAATCCGGGCACGTTACCTGGCGAAAACCACTCATCGGAAAGCCAGATGTGTGGCCGAAGCCGGATGTGCTTCTGCTCAAGCTCCGTGTAGAGCTCGATCACGCAGTCCTCGAGCCACGTGCCTTCGATGGTGACGCCGAGATCGCGCAGCCGGAGCTGCATGAGTCGTTCGGCGGACCAACCGGACCAGGGAAGACGACGAAATCGCGTAGGCGGCATCCTGAGAGAGAACTGCGGAGGCCAAAAGAAAAAGGAGCATGGTGCCCGCGCCGCGCCGTGGCAAGAGGGCCGCCCCGCCGCTACGATTCGGGGTGCCGGAGACCTCCGCAGACCCTTACGCGTCGCTCCGCCTCCCCAGCTTCCGTCTCTACATCATTGGTTTGTTCGCCTACACGATGGCGATTCAGATCCAGGGCACGGTGGTGGGGTGGCAGATTTACGAGCTCACCCACGATAAACTCGCACTCGGGCTGATCGGGCTGGCCGAGGCGTTTCCATTCATCGGCGCCGCCCTGTACGCCGGGCACGTAGCCGACACGCACGACCGCCGCCGGATCATGCTCGCCGCGCTTGGCGTGCTCTTTGTGTGCGCGGTGTCGCTCCTGGTCCTGCCGTTGCTTCTTCCGTCGGCACCGCAGCTGGTGGTCCGCGCGATTTACGGGGTCATCGTTCTCAGCGGCCTCGCCAGGAGCTTTCTCCAGCCCGCGCGCCAAGCGCTTGCGGCCGAAATGGTACCGCGGCCGATGTTCGGCAATGCGATCGCGTGGCGCAGCGGATCGTGGCAGCTCGCGGCGGTCATGGGGCCGGCGGTCGGCGGGTTCCTGTTCGCGCTGGGCGGCGCAAAGCTGGCCTATTCGGTCGACGCGACGCTGATGTTGCTGGGCGTCGTCGCGATTGTGATGATCGCGCACGAGTCGACGATCAATCCCGAGCGAACAGAGACGATGGCGAAGAGCCTGGCAACGGGGATCCGGTTCGTGTTCAACGAACCAGTGATTCTCGGCGCGCTCTCGCTCGATCTGTTCTCGGTGCTGTTCGGCGGCGCGACGGCACTCTTGCCGGTATACGCAGACGAAATCCTCCATGTAGGCGCTTCAGGTCTCGGAGTGCTGCGCGCGGCGCCGGCGATCGGCGCCGTTGTGATGAGCGCCGCGATCGCGTGGATGCCGCCATTCAAACGCGCGGGGCGCACACTGTTCAGTGCGGTCGCGATCTTCGGCATTTGCATCATCGTGTTTGGACTTTCAACGAGCATGATTCTGTCAGTCGCAGTGCTCGTAATCAGCGGCGCCGCCGACATGGTGAGCGTGTTCACACGCTCATCGCTGCTTCAGCACCGCACGCCGACGCACATGTTCGGCCGGGTGTCGAGCGTCAACTCGATGTTCATTGGATCGTCGAACGAAATCGGCGCGTTCGAGTCGGGCGTCACGGCCAAAGTGTTCGGCACGGTGCCGAGCGTGGTGCTCGGCGGAGTGCTCACGCTGGTTGTCGTCGCCGTGACTGCCTGGAAAATTCCCGCGCTGCGGAAGCTCGGAAAAATGGAGACGACAACCGCGCCTTAGACCTACTGGCTACGGCTCGCGCGCGATCAACGTCCTCACGCTCTCCGCGAGATTCTCCGCGGTGAGCCCGAATTCCTGATAGAGTTTCTGATACGGCGCCGACGCACCAAAGTGATCGAGCCCGACGATCACGCCGTCTGTCCCGACCCAGCGGTACCACGACATCGGGTGCGCGGCTTCGATCGCCGCGCGACGCACATTCTTCGGCAGCACGCTCTCACGGTATTCCGCGGATTGCTGCGCAAAGAGTTCGTGACAGGGCATGCTGACCACGCGCACGCCGACGCGATCTTCGGCCAGCAGGTCGCGCGCCTTCAGTGCGATCTCGACCTCCGATCCCGACGCCATGATCACGGCGCGTGGCGGCCCGCTCGCCGCGTCGACGAGCACATACGCACCGCGCGAAACGCCGGTTGCGGCGCCGGACTTTGAGCGGTCGATCAACGGCAATTTCTGGCGTGTCAGCACGAGCGCAGTCGGACCGGTGCGGTGCTTCAACGCGATCTTCCACGCTTCGGCCGTCTCGTTTGCATCGGCGGGGCGGATCACCAGCAGGTTCGGAATCGCGCGCAACGCAGACAGCTGCTCGATCGGCTGATGTGTCGGCCCGTCTTCGCCAAGTCCGATGGAATCGTGCGTGAAGACGTAGATCGCCTGCTGCTTCATGAGCGCGGCGAGACGAATCGCCGGCCGCATGTAATCCGAGAACACGAGGAATGTGCCGCCGTACGGAATTACACCGCCATGCAGCGCCATGCCGTTCATCATCGAGCCCATCGCATGCTCGCGAATGCCGAAGTGCACGTTGCGGCCGCCCGGCGTTGCTTGCGCGACGAACGGGGCGCCTTTCACCGTTGTGAGCGTCGAGCCCGCGAGGTCCGCGGATCCGCCGATGAACTCCGGCATTTTTGCTGCGAATGCGTTGATCACCGCGCCCGATGCGGCGCGGCTCGCGATGTTGCCGTTCGTGGCATCGAATGACGGGACCAGACTCTCCCACCCTGCGGGAAGATCACCGTGCAGCCGGCGTCCAAGTTCCTTGGCGTCGTCGGGGAAGGCCTGTGAGTAGGCGATGAGCTGGCGGCGCCACGCTTCCTGTGCGTTCGCTCCCGTTTCTCGCGCTTCGCGCCAGTGCGCGAGCGCGGCGTCGGGCACGAAGAAGCTGTCCAAACTCGGCCAGCCGAGTTCCTTCTTCGCCAGCACGATTTCGTCTTTGCCGAGTGCCTCGCCGTGCGCCTTGGAGGTGTCGACTTTATTGGGGCTGCCGTATCCGATGTGCGTGCGCGTCACGATGAGCGACGGGCGGTCCTTTTCGGCCTTGGCGAGATCGATCGCGCGATCGATGGCGTTGAGATCGTTCACGTCGGCGATGTGCTGCACGTGCCAGCCATACGCCTCAAAGCGTTCGGCTGCGTCGTCGCTGCACGAGACTTCCGTCGTGCCGTCAATCGTGATGTGGTTGTTGTCGAAAAAACCGATCAGCTTGCCGAGCTTTTGATGTCCCGCGAACGAGGCAGCCTCGTGCGAGATCCCTTCCATCAAGTCGCCGTCGCTGGCGATGAACCAGGTGTAGTGATCGACGATCTCGTGGCCGTCGCGATTGAACGTGGCCGCGAGATGGCGCTCGGCGAACGCCATCCCGATGGCGTTGGAGATGCCCTGGCCGAGCGGGCCCGTCGTGGTTTCGACGCCGGCGGTATGGCCGACTTCGGGATGTCCGGGCGTCTTGCTTCCCCACTGACGGAACTGCTTGAGGTCGTCGAGCGAGAGATCGTAACCGGTGAGATACAGCGCCGAGTACAGCAGCATCGACGCGTGTCCGCACGAGAGCACGAACCGGTCACGATTCGGCCAGTGTGGATCGGCGGGATTGTGCCGCAAATGCTTGTGATACAGCGCGTAAGCCAGCGGGGCGAGCGCCATCGGA
>Ga0210389_10001789_pt1 | contig 17276 bp, 27 predicted proteins | sample IncBWH28OmetaG_FD_160127 | JGI IMG/M metagenome (GOLD analysis project Ga0210389, IMG submission 160127) | Forest soil microbial communities from Barre Woods Harvard Forest LTER site, Petersham, Massachusetts, United States - Inc-BW-H-28-O ...
GCCCATCTGAACAAAGTGGCTCGTCAGCTAAACGAACGACCACGTGAGACCTTGCAATTTGAAACCCCAGCAGAGAGATTTGACGCCTGTGTTGCGTCGACCCGTTGAGCCGGCAGCGGAAGGGCGGACATCGTAGTGCAGCGGCGACTGAGTCCGCCTTTTGACCCTCACCCTACTCGTTGATCTAGATCAACGAACCGGACGATCAATACATTTTCAACTTGGGTGATGGACCGACGTCTAGAGCTATCGACGACTTTCTCATCAAATTCACAGATTGGGGGGCTAACCAATCCCGCTCATCGTGCAACGTAGTGGAGAAATCGCCATGGCCGTCAAACTCAATTCAATTGTGACCCAGCTGATGACCCCTGACGTCATTGCGCAGATTGCATCTTTTCTTGGCATAGACCGAAGCGCGGCGCAGAAGGCCGCAGGTGCGACGATCCCGACAATACTGGCCAGCGTGGTCGATCTGGTCGGAACCCCGGCCGGCGCCAACCAACTGTCGAAACTGCTGTCACAACAGCAGGGCAACCCTATCGACCTGCTGCGCAACACTGGTGCTCAGAACTTGGCCCAGATGGGTTCGAGCATGTTGTCGGGACTCTTTGGCGACCGAACCATGGGCACTATGGCCCAGGCGATCGGCAGATTCGCAGGGACGGGCGATAGCGGCGGCAAGTCGTTACTCTCCATGGTCGGCCCGCTTGTGCTGGGTGCGCTCGGTCAGCAGCAGCGTGATGCCGGACTGGATGCAAACGGACTGGCATCGCTGTTGCGCTCGCAGAAGGACCAGATCATGGCGGCGATTCCGCCGGGACTCGCCGATCATCTCAGCGCCGCAGGCCTGATCGACAAGGCGGGAGCCGGAGTGCGCAGCGGAATGGGCACCGCCGCCGCCGCGGGAAACTGGGCTGCCAGCGCTTCCGAACGTGCAGCCACCGGCGCGGGCCAAGCCGCGTCTGCGGCCGCCAGGGCGCAATGGCCATACTGGCTCGCCGCACTGGTCATCCTTGGCGGTCTTGGCTGGTATACGCTTCAGCACCCGACCGAGCAGACGGTCGCCGATAGTACCACTGTCACGCGGCCTTCGACTGGAACCGTGGGCATGGCGCCCGCGGATTTGACCGTCGACGGAGTAAATCTCGCGAACCAGTTCAACTCGTCGGTCGGCACGTTGAAGACTGCACTGCCAACCATCACCGATGGCGCCAGCGCGCAGGCGGCCCTGCCGAAGATCAACGACGCCATCACGCAGCTTGACGGCATCACGGCACGGGCTGCGAAACTTTCTCCGGAAGCACGAAGCACGCTTGCCAAGCTGATCGTCGCGGCGACGCCAGCTATCAACCAAATGTGCGACACGGTATTGACGACGCCCGCCGGCACGGTCGCAAAGCCGGCGATCGATAATCTTCGTGCCAAGCTCGACGCGCTAGCGAAAGTCTGAGACGCGGCATACGGCAACTAGTGTGGCGGTTCAGAAGTCCGCATCATTGCTGCCGCGGGCTCGTTATGCGGACTTCCGAACCAAGGCCACACTAGATCAGTAAGTTAGCTAGTGCCTTTCGGTTCCGAAGTTCGAAACGTGGCTCCGCAATGCGACGAACTTCGGAATCGGGGAACTAGGCCAGCCACCACTCGCGGCGACGTAACGTGTTAGTCGCGTCCGTCGCCCGTCACCAGGGAGAAATCCATGACTGACAAGACCAACTTCACCAAGGATGAATGGGCGCTTCTCTTGAGAAGCCCAATGAATGCCGGAATGGCCGTTACGGCTGCCGAACCGAGCGGCCTGTTCGGCCTTCTGAAAGAATCGTTTGCCGGCGGCACGGCACTCGCCCGGGCGGCTGCCGACCCCAATGCCAATCCGTTGGTAAAGGCAGTCGCGGCAGACTTCCAGACCAGCGACGGCCGGGCTGCGGCTCATGACGGATTGAAGGCAGAACTTGCCAACAGCAAGCCGGCTGAGATCAAGACCAAGTCGATCGACTCTTTGCGCGAGGTTACGACTCTTCTTGCTGCGAAAGCCCCGGGCGATGCCGCGGCTTTCAAAGACTGGCTGCGTCAAATCAGTCAAAAGACGGCTGAGGCTGCATCAGAAGGCGGAGGCCTGTTCGGCGGAGGCGTACAGGTCAGCGCCGCCGAGAAGGCAACGCTCGGCGAAATCTCGAGCGCGCTGGGCATCTAACCTCGTCGGACCGAACGGCCGACCCCGCAGCGTCTCGCGCCATCGATTTGCGGACTTCTGAACCAAAGCCACATGAGATCAATAAGTTTGCTGGTGTCCCTTCGATTCCGAGGTTCGTAACGGTGGGGCCGCACGATGATACGAACTTCGGAATCGGGGCACTAGAGCGTTTTCTTGTAGCCGATATGCGCGGACTCGAAGCCCAGCCTATCGTAGAAGCGATGAGCTTCCGTTCGTGACCTGTCGGTTGTCAGTTGAACGATCCCGCATTGCTCAAATCGACATTTCTTGAAAGCCCAATCGAACATCGCCTCGCCGATCCCGTCGCCGCGCCGGTCGCTCGCGACACGAACAGCTTCAATTTGGCCGCGCTTCAGTCCACCGCGAGCCAATCCGGGAATGAATGTCAGCTGAAGCGTCCCGACAATCCTGGTCCCGTCGACCACAACCATTAGAAACTGGTTCGCGTCCGCATCGATAACGCGAAAAGCGTTCAAATATTGCGGATAGCTTTCCGGCCCCGTTGCTTCCCTCGACGAACCCAGGATGTCATCGGCGAGCAGCCCAATGATCGCGGGCAGATCTGCTTCGGTTGCGCGACGGAAAATCAAGTCGAGCATCAGTGATCCTCTCCATTAACCTCGTCGGATTCCTACGCGTCCTGGATCGGCCGATCAAACGCCGCGACAGGATTCAGGATGTTATCCACCTCGCTTGTTGGAAGCGCAGCGAACTTTGCAGTGGGCAGAACACACCTGACGAGCGCCTACCGCCTCGAGGGCGAATACGTCGGCCGCGTATTGAAGGGTGAGATGCCTGCCGACCTGCCGGTTCAGCAGTCGACCAACGTGGAGCTGGTCATCAATCTCCAGACCGCGAAGACCGCTCGGCCTTGCCTAGCTCAGGCAAGCCGATGTGGCGATCGAATGAAACCGTGACTTCCAGGCGACTGTCAGCCCATTCGGTCATGCGCGGGACAGTCTCGGACTGCCGCTCAAAGCCGAATTGATCATGGTCGCAAAGTCTGTAATCAGAAACGGCTTGCGCAGCACCGGCTTGTCGCTGAACAGGGCCGGCAGCCCTTCCGGCCCGTAACCGCTGACGAATACGAACGGCAGACCTCGCGCGGCAACGATCTCGGCGATGGGGCTGATATTGAAGCCGGCGACATTGATGTCGAAAACCGCCAAGTCGAATGCGCAGGTGCGGGCCAGCGGCTCAGCCGTCTGAATGCTACCGGCCTCGGCAACCACTCGATGTCCGAGCTCCTCAAGCATCTCGACAACCATCATCCGTATGAGAGTCTCGTCTTCAACCAAAAATATGGACACGCCCTGCATCTAACTTTGACCTGAAGGCGGGACGTTCAAAAGCTGAGAGACCGCGGTCACAAGTTGCGCTGCTGCAAACGGCTTCTCCAGCAGCAGGCTATTGGGGACGCCATGCGACGCCCAGTCGTTTGCGGCAGCACCCGTGATGTAAACGATTGGGAACGTCGGATCGATCGTTCGGGCCTGTCTTGCGACTTCCCAGCCGCTCATGCGTCCCTTGAGATTGATGTCGGTGACGAGCGCCCGGTAATCCATGGTCTTTCCCTTAAGCAAGGTCACAGCTTCTTCAGCCGAGGCCGCCATAGCAGTCTCAAACCCGCCATCTTTTAACGCGTCCTCAATAATGCCTTGAATTGAAAAGTCGTCCTCGACAATGAGGATAACCGGTAGATGATTGGCCACTTTTTCCCCGCCTGCAAAAGTTCCATGCTCAAACGTCATAGGAGGCCGTTTTGTTCCGCATGAAAGTACGAAAGTGAGCATTGTCACCCCAATGAGTGGCAGCGCTCGACCCCGAGGCGGGCCATCCAGGCTCTGTTCGTCCTAGACCCTTAACGGAACGTCGGCGTGTTGGCGAAACCTTTTGTCGATTTGTCGCAAGGACTTCGACCTCCTGCCGTTGTCGTTGACTGGCTTGCCGGCAGACTGGAGAGGTCGATGCCCTACTCGACCTCTACGACGAGCGGGCGACCATGGCGGTGCGACTGCGGGGACATCGGTTTGGCCGGCCGTCATTCGCTTGCGGCTTGCTGGCACCGGAGCTCAAGAGCGCCGGCTGCGACATGAAGAACCGGGAGCGAACATTGCTGCAGAGGCTACCGTTTTCCTCAGAGCAACGCTGTCGTCAAGGTGTCAGGCTGTGGCTGATCCGTGTGACGATGTTGTCCCATTGTCGCTTTTCCGACGCCGGGTAATTGATCAAAACGCAATTCATGTAACCGGCTGATCGGTTGCATCGATTGTACCAGATCTTTCCGTTGCGAAAGCTGGACACCACGAAGAAGCCCGGCGTTACTCTCTTGTACACTATTCCCGAAGGCGGTCGCTCTTTCGCTAAAAACGCGGCCGGCGTGTCATCTTCCAGATTTGGTATCGCCCGCACTGTCAGATCGGCTCGGCGATCGTTGGTATAGAAGCGCTGTCCAAGTTCCCCCGCCGGCAATCCGGCGCTCTCGCTGAAGAGCGACACGGGGATATCAACCGACGCTCCGCTTTTCGCGATCGCGTATGGCTCCCAGTTAGTCGCTCCCGCGGCGTCCGCCCCGAGAATCAGGCTCGGCGCGAGCACGCAGGCGAGGATGCGGACTTGCATGGCTTGATGCTTTCAATATTCGATTGCACCAATTGACACGATATCCAATCGTTCCATGGTGAAAGAATAGAATTGCCGGGCGGCCGGGTGCATGCGTCTCACACAAGTTCCAGAGTGAGGTCTAATGCCACTTATGCTATCAAGCGGTATGAGGCCGACACCCGACGCGGATAAGCCCATCATTGAAGGAAACCCAGGCCACGAACCCGAGGGTTTAGACGGACGCGCACTCCGACTACGTATTCGACAGCAGGAGTTGCTCGCCGAACTCGGGGTGCTCGCTCTGCAGCGCACAAGCTTCTCCGATCTGCTCAACCACACTGCGCGGATGACGGCCGAAGGCCTGGACGCCGAATTTTGCAAAATCATGGAGTACATTCCAGCAGACAAGCGTTTGCTTGTTCGCGCGGGCGTCGGCTGGGGCGAAGGTGTGGTCGGCCACGCGACCGTCGGAGCCGATTTGGATTCGCCTGCCGGCTACGCGCTCCACACCGGTAAGCCCGTGATTTCCAATCATCTCGATAACGAAGAGCGATTTCGAACTCCGGAGCTGCTCGTCGAGCACGGAATCCGCCGTGCCATGAATGTCATTTTGCAAGGCGATGGCCTGCCATTTGGAGTACTCGAAGTAGATAGCCGATCTGAAGGCGAGTTCGGCGAGCACGACATCGCGTTTCTGCAAGGCGCGGCGAACATTCTTGGTATGGCGATTGAGCAGCAGCAGTACCAGCGCCGACTGCAAGCTGCATTGGACCGTCATCAAATCTTGCTCAAGGAAGTCAATCACCGTGTCAAGAACAGCCTTCAGGTCGTATCGAGCATGCTTCACCTGCAGGCGAACACCGTCGGCGACCCCGCATTAAGTGAACGGCTCTTGGAAGCATCGACGCGAATCGCGGCAGTCGGCAGGGCCTACAATCGGCTAGCGTACAGCGCCGACTACGAGGACATAGATTTGGCGGCCTATCTGCGGGAAATCGTCGAAGATTTGCAGGACGCAGTTACGCCCTGCAAGATTCAATTTGATACGATCAAGGAAATCCAGTTTGCCGCAGATCGCGCCATCCTTGTCGCGCTAATTGTCAACGAGCTGATCTTGAACGCCGGCAAACATGCCTATGCCGGTTCCCAGGGCGGACTGATACATCTGCGTCTCGTTCTAAGCGACGGCAGAGCGGTTTCGATTTCGGTTAGCGATGACGGAGTCGGACTGCCCGCCGACTTCAACCCGGCTCTCACCAAGCGCCTGGGGACCCGCATTGCTCTGGCACTGGCAGGTCAACTGGGGGCCGAATTGACCAGGCAAAAGTCGACCAAAGGCACTCATTTTACGCTCGTCGTACCGTTACACGCCGCGGCCAATTGAACGTTGTCCCAGTTTTTGCTGACGATTGAGCACCTGGCGGAGGTCTTCATCCTGCCGGTGAATGTCCGCTCCCGGAGTTAAAGCGAACAACAGCAGCGCACTTCTCGGCTTCCGCTTTTGATCCGACGCTTGCTCGGACCGAGACGATCGATGGCGATTAGGAAACCAAATTCCTGTTGGCGGAAAATCCGCAGACTACGCGTTGACACCTATGCGCGAGATCATTCTTGAGTTGCTCTATCCGCCGAGTATCCTGTCGGTCCCACAAAACTACAAAATCGGGGAGGACAGAACGATGCGTCGAACCTTTCTCGTCGGCGCGGCTACGGGCCTGTTTGCCTGTGTCGCGATTGCCAGCACGCCCGCCATGGCGTCGCCGTGCACCAATCTTCAATCCATGCAATTCAAGGACACGACAATCACGTCGGCGACGGACAACATCACCGGAGTCTTCGTCCCTCCCGGTTCCAGTCCGATCACGGGGCTTCCGCCCTTCTGCAGGGTCACCGCGACGCTGACCCCCACTTCGGATTCCAGCATCGCGATCGAGGTCTGGCTGCCCGAAAGCGGGTGGAACGGCAGATTCCTCGGCACCGGCGGCGGCGGATTCCAGGGGGTGATCACCTACGGCGAACTCGCTGCCGGCATCAGCGCCGGCTTTGCCACGACCAACAGCGATCTCGGCACCGGTTCATCCGGATGCAGCCCGCTGTTCTGCGGTTCGGACGGCAACATGGGCAACCCGCTGGCGATTGCGTTCGGCGATCCGGCGGCGCCGTCAACCGGCCTGTTCGGGCATCCCGAGCGGATCAAGGATTTCGGCTTCCGTGCGATCCACCTTATGACCGTGCGTGGCAAGGAAATCGGCAACGCGTTCTTCGGGAAGCAGGCACAAAGGGCCTACTTCGCCGGATGCTCCACCGGCGGCCAGAACGCCTTGATGGAAGCGCAACGCTTCCCCGACGACTACGACGGCATTCTGGCGGGCGCGGCGGCGTTCAACCGCACGCATCTGCACATGGCCGGGCTTTCGACGTGGCAGAACACCCACGCGACGCCGGGCCGGTTCATCCAGCCTGGCCAGTTGACGCTGATCAATCAGGCCGTGCTCAAGCAGTGTGTCGGCCAGGACGGTGGCGCCAGCACCGACCAGTTCCTCACCGATCCGCGCGACTGTCACTTCGATCCCAAGGTGCTGCTATGCACCGGCGGCAAGGTGCCTCCGGCCTGCCTGACCGCCGAGCAGGTCACCACCATGCAGAATTACTTCGCCGGCACGATCGACCCGGTGAACGGGCAGGTCATCAATCCCGGCTCCGAACGCGGCAACGAGACCGACGACGTGACCGCGCTCGGCCTCGCATTCGCCGAGCGGCTTCCGGAGCCGCCATTCGACGGCCTGTTCTACTGGGTATTCGGCCCGAGCTTCGGCTATCCGGCGAGTGCGGTCAATTTCGCCAATTTCGACTTCCACCTCGACGTCGACAAGGTCGATGACCAGCTGGCCGCGGTGCTGAATGCCAACAGCACCGATCTCAGCGATTTCCGCAAGCATGGCGGCAAGCTCATCATGTATCACGGCTGGGCCGACCCGCTGATCCCGTCGCCGAGCAGCATCAACTATTTCAACGCGCTGGTCGGAAACGAGGGCCAAGGATTCCAGCAGGCCAGCTTCGGCGGCAAGGGCAACCGGGCGCTGGCACGGACCCAGAGCTACGCCCGGCTGTTCATGGTGCCTGGGATGCACCACTGCTCCGGCGGGCCCGGCCCCAACACGTTCGATGCGCTCACCCCGCTCGTCAACTGGGTCGAGCAAGGGGTAGCGCCGGAGACCATCGTCGCCACCAAGTTCGTCAACGACACGCCGCCCGCGGTGCAGATGACCCGGCCGCTCTGCGTCTTCCCCAAGGTCGCGAAGTACAACGGGAGCGGCAACACCAGCATTGCTGCGAATTTTACCTGCGTCACTGACGAGAACGACTTCAGCCAGACGCCGGCCCCCAAATTCGGGCCGTGAGGCGTGCGACGCCGGCGAGCCGCGTGCTCGCCGGCGCGTCGCCCTTTTCGTTTTATGTCCGGTGGCACCGACCATACGGCGCAATGGCGGCTTGGCGCTGAGATTGTCGACGTTATCCTCAAAGGCGCGAAGCCGGCCGACATCCCCGTCGGGCAGCCAACCACGTTCGAGCTGGTCGTCAATCTCAAGACGGCCAAGGCCTCGAACTTCACGGTGACGCCAACGATCATGATCCGTGCCGAAGAGATCGTCGAATGAGCGTCGCTGCTTTCGAAATTGGCACAAATCGGACGTAACCCTCGCCGTGGCGGAACAGGCAAGCTGCCCAGCGACGGCAGCAGGTCGTCTTTTGGCCCTAACCGTACATTGTACTTTGCGGAACCCAGCCATAGCTTTGACGGCGAGCGTCTGGTCGAGAGTTGTGCGTATGAAGACAATCGGCGACTTCTTGGCGGGAGGCGGCGAGATGGGCGCTTTGACCAGAGCATTCGACTGGTCAAAAACCTCGCTCGGCCCTCCTGAAACATGGCCGCAAAGTCTTCGGGTCACGGTGCGGCTCGTTCTCGCCTCGCGCCACCCGATGTTCATCTGGTGGGGGCCGGAACTCATCCAGTTTTATAACGATGCCTATCGCGACACAGTAGGGCCCGAAAGGCATCCGAGCGCTCTGGGAGCACGCGGCCGCGAGTGTTGGGAGGAGATATGGGACATCATCGGTCCCCAGATCGACTACGTGATGGCAGGCAACGGCGCGACCTGGCATGAAGACCAGCTGGTACCTGTAACGCGCTACGGCCGCCGCGAGGATGTCTGGTGGACCTACAGCTTTGGTCCGATCGATTTCGAAGGCGAAGTGGGCGGCGTGCTGGTCGTCTGCAAGGACGTCACGTCCGAGCACATGACAAGGGAAGCGCTGAACCTCATCAATGAGGAACTCAAGCACCGCGTCAAGAATATGCTTACCGTACTTGGCGCGGTGGCGACCCAGACATTTCAGCACGCATCGAGCAAAGCCGATCTCGAAAAGTATCAAGGACGATTGGCGGCGTTCGGGCGAGCGAACGACTTGCTTACAGCAGCCAATTGGGCCGCAGCGCCGCTCCAGGATGTGATCAACACCGCCCTGCGCCCTTACGTATCCGGCGAAGGCCGGTTTACGGTCTCGGGTCCGCCGCTTGTTGTCAAATCGCAGCAGGCTTTGGCCTTGTCCCTGGCAATCCACGAGCTTGCGACCAATGCTTTGAAGTATGGCGCTCTAACTGTGGCGAGCGGCCACGTGTCGATTACATGGGCATGCGAAGATCAGGACGGTGAGCCAAAATTCGTTTTTGTCTGGCAGGAACTTGGCGGGCCGCCGGTGTCGGAACCTGCCAGTGTCGGCTTTGGTTCGCGCCTCATCCCCCGGGTACTGGAAGACGATTTCAGAGGCTCCGTTGAAGTGAGGTATGAATCGACCGGACTTGTCTGCCGCCTGACGGCACCGGTCGAAAATCTGGAAGCCGCTCCAGGCGACAGGTGACCCTTATCTTCAGCCCTGGGGAAACGCCAGCCAGACCGCGACGCAACTGTCGGTTCAACAGCCGCGACAGATATTTTTCAGTTTGGCGTTCATTTGAGCATCTTCCGCGATGAACGGATCCTTGTAGGCGGCGCGGGAGGCGTCGTCGCCGACAGCCGCCGGCTTTTCCTTTTTTGCAGGAGACGCCGCATCGTAACAAGCGAGCCGCTCGCTGGTTTTTTCGATTGCGCGGCAATCCGGTGCGGCGGCGAGAGCGCCTTGCGCGCATGCGCAAAGCGCCAGAACGGCGAGCGTCTTTTTCATCCATATCCCTTGTGGCCGGCACTGCCCGCCGGTTATCCGCAATTCAAGCAGCTGGCTCGAAATGCATTGAACCGGCAGCGCGTCAGATGCTGGCCTGAGCCAGCGTCGCTATTTCTTTTTCCCGAAGCTCGGCTGCCATCCCGCGGTCTTCTGGCTTGGCGCCGCGGCAATGGTCTTGATCTTCTCCTTCTTGGGCTTCTTGGACTCCCGGTTACCTCTTTGCTCGCCTTTGGCCATACAGCTCTCCCTGCGTTCTCGAAGACGCGCCTCTGGAGGCAAATTTCCTCATTGATGGCGCGGCTCGATCGGCAACGCCAACTGTGCGCCCTTTGGCGGCGAATAGCTACGCATTAGTTGGATCCGTCTCGGCCTGTCCCGGTCGAACGGAGCGGCCAGCACCTTGGCGTGCGCGTCCCTGTCCTCGATCATGCGTTCACGGGCTTTCTTCAGCGTTTCCAGTCGTTCGCTCATTGGGTCTCCACCGTACAATCCAGCACAGGCTGAGGTCAGCGCAGCGCCGATCGCGATCCATGAAGCGGCATCTCTCACGAAGGTCCATCCGCAGACGTGACCGTCGCGCGGAGGCCGATAGCTTCGATCGAAGCGGCGTCACCTCTCCTGCTCATATCGGTTGCGCAGGCTATCCGCGAATGAGAACCACGGCGGCGATCAGCAGCCCGAAAAACAACGGCACCAGAACCGGGGGAACAAGCCACTCTCGAAAATTGAATCCGCTGACGTCCGACATGTGACCGCCTTTTTGGGTGAGGCGGGAGCGCAAACGCTCTCAGTCACCGATAACAGCCCGGGGAGCGCGGTGATATCGGAGCCTGTAACAGCTCCCTTGCCAAATAGCGAGACTAATCGCGTTGCGCTGCACGGGATGGACGATTCCAAAATCAGAAAGTCAACCGGACAGTCTAGACCACCTCATCGGTCCAGACCTTGAAGCTGACGAGCGTGTTTGGCCCGAAAGTCTGGGTAATCGGAACGTCGGCGGCGTCGCGGCCCTGGGCGATCAGAACACGGCCGATTCGCGGAATGTTGTTGCGCGCATCGAACGTATGCCAATGACCGCCGATATAGGCCTCGAACCAGCCGGCAAAATCCCCTGCGGCATAGGGCGGCGGCATGCCGATATCGCCGAGATAGCCGGTACAATATCGCGCGGGGATGTTCATGCAGCGGCAGAACGCGATCGCAAGGTGTGCGTAATCGCGGCAAACGCCCTTGCCCTCCTTGAACACCTCCCATGCCGTCATGGTCGCGCGCGCATGTTCGTAACCGAATGCGATGTGGTTGTGGACGAAATCGCAAATCGCCTGGACCCGTGCCCAGCCCGGCGTCGTCTTCTCAAACAGCTGCCACGCGATATCGGAAAGCCGGTCGGTTTCGCAGTAACGGCTGCCCAGAAGATAGACGATTGCCTCCGCCGGAAGGTCCTCCACGGCGTGTTGGGCTGCGGCAGGCACGATCAGATCGGGCATGCCGCTGTCTCGAACAATGCCATCGGCCGCCAGGCGTACCCGGCCGGCGGGAGCGACGATCCGGCTGCACCAATTGCCGAAGCCGTCGCGATAGGGCGTGATGGGCACGGAAGGGGAGATGGTCAGGTAATCGGGCACGAGGATGTCGGAGGCCCTTGAAAAATGCGTTCCCACCACCGCAATCAGGGGGGTCGGTTGCGGAAAGTCGTAAATCATCTCGAAGCCGACACGAATCTTCATGCGAAATACCTGATCGTGATTGCTGTAGTAGAAGATCGCACGCCGCCGCCATCCCGAAGCTGTGGGGCTTCGGAAGCGGCGGTTGAAGAGCGTTTGAATGCGTCGATTGCCGGAAAATGTCCGGGGATGCTGGGGAGATGGCTACGAAAGCGGCCCAATACAAGGCGCGGCTATTCGTCCGGCGCGGCCAATCTCGTGAGAAAGCGATAGCTAATCGGCTCAAAAGAGCGCACGGTGAATCCATGCACAACAACAGAGTCGGGCGGGAGCTGTTTGCGGAGCGTATCTCGGCATGACCATTCGCTCGCGACGTGAAACTATCACGTTTCGGCACCCCTTCCGGATCAGGGGCGTCGATCGCCCGCTGCCTGCCGGGGCCTATGAAGTCATCACCGATGAGGAGATGATCGAAGGATTGTCGTTCGCGGCGTTCCGCAGGGTCGCCACGATGATCATGGTGCCGGCGGCGGCGCCGCGCGGTTCGACGATGGAAATGATTTCCATCGGCTCGGTCGATCTTTCCGACGCTCAGCGCATCGATGCGAGTGCGCGTCATGAGTGAAGAACCGCTCGATCTCGACAAGCACCGCGGCATGGCTGCGCAAAAAGCCACCGACATCAGGCGCATTCTGGCTGACGTCGAAAACAACGCGAGGCAACTGCGCGAGCGGCAAGCGGCGCTCGAAAGCCAGCTTCTGTCGGTTCAGGCCGCTTCCTGGCCGGAGGCCGCCGCCAAGGCGCGCTACGTCCTGAATTTGTACGCGGCCGGGCTGGCTCCGGCCGACGCCCATCATCGCGATCTGATCGCGGCCATATTTGCCGATTTTGCCCGTCTCACCAAGAGCTGAGCAAGCTATTGTTTCCGAATGGTCGGAAACCTCTCCGCGCGCGATCGAAGATCGAGCGCCAATCCGAAGGCAGTGAAGTCCATGCAAAATCTCTCGCCGCGTCACGTCAAGACGGAAGAGTCGCTCCGGCTTGGCGTCGTATCCGGCTGGTATTCCACAAAAGTGAGCGGGACGTTCGTCTCCGGGCCTCACGATTCCGAGGCCGACTGCCTTCGCCGGATCGCGGAGATCAATCCGCCGCCGGCAAAGATCAAAAGAGCAGCGCCGGCTTCATAGCGGCAAGAAAGGCAACGGCCTCCAGGGAGGAAAGATGGCACTGACACGCGGCAGTTTTGGCGGTTACGAGTTTGACCGGATGGTCGTGCTGTTTTCGATGGTTGACGGCCAACAGGAGATATCCTGTGCCGTCAGCACATCCGCCATGGATGACCTCGAAAAATCGGAGCGGATCAAACCCGACCAGCGCGAGGCGCAGTTCATGCGGTTGCGCGATCAGATTGAAGAGCGTGCGGCGTGCAAATTTCTTGCGAGGGAATTCGAGGGCACGCCGCCCGGCATTATCCTGCGCAGCCTGGATTTTCGAAATGGCCGATAGCAGAACAGTCCGCGATCCCCCCGTTTTGCTGAGCGACGAAGAGTTCGATTCATTGCGTGAAGTCGGCAAGGGCGATGCCCAGGGCGAGATTCCCCAGTTGCACTGGGAACGCCTGGTCGCCCTGGGTTATGCCTTGAGACGGCTAGGAACGCTTGGGCTGACGGATTCCGGCAGGCGTCGCCTCGAAATTGGGAACGATCAAGCTGGCCTCAACTTGTCCCCACAGGTTGATGGCGCCATTAGATGACCGCTACGTGAGGTGCACCATGAAGAAAACAATCTCTCTTGTCGAAGAAGTTCAGCCGCGAAACATTCGAAGGGCGGATTTAGCGCCTTCCGATGGCTTCACGGTGGTGGTCGATGGCCATTTCAAGGCCCACTATGATGACGTAGAGGCCGCTCAGAAGGCCGGAGCTGACCTTTTTCAAAAATTTCCGATGTTGCAGATCCTGATTTACGACGCTGTGACCAAGACGCGCTCCCCGCTAGGGTAAATTTTTGCTGTTAAAGAGCACGGCGGCGTTTTTGCTCCCCGGCTTCATAAAATCGAATGCGCAAGGTGCACAGCCCACTTCGTCGCGCCAGGCCTCCCATTGACATTGAACCGAAATTTGACGTTACGATTGGGGCCTTTCAATTCGGAAGGTGGATTGGCGAAATTCATCGAAGCTGGACCAGAGGATGCGCGCATACGTTCTTGAGCACTACGGCCCTGAAGGCTCGCGGCTGATGGATGTCCCCTCCCCTGAGCCGAGACCGCGCGATATTCTCGTTGAGGTACGTGCTGCGGGTTTGAACCCGGTGGACTTCAAGTTCCGACAAGGCAAGCTTCGCGCGATCCTGCGGCCAAAGCTGCCATTTGTGCTGGGCAACGAACTCGCGGGCGAAGTAATTGCCGTCGGCCGCGACGTCAAACGGTTCCGTGTCGGCGAGCGGGTGTTTGCCCGGGCCGCGAGGGATCGTGCCGGCGCATTCGCGGAGCGAGCATGCGTCGACGAGGATCACGCCGCGCCTATGCCACAAGGGCTGGATTTCACGGCTGCCGCGGCCGTGCCGTTGGCCGGGCTGACCGCCCTGCAGGCATTGAGGGACGAACTCGGTATCAGACCGGGGCAGAGCGTGTTCATCTCAGGCGGCGCCGGAGGGGTCGGCACCTTTGCAATTCAGATCGCCAAATGGCTCGGCGCACACGTGACCACGACCGCTTCGCCGCGAGGTGAGGCGCTGGTGCGCTCGCTCGGCTGCGATGAGGTGATCGATTATACGTCTCAGAGCATATCCAAGGCGGGACGCAGATTTGATGCGGGGCTTGACCTGATCGGCGGCAAAACCCTGGAGCAAATGTTCGAAATCATGAAGCCGGGAACCAGGATCGTCTCAGTAGCCGCTCTCCCAGAGCGGAAGACTGCGATCAAGGACCTTGCCCGCGGCCGAGCGCTTGCCGCCCTGTTCTGGATCATCAGCTACGGCATCAGGTCGCGGGCTCGACGCGCCGGCATCGACTATCGATATCTTTTCATGCATCCAAGCGGTGCCGACCTCGCGCAACTTGCCGAACTCATCGGCCAGGGAAAACTGAAGGTCATCATCGACAAAACATATCCGTTGGCGGACATTCCCGATGCTCTCGCCTATCTCGAAGATGGACATGCCAAAGGCAAAGTCGTTGTCACGATGGGTTGATTTGCATCGTGGCCTGGCGATGTCCGCGGCATCCGGGTCATTGACTCCCGTGAAGCATCTGCAGCTCGGCGAAGCGATTGTCGGCGCGACGCAGCCGCCGGCGACGCCGATCGGCGAGTCAAACTATTGATCTAGTGTCCCGAATCCGAAGTTCGCCGCGTGACCTCTTGCCTCAAATCAAGGCCGTCCCGTGCGTGGCCGCAGCCATCCCATGATCACGTCGTGCGGCGTTCGGCGGCTGCGTGGCAGGCTGTGTCGTTGGATCGCGGCTTTTGCAAAAGCTAGTGCCTGCTGACCGGATTGTCGTTTCTCGCGCGCAAGCGCCATCCACTCGCGAATGACGGCGCGTCGTACCTTCTTGGCCATCTGGACATCCTTTCGAGGAGCCGAGGGAACCCTCTCAAGTTGGAGGAATATCCGGGTTGTGAGCTATTCCGATCACCTGACGGCGCTATGCCGCCTTTTGGACCGGATAGGCCTGCGATCGTCGCGCCAAAAGTGCGCAACCGCATTCATGCACGGTGCCCTGCACGATAACGAAGCCGCGTTTCGCCACCGAGGCGCGAAGGGTTTCGTTCGCTGCTGGTTTCTGTGCGTCAACCCAAACCACCAGCACGGCGCTAGGGCTGAGGAAATTCATCAGCCAGTCCATCGTCGTCTCGAACGCATGAAGCGTGCGCCGCCGCCAATCCACAAGCGCAACGTCGTACTGGCCGGTCGGACGGCCGCAATTGCCCGCCGCTGCGGCCAGCAAATATCCGCGCCGGTGCAGCTCCAGCATCAATTCCATACTCTTCGAGCCGGCTACCACGATGCGCTGGCGCGTTGAGCAGCCCGCGAGCGCGATCATCGGATCAATAATTCTGTCGCCAGTGGTGGCCTGAGGGGAAGACATAACATCACCTGTTTTCGTTCGTTCTCGCCCGTTAAGCGCCGGCCGGGGCCTTCTGGAGATCGATCGTTTGCGAAGCGGCAAGGCTTCCTGACGATTACTTCGATTGCAGGTCTGCAGACGGCGCGTCATGCGAGATTGCTTGACTCTCACGGGCAAATATCTTCCGGGCGAGATTTAATTTCGAGAGCGCTGCAACCTCTGTTTTATATGAGCCGCATAAGGTCGCTTGACCCATCGCGTTCGCCGCAAGTTACGCCTGTTTCGGAGGATATCTGCGGTTGGGCGGCACTATTCCGCTTTTAGAAAAGGACAAAGCGGATCCCCTCGAATTCAAATGCTCTGCCGTTCATCTTCTGGGAAAGATTCGCCGACCGTGGCGCGCCTCCGATGAACGGCCCGGCGTCCCGATCGCGCAGTTGGCTTGTTCGTGTCGTCCCGCGCGTGGCGATTTTGCAAATTCGCCATTGAAGTATTTCGCGCTACTCGGAGATTAAGATGCCGGTCTATCGTGCATATATCGTTGGGCAACACGACCGATCCATTGGCGTGGTTCAATTGGATTGTATTGATGATGAGTCCGCCATCAAATCCGCCAGGCGGCTCGTCGACGGTCACGATGTGGAGCTTTGGCAGGTGAATAGGCCTGTAGCCAGGTTCGACGCCCGGTCCAAGCAGACGTGCAAAAAATAAATGCGGGCAGCCATCACTTTTGGACATGCCCGCCGTCAAGCAAAAGCCACACTCAAACACCGTCGCTACACCGCCTTCATCCGGCTCACCGGGGAAATGGGCCGCGACAAAGACAGCAAATACCAGCGGGACCGAGCCGAGAGCCTGGTTTTTGCAGAAAGCAGAAACATCCGGCGTGGCGCATTGATGCCCCATTCACGCGCGAATGCCGGATGTCCGCGCCGCGATATGCGTGCCGAGCCGCAGCGACCAGATCGTCACAAGGGCCGCGACCAGTCCCTGCCGCGCGTTCGGTGCCCCTGTGACCGGCCACGGCGAGCTTCCCACCCCGACGAGGCCGACCGTAAATGTCCAGATGGTATCGACCTAGCCGGAATTGCCAGTGCGCTGCTGCACCACCCAGGCGCCCGCCATCAGGATCGAGAGCGACAGTGCGATCGCCACCATCGCCGCAAGATAGGAGATCGTCAAAAACCTGTATCTAACCGTCTGAGCGGGCGATACTTTGTCGAGTTACGGGCAAGATGCAGGCTGGCTTCACGCGGAAGTTCCCTTATCCCATCACCGATCCTTCGTGACCGGCCTTTTCTCCCGGGCTCGCTGTGTCATATTGGACTCGAACAGCACCTAGTGTTTCGGTTCTGACATTCGTATCTTGGTGCCGCGTGCGCTCTTACGAATGTCAGAACCAAAGAAACACTAGTAAATATAGTCTTCTAGTGCGGTTTTGGGTTTGACATCGCTGCAAGAACTCGCGGCGACACTGAAGATAATGTCAAATTCACCGCACTAGTGT
>Ga0210389_10001790_pt1 | contig 17268 bp, 17 predicted proteins | sample IncBWH28OmetaG_FD_160127 | JGI IMG/M metagenome (GOLD analysis project Ga0210389, IMG submission 160127) | Forest soil microbial communities from Barre Woods Harvard Forest LTER site, Petersham, Massachusetts, United States - Inc-BW-H-28-O ...
CAGGCTTTGGGGCTTGCCCTGCCAGTTAAAACGGTTATCCAAATTACCGCCGTACAGCGCCACGTGGTCGGTAAGAGTTGCATTGTCGACCAGGCCCGTGCGCAGCAGGTCCTGCCTGAAGGCCGCAAAATCCCGGCGGAAATCGTGCTGCACATCTACCTCCAGCAGGTTATCCTTGTCAAAGCCCAGGTTGCGGCCCTTTACATGCTGCACCTGCATATAAACCACGATGGTGCTGATGATAAACACCACCGAAATGCCAAACTGCAGCACCACCAGACCCTGCCTAATGAATGCCGCCCCGCCTGATTTGATGCGAAGGCCTTTGAGCACTTTCACCGGGTCGAACGAGGAAAGGTATAAGGCGGGATAGCTGCCCGCCAGCAGGCCGCATATCAGCGTAAGCAATGCGGCGGCCAGCAGGTGCGATGGATTAAGCCAGCCCATCTCCAGCTGTTTTTGAACCAGTTGGTTAAAGGCAGGCAGTGCCAGCGCCATCACCCCGATGGCCAACGCCATGGCCATGGCCGACATCAATACAGCCTCGGCAATAAACTGCCAGATCAGCCGCTGCCGCCCCGAGCCCAGCACCTTGCGCACGCCGATCTCTTTGGCGCGTTTTTCGCTGCGGGCGGTGGCCAGGTTCATAAAGTTAATGCAGGCGATGAGCAGTATAATACCGGCAATAATACCCATCAGCCGCACCTGGGCAATGCGCCCGCTGCCGGTGGGCTTGCCATTAGCAAAATCGCTGTACAGGCGCCACTGGCTCATGGGGAACAAAAAGATTTGGCTTTTTTGCGTGCCGTCCTTGCGGTGTATATAATTGGCTATGCGGGCATTTACCGCATTTACATCCGTGCCGGGGGCAAGCTGCACGTAGGTAAACGGCCCGTAGCTGGCCCAGCCCAGGTCCATATTGCCGTACTGCTCCAGCTGTTCCTGCATCTGCACCTGGTAGGGCGCCAGCCAGTCGAACTGCAGGCTGCTGTTTTGGGGATTATTTTTGATTACGCCGCTCACTATGTAGTCCTTTGCATTGTTCATGCGCAGGGTTTTGCCAACCACGCCCACGGTAGTGCCAAAAAAGCGCAGGGCGGTTCGCTCAGTCAGCACGATGGAATATAATTGGGGGAACGGCTTGTGCGTGTCGCCCTGCACAAAGGGAAGGGTAAACATGCTGAACACCTGCGGGTCGGCATAGCGGCCGGTGGCATATTGTTTTTTATCGCCAAAGGTAAACAGCGATTTTATGTCCTGATCCAAAAACCGGCAGCTATTGGCCACGCCGGGCACCTCGGCCTTCAGCGAGGAAAACAGCAACCTCGGCGTGGACTCCATAGTAAAGTTGTTACCGCCATCGGTCATATTCACCTGTACCTGGTACAGCGTGGCCTTGTTTTTATTAAAGTTGTCGAAGCTTAGCTCATCGGCAATCCAGAGGCCCATCAGCCCCGCGCAGGTAATGCCGATTGCCAGTCCCGAAATATTTAAAAAGCTGTAGCCTTTGTTGCGCAGCAGGCTGCGGACCAGTGTTTTGATGGTGTTTTTAAGCATGGCGGCGAAGTTTTTGTGGTGATTTGGGGATAGGACGCGGGAAATTTGCGAGAGTTGCATGGAAAAAATGATTTGGACTGTAGGGACGCAATATTTTGCGTCTCGGAACGAAATGACAGGTGACTGCAACGCGGGATCTGCGCACGGGAGACGCAAAATATTGCGTCTCTACAGTCAGGACCTTCTGCCAACCATCCCCCCAATTCTGTCACGATTACACCCTTAATATACCATGCCGGTTGCGCATATTTGCTATAGAAAGAACATAACCAATTTTAAAAACCATTACCATGAGAAAATTAAAATTACAGATGCAAGTCACCGTCGACGGCTTTGTAGGCGGCCCCAACGGTGAGAACGACTGGGTGTTTATAAACGGTGCACCTGATGCCAATACCCTGCAGGACATCTTCGATATCGCTGCCGGATGCGATACCCTTCTGCTGGGCAGTAAAACAGGCCCCGGATTCCACGAATACTGGAAAAACGTAGCCGACAATCAACCCGACAACCCCTGGAACGCAATAGCAAAACAAATTGTCGGGCACCGCAAGATCATCTTCAGCAGCACCATCACCACTGATCCAAATGCCGAAGTAGAAGACGGCGACCTGGCCAATGTTGTAAATGCGCTGAAAAACCAGCCCGGTAAGGACCTCCTGGTTTACGGCGGCGCCAGTTTTGTCAGCTCCCTCATCAGCCTCAACCTCATCGATGAGTATTATTTTATCGTCAACCCGGTAGCCATTGGCAGTGGCCTGACCATTTTTAAAGAGCGGAAAATAATGCAACTGGAAAGCTCAAATGCGTATTTGAACGGTAAGGTGCTGAATAAGTATGTGCCGGTGGGGTGAATAGTGAATGGTGAATAGTGAGTGGTAGATTGTGTTGAAATTTTTCCTCCGTCGTCGCAGGGTCTCCGGCACGGGACCCTGCGCTGCAATATGCCCGGGGATGACGCAGGGTCCTCTGCGAGAGACCCTGCTGAGACGGTAAACTCATGGTTCAGACAATTGAAAAACACCTACTTTTAACCGCCAAATATTTAATAAAATAAACGCCCTACTTTGCCGTTTAAATGCAAAAAATATACTTATCACTATGATTACTAAACCCAGCACCACTATTGCCCTGCTTTTACTGGTTACTTTTTTTGCAGCCTGCAAAAAAGAGGTATCCGATTCAACAATTGTTAACGCCGCTTCGCCTGTTAGTGTTAAAAGCGGGCAAACGGTTACAATAACCGGCCAAAACCTTACGGCGGGCGGTACGCCAACGGCTACGCTGAATAAAAGGCAGCTTACTGTTCAAAATGTAAGCGCGACAAGTTTACAGGTGCTCATACCAAAACTGGCCGGCTCGGGCATCATTAAATTAACCGTGGGCAGCCGTTCATTCGACGGGCCGCAGTGTAATTACCAATATACTGCCACAGTAACCACCGCGGCCGGCGACGGTACTGCGGGATCAAACGGCGGAACGCTTAGCTCCGCTGAATTTAATTGCCCCTGGGGAATAGTTGTTGATGAAAACGGTGATCTGTATGTGGCTGATGATTACAGCCGCCTTATTCGCAAAGTATCTATATCAGGCAACCAGGTAAGTAATATCCAATTTACTACAAATAACTTTTTTTCGCCCTACGACCTGGCCATCGATACAAAAAACCATGTGTTGTACGGAACTGACTTTAATGAGCATGTGATCCGTATGGGCACTGACGGAAGTAACCAAACGGTTATTTATAACGGCCCGATGCCGAACGCGGGTATAGCCCTCGGCCCCGACGGCCTTTTATATGTAGGCAATAACACCCTGGGGACTATTATCCGGATGAATACCGACGGCAGCAATGTAACACCCTATGCTTCGGGTATCGGCACGCCCCGCAATATCATTTTTGATGCCGCCGGCGACATGTTTGTAGCCGGTTATAACGGTGCGGCAGTTTCGGCAGGTATATTCCAGGTAATGAGCGATGGAACGCCGGCTTTTTTGTACGCCGATAAGGCATTCGGCGGCTGGGAAATAGCCCGCGATACCTATGGTAATTTTTATGAGGCCGACCATTTTAACAATGTGCTGAGGCTAATAGACCCAAGCGGCAATGCAGTAACGATTGCCGGTAACGGCACCGCCGCCGACGTTGACGGGATTGGAACGGCCGCCTCATTTAACGGTCCGCAGGGACTTACTATTGCCCCGGACGGAACGCTTTACCTCACCACCTACAACTACACTACAAAAGGCGGTAATAAAGTGAGAAAAATTGTGGTGGAATAGGAGGGGTATCCGTGATAATAACTTTCTTTTATATTAGTACATGAATAAAAAGATATTAAAAAAATACGGCATTGAAATACCTGAAAAAATGGTATTGACGCAAAATCCTGAGATTGATATCTTATTCGGGCATATGAACGCTTCAATCCCAAGCAAAAAAATCGATTTCAAACCGATTGAAGTGAGAGCGATTGATGATGAAGGCAATGAAGAAATTTTACGTGATTTTTATGTAAAAAAACCGAGCTCTCAATCCGTTTTAAAATTTGAAAACCTTATTCGCCAAGAAATATTAACTACTAATTTGAAAGACAAGAAAATTTCTAAGCCCGCATTAGTAGAAGTTATGATAACTCTCAGCTTGACAAAAAAAGATTTTTTTAATATTGATGTCGACAATATAGCCAAAACGGTTTTAGACAGTTTAACGGGCTATTTATTTGATGACGATAGCCAAGTTGCCAACCTTATTTCTCAAAAGCATATTCATCCGTTGAATATGCGTGGATTTCTGATCGCAATAACCGAGTTAAAACAAGGTAGAGGTGGCTTGCTAAAGGATATTTATTTATATTCAATGAAGTAGATTTTTTCCAAGCAAAGGACAAGTCGCGTCTCGCTCATTGCTACTTCGATACTGGGCCACTTGTGGCAGCGAAACTGGCTTGCGGGAGCGCGGGGATTCTTACTCTACGACTTAATTGTAGCATGTAATGACCGCAATCTCTTGTAATAATCTTCCACCATGGCAATGAGTTCATTATGAGTTGTTACATTTATAGTAGAAAAATGCTTTGAAAGTTTTCTTCGAATAAATTCTGTACACCGTTCGTCTAATCCTATTACCAAGTCCATTTGAAACTTATTTGCGAAAAGACCAGCGGCTTCAAAATCGTCTTGATAACTTGACGCCTGCATAAGAGCCTTAAGCGTGTAGGGTGTAAAATACTGATGATGTTTGGGATCATACTCAAAAAAGATATCATGCCGCTTTATTTCACTAATTGATGTTGCTGTAAAGCCTGGAAACGCCGCCGGCAACGTAAAGTCGGGAATATGGTAGGCCGAGGTAGTTGTCGAAACATAGTACCTCTTTTCGTAAATTGGCTCATCGAAAATATCTCGCGCAAGAAAAAACTTATATTGGTTATAGAACCTGTGCAACACGGGTCTTTCGAAAGCCTTCTTATTGCGCCTCTCTAAATCTTTAATTATTTTCACGTATTGGTCGAGAGACCTTTCAATTTCAATAATCTTGTTTTCTGACATCCACGCATAATCGAGTGTTTTAGGTGATCTGATGAAATCTTTAGAAATAATCTTTGTCCTACTAAAATAGTATTCAAAATCCTTACTAAACCGGCTGTAATGAGTAAAAACACTTTTAAAATTACTTCCAAACGCCTCAAGAACTTTCGGGTCAATATCAAGTGTTGACAAATCATTCAAAACTTCTTTGCGCCACGCCTTAACTAACTGTCTGCTCTTTAAAATAATTCTTAAATCCCTATCGTCTTCGGAAAAAGGTAAGGTAGCATTATATGTAGCATTATATAAGGAAGCACTATTCTCAGATTGAATAATATCCCTTTTGCATAAAATCATTGGAATTGACGAAAGTCGAAAGTTGCCGCCAGAAAAAGCATCATCAATACCTCTAAGCCACTCACACAAATTTGATTGATATTTATTGGCAGCTATTACGTCATCCGCAATTACCAAATCGATATGTTGTGCTACACCTTTGCCTAAAGTGCTATTTACAAAAAAATCTTCGATGCTATAGATATCCTCAAAGCCGATAATGTTATTCTGGTTTGCCAGACCGTTGGCCACTATTTTTTTCACCAATACTTCCCTATATCGAGTGTCACCAAAAATAAGTATCCTCATAGTTCCTAAAATTATTAGCAAATTTACTTGTTGTGTCGTAAAAAATTAAATGTTTTATAGGTAACTTATTAACAATGGAGTTTTTTGTGAGAGTGTTTGCAACCCTAGCGTTATGAAGCGATTACTTTTATAAGAAGCAACTAACGACGTGCTTTTGGAACAAATTGTTGAGGGATTGTTTATACCTGTCAACATTGACGCTACTACCGCGCTTTTAGCTCATGCTATATTCTACCAGGTTGGGGCGCTCAATTATTAAAATCATCCTCTGAAATTGCATTTGTTTGGAAGTGGGATGAAGTATCGACATCTACCACCTCTAGTTTTAATGAATACGATTGAATTGAGTAATTACGGTAACTTTCGCCATCAACAGTTTTAACTCCCTCATATATTTTGTTAAAATCTAATATTTCACTCCCTTTTTTGTAAAGCGCATTCATTATAAATTTCCCTTTGCACTTATCATCGATTATCTTTTGTCTCCAATCTTTTCCATAAGCGATTTTTACGTAGTATTTGCCTTGAGGAATATGCCTCATAGTGTAAGTATCATCACTTCTTATGTAGGAATATCTAATACATTTGTCGGTTTCAATGTCGATTAACTTTACGACCGCATCAGTGTTTGATCCCACGCTTATTTCAAGTCGATTGTTTATAGATCGATCGAATTTTGGTTTGAAATTATAGCAACTCGGACTGTTACCGGTCGTGTAACTCGTCGCACTCCAATCAGAATAATCTGCTTGGTTTTTAAGTGTTGTATTAGTAGCAGTTGAATCTTTTTGTGAAGAGTTATTATTGGTTTTGTTGGAATCTGAATAGAGGTCCCCAGAACTGGGTCTGGATATATTCTTATTTTCGTCATTTTTAAATTGAGACGAAATTATTATTGTCAAAATAACTCCAACAAAAAATAATGTTTTATAATTTCTTGCACAGTAACTAAAAGTCGAATTAACATAATTAAGATACTTCTCTTTTTTCGAGAACTCAAATATTGATCTCAATACTTCATTGTCTGTACCGGCAACCTTCACTAACAATCCTATTATTTCGGCTTGATAGCGATAATCCAATTTTTTACAACAACTCAGCGCTAATTGGATTATTTTTCGATTGATTTCGAAGTTATCATAAATCCGGAGAACAGCAATGTTATGCTCATTCAATACAGCTCGTAAGTTTGAAATGAAGGTGTTTTGATTTAAAGACTGCTTTCGATGTGCCTTAATTGCTTCGGATATCGCCCTGAATTTTTCTAATATAATTTGTGGTGTCGTTTTAGGGCTTTCCTTTTCAGTAGCTCGTTGTTCCTGTTTTGCTCCACTTTTGTCTTTTTCCCCATTCGATAATTTGTAATAATCTTTATATTTAATGTCATAAGATTTCCGTTTATCCTCGTTTGACAAAGTTTCATATGCACTTTGGACTTCCTTAAATCTTTCTTCCAATGATTTATCCCCGTAAGTTATGTCCGGATGAAATTTCAGGGCCAGTTTTCTGTAAGATTTCTTAACCTCCAACTGCGAGGCCGTGAAGGGGATTTCTAAAATCCTATATAAATCTTTAAACATCTGGTAATCTATTATTGTGATTAAGGCTGGTCAAATAAGATTGTGGCCATACCCTGACATTCATAATCGTGTCGTTGTAAGGCAAATATAACGCTTGAGATTCTAATACATTCAATAATTGGATAATTCGAATTAGCCTAATTTAATAACCAAGTAAAAATCATCAGTCGAAATCCTGCGCTCAGCCCCCATGCTTGTGGCTCGTTGAAAATTCTTATGCTTTTAAATAAAACTGTGGCGTTAAGTAAAAAATAGTGTCAATAAAACGCAACATGGAGTTTTTTGAAAGTACATTTTCGTCATGAAGGTCTTCAAAAATTAACCCTAAGTCGGTATTGGCGTAATCATTGTTACGCGTATTGAAAAACTGATTGTGGGTTAAATAATCTTTCACCGTAGCTAAATCAGTTGATTCTGTTGCCCCGATAAATTTCTGCCGAACAACCGCATGCAGGTCATTGTCAATAATCCTGAATCCAAGAAAAGTATAAGTTGTTGAAGGGAAGAAATAGTTATGAATGAGAAGACTGTTAAAATAGTCAATCCAATATTCGTAAAAAATGCCGCCATTTGTTTTTATGACGTGCGTTTCGCTCAAACGATAAACGCGCTGTTCTGCGCCCGAACCGATAAAATCGTCCTCGTTAATTTCTTTTTCGTAAAACAGTTTTTTCTTGCGTGCAAAATTTACGAGCTCTGCTGCTTCTTTACTTTTGAAATACTGTTGCTTTTGAGTTGAGCTACTTGCTTCCGCATGTCTTCTAAGGAATATTTGGACTTTTTTGAGTCGGCTTTTTGCGCCAACTTCTCCATTTCCGAGAATGATATTTTGTAATTCATCCTTGATGTTTTTCATTAATACTCAATATTCAAATATAGGCTTTTTTGATGATTTCAAATATTTTCCATTTTCCCTACCTTCACCCTCATGAAACTGATTCCCAAACCCTCCACCGACGAATATGCCCCCTACGCCGCCATGTATGTTGACCTGGTGCCCAACGACGGCCGCATTCTGCGGCATTTGAGCGATAATTTTAAAGCGGTACAACAACTGGTGGGCACGCTTTCGGAAACGCAACTACTGCACCGCTATGCCCCCGGCAAATGGACGATAAAAGAAGTGTTGGTGCACATGGTAGATGATGAGCGTATTTATGCTTACCGCGCCATGTGTTTTGCCCGCGGGGAGCAGCAGGCGCTGCCCGGTTTTGAGCAGGAGGATTATGCCGCTAACTCGGGCGCTAATGAGCGGAGCATGGAAAGCATTATGGAGGAATACGAAGCGGTGCGCCGGTCAACCATCGCCTTGTTCAGCAGCTTTACGGATGAGGCGTTGGCAAGGTGGGGTAACGCTAATGGCTATATGTGCACGGTACGCGGACTGCTTTATCACCTGGCCGGGCATGAGTTGCATCATATTAACCTGATCAGGTCAAGGTATTTATAGATGATTCCAATGCGGCTCAATGCTGCAATATTTGTTCCCATCATACTATTTATAAGGCAATTACGTTTTACATCAGCTTCGTAAATACGCTATCACCGTTATGAAAGTTTTTGGCCTTATTCCGCTGTTTGGTTTGTATTACCTGTTTTGTGCAACATCTGCCCGCCACCCCGACGAGGCCCGCATTATTTGTGTTTCAAATAATTGCCAAACCTATGTTTTGCCTAACGGTTTGCGACTTAACCTAAAATATGCGGCTTTTAACAGGATAAGGCGGCAGTTGGGATGTGCTGTTTTTTGCGACCTGCAAAATTCTGCCGATTCTTCTAAGGTGCTGGACCGGAATAGGTTTATCGTGCGCTCATCTTCAGATACCGGCTTTACCACCAATCTCTTTTATACATCCCACATGGCGGGTCTGCTGCTGAAAATTGATCAGCATCCCAACCAATACCCCGTAGCCGCCAACAGCCATGGCGACTATGTTTTTAGCTGGCATAGCAAGTTGCAATTGAGCGAAAAGGAATACCGTAACCACCTCGCTACAGACACTGTTTTGTTTATCGCCAAAACAGGCGGCACGGAACAGGTGTTATTTAAACTGGTATGGGCCAAACGGAAATAAGTAGCTTAAATCCCTGGGCAATGCCTCCCTCATCCTCAAATCATCTCATCCTCAAATTTTCAAATCCACTCATCTTCAAATTTTCAAATCATCTCATCTTCAAATTTTCACATCCGCACATCCGCACATTTGCACATCCGCACATTTGCACCTATCTTCACCTCATAACCGATTTGAATTATGACGAAATCCTTACCCCTATCCAAACGGCCGGTCGACATCGCGCTGATAGTCTTCTTTTGCGTCAACCTGTTTTTCATTACTTACATTGTCGACCTGGAACAACTGGTCATCCCTGATGCTAACCATTTTCAATATCCAGTTTGGCCGCCGGCGAAAATGGTGGATTTGGTGCATCGGTACGGCCATAACTTCGACCCGGTGCTCATCGCCCGCCCGGCATGGTGGCGCGCTACGATATGGATCGATTCGATCTTTTTCGGGCCGTTTTATGCCTTGGCCATTTATGCCTACTGGAAAGGGAAAAACTGGATACGCTTTGGCAGCATTGTATGGGCATCGGTAATGCTGACCAATGTGAGCATCATCCTATTTGAAGAAGTTTGCGGTGAACACGCATCGCCGCAATTGGCAAGGGTGTTTTTGTCCAACGCGGCCTGGGTTATTTTTCCGTTGATTGTAATGTACAGGATGTGGCGGTCGGTAACGCCTTTTGAAAAGAAATGAGCTAAAAAGCGGCGGCCCGCGCGGTTCCCCTCTTGAGAGGGGTGGAGGGGTGTGTTGACCAGCATGGCGGCTAACACACCCCCGCCATTGCACAAGCAGCCGCACCCCCTCTCGAGAGGGGAGCTTGTCAACGCTCAAACTATCAGTTAGTTACACTTTTAAGATCATGGCTTTTGTTCAGAGATTTGTAAGATTTTATAATGACTTTCAAACAAAAATACGGCAATACCGCCCTTGTTGCGGGTGCTTCTGAAGGTATGGGCGCGGCGTATGCGCATGCGCTTGCTGAACGTGGACTTAATTTAGTGCTTATTGCCCGTCGTAAAGAGCCGCTGGAAGCTACGGCGGAAGCTCTTAACGCGAAGTATGGGGTAAAAGTGCAAACCGTACCCTGCGACCTGTCATCACCGGATGCACTGCAGCAAATTGAGACAGCAATAGGAGATAAGCAAATTGATTTCCTGGTGTACAACGCTGCCTTGTCGTACATCGGTCCTTACCTTGCAACGGAGCTAAGCACCCACCAAAATATTGCTTCGGTAAACATGCTGAGCCCGATGGCGCTGGTGTATTATTTTGGCGGCAAAATGGTGGAGAGAGGAAAAGGCGGGTTGGTGCTGATGTCGTCGATCGCTGGTTTGCAGGGAGCGGGTTTTTTGGCCACCTATGCGGCTACCAAGGCGTTCAACAAAGTATTCGCAGAGGGTTTGTGGTACGAATGGAAGAACAGGGGAGTTGACATAATAGCCTGCTGTGCCGGTGCTACGGCAACGCCTAATTATATCAACACCAATCCCGGCAAAGCCAGCCCGCTGGAGCCTAAAGCACAGCAGCCAGAACAGGTTGTAGAGGAATGTTTGCGTAAACTTGGCAAAAAGCCGTCGTTTATCAGCGGCAGGGGTAACAGGTTGGTCACTTTTTTAATGCAGCACCTGTTTTCGCGCAAACAAGCCACCAATATGATGGGGGATGGGATGCGGAAGATGTACCGTATTAAAGACTAAACTAACTGCAAATTTTTAATTCCTCGAAGGGAATACGCCTTGTAAGGCAATTTCATAATTGATACACAAATATGGAGGCATAGTTGAAAATGGCAGCCCGCTGCCAAAAGCTTGTATTGCTGAAGGCCCCAAATTGGTATTAGGGGCGTTAATAGTATATGTTTTCAGACGGCTGGCATTTGGCCCCGACCCGGTTAAAGGGCCGGCCGCAAGATATGTTGTGCCTGTGGGTGTCGGCAAACCGGTTGTGCCCGCTGCCGAGCTTACGGCCAAATTATGGGTATGCGAAGGGATATTTGAAGCCAGCAGCGTTGCTGTTTGCGAGCCGCCTAGCTGTCCTTCGGCAAAGCCGTTGCCTACACCCACCGGAACTCTGCCCTGAAGGTCGGGTAACGCGAAATTATTTGTACCGTTGCCGCCGTAGGTAGTGCCCAGTATCGAAAAAAGGGCCGTATTTGAACTAATGGACAATAATTGCCCCTGGCAAATAGCAAAGCCACTAATGGCAAAGTTGCCGCCAAATATAAATACCATTCCTAAATATGGGTTCATAGTATAGGTGTTTGATTAATAATAAATAGGTTAAATGATTGTACATCAATTATAAAGCTTTTTTTGAAAATCAGCAAATAATTGTCGGAATAAAATTCGGCCATGGTGTTGAATGGTTCATGGTTCATGGTTCATAGTTCATGGTAGAAAATGGTGAGTGGTGAATCGAAAGTCTTAGGCCTTAAACCTATTTTTTGATTTTCTGACTCACCACTCACTATCCACCACCTTACCTCCCCAACCTCCCCGGCGACACGCCGAATTTCTTTTTAAAAGCATTGCTAAAATGCTGCACGGAGGAATAACCCAGCTCAAATGCGATCTCGCTTACCGACTTTTTCTTTTCCAGCAGGTCGTTTTTGGCCAGCTCGAGCCGCGTTTCGGCCAGGTAACCGAAAACCGTGTTGCCAAAGGTTTCTTTAAAGCCCTTTTTTAATTTGTATTCGTTAATACCGGCCGCCCGTGCCAGTTCTGATAAACCGGGGGGCATATCCAGGTGTTTTACCAGGTATTCGCGGGCGTAAATAATGCGTTCCTTATCATATTCCGTTTTTAAAAACTTTGGCCCCGAATTTTTCGCTTTGTTATAGGCTTCGGCCTGTAGTACAAGGAGCTCGATGCTTTTGGAGAGCAGGAACATTTTCTTTAACTCAGGCTGGTATTTACAATCGACTATGGCATTTATCCCGTTCAGCATGTTGATATCCATAAACAGGCTGTTGGGGCTAAGGGCTACGGTTTTGCCTTCCATCACATTTTCGCCGAAGCGCTTCAGCACGTCATTAGCGCCTTCGGTTATCCTCAAAAAAGCGTCTTTGGTAAATTGCACCAGGAAGGAATTGACAAACAGGTCGTCGTTTTTCAGCGTTCCTTCGCCCGTTTGCGAGTAGAACAGGTTGTGCTGGTATTTGCCCAGTTCGAAAGGCTTATCAAAATGGCTGTTATTAATCGTGGTATGGCCTTTCATGTTAAAATATAAGGTCACCATGTCCAGGTTGCCCTTCCATTCCATTTCTACCTGGTCGTGATAATGCCAGTTGGAGTAGCCCATGCGGATGCCGTCAAAATACCATTGCTGCATTTTGGCATCGGCAAAGGGCAGATTAATGTCCATCGTACTTTCTACCAGCCGGCCGGTATTAAAATCCTCACCCGACAGGTCGTTACGGTGCAGCACCTGGTTATCTGCTTTGTTTTTTAGCTCGAAACCCATTTTTATCCCGATGATGTAACTTTTGCTCCGTTTGGTGTAAATTGCCGTGCCGGTTTTAGCCGGACATTTGTCTTATAAACGCATTTACCCCCTCTGTCGGCTGTGCCGACATCTCCCCCTAAATTTAGGGGGAGAAAAGATAGGATAGGCACGTAACTATTAAACACGCATGCATGCTGTAAGTTACACGGTTTAATTAAAAATTGTACATGAACTTTAAAAAATTAAGACAAATGATTAAGGAAAAAGGAACCGGAAATATTATTTCCAAAACCATAAATGTAAGCTCTTTTGTGCGGCTGCATGTCAGCATCAGCGGTTATGTGGAGTTAATCCAGGCTGACGAGGAAAAAGTGATCATCGAAACAGATGATAACCTCCTGGATTTTGTACACATCGAGAACTCGGGCCGTACGCTGTACGTGGTCGCCGAGGGCAAGTGGCGCATCGCCGAATTTACTTCGCTGCGGATCAAGGTTTTTTACCGCCAGTTGTATAACTTGTACAACGCCAGCGAAAAAGGCGAACTTGTGTGCGGCAACCCCCTCCGTTCAGGCGAGCCGGTAGAAATCAAAATACACAGCGAAAAAAGCCGCACAACGCTGGATGTTGACGCCGCATTGGTAAAACTCATTACAGCTTGCGAAGGCGATGTAACCATTAAAGGCTCGTGCGTTCGTTTTGAGGTGAATGCCAAATCGGAAGGCAGCCTGTACGCCAGGGAAATGATGGCCAAAAACGTCATCGTCAAAAATTACTCCGAAGGCAACCTGGAACTATACGCCGAAGACACGATAACCATCCGCAATTATGGCGAAGGTTATATCCACTATTGGGGCAATGCCGTGCTAAAGGATATTAAGCATTATGGCGAGGGCGAGGTGAGGCACCAATTAGTTGACTAAGTTGAATTGTTGATTAAGTTGATTGAGTTTTTACCGTGACAACTCTATCAACTTAATCTAACCTAATCAACCCATTCAACTCCCAAAAAAACATCCCCATGATAGAGATATTCAAAACCAACATAAGTAATAAAAGGCTGGCCGGGCGTGTATTGAAGGCTTTGCACAGGCAGCTGCCGGCCTATACCTTTAACTTCGACCTGGATGACTGCGACCGCATCCTTCGGGTACAGACCCAGGCTGCGGATATCGCGGTAATTGATATAATCAATGTCGTTAAAAGCTGCAGGGCAGAAATTCAGCTGTTCGTTGATTGATGGCTGTTTTCGTAACGCTTTAGCTTGTTGGCCGACCTAATAAAGCTAAGTAATTATTTTGAGCTGGGCGCGGTTTTTGAGAAATGGGGACAGGAAATCAGGCCACCAACATGTTCGACATGAGCAGGTAAAGTAAAACCGGTACAGCAACCATCGCCGCCCTGAAAAACACTTGCCAGTTGCGTGCGATCTCGATGTCGGTCACCCTGCCGGTGCCGGTCAATTTCCTTAAGCGGTATCTGGCCCTTTTATATAATAAAAAGGAACAGCACTCGGCAAAAATGCCGGTCAGAATGAGCAGGGCTCCCAGGGAGGTTAAATGCAATTCGTCCATGTAAACGCGGTATTATACGCAAATAGTCGCCAAAGGTTCAAAAACAGGTGTTAAGATGCGGTGGGAGAGAAAAGATTTAGAATTCAGGGGCCCCAAATCCGGTAGTGATTTAGCCAATCAAATTGCCTTTTGGCTTAAATTTCCTTGAGGAATATACCGGTAGCCCGACCTGTCGACGGCTTGCTCATTTCATTCGCTGCTGAATTTTCAGGATACTATCCAGGTGCGTTTGCACAATTGCGGAGGTCCGGCCGGCAAAGGCTTTCAGGTCGGCATCTTTTCCATTTTGTGCTTCGTCCTGCATAAGTTTCAGGGTTTTTTTGTGATCGTCGATCATTATTTTAACATAGGCCTTGTCAAACGCGGTTGCCGATAGCTTATCCAGGCTATCAGCGGTTTGCCGGTGCGGCGCATCCAGCGTGTTGGGCATTGGCAAGCTTTTGGTTTTTAGCAAATTTTTAAGTTCGCCGGTTGTCCTTACGTGGTCCACGGCCATCATATCGGCAAAGTTTTTTATATCGTTATCGCCCGATTTGGTCAGCGCCATTTTAGCCATTGCTATTTCGGCCATGCCGCCTATGGTAGCTTCCCGGGCAAAAACAGCGTCCGCGTCATTGTTTACCGGCATAGAATTGTTTTTCACCGTGTCGCCGGTGATCTTCGAGGTATCAGCGGCGCTGGAATCGGCAGCGCCGGCGTTATTGGAATGGCAGGCTGAAAAAACCGCAAGCCTTAAAGCCGCAAGGGCAAACAAGGTAAACCGTTTCATGCGCATTTGATGTGTTTGTGTCACTGTGTTTAACAACGTTTGCATAACTTGGTTTTGTAAACGGTAGTGCCGCATAATGTACCAGTAGAGGAGCGCTGCCAACGGCGGTATAAGCCAAAAAAAACCTGCATGTCGCAAAACATGCAGGTTTTTTAATTATAGCTTATTTACCCATTATTATTCGTGTTTTTCGGGTTCCGCTTTTTTGGCCGGATGAGGTTGTTGTGCGCGCTGTTGTTGCGTATGCTGCGGCTGCTTATGCTGTGCCTGCTGCTGCTTTTGTTGCGTTCTCTGCGTGTTGGCATTAGCGCGTGTTTTCGCTGCGTTATCATTAGCGCGCGTTTTCGCGGCATTGTCATTAGCACGTGTTTTTGCTGCGTTGTCATTAGCACGCGTTTTCGCGGCATTGTCATTAGCACGTGTTTTTGCTGCGTTGTCATTAGCACGCGTTCTCGCTGCGTTGTCATTAGCACGCGTTTTCGCGGCATTGTCATTAGCACGCGTTTTTGCTAAGTTGTCATTAGCGCGTGTTTTCGCGGCATTATCATTAGCGCGCGTTTTTGCTAAGTTGTCGTTAGCGCGTGTTTTTGCTGCGTTGTCATTAGCGCGTGTTTTTGCTACGCTGGCATTGGCACGGGCTAAATTTGCTGCCTGGCCGCGCGAAGTATATGCACGCCCGCCAACTTTGTTCATTGCTGCCGCGGCAGGGCGTCCGTGGTTTACATTTGCAAACTGGGCCTTATTTTTACTTGCAAAGTCCTGGTGCTGCCGTTGCTCGGCGGTAGCTTCAATGTGCCGCTCTTTCATTGCCGACTCTTCCGCCGCGTTTGGCCTTCTGTCAATGCCGCCCGGCCCGTTAAAGCTATAGCGGCTGGTAGTATGGACGATCACCGTACGGTCGATATAGGTATTGTGTATAACCGTGCGGTTTATATTCACAACGGCTGTATTATACCTGAAATGGCCGCCCTCCCATCTTCCGCCGCCAAAACCGACGCCACCGTATCCAAAACCATAATTAATGCCGCCATAAAACCCTACATGCGGGCCCCAGTACCCCATATGGAAGCCGTAGCTGCCACCTTCAAAGCCCCAGTAACTGGGTGTCCATAAAACGCCGGGATTTGGCGGGGCTACCCAAACACCGGGTACCCAGTAATAGCCGCCGTCCGGGCTGTAGGCCCAGTAACCCGGCTGCCATAAATAACCGTCAGACGGGCAAGCCGGCTGTACATAAACCGGCAATGCCGGCGGGGCAATATTTGCGGATATCGATACGCCCACGCTTACTTGTCCGTAACTTTTTGGGATGGCCAAAGCAACCACACCTATCAAAAGTAATATTTTTACTATCTTTTTCATTTTTAGTTTTTAATTGATTAATAATACGACAAAGCAAACCCCGAAAGGTTTTAAATATATTATTGAACCCCTGTTTAGCGATTGGAAATTTTCCCGCCTTTGCTGGAGTCTTCCTCCACGAACCATAATACCGCGTTTATCCTGGTGTAGGGAACGCCCTTATTCATAACCTGGCGCCAGGGTTGAGAAACAGCCCCATTTTTTATTACCGCAATTTTTTTCCTACATTTAATTCGTTAAACAGGGCGCCTAAACAATTACATTGTACTATGCCGTAGCCTAACAAAAATGTCCTTAAAACCTATTTCCTAAAATATGAAACGCAGAGAATTTATATCAAAAACCGCACTATTCAGCTTATTGATCGGTGGGTTAAACCCGCTTAATGTTTTTGGTTCGGGGTTTAACGGGGCCGATAACAGCCTGCCTGCCATAGCCGGGTTGAGCGCACCCTTGGCCTTAAAATTTAAAGAACTGTTAAAGTGGCTGCAGGATAACGGGTGGGTTGCCTACCTGAACAAAACATTGGCCTTAAACATTGACGCGGCCGACACGGATATTGACCACTACACGCAGAAGCAGCGGTTTGCCAAAGCAGCCGGGTTTGATGATTTTGCCGGTCACCGGTTGATCGAGCCGGGCTACCCGGCCGGCGGCCTTTTGTACCATGCCCTTGCCAGTCCGCGGGTAAAGCCGGCGGGTTTTGGGCCGCAGCAATACCCCGGCATAGCGCAGCT
>Ga0210389_10001791_pt1 | contig 17266 bp, 13 predicted proteins | sample IncBWH28OmetaG_FD_160127 | JGI IMG/M metagenome (GOLD analysis project Ga0210389, IMG submission 160127) | Forest soil microbial communities from Barre Woods Harvard Forest LTER site, Petersham, Massachusetts, United States - Inc-BW-H-28-O ...
GTGCGGGCCGGCGGAGGCCGGGGGCGGGCCGGCGGAGGCCGGGTGCGGGCCGGCGGAGGCCGGGTGCGGGCCGGCGGAGGCCGGGTGCGGGCCGGCGGAGGCCGGGTGCGGGCCGGCGGAGGCCGGGTGCGGGATGGGGGCGGAGCGGGTGCGGGGAGAGATGCGGGGGGAGATGCGGGCGGAGATGCCGTCGAGGACGCAGTCGAGGCCGAATTCGAAGCGGTCCTGGCGTGATTCGGGGGCGTCAGGGTCAATGCCGCTGTCGATGATCGCGGCGATGTGCGGGTAGCGGCCCGACTTGTGCACGGCCCGCTCCAGTTCGGCGGCCATCGCCGCGAGTTCCGACGCGTCCATGGTGCCCTTGATCTCCTCCATGGCACGCTGCCAGCGGATCTCCTGCACCTCGCGCAGCGCCGCCCCCAGTACGTACGTCCCGACGGTCATCGCGATCCACATGCACGTGCCCGGGGAACAGCCGAGTCCGTCCAGGGTCGCGAGCAGGCGTTCGGCGTTGCGCGCGTCGTTCGGCCCGGACGGCGGGCCGCTGCCCAGGAAGTCGATGGCCCACGGGTGCCGTAGCAGCGCCTCGCGCGCGGTGAACGCGTAGGACCGCAGGTCGGACCGCCAGTCCCCGGTGGGCTCCGGCGCCGATGCCTCGGCCTGCACGCGCTCGAGCATCAGCTGGTGGAGCTCTTCCTTGGACTCGACATGCCAGTACAGGGACATGGCACCGACGCCGAGTTCACGGGCGACCCGCCGCATGCTGACCGACTCCGCGCCCTCGACGTCCGCGATCGTGATGGCCGCGGCGACGATATCGGTACGGCTCAGCCCGCGGGCCGGCCTCGGCGGCTTCGCACCGCGCTCGCGGTGCCGGCTGACCTGCCCGGCGATCTGGCGCTCCCGCGCTCGCGCGCGGTCGCCGCTCACCGAGGGAATCGGACGCAGCGGCACGAACGAGTCATCGTTCACTTCCATTGCCGCCTCCATAAAATCAAGTAATATCGTGTTGTGTTCCCCGAGGGTGTACTGCTATCGTACGACGTACGATGCCTAGTACGGCGTACGAGAACGTAATGATCGGGGATTTACGACCATGAGCGAGGAAGCCGCCATCGTGGCGGAGGGCCTGGTCAAGCAATTCGGGAAAACCAGGGCCCTCGACGGTCTCGACCTCAACGTGCCGCGGGGGACCGTCTATGGCCTGCTAGGGCCGAACGGGGCTGGCAAGACCACCTGCGTCCGCGTTCTGTCCACTCTCATCAAGCCGGACGAAGGCCACGCCACGGTGCTCGGCACCGACGTGGTCACGGGCGCCCAGACCGTGCGCAACACCATCGGCCTGACCGGCCAGTACGCGGCGCTCGACGAATATCTCACCGGCCGCGCCAACCTCATCATGATCGGGCAGCTCAGCAGGCTGACCATCAAGGCCGCCAGGCGCCGCACCGACGAACTGCTCGAGCGCTTCGACCTGACCAACGCCGCGAACCGCGCGGTCAAGACCTACTCCGGCGGCATGCGCCGGCGTCTCGACCTGGCCGCGAGCCTCATCAGCCACCCCCAGGTGCTCTTCCTCGACGAGCCGACCACCGGCCTCGACCCTAGCGCCCGCGCGCTGATGTGGGAGATCGTCCGGCAACTGGTGGCGGACGGCACCACATTGCTCCTCACTACCCAGTACCTCGACGAGGCCGACCAACTCGCCAGCCGCATCGCCGTTATCGACACCGGCAAGGTGATCGCCGAGGGCACCCCCGCCGAACTCAAGGCATCGGTCGGCGGCCAGCGCCTGCTGCTGACCCTCGCGGAGGAGTCCGACGCCGCGGCCGCCGCGCGGGCGCTGGCCCCATTCGCCACCGGTCCCCTTATCCCCAACGACACTGACCGGCTCCTCGAGATTCCGGTAATCGCCTCGGACGGCCTGGCGACCGATGTGGTGCGCGCCCTGGACGCCGCGGGCGTGAAGGTCAGCGACATCACGGTACGCACCGCGTCGCTCGACGATGTGTTCCTGACCCTGACCGGCCACGTCGCCGAGGAAGAGCGCGCAGAGGAGAACAAGACGTCATGACCGCCATCACCCTGCCCCCGTCCGATCTGACCACCGCGCGCAACGCCGCCGCGCAGTTCGTCGGTGATGTGTGGGTGCTGACCAAGCGCAGCATCTCGCGGATCAGGAACGAGCCGGAGACCCTGTCGAACGTGACGATCCAGCCCGTCATGTTCGTGCTGATGTTCACGTACGTGTTCGGCGGCGCGATCGGGCTCGGCGGCGCCGGCGGGAGCTACCACTCCTATCTCATCGGCGGCATGATCGGCATGAGCCTCGCGCAGACGGCGCCGGGTACCGCCGTCGCGGTCGTGTCCGACATGTCGACCGGACTGATCGACCGGTTCCGCTCGCTGCCGATGTCCCGCGCGGCCGTGCTGACCGCGCGGACGATTGCCGACCTGATCACGAACGCCATCGGCGTCGTGGTCGTGGTGATCGTCGGCCTGGCCATCGGCTGGCGAATCACCACCAACGCCGGTGACGCGATCGCCGCGTTCGCGCTCGCACTGCTGTTCGGCTACGCGTTCACCTGGGCCGGCGTCTGCCTGGGCATGGTCCTGCGCAGTCCGGAGGCCGCGCAGCAGGCCGGCTTCATTATCTTCCTGCCACTGACGTTCATCTCCAGCGCGTTCGTGCCCACGCAGTCGATGCCCGGCTGGCTGCAGCCCGTTGCCGAATGGAATCCGATGACGTCGCTGGCGGCCGCGTCCCGCCAGCTGTTCGGCAATCCGAATCCCGCCGCGGCGGTGCACGCCTGGCCCGAACAACAGCCGGAGCTGGCCGTGCTGGCCTGGTCGATTGGAATGCTCGTGGTCTTCGCCCCGCTCGCGGTGCGCCTTTACCGAACCAAGAACAGCTGAACTGACGCATGTGTCGGTTATCGCGTGCGCCGAAGAGCAGCTGGGCGGAGAATTAAAAACAACCGCGAAGATCCTCTAAGGGAAGGCGCAACAAATGCGATTCCACCGGATCTATCTGGCATCAGTACTCGCCCTAGCACTTACCGCCGCGATAACCGCATGCTCCAGTGGCAGTTCTAGCTCTAGCTCTCCGGCTAGTCCCCCGGCGAGCCCGAGTTCCGCATCCGCGAGCTCGAGCCCCACGTCCAGCTCGCCGCCCGCCAGCGGTTCCGGATCGGCGGCGTCGGCGATCACGGCCAACTGGGAGTCGTTCTTCAGCTCGTCGACGCCGACGAGCAAGCGGCTCGCCTTGCTGGAGAACGGCTCGAAGTTCTCCAGCGCCGTGCAGACCTTCGCCAGCAGCCCGTTCGCCTCCGCCGTCTCCGCCAAGGTCGACTCGGTGAAGGTGACCTCGGCTACGCAGGCGACCGTGACCTACGACCTCACGGCGGTCGGGCAGACGGTCGAGAAAGGCGCGACCGGGACCGCCATATACCAGGACGGCACCTGGAAGGTCGGCGACGCGAGCTTCTGCGGGCTGCTCAAGGAAGGCGCCCCGGTGATGGGCATTAAGGTGCCAGCCGTATGCAGCTGATCCGGCCGGGCCGACGGGACGCCGGCACCGCCGGCGGCGAGCGCTACCGGGCGAGACCGGTGGCGCTCGCGGCGCTGTGTACGCTCCTGTTCCTGACGTTCCTCGACAACACGATCGTGAGCGTGGGCCTCGGGAACCTGCAGACGGACCTGCACGCGGGCGTCACCGACCTGGAATGGGTCGTCGGCGCGTACGCCCTGACGTTCGCCAGCATCATGCTGGCCTGCGGCATGATCGGCGACGAACTGGGCCGCAAGAAGGTCATGCTGGCGGGCGCGGGCGTGTTCTGCGCCGGCTCGGTCCTGTCTGCGCTGGCGCCCAACGCCGGGACGCTGATCGCCGGGCGCGCCGTCATGGGCCTGGGCGCCGCGGCCAGCGAGCCGGGCACGCTGTCGGTGCTGCGCCAGATGTACAGCGGCGAGCGGGAACGCGCCCGGGCCGTCGGCGTCTGGGCGGCGGTCTCCGGTCTCGCGCTCGCACTCGGCCCGGTGATCGGCGGCGCGCTCGTCGGCGCGTGGAGCTGGCGCGGGATCTTCTGGTTCAACCTGGCGTTCGGCCTGGCCGCGCTGATCGTGGCCGCGATCGTGGTGCCGGAGAGCTCGGACCCGCATGCGTCCCGCGTCGACACGGCGGGCACCCTACTCGGCGCCGGGACGCTGGCGACGCTGATGTTCGGGATCATCCAGGCCGAGACGTCGAGCTTCGGCGCGACTATCCCCGTGGTGCTGTTCTGCGTCTCGGCGGTCCTGGCGGTCGCCTTCGTCTGGCGGGAGCGGCGGGCCGCCAATCCCCTCATCGAACTGCGGTTCTTCCGGCTGCCGAACTTCACGGTGCCGAACATCGTGGCCATGTGCGCTTACTTCGCCACGTTCGCGATCTTCTTCTTCACGGCGCTGTTCCTGTCCTCGGTGCTCAATGACTCCGGCTACCGCATCGCGCTGGTGTTCCTGCCGATGACGGTGCTGATGATTGGTTCCTCCATCGCCGCCGGCTACTGGACCGGCATCGCGGGGCCCCGCTGGCCGGTCACGACCGGCCTGGTGCTATTCGGCGCGGGACTGCTCATCGCGGGCCCGCAGATCAGCATCCACCCCAATTACGCGGTCTTGTCGATCGCGCTCGCGCTCTCCGGGATCGGCATTGGCATCACCGTGGTGCCGATCACGTCGGCGGTGCTGAGCGCCGTGCCCGCGGACCGGTCGGGCATGGCGGCGTCGACCGCGAACACCAGCCGGGAGATCGGCGCCGTCCTCGGCGTGGGAGTGCTCGGCTCGCTGATCTTCGCTAAGCTCAGCTCGTCGCTCACCGCCAACCTCGAGCAGATGAAGGTGGCGAGCCCGATAAAGCTGATCATCGTCCATCTCGAGCCCGAGATCGTCCGCATCATCGAGACCGGGCAGGGTCAGCTCGCCAGCCATTACTCGGCCTATGGCTCGATCGTCAGCGAGGTACTCGGCGCCGCGGGCACGTCGTTCGCCGCCGGCATCCAGATCGGCCTCGACGTCGCCGCGGGCCTGGTGTTCTTCTGCGCGGTCCTCTCCGCCCTCACCCTACGCAAGCCCGGCGCGTAACGGGGGTGAGCCGGGGCGCCGCGTGTGCGCGTAATGGAGTCACCATCGACGTGATGGATAAGGGTTTCGGTGATTTGAGGACGACCAGGGAGCGCGGTCGGACTGTCAGCCGCTGGCCGGCGGCCAGCGCGCCAGCCGCGGAGGGCACAGACGGGTCATAGGTGTCGATCTCGGCGTGCCACCGCTGGCCGGGGCGCAGGCCCGGGATCGTGAAGTCGACCCCTTCCCACCAGGCGTTGACCATGACGAGGAAGTCGTCGTCGAGCAGTGGGGTGCCGTCGTCCGCCTCGTCCGGATCGTCGGATCCGTCCAGGTAGACGGCCAGCGAATGCGCCATCGGGTCGGGCCACTGGCCGTCCGTCATCGGCGTTCCGTCCGGGCAGTACCAGGCGAGTTCGCCGGACTCGGCGCCCGTGAGGAACTTACGGCGGCGGAACACCGGGTGCGCGCGGCGGAAGGCGATCAGGTTCCTGACGTAGCCCAGCAGGTCCTCGTCGGCCCGGGGCCAGTCGAACCACGAGATCTCGTTGTCCTGGCAGTAGGCGTTGTTGTTGCCCTGCTGGGTGCGGCTGATCTCGTCGCCGCCGAGCAGCAGCGGAAGGCCGAACGACAGCATCAGCGTCGTGAGCATCGCGCGCTGCTGGCGGCTGCGCAACGCGTTGACATCCGGGTCGTCGGCGGGGCCCTCCGCACCGCAGTTCCACGACCGGTTGTCGCTAGCACCGTCCCGGTTGTCCTCGCCGTTCGCCTCGTTGTGCTTCGAGTCGTAGGAGACGAGATCGCGCAGCGTGAAGCCGTCGTGGACGGTGATCAGGTTGACCGAGGAGGTGGGCTTGCGCCGGCTGCCCGCGTTGCCGGCGTACAGGTCCGAGGAGCCGGCGAACCGGGTGGCGAACTCGGCGACGCCCACGTTCTCCGAACGCCAGAAGTCCCGCATGTAGTCGCGGTACTTCCCGTTCCACTCCCGCCACTGCGCGGGAAACTGGCCGAGGTCGTAGCTGTCCATCTGGCCGACGTCCCACGGCTCAGCGATGAGCTTCGCGGCGGAGACCACCGGGTCCTGGGCGATCAGGTCGAAGAACGACGCGTACTGATCGAACCCGCCGTCCTCGCGGGCGAGGGTGGTGGCCAGGTCGAACCGGAAGCCGTCCACGTGCATCTCGGTCAGCCAGTACCGGAGGCTGTCCATGAGCAGGCGGAGCGCGACGGTGCTGCCGCCGTTGAACGAGTTCCCGGTGCCAGTCGTGTCGTAGTACTTGCTCTTGTCGCTGTCGACCAGCCGGTAGTAGGCCGGGTTGTCCAGGCCGCGGAAGCTGAGCGTGGGGCCGTTCTCGTTGCCTTCGGCGGTGTGGTTGTAGACGACGTCGAGGATGACCTCGATGCCCGCCTTGTGCAGGGCCCTGACCATGTCCTTGAACTCGCGCCACGGGTAGGGGGTCGCGCAGTAGCCCTGGTGGGGGGCGAAGAAGCCGATGCTGTTGTAGCCCCAGTAGTTGGTCAGGCCGCGGTCGACGAGGTGGCCTTCGGGCATGAACTCGTGCACGGGCAGCAGTTCGATCGCCGTGACACCGAGCCGTCTCAGGTAATCGATCGTCGTTTCGTGGGCCAGGCCGGCGTAGGTACCGCGGACGTTTTCCGGGAGGCCGGGGTGTGTCCGCGTGAAGCCTTTGACGTGGGCCTCGTAGACGACGGTATCGGCGTAGGAGGTCTCCGGCTTGGCGTCGTCGGCCCAGTCGTAGCTGGTATCCGTAACGACAGATCGTGAAATATGGTCTTTTGAGTCCTTGGGGTTGGGCTTGCCGGGATCGTCGGGGTCATGGCCAAGCAGTTCCGTGCCCCACGTGATGTTGCCGGCGAAGGCGCGGGCGTAGGGGTCGAGGAGCAGCTTGTTCGGGTTGCAGCGGATGCCGCTCGACGGATCGAACGGGCCGGTGACCCGGTAGCCGTACCGCTGTCCCGTCTCGATGCCGTGCACGAAGCCGTGCCACACCCCGGCGTCGTAGTCGTTGAGAGTGACCTGCGTTTCCTCGCCCGTGGCGGCGTCGAACAGGCAGAGGGTGACCTCGTCGGCGACTCCGGAAACGACCGCGAAGTTGACCCCGTCCTCGTGGACCGTCGCGCCGAGGCGCGACCCGTCGCCCGGAGTTGCCTTCAGCGTCCGGCCAGGCATCTTCACATGTCCCCGATCATGTCGATGGTGGTGCGGACGGCGCCGTGACGGCGCCGGATGACATCCGCGATCAGGCCCGTCCACCCTGTCTGGTGGCTTGCCCCCAGGCCTGCCGCGTTGTCACCGTGGTAGTACTCGTTGAAGTAGATGTTGTCCCGCCACTCGGGGTCGTGCTGGAGCCGGTCCACCCAGCCGAAGCACGGCCTCCTTCCGTCCTCCCCCCGGGTGAAGATCGAAATCAGGCGGCCGCGGAGGTCGTCGGCGATCTTGTCGAGCGTCAGGTACGCGCCCGAGCCGCTTGGGTATTCCACGACAAGGTCATCGCCGAAGAACTCGTGGTACCGCTCCAGGCAGCTGATCACCAGGTAGTTCAGGGGGAACCAGATCGGCCCGCGCCAGTTCGAGTTCCCGCCGAACATGGCCGTCGTCGACTCGGCCGGCTCGTAGTCGATCGTCGCCGTAGTGCCGTCGAGATGCAGGACGTACGGCTCGTCCCGGTGCACCGCGGACAGCGAGCGCAGGCCATAGTCGGACAGGAAACGCTTCTCGTCGAACAGGGACTTGAAGAGGGTGACGAGCCGGTCCGTGCCGACCACGGACAGCAGCAGCTTCTCGTCACCGTCCGGCCCTTTGCAAAGTCCCCGTTCCCGCAGTTCGTCCCGGTCGGCGAGGCCCTGACGCTCCAGGAAGTCCGCGAACTGCTTGCCGAAGTTCAGCGCGTGGTGCAGCATCTCCTCGTGCACGACGCCGACGGCCAGCAACGGGATCATGCCCACCATCGACCGGGCCTTCACCGGGATGACCACCCCGCTGGGCAGGGACAGCTGGTCGTAGAACATGCCCTCGTTCTCGTCCCACATGGTCTGGCCTTCCATCGCGTCGGCGATGGCCGCGTAGTGCTCGAGGAACTTCAGCACCAGGTCGGCGCCCTGGCGGCGGCCGTTGCGCCACAGGATGGACGCGATGGCGGCCATCGACAGTGCGTAGAACGCCATCCACCCGGTGGCGTCGGACTGCTCCAGGCTCGCGCCTTCCGGCAGGTGCGAACGGTCGATTGGCCCGATGTTGTCCAGGCCGAGGAATCCGCCCTCGAACAGGTTGTTGCCGCGCAGGTCTTCCCGGTTGATCCACCACGTGAAGTTGACGAGAAGCTTGTCGAAGATCCTGGCGAGGAAATCGAGGTCCTTCGCGCCGTCGAGGGCGAATACCTCCAGCGCGGCCCAGGCCTGCACCGGCGGGTTGACGTCGCCGAAGTCCCACTCGTAGGCGGGCAGCGCTCCGTTCGGGTGCTGGAACCACTCCCGGCACAGGAGGATCAGCTGGTACTTCGCGAAACCGGGGTCGACGTGCGCGAGCGATACGCAGTGGAAGGCGAGGTCCCACGCGGCGAACCAGGGGTACTCCCACTTGTCCGGCATCGACATGATGTCGAAGGCGTTGAAGTTCCGCCACCGCGCGTTGCGGTCCTGCATCCGGTCGGGCGGGGGCACCGGCTGCGCCGGGTCGCCTTCGAGCCACCGGGTGACCTCGTAGTTGTAGAACTGCTTGCTCCACAGCAGCCCGGCGAACGCCTGCCGCATGACCATGGCCTCGTCCGCGCTGGCGCCGCCGGGGGTGAGGGACCGGTAGAACTCGTCGGCCTCATCCTGGCGCTGCTTCAGCACCTCGGCGAAGCTTTCCCTAAACGTCCCATGGTTCCCGTCCACGGTTCCCCCCGACGGTTCGGCCGGGCGGAGACGGACGCGGATCTCGGCCGAGTTGCCGGGCTCGATGGCGAGCTCATACCAGAAGGCGCATTTGGTGCCCGTCAGGTCCGGGTTGACCGTCGGCTTGCCGCTGACGACGTGGTCGTTGATGCCGTCTTTCGGATACGGCGTAACCCCCTCGCTGCCGAACAGCAGCGGCGCGTTGGTCTCGTTCTCGCAGAACAAGACGGCCGGCTTCGCTCCGCTCGGCCCCTCGTCCGCGACCAGTTCCAGGGTGCCGAGGTAAGGATGCTCGACGGTGACCGTGCCGCCATCGGCGATCTTCAGGACCGGTTTGGGTTCGCGCTCGTCCTTGTCCCACGACCAGGTGTTGCGGAACCACGCGGTCGGCAGCACGTGCACGGTGTCCGTGTCCGGGCCGGCGTTGGTGATCTTGATGCTGAGCAGCAGGTCGTGCGGGTCGTCGCCCTTTGCGTAGGTGACTTCGGTTATCCAGTACCGGTCGTGATCGAAGATCCCGGTGTCGAGGATCTCGTACTCCGGGCTGCGCCGGTCCCGGCGTGAGCTCTCCTGCCGGAGCTTGTCATAGGGGAAGGTCGCCTGGGGGTAGTGGTAACGCCAGCGGTTCCAGGCATGGCTCGGCACCGCGTCGAGATACCACCAGTGCTCCTTGACGTCCTCGCCGTGGTTGCCCTCGGGACCGGTCAGCCCGAACAGACGCTCCTTGAGGAAGGGATCCCGCCCGTTCCACAGCGCGAGCCCGATGCAGAACCGCTGCTCGATGTCGCTGAACCCGGCGAGCCCGTCCTCACCCCACCGGTACGCTCGCGACCGGGCCTGATCGTGCGGGAAGTAGTTCCAGGCGTCGCCGTTCTCGCTGTAGTCCTCGCGAACTGTTCCCCACTGGCGTTCGCTAACGTACGGGCCCCACGTATACCAGGGACTCGACCGCTTAAGGCCATCCTCAAGCCGTCCGAAGCCCGCGACTCGGTCGCCTTCAATTGTCATCCATTTCCCCCGGCACGAGTGAACTTATGCGGCGCGCAAGCGACACCTTATCGTTGCCCGTCTTCCCGCTTAGGCACACCAGACCATTAGGATCGGCGCGATGACGCAGGGGGAAACCGCCCGTGGCCCCGTTTCGGCTCGCGGTCCCGTGCTCAGGTGGTGACGTCTGGGTAGGGGAGGGAGAAGTGACTCAGCTTCCGGGCGTACTCGCGCTGGAAGGCGAGCGGCTCGGCATAGTCGCGCTCGAACAGTGCGATGAACAGCGTCAGCGTCAGGAAGTGGTGCGCACCGAGTTCGAAGAGCTTCACGTAGTCGTGGGTGACCAGCGCTTCCCGTTCCGCGTCGTCGAACTTTAGCCAGGTGGAGCACTCGCCGCTGGGGACGTTCAGGATGGCGTTAGCCCGCTCGGTCTCCCACCACGCGACCGTTCCCCGGGGGTCCGACCGGTACCGTTCCACCAGTTCCGGGTCACGGTCGACCGTGTACAGGAACTTGTTCAGCAGGTACTTGCTCACTTGGACTCCTCGGCGGCGGGGAGAGTGGCGGGGGTGGCCGGAAGCGGGGTCGGATACCAGGTGAAATAGGCCTCCATCGTGTGGAACAGGTCGAACGTGTCCACGTAGTCGGCCTTCTCGCCCTCGCCCGCCACGCCCATCATCAGCATGAAGTCCATGAAGCCGTGCGTGGCGTTGCCCGGCTCCCACAACTGGTCGAGGGACACCTCGCCCAGGGCCTTCTCGATGTCGCCGGAGGCGATCCAGTCGACGGCCTTGCGGTCGAACTCGGGGTCGGGACCGTGCGGCCCGAACTGCCGGGGCCCGCCCAGCTCCAGCGACAGGTGCCCGGTCCCGATGACCGCGACGCGCAGGTCGGACGGCCACGATTCGACCAGCGACCGCAGTGCCCGCCCGAGGGCGACGAACCGGGACGGCTGCGGCAGGGGCGGTGCGAAGATGTTCGTGTACACCGGGACGATGGGCAGGTCCGCGTCCGGGCGCAGCGTGATGATCGGGCACGTGATGCTGTGGTCGATCCGCAGTTCGTTGCTGAACGCCAGGTCGAAGCCCGCGTCCAGGCCGCCCCGCAGGATATGGGCGGACAGGTCCTCCTGGCCCTTGAGGAACAAGCGGGGCAGGCCGAACTCGCGCTCCTCGTTGTACCAGTTCGCGTCGTAGCACGGCGCCTTGCCGACGAGGAACTGCGGCATGTTGTCCAGCCAGAGCTGGTGGAAGTGGTCACTGCCCACCATGAGCAGTACGTCGGGCCGCGCGCGGGTGAGCGTCTCGCGGAACGCCGTGATCTTCGCGACCCACTCGTCGGCGAACGGCGGGCGGTCTTCGCCGGCCGACGTACTGGCGCGGTAGTAGAACGGGTGATGCGTCGAGGCGATGACCGCAGCGATGGTGGCCATGGCGGCTCCCTTGCCGGAGAGAGATATGAGGTATTAGGACTCGGGGTCGACGTAGGCCGCGTTGCGGTCGACGGCCATGTAGATGTCGTTCGCGATCGGCCGCCGCTCTTCCTCCGCGAGCTGGCCGAGCAGGCCCGCGCAGCGGGCGAGCAGGGCGAATCCGCGCAGCAGCGAAAGCGGCAGGCCCAGGTCAGCGAGGACCGCGCCGCAGACACCAGCGCCGTTAAGCGGAAGGGTCCGGCCGAGAACCTGCGGGTGGACGCGCCCGATCGCCTCGAACAGGCGCAGGTGCGGGCCGCGCACGCCTTCCTCGTCGGCGATCTGGATCAGCACCGGGGTGCGGGGGTCCTGGACCTTGTGGACCGGGTGGCCGATGCCGGGGACGAACTTCTTCGCGGCCCGCGCGGCGGCGACGGCGGCCAGCGCGAGCTCGTCGTACTCGGCGTCGGTGGACGGCAGCGGGCGGCCGTCCACGGCGGCGTCGGTGAGCACCCTGTCGAGGAACTGCCCGCAGTCCTCGGTCACGCCGAGGAACCGCGAGCCGCCGCCGAGCAGCCCGGCGGCCAGCGCGCCCTGCACGGAGTCCGGCGCGGACAGGTACGTCAGCCGCGCCGCGATCGCGGTCGGCGTGAACCCGTGGTCCGCCAGGGCGACCAGCACCGCCTCGAACACCCGGACCTCGGACGCGGTCGGGCGCCGCTGCGTCACCATCCACATCGCCAGCTCGCCGAACCCGACCTTGCCCATCAGGTCCTCGGCGAGGTTCTGGCCCAGCAGGGTGATGGTCGAAGCGTCCGACGCGCCGAGCGAGGTCGGATACCGCGGGGCGGTGCTCATGCCGTCTCCTCCGGAGCCGGCGGAGTCGCGGGCGGCGCCGCCAGCCACGCGCGGATCTCGTCACCCTGCTCGTCGAGTTCGGGCGGGGCCAGGGGGTAGCTGGCCGGCGTCGCCGAGAACGTGACCGGGTGCCGGATCCCGCGCCGGGTCCGGTCTCCGGACCCGGCGGTGATGATGGGCTCGAGGCCGATCTTCTCGGCGAACGCGACCCCGGCGTCCACGGTGTTGATCGGGCCGCACGGCACGCCCGCCCCGATCAGCAGGTCGAACCACTCGGCCGCGGAACGCGTCGCCAGCTTGGCGGCCAGCAGCGGCTTCAGCTCGTCCCGGTTGGCCGTGCGGCCGGGGTTGGTGGAGAAGCGGGGATCGGCGGGCAGTTCCGGGGCGCCGATGACGTCGCACAGCTTCCGGAACTGGGTGTCGTTGCCCGCCGTGACGATGAGCTCGCCGTCGCCGGTCGGCAGCGGCTCGTAGGGGAAGAGTGAGGGGTGGGAGTTGCCCATCCGGAACGGGATCACGCCGCCGGCCACGTAGGCGCTGGTCTGGTTCACCATGCCGGACATCGCCGAGGCCATCAGGCTGGCGTCGAGGTGCTGTCCTTCGCCGGTCGCGTTGCGGTGGTTCAGGGCGGCGAGGATCGCGATCGTCGTGTGCAGGCCGGCCATCACGTCGAATAGGGAGATGCCCGCCCGGTACGGGGGCCCGTCCGGGGAGCCGGTGAGGCTCATCAGGCCCGACATGGCCTGCACCATCAGGTCATAGCCGGGCAGGTCGCGCCCGCCGGACAGCCCGAACCCGCTGATCGACGCGTAGATGACCGAGGGGTTGTCCGCGCGCACCGACTCGTAGTCGAGGCCGTAGCGGGTAAGGCCGCCCGGCTTGAAGTTCTGCACGAACACGTCGGCCCGCCGCCCCAGCTCGCGGGCCAGCTCCAGGTCCGGGGCGGACTTCAGGTCCAGCGCGACCGACCGCTTGTTCCGGTTGATCGCCAGGAAGTACGTCGAGACGTCATCCGAGGTCACCGGCGGCATCCAGGCGCGCGTGTCGTCCCCGGCCGGGCTCTCGACCTTGATGACGTCCGCGCCGAGGTCGGCGAGGAGCATCGTGCAGTACGGGCCGGCCAGCACGCGCGAGAAGTCCGCGACGAGCAGCCCGCTGAGCGGACCGGGCCGGTCAGGGCTGGTCATACGTAGGCACCCCTTTTGTCACACTGTCCGCATACCGGACAGATGTCCGTTAGTGAGTGTAGTCTGCGGCACACTCTGGCAGGCCGCCCAGTCCGCGCTGATCGCGCTCGCCGTGGCGAGCAGCAGCGGGAGGTACTCGCCGGTCAGCACGTCAACCGGGGTCTCGGCGGCGTGCGCGTTGACGTTCAGCGCCGCGATCACGCGGCCGTCGCCGTCCCGCAGCGGCACCGCCACCGAGCGGATAGCCGGGGCCAGTTCCCCGTCGGTCATCGCCCAGCCGCGGGCGCGGACCTCGCGCAGCGCCGCCGCCCGTGCGGCGGCGTCGGGCTGCCAGCGCGGCGTGATGCCGGAGCGGCTCGGCTCGGCCAGCACCGCCTCGGCCTCGCCGGCTGGCAGCGCCGCCAGCAGCACCTTCCCGAGCGACGTCTGCATGGCGGGGAAGCGGGTGCCGACGGTGACGGCGAGGGCCACGATCTTCGGCACCGCGACGCGCGCCACGTACAGGATGTCGGACCCGTCGAGTTGTGCGATCGAGGACGACTCGCTGGTTCGCGCGACCAGCGCCTCCATGTGCGGCCGGGCGATTTTCCACAGGCCGCGGGACAAGACGTAGGACATCCCCAGGTCGAGGACCCGGGGGGTGAGCTCGTAGCCGGGACCGCCCGCCTGCCGGACGCCGAGCTGCCGGACGTAGCCGAGCTGCTCGAGGGTGAGCAGGATGCGGCGGGCCGTCGGGCGGGGCAGGCTAGTGGCGTCGGCCACGCTCGCGAGCGTCATCACGGGCTGTCCGGGCCCGAACGCGCGGATCACGTCGAGGCCGCGGGCGATAGCCTCGATGAAATCTGGGCTGCTGTCCCGGCGAGTCATATGCGCACTCTAGCGCCCTTGACAGGACCCGCCTATGGGGCCAATGTTCCGATCAAGCCCACGCGACCGGCTAACGGACAATCGTCCGACAATAATAGGGAAAAATCAAGCACCTCATAGTGGAGGCCTCCCCATGACAGCAGCGGCGCCCCAGCCGGGTCAGCCGGTTGTGTTCCGGAACGCGACCGTGCTCACGCTGGACGACAGTCACACCGTCCTGAACGGCACTGACGTGCTTGTCCAGGGCGAGCGGATCACGGCGGTCGGCCCGGGCCTGCCGGTGCCGGACGGCACGCAGGAGATCGACGCCAAAGACGGCATCGTCATGCCGGGCATGGTCGACACCCACCGGCACATGTGGCAGACGGCGATGCGCGGGTACGGGGCCGACTGGACCCTCACCCAGTACTTCGTCTACTACTACCTGAACTGGGGCAAGATCTTCCGCCCGCAGGACGTGTACGCGGGCAACCTGCTGTCGGCGATCGAGTCCATCGACGCGGGCGTGACGACCGCGGTCGACTGGTCGCATGGCCTGCGAACGCTCGACCACGCCGAGGCCGCGACGGACGCGCTGGAGGAGGTGCCGGGACGTTTCGTCCTGGCGTACGGCAACATCTTCCAGGGCGCGTGGGAGTGGGCCACCACGCCTGAGTTCCGCGATTTCTACGCGCGCCGGTTCGACGGCAAGGGCGACATGCTCGGCTTCCAGATCGCGTTCGACATCCCCGGCGACGAAGCGTTCCCGGAGAAGGCCGCGTTCGAGGCCGCCCGGGAACTCGGGGTACACGTCACCACGCACGCGGGCGTGTGGAAGGTGACCGGCGACACCGGCATCAGCCAGATGTACGACAACGGGTTCATGACCCCGGGCACGGTCTACGTGCATGCCGCGTCGCTGTCCGCGGAGTCGTATCACAAGATCGCCGCCACCGGCGGTTTCGCGTCGATCTCGACCGAGAGCGAGTGCAACGCCGGCCAGGGCTACTCCCCGACGTGGAAGCTGCGCCGGTACGGGATCCCGGTCTCCTTGTCGAACGACACCAGCGTCTGGTGGAGCGGCGACCTGTTCGCCGCCATGCGTGCCACGCTCAACGCGGACCGCGCGATGGAGCACTTCGAGGCGCACGCGGGCGACAGCACGGTCACCAACCACCTCCTGCGCGCCGAGGACGTGGTCGACTACGCGACGCGCGGCGGGGCGAAGGCCCTCGGCCTCGACTCGGTCATCGGCAGCGTCGAGGTGGGCAAGAAGGCCGACCTGGTCCTGATCAAGAACGACGACTCGCCGGTCAGCTTCCCCGTGCTGCACCCCTACGGCCAGGTCGTCTACCAGGCACAGCGCGGCGACGTGCACACCGTCCTCGTCAACGGCAAGGTCGTGAAGTTCGACCACAAGCTCGTCGGCGTCGACCTCGCCAAGGCGCGCCAGGCGGTCACCGACACGGTCGATTACCTTAAGTCCGAGCACGGACCCGAGGAGTGGGAAAACGGGATGCATCCGGAGATCCCGGAGCACGAAAGGCTCGCCAACCCCTACACGTACCGGGAAGACGTCTCGGCGTGGCAGGAATCTGAATAATCTCCGCATCACGTCGGTGGTGACTGTGCACAGTCACCACCGACGTGACGGGTAAGGATTTACCGGTTTTTCAGCCCCAGACTTCCGCCGCGACCTCGACGATCAGGCGGAGCTTGGCCCACTGCTGCTCCTGCGTCAGGTCATTGCCCTCCTTCGTGGAGGAGAAGCCGCACTGGCCGGAGATGCAGAGCTGGTCGATGTCGGTGTACTTGGCGGCTTCCTCGATCCGGCGCTTGAGGAAGTCCTTCGACTCGAGCTCGCCCTTCTTCGTGGTCACGATGCCGAGCACGACGCGCTTGCCCTTCGGCAGGTAGCGCAGCGGCTCGAAGCCGCCGGACCGCTCGTCGTCCCACTCGCAGAAGAACCCGTCGACCTCAAGCTGATTGAACAGCGTGTCGGCGACGAAGTCGTAGCCGCCCTCGGCCGCCCACATGGACTGGTTGTTGCCGCGGCACATGTGGGTCGTGATCGCCATGTCGCTTGGGCGGTTCTTGATGGCGTTGTTGATCGTGGCGATGTAGGTCTCGTGCTGGTGCAGCGGGTCCCCGCCGATCTCCTTCACGTGCTCCCGCTGCTTCGGGTCGTTGACGTACGCGAGGGAGGTGTCGTCGAGCTGGAGGTAACGGCAGCCGAGGTCGTACAGGCCCTGGACCTGCCGGGCGTAGGCGGCGGCGAGGTCATCCCAGAACTGCGTCAGGTCCGGGTACACCTGCTGGTCGATCGCCGAACGTCCCCCGCGATAGTGCACCATGCTCGGCGACGGGATGGTGATCTTGGGCGTCTGCTCCGGGCTGACGTTGTCGCGGAGGAAGGTAAAAGCGTCGGCGAAGATCGTGCTGGGGAGGCTGATCCGGTCCGTGATGTGCGCGGACGGCGGGGCCCACTCGAAGTTCTTGTCCTTGTTGTGGAAGGCGACCTTGATGGTGTCATCCTGGACTTTAGTGACACCGCCGAGCGAGTAGATGAAGTCCATGTGCCAGGACTCGCGGCGGAACTCACCGTCGGTCGCGGTCTTCAGGCCGACCTCGCCCTGCCTGTGAATGGCCTCGCGGATCGCGGCGTCCTCGACCTCTTTGAGCTGCTGCGCGGTGATCTCGCCCTTGGCGGCCTGGTCACGTGCCTCGAGCACCGCCGCCGGGCGCAGCAGGCTGCCCACGTGATCGGCCCGGAACGGCGGGCGCTTAGTTTCGTCAGCCATGAGCTTTGCTCCCTATAGTTCCCGTTGCGTGTCCGCTGCATCCTAATCCTTCCCGCCCCTCATCGCCTTCCCCCAACTTCGTCCTCCGCGCCGCCCCGCACTCGCCCCTTTCGCACCCCCCCCCCCCCCCCCCCCCCCCCCCCCCCCCCCCCCCCCCCCCGCTCCCCCCCCCCCCCCCC
>Ga0210389_10001792_pt1 | contig 17265 bp, 13 predicted proteins | sample IncBWH28OmetaG_FD_160127 | JGI IMG/M metagenome (GOLD analysis project Ga0210389, IMG submission 160127) | Forest soil microbial communities from Barre Woods Harvard Forest LTER site, Petersham, Massachusetts, United States - Inc-BW-H-28-O ...
ACGATCGCCGTCCCACCGTGCACGTAATCAGGCGTCATCGGTGCGACCGCCGCATACACTCCGGGCAGGTGCGCGGCCTCGGCCGCCACCGAAGACGCCGACCCGGAAGAGGTCAGCACCTCAGCCGGCGTGATCACTCCGGACGGCACACCGCCGGAAGTCAGCGTGACTAGGGCGTCGTGCGCCGGCCCCGCGGTCGCCTCGGCGGAACTGCCCGGCTCGCCCAGGTGCAGCGACAGCGCGGGCACCATCAGCAGAGCCATGATGCCGAGCCCCACGATCGCTGACATCCACTTGTGCCGGTACACGAGCGAGGCCCACGAGGAGAACACGCGACTGGCGCGCCGCTCGGTACGCAGCCGTGGCCAGTCCAGCCAAGGCCCCACACTCGCCAAGATCACCGGCAGCAGCGTCGTCGCGACAAAGACCGACACCAGCGGCACCAGCACCCCGCCGTAGCCCACGCTGCGCAGCATGGGCACCGGCAGCACGATCATCGAAAGGAGCCCGATCGCTACGGTCAGCCCGGAGAACACGACCGCGCGACCTGCGTGCTCCATGGCGGCCGCCACGGCGGCGTCGTTGCTCGAGCCCGAAGCGCGCTCTTCGCGCCACCGGCTGACCACCAGCAGCGAGTAGTCGATCGCCACGCCCAGTCCGATCAGCGCGATCAGGTACTCGACGATCTGGCTGACCCCGGTGATCTCGGTCAGCCCGCCCACGATGAGGAACGTCGCCAGCACCGACACGCCGCCGATGAGCAGCGGCAGCAGCGCGAGGAAGCTGCCGAACACCAGCGCCAGGATCACCAGCGCCCCCAGCGACCCGATCATCGTCTCGACCATGATCCCGGTGCCCTTCGCGGCCGGCTTGCCGTTCTGCAACAGCTGAGCGCCGGTTATCCCAGCGTGCCACCCGTGCGGCAATACCGACGCGACCGCGCGCTGGATGGCCGCCCCGGCGTCAGGTCCGCCGAACCCGTTCTGCGGCGCGGTGAACACGAGTGCGAACGTGCTGCGTCCGTCCTTTGTAATGAACGCCGTGGAGTGGGTCGTGGCAAAATCACTGATCCGAACGGACCCGGCCGTCTCTTTGATGGCCGCGAACACCCGCCCGGTTTCGGCGGCCACGGCGGGGTCTGTCACCCGCTGCCCGGGTCCCACCGTGATTACGGGGACGTAAGGGGTCTGCGACCCGCCATTGCCGTACTCCTGGACGATCTGGTTGTCTACCCGGAATGCCTGGCCTGGCATCGAGAAGTCGTTGGTCATGCGATGGGTCGTCCCGCCGACCGTCAGCACTCCGGCGACGGCTACCGCGAGCCAGAGCAGCGCCACCAGTGCCTTATGCCGGAGAACGAAACGCGTCAGGGCTGGCATCGGAGCCTCCCGGTACATTCGGCCGACGGGATCTCCGCCAGCCATTGCCAGCGTGCCGAAAGCGCGCGTACTCAAGCGTCCGGCGGGGGTTGCGAGTCCCAGGCGCGCCTACTCCCCGGGGAGTACTCGCCCCGATGGATGGCCCGCAGGCCGGAACGGGCTTACGCTGCGTGGCATGGGTACCGCTCAGGAATCGCACGGCCGCTCGGTGCTGTCGGCCTGGGCGCTGCCGCTCCGGCGCGGATGGCCGTCGGTTCGCGACGCGGTCATCGCCGCCGCGCTGACGGTGATCGCCGTCGCCGCCTCCTACGGTGAGGCGCACCCGACGGATCCCCGCGCGTACTTCACCGGGGGGCACCACCTGCCGCACACGCCGAATGCCGCGCTGCTGCTCGTCGCCGCGGCGGGCACGGTGCTGGTCTGGCGGCATCTTTACCCCCGCGCCGTGCTAGCCTGCTCCACCGCGGCCGTCGTCGCCTATACCCTGCCTGGTTACGTCAACGGCGTGGCGCTGCTGCTGCCCGCGGTGGCCATGGGAACGCTCGCCACGATCCTGCCAATCCGCCGGTCCGTGGTGTGGGCAGTGGGGGTCACCGCGATCCTCATGGCGGCCACGTACGTGAACAACCCGCTCGGCGGGACCAGCGGCGGATTCGACCTCGTCCCCGCGAACATCGCCGTCGCGCTGTTCGCCGGCATCGCGGTCAGCAACCGCCGCGCCTACATGGACTCTCTCCAGGACCGCGCCGAACGCGACGCGCGCCGCAAGATCGACGAGGAGCGGCTGCGCATCGCACGCGAACTTCACGACGTAGTGGCGCACACCATGGCCACCATCAACGTACAGGCGAGCGCCGCCGCGCAGTTGCTGCGCGACCGCCCCGAGCAGGCCGCCGAGTCGCTGGCGGCGATCCGCGCCGCGAGCAAGGACGGGCTGCGGGAGCTGCGCGCCATCCTGAACGTGCTGCGCCAGGCCGACGAACCCGCCGATCCCACCCAGCCCGCGCCCGGCCTGGCCCGGCTGAACGCGCTTGCCACGGGAGTCCGCGCGGCCGGCCTGCCGTTGACCGTCACGGTGACGGGACAGCCGTGCGAACTGCCCGCCGTGACCGACCTGGCCGCCTTCCGGATCATCCAGGAGGCACTGACCAACACGGTCCGGCACGCCGGGCCCGCCACCGCGACGGTATCGGTGCGCTACGGAGACGCCGACCTGGGAGTAGAGATCACCGACACCGGCCGGGGCAGCGCACACGAGAACGGAAACGGCGGTACGGGCCACGGTCTGCGCGGAATGCGCGAGCGGGCCGCCGCCGCGGGTGGGACGATAGAGATCGGCCCAGGACCTGTCGGCGGCTTCCAGGTCGCCGCCTGGTTCCCGCTTAGCGGTGACTCCGCCGCTCCCACCACCCCCACCAGTCAGAAAGCGCGTCAATGATCCGTGTACTGCTGGCCGACGACCAGAAGCTGATCCGTGCGGGCTTCCGCGTGCTGCTCGAGGCGGCCGGGGACGTGACCGTCGTCGGCGAGGCGGTCAACGGCGCACAGGCGGTCGACCTGGCCCGTAGCGAGCGGGCTGACGTCGTGCTGATGGACATCCGGATGCCCGATGTGGACGGGCTCGAGGCCACCAAGCGGATCGCGGCGGACGACGACCTGGCCGGGGTAAGGGTGATCATCTTGACCACCTTCGAGTCCGACGAGTACGTCTACCAGGCGCTCCGCGCCGGCGCCAGCGGGTTCCTGGTGAAGGACACCGAGCCGGAGGACCTGATCCGCGCCGTCCGGGTAGTAGCCGGCGGCGACGCGCTGCTGTCCCCGAGCGTGACGCGCCGGCTGATCACCTCCCTCGCCAGGCGCCCCGGCCAGGCCGGCCACGGTGAGCCTCGGCGGGCGCCGGCGGGCGGCCCGAGCCTGTCCCGGCTCACCAAACGCGAGCGCGAGGTCCTCGCACTGGTCGCCGAGGGCCTGTCCAACGAGGAGATCGCCGGCCTGCTGTTCCTCAGCCCGCTCACCACGAAGACCCACGTGAGCCGCATCATGACCAAGCTGGAGGCGCGCGACCGCGCCCAGCTCGTCGTCATCGCCTACGAAAGCGGCCTGGTGATCCCTGGCTCAGACACCTCGCCCGCGTAGCGGCTGCTCGAGCCTGACCCGGTTTGGCTCGGCGTCAGGCTAGCGGGCGGAAGGTGGCGAAGAAGACGTCGAAGATCGATAGTGAACTCTGCCACCTGGCGGAAAGCGCGGTCAGCTGGACGTAGTATTCCTTGCCGCCGTTCGTGACGGTGAAGACCCTCACCAGGCCGTGCAAATCCCCGGGGGTACCGCGTTTCTGGAGGGTGAATTCCGCCTCGGCCGCCTGCGCGTAGTACGACACCTGCCCGATGCGCAGCCGGTGGTAGTTGGTGTAGGTGGGCGCCTGGAAGCTTCCGTTCGCCGCCGAGGTGTTACCGATATCGACGATCGGGTCCGACCCGCCAGTGAACTGCTGGACGAAAATCACCTCCGGACATCCTCCCGGCGCACAGAACCGGCGCCCCCCGTTGTCCGTGGTGGACAGCCAGGTGTCGGGAATCGCGGCCGAGAAATGCTGGGCCGAGTCGGCGTAAACGCTGTATCCGGCTGGGATCTTCGGGTTGGCGGCTGGATATCCGGACGGTCCGACAGCCGGTGCCGAAATGGACGGCGAACCAGGTGAGGCCGGTGCCGTACGCCTGGCGGATGCCGTGGACGTCGATCGCACCGGGTCATGGCTGGCCTGCGGCCCGCCGCTGAGCACCACGCCGAGCACTATGGCTGTCACCGCAGCGGCCACCACAGCCGCGGCCGTCACCAGCCGGATCGGCATGTTCCGCCGTCGCCGCAGGGACGTTCCCCGGTCCGGACGCGGCATGTCCGGCACGCCCGGAGTGAGGGAGCGGGCTGGCGCCTCAGCGGTCGGCTCATATGCCTGAGTGCCCGCGGCCATGTCCAGCCCGGGCTGACTGGGGTCGGCGCTCGTCCTCGCCTCAGGAAGCAGGCTGGCGATGAGCGCGCTGGCTTGCTCAGCGGTAGGGCGAGCAGCGGGATCATGCCGGAGCAGACCCTCCAGCACGGGCGTCAGCGGACCCGCGTCAATGACCACACCAGCGCCGCCGGGCGGATGACCCGTCACGGCTGCGCACAGCGTCGCGCCAAGCGCCCACAAGTCGCTGGCCTTGCTGGCCAGCTCACCGCGTACCCGTTCCGGTGCCATGTAGCGTGGCGTGCCAATCACCTGGCCGGTAGCGGTGAGCTTGTCATCATCTTGGATCGTCGCGATCCCGAAGTCGGCGAGGACCGCGCGGTCACCGGGGAGCAGGACGTTGCCCGGCTTGATGTCCCGGTGCAGAATTCCGGCATCATGGGCGGCGCGCAGCGCCTCCAGCATCGCCAGGCCGATTCGGGCGACGCGATCGGGAGCCATCGGCCCCCTCTCGCGCAAGGCGTCCTGCAGCGAGGGTCCGTCGACAAGTTCCATGACGATCCAGAACCGGCCTTCGGCCGCCACCAGGTCGTGGACCGTCACGATCCCGGGATGATTCAGGCGTGCCGCAGCCCGCGCCTCGCGGAACACCCGCTTACCGTGATCTTCGCCTTGATCAGGAACGAAAACCTCTTTGACCGCGACCTCGCGATCCAGGAGCTGGTCATAGGCCCGCCAGACAAAGCCCATGCCACCCTGTCCCAGAAGCGCGGCAAGCCGGTAGCGACCAGTGATCAAGCGTCCCGACTCGTCGGCCACGCAGCGATGGTAGCCGCCCCAGAGACCGAGGTGCAAACACCGCGAACCCGGCATTCTGGGGCGGGGAGCAGACCCCAAGGTCGCCGTTGATAGCGTGATTGAGATGCGAGAGGCATGGGCACGTGTCACTGCGAAAATGCCGACGGCGTCCGGCCCGATAAGACTGCTTTCCCACCTAGGCCGCAAACGCCGCAAAAGCAGACATATGAGAGCTGACGGCATATACATGCTAGCCGAATGCGCGATTTCTGCGGCAATCGACGGAAAGAGGACTCACCGTGCGGGCTTCGCCAGCGCCTAGGGCGGGCAACTCGGCCTTTATGCCCGGAGACAGCCACCGGGCAGCGAGAATCGCCGTGACAGCGATAACCGCGAGCATCGTCCTCATGGTCATATCCGGGGCACTCGGGCCGGGCAATCCACTGCTGGTCTATCCCGCCGCACCGCCGTGGCCGGTGTGGTTCGTTCAGGTCCACCTAGCTACGTCGCTGCGACCGATCCTGCCCTGGATCGCCGTGCTGCTGAGCGCGACGGGACTGGCGGCGGGACTGATATCGATACGGCAAGGATGGCGGCCAAACCCCAAGCACCTGATCGCGGGATCGGTCATCGCGGTCTCCGCGCTGACGGTGATCCCCCCGGTGTCCGCCATCGACTCCCTTGAGTACTACGCGGTCTACGGGCGAGTCGCCCTTCTCGGGCACAACCCCTATGAAGCCGGGTCAGAAAAATGGCTGCCGCCCGGGGATCCGATCGCGACATCGCTAGACCAGTTCCCGCGGCTTTTCCCGCTCCCGTCCTCAGGGTACGGGCCGACCGCCACCGCGACCGAGGAGGCCGCGGCCGCCCTTGCCGGGGATTCTCCCGCGCGTATCCTGTTCTGGCTCAAGGTGTGGAACGCCGTCGCGTACCTGGCCCTGGTCCTGGTACTGGACCGGCTCATGCGCTCAGATCCCGCGCGGCGGGTACGCGTGCACTTGCTGTGGTCGGTGAACCCGCTCATGCTGTTCCTCCTCATGGCCGACGGGCATAACGACGCCCTCGGCACCGCCCTGGGGGCATCCGCGCTCTTCGCCATGCGGAAATCGAGGCTGAGCCGCGCCTTCTGGGCCGGCGTACTGCTTGTCCTGGCGACTACCGTCAAGGCCACGTACGTGATGTTCGGGGTCGGCGTGGCGTGGGCCGCACGGCGTAGCCCGCGTTCCCTGGCCGCGGTGGCGGCCGGTGCCGTTGCGGTCCTCATTCCGTTCTGCCTCATCAACGGCTGGTCAACGCTCAAAGCCACCACGTCCAGCGTGGTGAGCGGCACGCCGAGCAACCTTCTCTGGCATGACCTGGCCCGGGTCGTCTCGCACGGGCACGCCGGCGCCGTGACGAACGTCATCGGCCTGCTCGCGTCCGGGGCGCTGGCGATAGTCCTCTTGTGGCGACTGCCGCAGGGGCCAGCCGACCTGCCCGGAGTCCGGGAAGCCCTGGCCCTGATCCTGGCCTTCCTGTTCGTGTCGCCCTACCTGCAAGCGTGGTACGACGCCATGCTCTTTTCCCTGCTCGCAGTGATCACCGCGAGCAGGCTTGACTGGGTAGTGCTGGCGCAAGCCACCGCTCTGAGCATTTACTCCGTGATCTACTTCTATCCCACACATCATCCGACCTTGTGGGAGCTATTCGAGCGGTACGGCACGGATGTGCCATACACCCTGATCCTGGTAGGGAGCGTGGTTGCCCTGCTCTGGCTGTGCTGGACCAGGAACTGGGGGCAAGCCGCGCCGGATGAGCTTGTTCCCGGCGCGCCCGTTGCCTTAGGGGAAACAGTTTGACAAGTCAGGAGCCGCCCCGGTGCTCCGGAGCGGCTCAATGGATAGGGGTCACGGATCACGAGGACCGGGGAAGGAACTGGACTAGGGCCGCGCCTACCGCGCCCAGCGCGGCCATCGCGACCAGGGCGAGCGCGAAGGCGTGGGGGTAGGAACCGCCGCCGAGCGCGTGGTAGAAGATCACGCCGATCACCGCCACTCCGATCGCGTTGCCGGCCTGCTGGGCGGTGGACACCACGCCGGACGCGGCCGCGGCGTGGTCTGACTCTATCCCGGCGAGCACGATCGAGGGCATCGGCGCGATCGCGAAGCCCATGCCGACCCCGGCGATGACCAGCCCGGGGATCAGCCACCCGGTGCTGTCGCTGGCGGTCGCCGCGAGCAGCAGGTACCCGGCCGACACTACTAGCGCGCCCAGGGCGAGTACCTGGCGCCCAAGCCTTGCCGCGGCCTTTGCTGACACCGCCGAGGCCACAAAGTAGCCGAGGCCGAGCGGGAGGAAGATCAGGCCGGACTCAAGGGCGGACAGGCCGCGACCGTTCTGCAGGTACAGCGCGAGCACCAGGAAGAACGAGGCCATCATCATCTGGTAGACGACGTTCGTCACGACTCCGGCGCTGAATGCCCGCTCGCGGAACAGCACGAGGTTGATGAGCGGAAATCCCCCGCGGGCAGTGAGGCGGCGCTGGTGGAAGGCGAACGCCGCGAGCAGCGGGACGGAGGCCGCCAGGCAGCCGAAGGTCCAGGCCGGCCAGCCCTGCTGCTGCCCCTCGATGAGCGGTAGCACGATCGCGACCAGGCCGGCCGAGACGAGCACGGTGCCGAGAAGGTCGATCCGCGCGCCCCCTGGTGCCCTGGACTCGGGGACCAGTCGCGGGGCAACCAGGGCCGCGGCCAGGCCGATGGGGACGTTGATCAGGAAGATGGACCGCCAGCCGAGGCCTGCGACGTCGGCCTTGATCAGGATTCCCCCGATGAGCTGTCCGAAGACCGCGCCGAAGCCGATGGCCATGCCGTAGGCGGTGTACGCTTTCGCCTTCCTGACCCCGGTGTAGCTGGCGTTGATTATGCCGAGGATCTGGGGCAGCGCCATGGCGGCGGCGACTCCCTGGACCACCCGGGCGCCGACCAGGAAACCCGCGCCGGGCGCGAGCCCGCAGGCCGCGGAGGCCACGGTGAATAGCGTGAGCCCGATGACGTACATGCGGCGCCTGCCGTACAGGTCGCCAAGTCGGCCGGCGGTGATCAGCCCGGCGGCCAGCGCCAGGCCGTAGCCGGCTACGACGAACTGGATCGCGGAGGGCCCGGCGTGCAGGCTGCGCTGGATGTCGGGCAGCGCCACGTTAACGATGAAGAAGTCGAGCAGGGCGATGAACGTTCCGGCCAGCAGCACTGGGAGGGCGCCTCTCGGCGGGCCCGCGAAGTGCTCCTCTTCGGCGGAGACTTGAGCAAGGACAGTCACGATTGACTCCTGTTTCGCTACTCTGAGTGATCGCGCGGCGGCGTGACGAACCGCCGCGCGACCGCCCAGGGGGGTGGGGGTTGGTTAGGCGGGGACCTTGTCAAGGAATCCGTGCACCCGGGAAATCCGGCCCTCCTCGTCCAGCACCAGCACGTCGAAGCCGATCACCAGGTCGTCACCGAGGCTCCAGGTAAACCGGACGATGTCGTGGTGCGCGTCAACCGGGCCGACCAGGGTGAAAGTCAGCCCGGGGAACTGGCTCTGCACCGCGCCGATGGTGACGTCGATCTGCTCCCGTCCGGTGGCGACCGCCATCGGGTCGGTATAGGTGCCGTCCGGCGCCCACAGTTCGTCGATGGCCTTGCGGCGGGCTGCCGGATCCGTCTCGTTCCAGGTCTGCAGGTAGCCGGCGACCAGTTCGCTCACGTTCATCTCTTTCCTCCGTTTTGCTTCGTTCTTGCTGATCAGAACGTTACGGAGATCCGAGTGACCAGGAATCAGTCGCGTATAGGTAATTTCCGCTGTCGCGATCGGGTTGCATAAGACACATGCGGTTGTACGGACGGCAGGCCGAGTTGGCGGTCCTCGATGACCTGCTGAGTAAGGCCCGGGAGGGAAACAGCGGCGCGCTGGTCGTGCGCGGCGACCAGGGCATCGGCAAGACCGCCTTGCTGGCTGCGGCCGCCGACCGCGCGGACGGCTTCCTTATCATCCGTGCGGCCGGCGTCGAGGAGGAGTCCGAACTTCCCTATGCGGGGCTGCACCTCCTGCTCCGCTCCGTGCTTGACCGGGTCACGTCCCTCCCGGACGTCCAGGCGGATGCGCTGCGCGGCGCGCTCGGCCTGGCGAAGGCAGGATCCCCGGATCGCTTCCTGGTCGGGCTCGCGGTCCTGTCGCTGCTCGCCGAACTCGCCACGGACCAGCCGCTGCTCTGCGTGGTGGATGACGCGCACTGGCTGGACCGGGCCAGCGCCGATGCCCTGCTCTTCGCCGCTCGGCGGCTGGGCACCGAGTCGATCGTGCTGCTGCTGAGCACCCGCGCCCGCGCCTTTCCGGCAGCGGGCCTGCCGGAGCTGCGTCTGCAGGGCCTATCCGCCCAGGCCGCGGCCGAACTGCTCGGCACCGACCTGCCTCCCGACCGCCGCTACCGTGTCCTCGCCGAGGCCGCGGGAAACCCGCTCGCCCTCTTGGAGCTCCCCCGCGTCCTGACCGATGCCTGGCGCGCAGGCCCGCTCCCGCTGACCGAACGTCTCCGGGACGCCTTCGAGAGCCAACTCGACGGCCTTCCGGAGCTGACCAGGACCATCCTGCTGGTCGCGGCGGCCGAGGGCACGGGCGACCTCACCCCGATCCTGCGCGCGGGCGGCACCCTCGGCGCCTCGCTCGCGGACCTCGACCCAGCACGTGCGGTCGGCCTGGTCGAGGTGGCCGACCGCGAGCTCACCTTCCGCCACTCGCTGATTCGCGCAACCATCCATCACACTGCTCCCCTGGCCCTGCGCCGCGCGGTTCACCAGGCGCTGGCCGCAGCCCTGGATGCCCCCGACCAGGCCGACCGGCGCGCCTGGCAGCAGGCCGCAGCGGCCGTCGGTCCAGACGAGGAGATCGCCGCCGCACTCGAACGCGCCGCGGACCGGGCCCGCGAGCGCAGCGGCGACATCGAAGCCCTGGCCTGGTACGAACGGGCGGCCGAGCTCAGCACCGGCTTGGCCGCCAAGGCCCGGCGCCTTACCCTCGCCGCCGAGGCAGCCGCGGAAGCGGGCGATCTCGACCGAGCCACCGCCCTCGCCACCCATGCCCTCCGCCTGGACGCGCAGGACACACAGGTGGCGGCCCGGGCGTTGCAGGTTCAGGCCACCGTGGCGTTTCTGCGCGGGGATCCGGCGGCGGCGTATCGGCGCCTGATGGAAGCGAGCGAGCTGATCGCGACGGCCGATCAAGGGCAGGTAGTGGCGCTGCTCGTGGAAGCGGTGCACGCCGCCTGGTACGCCGGAGAGCGGGAGTTGGCCGAGAGCGCAGCCGCCCTGGAGAAGCTCGACCTGAAGCCGGCGCCGGTTGCCCGGCTGCTGCTGCGTGCGGTGGCACCGATCCTCGGGCAGCCGACCGACAGGCCAGACCATGACAAAGCCTTGATCGAGGCCCGGGCGGCCGCGGCCAGGGATGTGCCCGCCCTGGTGTTGATCTGCGGGCTTGGGCTGATCATCGGCCAGGATCAAGTGACACAGCAGATCAGCAGCGAGCTGAGCCGGGAGCTCCGCGCGACAGGACAAATCGGATGGCTGCCGTCCGTGCTGTTCTACGCCGGGTCCGCGCAGGCCTACGGCGGGCGCCACGAGGAAGCGCGGCAGACCGTCGCCGAAGGGCTGCGGCTCGCTCGCGACACCGGCCAGCAGCGTTGGGTGGACGCGTTCGCCGAGCCGCTCGCGCTGCTGGCCGCGGCGCGCGGCGACGAGAGGCTCTGCCACGAGTTGGCCGACGAGGCGCTCGTGCGAGCGAGTCGACCCGCCTGGAGCGTACCGTGGACCTCCTCGGCGCTCGGCCTGCTCGACCTCGGTCTCGGCCGGGCCGAGGCGGCCCTAGCCCGGCTGGAGACGCTCGCCCAGGGGCGCCGATTTTTCCACATTCCGGCCACCCGGTCCACCCCAGATCTGGTCGAGGCGGCGGTAAGGCTCGGCCGGACCGAAGCGGCCGCCGAGCCCCTGGCCCTGTTCGAAATCTGGTCGCGCGGCACCGGGCAGCGCTGGTCGGCGGCGCTCGTGCACCGGTGCCGGGCGCTGCTGGACGGCGATGAGCGCCAGTTCAGCGTGGCACTCGCCCTGCACGAGCGGGACGAGCGGCCGTTTGAGGAGGCGCGGACCCGGCTGCTGTACGGCGAGTGGCTGCGCCGGGAGAAGCGCAAAGCTGACGCCAGTGTCCAGCTGCGCACCGCGCTGGAGATCTTCGAGCGGATCGGCGCCATCCCTTGGGCGGACCGAGCCCGGACCGAGCTGACCGCCACCGGGACCACGGCCCGGCCCGCCGAGCATGGCCTGACCGGAGGCCTAACCCCGCAGGAGCTTCAGATCGTCCGGCTGGCCGCGCAAGGCCTGTCCAACAAGGACATCGCGGCGCAGCTCTTTCTCAGCCCGCGGACCGTGGGGCACCACCTATACAAGGCATATCCGAAGCTCGGCGTGGCTTCCCGGAGCGAACTCGCCGGCCTGGACATCAGTTGATCTTGTCCGGCCCGACAGGCCAGCCTGCCTCAATCCGGCTGCGACCCGTCGGACCCGGCCGCGTAGGTTGTGGCGGGCTCGGTCGCGTAACGCGCCATCACGTCCGCGATCTGGCCCGCGGTCGGCTGCGATCCGGCTGCGACCATGTCGCGCAGGTCCCGGAAGTACTGCACGTACAGGTCGGGCGTGAACGTGTTGAGCAGGATCACGGGTTCATCGCTGTCGTTGGCGAAGGTGTGCGGCGCTCCGGGTGGGATCATCACCAGGGTGCCGGCTGGCGCCTTGTACGATTCCTCGCCAACGGTGAAACGAGCGGTGCCGGCCACGACGTAGAAGCCCTCATCGTGGCGGCCGTGCCGGTGCTGCGGCGGTCCGGCGGTGTGCGGCGCGATAGTGATCTCGGCGATGCCGAGCCGGTGCGCGGTAGTGCTGCCGTCCTCAAGGATGCGCAGCCGCGTCGGGCCGCCCAGGGCAATCTCGCCGCCGCCCGGCTGCACGATCGAGACCCGGGTCATGACCTGGCCCGTCCAGTCTGCGCGTGCCGGACCGAGGTGGTGAACTCCCGCACGGCGGCGAGCAGTTCGTCTGGCGCCTCAAGTTGTGGCAGGTGGCCAGCAGTCGTGATCATTCGCATGCGCGCGCCGGGGATGGCGTCCGCGTACGCCCGGCCGTGCTCAACGGGGATCATCCGGTCGGCCGCGCCCCAGACGACCAAGACCGGCATCGCGATCGCCGCCAGGCGGTCACGCAGGCCGGGATCGGCCATCGCGGTTCCCGCATACTCCAGCAGCGCCGCACGATTGGCCGTCATGGCGGCAACTCGATCGGCGGGCAGCGCAGCGGGGTTGATGCGGAAGGCGTCCGGGTTGAAATAGCTCAGCTCGGCGACCTGGTCCAGGGTCAGTGCGAAGAAGTCGGGAACCGGTGCTGCGTCGATATGCAGGCCGGCCGCGTCGGCCAAGACGACCGAGCTGACCCGGCAGTCGGCTGCTGCGCTTTCCGCCAGCGCGAACTCGGCGGCGATCCAGCCGCCGATCGAGTTGCCGATGACGCAGACATCGGTCAGGTCAAGCTCGCGTAGTAGTGATGCGTAGACGGCCGCGAGTCCGGCGATGGTGGTTAGCCCAGACGGTCGTGGCGTGCCATCGAAGCCGGGATGCACCGGGACAATGACGCGATAATCCGCAGCGCTCATCAGCGTCGCGAACCTGGCAACCGAGAACGGTCCGGCGCCGCCGTGGAGCAGCAGGACGGGCTGTCCGGTGCCGCTCTCGGTATAGGTCACCGGCACCGACCCGATGCCGGTGACGGTGAGGTGCGCAGTCTTAGTACTCATAACAGGCTCCCTTCGGCCTTCGTGAGAGTTAGCTCTCACGAGTGACACTAGGCCATTCCTCCTACTCATGCAAGTCGACTCTCATAATGAGAGTCGACTTGACTGAACGCAGAAGATCCGGCAGAGTGAAAGGATGGAAGTGGATACGCCAGCCGGCCGGGTGAATCAGAAGCAGCGCACCAGGGCGGCCATCGTCGCCGCCGCGCGTGACCTCATCACCGGCAGTGCCGAGGTCACCATGCCTGCCGTAGCCCGGGCGGCACTGGTTTCTGAAGCGACGGCGTACCGGTACTTTCCCGATTTGGTCTCGCTGCTGCGGGAGGCGGTCGACGGCACCTGGCCCAGCCCGGCGGAAGCACTCGCGTCCGTCGAGCACAGCACCGACCCGGTGGAACGGATCGCGACAGGAACCGAACAACTGCTCCGTCACGTCCATGCTTATCAGGGCGCCGTCCGGGCCATGATCGCCGCCTCGGTGGTGCAGCCCAGGGCAGCAGGCATCCGGCCCGGCTACCGCTTCGGGGTCATCGATCACGCACTCGCTCCGCTGGAGAGCAGCCTTGGCCATCAGAACCCGGAGGCATTCCGTCAGCTCAAGCAGGACCTGGCCATCGTGGTCAGCGCCGAGGCGCTGTTTACCCTAACCGACCTGTACGAACTCTCGCCCGACGAGGCGATCGCCAGCGCTGTGCGCGCTGCCCGGACGATCACAGCCGCGGCTGTTAGCCAATGTTCAACAGTCCCGCAGGCCGACCGTTAACGGCACGCACTGGCGCCCGGGCGAGTACGCCACCCTGGACCCCCCGCGACGAGCGGGAAGCCCGAAAGCTTACCGTCCGCGAGCACGATTTCCTTGAGATCCGCGTCCGGGCGGCCGACGGCGCGTGGAGGTCACCGGGGGTTCGCGATGCAGGTGATCTTGCGTCGTAGGACTGCGCGCTCTCGCTCGTTACCGCACAAGGCCACGGCGCGCTCCAGTTCGGCGCGCGCCTCATCGGTGCGGCCGAGGCGGGTGAGCAGTTCTCCGCGGACGGTCGGCAGCAGGTGGGACCCGGGCATTGCACTGGTGGCCAGCAACTGGTCCACGATGGGCAGCGCTGCGGCCGGCCCCTGGGCCATGGCGACCGCCACCGCCCGGTTGAGGTCGACCACGGGTGATGGCGCGAGCCGGCCAAGGGCCCCGTAGAGGATCACGATGCGTTCCCAGTTCGTTGCGCCGGCTGACGGGGCGATGGCATGGCATTCGGCGATCGCGGCCTGCAGGCCGTATGCTCCTAGGCCGCGCCCGGCCTGCTGCGCGCGGGCCAAGGCGGCTCGTCCCCGGCGGATCGCGGCGTGGTCCCAGCGGGCGCGGTCCTGCTGCTCGAGCAGCACCGGCTCGCCGTCCGAGCCGGTACGGGCAGGGAATCGGGCGGCGGTCAGCTCCAGGAGCGCTAGCAGGCCGTGCACCTCTGACTCGTCCGGCGTCAGGTGGGCCAGCACCCGGGCGAGGCGCTGCGCCTCGCCTGCGAGGTCGGGCCGGATCAGGTCGCCGCCGGAGCTCGCCGAGGATCCCTCGGTGAAGATCAGGTAGATCACGGCGAGCACCGGGCCGAGCCGCTCGGCCCGCTCCCCGGCCGGCGGTACCGCGAACGGCACCCGGGCTGCCCCGATGGCCTTCTTCGCCCGGGTGATCCTGGCTTGTATGGTCGCGGCCGGGACGAGGAACGCCCTGGCGATCTCGTCGCTGGTCAGGCCGCCGACTACCCGCAGGGTGAGCGCCACCTGTGCCTCCCGCGACAGCACCGGGTGGCAGGAGGTGAACATCAGCGCGAGCACGTCGTCGTCGATCCGGTCCGGATCCCACAGCAGGTCCGCACCGTCCTGGGCGCGGCTGGCGGGCGGGCGTCCCGAGGTGGTGCCGCCCTCACCCAGGTCACGGGCGAGGGCGGCGTATCTCTGGTCGAGCGCGGCACGCCGGCGGAACGCGTCGATCGCGCGGCGGCGGCCGACGGTGAGCAGCCACCCGGTGGGGTTGCCCGGAACGCCGTCGCGCGGCCAGGTCACCAGGGCCTCCGCCAGGGCCTCCTGGGCGAGGTCCTCGGCAAGCGCGAGGTCCCCGGTGTACCGGGCGAGCGCGCCGACGATCCGCGCGGACTCGATCCGCCAGGCAGCCGCGACGGCCTCCCGGGCAGGGTCAGCCATCTGCTGCCGGTCCGCTCAGAGCTGGCCGGTGGCCTCGCGCCATGCCCGCTCCTTCTTGATCCACTCGTTGTCCTGCGGGAACTCGTCGATGGTGGTGACCCGGCGGATCTCGGTCTTGAAGCCCGGACCCTTGATCGGCAGCCGCCTGGCCCATTCCACGGCCTCTTCCCTTGAGGCCACGCTGAGGATGTAGAAGCCGCCGAACAGCTCCTTGGTCTCGCCGTACGGGCCGTCGGTGACCATCGGCGGCTCTGACGAGAAGTCGACGGTCACGCCCTCGGCGGCATCGGCAAGTCCCTCCGCAGCGAGCAGCACGCCCGCCCGGAGCAGCTCGTCGTTGAACTTGCCGACAATCTCGATCATCTCGTTGAAGTCGGCATTCGCCATCGACGCGAGGGCCTCGTCGGTGGCGCGCATGACCAGCATGTACTTCATGACTAGTGTCTCCCTGGACTATCCGGGGGCCTGTTTCGGGCCCGCTCATGCCTAGGTCGAGCGGGACATGCCGCAGATCGACAAGCCTGCCAGATTTCCTTCGACTTCCTACCGGATCCCGATCTCAAACGTTAGCCGGGATGAGGTAGGAGTCGAGGTGAGAGTCGAGCGCCCTTAGCCCGGCTGAGTTGGCCAGGGTTCGGAAGCCGATGTGCCCGTCAGGACGCACCAAGACCGCGCCGCTGTCAGCCAGCCCGGCGCGCCTGGGATCGCCGGTGGCATGGCTTACCTCCACCAGCCCCCGCCACCGGCGCCGCAGGCGCGTGATCCCTGCGTCCTCGGAGGCGCCGAAAAGAAGAAGGTGGTGGCCCGTGCCGGCCAGCGCGGCCCGGTCCGGGTAGCGGTCACCGGGAGCGGGATTCATCGGCGCCCACGTGCCCGCAGGGTACTCGCCGACGAGAGAACTGCCCGCGTAGGAAACGTCCAGCATCGAGCGCGACTGCACCATGGCCGCCGCCTCTGCTGGCGTCGGCGGAGCAGGAACGACACCAGTCCGCGCCGACTGGACAGCACGGTATGCCAGCTGATGCAGACAGTCCGAAACCATGAGGACGTGCCGGTCAGCGGCGAGGCGCTCGGCCGCGAAGCTTTCCAGCAAGCGAGGGCGGCTGCGGCCGTGTAGTTCTAGGGCGAGCTTCCAGCCGAGGTTGTTGCCGTCGTGAATACCCGAGTTCAGGCCCTCACCGCCGAATGGGCTGGACAGATGCCCGGCATCGCCCAGCAAGAAGCACCGTCTATCGGCGAGCTGGGGGACCAGCCGACGGTGCATCCGGAACGGGGCTGCCCAGGCGACCTCCTCCAGACGGATCCCCTCTGTGACCCGTCGCTCGATCATCGCGGCTACCGCGCCAGTCGTCGGGTCAGTCGTCAGCCGCCTGGCTTCGCCCTCGTCGAGGTCTCCCACGAAGGTGAGCCAGTGTCCGCCGGGCAGGGGTACGACCAGGACCCAGCCTTCCGGGCTGGCGATCAACGCCGAACCGTCTCGTGGCAGGCCGCATGCTATGGTCCCGCTGGCAACCAGTGAGGTGCCCGGGTAGGTCGTACCCACCAGGGTCTCGGCCATCGATTCCCGCGTCACGCTGTGCGCGCCGCCGGCGCCGATGACGTAGCTTGCCTCCACAGTCTCAGCGGTCCCGTCCACCCGCTTTAGCCCGACGAGCACGCCATCATCTCGCTGTCTGACAGAGACCGCCTCGACACCGCGTTCCACGGTGCCACCGAGTTCCACGACCCGGTCGGCGAGGATCCGTTCGGTCCGCCACTGCGGCAGGCTGCACTGGAATTCCCACAGGCAGCCGACGCCGGCGAAGGCCGTCTCGCCGACCTGCCTGAGATCCGCGTCAAAGAGCCGGGCGAACCCCAGGTGCACCGATTCCGCGAGCACACGGTCCACCACGCCCGCCCTGGCGAAAATCTCCAGCGTTCCGGGCTGTATCGCAGTAGCGCGGGCCTGGGTATGCGGGCCGGGCTCACGCTCGACGACGCGGGCCTGCACCCCCTGGCGCGCAAGCTCTATGGCCGCGAAAAGCCCCGACGGCCCCGCGCCTATTATCAGTACCTCGGTCGAAGCAGGCATGCTCACCACCGCTTCTCAAAGCCCCCCCACTGATTCACCAG